>ERZ1106952.36-NODE-36-length-109640-cov-32.284811_pt1 | contig 109640 bp, 106 predicted proteins | sample MGYA00403677_ERZ1106952 | MGnify/ENA primary metagenome ERZ1106952 (study PRJEB35170, sample SAMEA104062415) | human gut metagenome | biome: human gut; feature: human-associated habitat; material: faeces | place: Denmark | collected 2012-05-14 ... | reverse complement strand
CACAAACTGATCCTGTCGCTGATCGATCTGATAAATAAATTTCTCTCCACGCCCACCTCCAGCAGAAGCTCCTTTTCGCGGTAACCCCACAGGCAGGAGATGCCTCTGACGCCCGCGTTGATCGCGAACGCCGCGTCCGTTTCGCCGTCTCCCACGAAAACGACCTCTTCCCGCTTCAGCCCGAACTGCGCGAGGACGATCTCCATCGGCTTGGGGTCGGGCTTTACGGGAATCCCTTCCCGCTGTCCGAAAACATAGGAGATCCCCAACGGATCGAGATAGATCTTTTTCACCTCGTCTGCCGTTTCCTGCGGCTTGTTGGTGATGACCGCGAGGAGATATCCCTTTTCTTTGAGAAGGGGAAGCGTCTTTGAAAGCCCGGGGAAAATACGCGTCTTGGGCGAGCCGCAGTTCGTGTAGATCTCGTTGTAGCGGTGCAGGCACCGCTCCGCCCGTTCTTCGTTTACTCTGCCTTTCAGGCAGCGGTCCACCAGCTTTTTGGCGCCGTTTCCCACATAGCGCACGATCTCTTCGGCGGAAAGCGGCGGGAGCCCGTTTTCGGCGAGCATGCGGTTGATGCTGTCCTGGATATCGGGGACGGTGTCCAAAATGGTGCCGTCCAGATCGAAAAATATCGCCTTTGTCATCACATCTGCTCCGGTACGCCGATCCCCAGGAGGGAGAGCGCGTTTTTCAAGGTAATCAGCACGCATTCGGTGAGCGCGAGGCGGAAATTCTTTTCGTTTTCCCCGCTCTGCAGAATCTTGCAGTTAAAATAGAACTGGTTGTACGCCTTCGCCAGATCGATTGCGTAGCGGGTGACGAAGGAGGGCTCGTACTTTTCGCCCGCCGACTGCACGACGGCGGGGAAGTTGCCGAGAATGGAGACGAGCTCGTATTCCTCCGGCGTGAGCGCGCCGACCGTAAAAGCGCCGTACGTGCCGCCCTTTTTCAGCACGGAATTGCAGCGCGCGGCGGTGTACTGCACGTAGGGGCAGGTCTCTCCGTCGAAGTTCAGCACCTTGTCGTAGGAAAACACGATGTCTTTGATCTTGTTGTTGACGAGCGCCCCGAAGATCACCGCGCCCGTGCCGACCGTTCTGGCAATTTCGTCTTTCTTTTCCAGGGCGGGATTTTTTTCCTCGATGATCGCCCTCGCTTTCTCGACGGCTTTTTGGAGCACGTCTTCGAGCAGAACGACTTTCCCGCTCCGCGTGCTCATCGCGCCGTCCTCCATGGAGACCATGCCGTAGGCGACGTGCACCATGTCCTTCGCCCAGGGCTTCCCCATGAGCTCCAGCACCTTGAAGAACTGCCGGAAATGGAGATTCTGCTGGTAGGCGACGACGTACAGGCACTTGTAAAAGTCGTATGTTTTTTTGCGGTAGATCGCCGCGGCGAGGTCGCGCGTGGCGTAGAGGGACGAGCCGTCCGACTTTAAGATCAGGCAGGGGGGCATGTCGTAGTCGGAGAGATCGACGATCATGCTGCCCTCGCTCTCTTTGAGCAGGTTCTTTTCCTTCAGTTCCTCGATGACGACGTCCATCTTGTCGTTGTAAAAGCTCTCGCCCGCGTACGAATCGAAGGTCACGTTCAGCATTTGATAGATTTTATCCACTTCGGCGAGCGTGATCTCCTTGAAGCGGGAAAATATGGCGTTCGCTTCCGCGTCGCCCGCCTCGATCTTTTTGAACCAGGCGCGCGCCTCGTCGTTCAGGGCGGGGTCCTTGTCCGCCTCCTCGTGGAATTTTACGTAGATACGGACGAGCTCTTTGAGCTTTCCCTCCTCCACCGCCTGCGGGCTGCTCCAGCGGCGGTAGGCGACGATCAGCTTGCCGAACTGCGTGCCGTAGTCTCCCAGGTGGTTGATGCCCACCACCCGGTAACCCAAAAAGCGGTAGATCTTCACCAGGGCGCTTCCGAGCACCGTCGTGGAGAGGTGCCCGATGTGAAAGGGCTTCGCCACGTTGATGGAGGAATAGTCGATGCAGATTGTCCTGCCGGCGCCCTCGCCCGAGGAGCCGTACGCCTCTCTCTGCGAGCGGATTGTCTCGATCAGGCGGGCGGCATAGCCCGTGCGGTCAATTTTGAAGTTGAGATATCCGTTCACCGCCGTCACTTCGGTCAGAACGCCGTCCGTGGGGATCGCCGCCCGCAGTTCCTCCGCGATCGCGGCGGGGGATTTTTTCAGCAGTTTGGAAAAGCGGAAGCAGGGCAGCGTATAGTCGCCCAGGTCGTTGGCGGGCGGCACGGCGAGGCAGCTTTCGATTTCCTCTCTGGAGACGCCCTCGATTGCGATTTTTTCCGCAATATAAGATTTATAATCCATTTTTCGCTCCGTAAATTTGTTTCCCCAATAATATACCACATTTTTTTGCGTTACGCAAATCAAAAAACTTGAAATTCAAAAGGATTTGGGCTATAATTGAAAAGAATAACGAGAGACGGAGATTTTTTATGAAGTTAGGCGTAGTGGGGCTTCCGAACGTCGGCAAGTCCACTTTGTTCAACGCGATCACGCACGCGGGCGCGGAATGCGCGAACTATCCCTTCTGCACCATAGAACCCAACGTCGGCGTCGTCGCCGTTCCGGACGCGCGGCTGGACGTTCTGGCAAAGCTGTACAACACGAAAAAAGTGACGCCCGCCGTCATCGAGTTCGTGGATATCGCCGGGCTCGTGAAAGGCGCCAGCAAGGGCGAGGGCTTAGGCAACCAGTTTCTGGCGAATATCCGCGAGACGGACGCCGTCGTGCACGTCGTCCGCTGTTTTGAGGACGAGAACATCACGCACGTGGAGGGCGGGGTGGATCCCGTCCGCGATATCGAAACCATCAACCTGGAGCTCGTCTTCGCCGATCTCGACACCGTTTCCAAACGGCTGGACAAGGCGAAAAACATGTTCAAGACGGGAGACAAAAAGTATCAGATCGAGGCGGAGCTTCTGGAGCGGATCGCGGATTGCCTGAAAGAGGGCAAGCCGGTGCGCACGCTCTCCTTCGGCGAAGAGGAAAAGGCGTATGTCGACAGCCTGTTCCTGCTCACCGCAAAGCCCGTCATCTATGCCGCCAACATCGCGGAGGCGGATATGGGAAAGGAGGAAAACGCCCTTTATTACGCGAAAAAAGTAGTGGATTACGCCGCCGCGGAGGGGGCGGAGTCCCTCGTGATCTGCGCCAAGACGGAAGAAGAGCTCTCCATGCTCGAGCCGGAGGAGCGGGCGATGTTTCTGGAGGAGCTGGGGCTGAAAGAGAGCGGGTTGAACCGCCTGGTCAAGGCGTCTTACCGGCTGCTCGGGCTTATAAGCTATCTTACGGCGGGAGAAAAAGAGGTGCGCGCGTGGACGGTGAAGGCGGGCACCAAGGCTCCCCAGGCGGCGGGGAAGATCCACACCGATTTTGAAAAGGGCTTTATCCGCGCGGAAATCGTCGACTACGAGATTCTCGCGGAGCTCGGGAGTTTCAATGCCGCCAAGGAAAGGGGAAAGGTGCGTTCGGAGGGCAAGGATTACGTCATCAGGGACGGCGACGTGGTGCTCTTTCGCTTCAATGTATAAAATAATATGAAGATCGATTTTGAAAAAACAGAGGAAAAATGCGTTCCTCATTTTAACGGCGGAGAAAAAGAAATTTTTCTGAAGATGATTTCCGTCCCGGGAGAGACGGTGCTTTTGGGGCGGCTGGCGCCGGGGGCATCCGTCGGCCTCCATGCGCATCGGACGGACAGCGAGACCGTCTGCGTGCTTTCCGGCACGGGAAAGGCGATCTGCGACGGGGAACTGGAGCGGCTGGTTCCCGGTTCGGTGCATTACTGCCCGAAGGGATGCAGCCATTCGCTGATCAACGACGGCGAAGAAGAGCTGCGGTTTTTCGCGGTCGTTCCGAAGGGCTAGAGGGCGGCGGATCCGCTTTTTCGGGGAGGAATCAATGACTTTTCAGGAACTGTACGAGCGCGCGAAGCGGGCGCTGCGCCCGCGCGTGCTCTCACCTTTCGCAGAAGCGGGCGGCGTGGCCGCCGCGCTGCTGACGGAGGGCGGAAACGTCTATCTCGGCGTCTGCATCGACACCGCCTGTTCGCTGGGCATGTGCGCCGAGCGGAACGCCATCGCGAATATGATTACCAACGGCGAACACGAGATCAATAAACTGGTCTGCGTGGCGGAGGGCGGCCGCGTCGCGATGCCCTGCGGCGCCTGCCGGGAGCTGATGATGCAGCTTTCGCCCCGCGGCAGTGCGGAAATTCTGGTTTCCGAAAAGACCTGGGCTTCCGTCTCCTTGGGGGCGCTCATGCTTGATTGGTGGGGAAAAGAAAGAGGGGAAGGATAAAATTTTTCAGGCAGTGCGGCTGCGTTCTTTCGCGGCCGTTTTTTATATATTTTGAAATCTTTATTAAAAGGCGCGGATCTATGTTTTTCGCCGTAAGAAGCAGGATAACGGCGGGGGTATGCCGCCTGAAAACGCGGATTCGGGCTTTTTCCCTCAAAAATAGCGCTCTGACATGCCTTGCGGATTCCGCCTTGGCCGCCGCGTGCGTTTTGTGCAGAATACTTGTATCGGTAACAAAGCGCATTCGCTTTATGCAAACAGCGCCTGTCCGCGCATGTGGGTTTCCCTTTCTCCGCATTTTTCGGGGAAAATCCGAATCCGCCCAAATTTTCGCAGCAAAAAACCCCGCAGTGCGGGGTTTTCTCTTTCAAAGCGTCAGTCGGACTGTCCGTCCGTCAAGATTATTTGTACTTGCGGATCTGACCGGAAACTTTATGTAAGTGGACGGTGCCCTCTTTGTTCCCGGCGATCTTCTTCGCGTAGGCGTATGCCTCTTCCTGCGTGTTGAAGAGCTTGATCGCCTTGTCGCCCTTTTGCAGTTTTACCTGCCATTTGCCGTCCTCTTTGCGGCGGGTGACGTGGTAGATATTCTCTTCCGCGTAATTTTTTTCCGTTTTTTCTTCGGCGTCGGCGGGCGCGTCAGCGGGTTTTTCGGTTTCCTGCTGTTCCGCATTCTTCCCGTCCGCCGCGGGCGCTTCCGCCGCAGGCGCCGTCTCCGCCTCTTTCTCCGCTTCCTTCTCCGCCGCTACGGGCTCTGCCTTTTCCTCGCCGGCGGGCGTTTCCGCAGCGGGTTCCTCTTTCGGCTCGTCCGCGGCGGCAGGCGTTTCGCCTTCCGCTTTCTGCTTTTTCTCCCCCTTCTTTTTCAGCCCGGAAATCGCAAAGGCGACGGCGATCGCGATGATCAGAACCGCGATGACGATGACCAGATACCAAGGATTATCGGAAAAAAACTTCCCCATATCGCTGAAAAATCCCAAAATCATACTAAAAATCTCCTTTTTCGTTCAGATTTTCTTTTATTTAGAATACCACAAATTTTTTCATTCGTCAACACTAATTTGTAGATTTTCGGTGCGATTTATGGTAAAATAGTGAAAAATGAGGATATCGGTATGGAAAACACTTCGATCGCGATCGTCGGGGGCGGGGCTTCCGGGCTGATCGCGGCGCTGTCGTTGGCGGAGCGGGGATTGCAGGATCGGATTGCCGTCTTCGAGCGGCTGGATCGCGTGGGGAAAAAACTGATTGCGACCGGGAACGGCCAGGGCAATCTTTATAATGCGGAAGACGGGGCGGAGCATTACCGCAACGGCGCGTTCGCGCGCGCCGCGCTTGCCCGGTACGGGGCGGAGAGCTGCGCCGCGTTTTACCGTTCGCTGGGGATTTTGCCCGTCGTCCGGCAGGACGGGAGGGCGTATCCCGCCGGTTTGCAGGCTTCCGCCGTTCTCGATCTGATGCGCGCGAAACTCGCCTGGCACGGCGTGCGCGTCGAGACGGGCAAGCGCGTGGAAAAGCTGGAAAAAAGGGGAAAGGGGTTTCTTCTTTCCTTCGGACAGGAGAAAGTATATGCGGAGCGGGTCCTTCTCGCCGCGGGCGGCCGCGCCGCCCCGCAGTTCGGCACGGACGGAACGGCCTACGCGCTGGCGGAGGGGCTGGGGCATACGGTGACAAAGACCTTTCCCTCGCTGGTTCAGCTCACCACCGAGCGGGAGCCCATCCGCGGCCTGAAGGGCGTGAAGGCGGAGGGGATCGCATCGGTCGTCCGGGGCGGCCGGGAAGCAAAGCGCGCGCGGGGGGAGATTTTGTTCACCGATTACGGCGTATCGGGGAACGCCGTCTTCTCTGTTTCGGGCGCGGCGGCAGAGGGGAACGCGACGCTTGTCCTCTCCTTTCTCCCGGATATCGCAGAGAAAACGCTCGAAGCACTGCTGGCGGAGAAACAAAAGCTCCCGTATCTTCCCGTGGAGGAGCTTTTGTCCGGCATTTTGCCCAAACAGCTGGGGCGCGCCGTCGTGCGGCGCGCGGGCGCTTCTCCCGCGCGGATCGCGGAGACTGCAAAGCGTTTTTCCCTGAAGGTCACGGGGACGCTCGGCTTTTCCGCGGCGCAGGTCACGCGCGGGGGCATTCCGGTGGAAGAGGCAAATCCTGATACGATGGAGAGCCGCATCGTCCCGAACCTCTTTTTCGCGGGGGAAATTCTGGACGTGGACGGAGACTGCGGGGGATACAATCTGATGTGGGCGTACGCGAGCGCGCGCGCCGCGGCGGAGGGAATGGCGTGTACAGAGTGCAGATAAAGCGGGCGTTGACCGAGCCGGAGTCCGAGGTAAAGCGGCGGGCGCTCAAAAAAGCGGGATTTCCGGCGGGTGCGGGGTATTTCCGCATCGTGAAAAAGTCGCTGGACGCCCGCGATAAGCGGGATATTCACTATCTCTATACGATTGAGGTGGACGCGGCGCCTCCCGCGCCCGTGCGGGAAGAGCAGAAAAGATACCGCTCCGATCTCCCGGTCGCGGTGATCGGCATGGGCCCGGCGGGGCTGTTCGCCGCGCTCTCGCTCGCGCGGGCGGGATTAACCGTCCTTTTGGCGGAGCGCGGCAAGCCCGTGGAAGAGCGGCAGAAGGATGTTTCCGCCTTTTACGCCTCCCGCGTGCTCAATCCCGCGTCCAACATTCAGTTCGGCGAGGGCGGCGCGGGCACGTTTTCGGACGGCAAGCTGAATACGGGGGTGAAGAGCCCCTTCCGGGAAAAAGTGCTCGGCACGTTCGTAGCGCACGGCGCGCCGGAGGAAATTCTGTACGACAGCAAGCCGCACGTGGGGAGCGACCGCCTGCCCGGGGTGATCGCCTCGATGCGCGGGGAGCTTTTGTCCCTCGGCTGCCGCATTTATTTTGAGACGGCGCTCACGGGGCTGAAGATCAGGGACGGAAAAATAGGGGCAATCTGCCTTTCCGGAAAGCACGGCGGAGAATACGCCGTTTCGGACGTTTTGCTCGCCACCGGGCATTCGGGGCGGGATACCTTCGAGATGCTCTCCGCCGCCGGCGTCTTTCTGGAAGCCAAGGACATGGCGGTGGGCGTGCGGATCGAGCACCTTCAGGAGAACATCTCCTGCGCGCAGTACGGCGCCGCGGCAAAACTGCTCCCTCCTGCGGATTACAAACTGACTTCGGGTGTGTCCGAACGCGGCGTTTTTACTTTCTGCATGTGCCCGGGCGGCACGGTGGTGGGCGCGGCGAGCGAAACGGGCGGCGCCGTCACCAACGGCATGAGCAACTACGCGCGGGACGGCGTGAACGCAAACAGCGCGGTCGTCGCCCAGGTGCGCGCTTCCGATTACGGAGAGGGAGCGCTTGCGGGCATCGCGTATCTGAGAAAACTGGAGCGCGCGGCGTTTGAAGCGGGCGGGGGCGGCTACGCCGCGCCCTGCCAGAAGGTGGGCGACTTTCTGAACGACCGGATAAGCGCCGGGTTCGGCGCCGTCCGCCCGACGTACCCGCTCGGAACGGCGTTTTACCCCCTGCACAAGGTTCTCCCTCCCTATGTGACGGAGGCGCTCAAGGCCGGGATCGCCGACATGGACCGCCGGCTGAAGGGCTTTGCCGCGCCGGACGCCCTTCTGACGGGGGTGGAAACGCGCACCTCTTCTCCCGTGCGCGTCGTGCGCGGCGCGGCGGGAAACAGCGTCACCGTCGGCAACCTCTATCCGGCGGGGGAAGTGGGATACGCGGGCGGAATCATGAGCGCCGCGATGGACGGCATCCGCGCGGCGGAGCATATTTTAAAGAAATACGAGGTAAACTGATTTGAAAAACGGACGAATCATCGTCAACGGATATTGGCAGAACGAAGCGACGCTCCACCAGGTTTCTTCCCTGACGGAGGCATTTATGCGGCGGGGCGTTTCGATGACCGTCGTAAAGGGGAACGAGCTGCCCGCTTACATCGACGGCGGAAAAGTCGTCTCCTGTCTGGGCGAACCGGATTTTATCCTGTATCTGGATAAGGACGTGCATGCGGCGCAGCTGTTGGAAAAGGCGGGGTTCCGCCTCTTCAACCGCGCGGCGACCGTGCGCCTCTGCGACGACAAAATGCTCACGTACGCGGCGCTCGCGAACGAGGGCTTTCTCATCCCCAAGACCATCTCTTCCCCCCTCATGTACCGCTCCTTTCCCGACCGCTTCTACGAGCGGGTCGAGGCGGAGATTCCCTATCCCGTGGTGGTGAAAAACGTGTTCGGCTCCATGGGGCGGGGCGTCTATCTCGCGGAAAACAGGGAAGAGCTCGTCCGCATCCGCAAGGAACTCGAGCTGCTGCCGCATCTCTACCAGCGGCGCGTCGGGGCGGATCACGGGCTGGATATCCGCATCGTGGTCATCGGCGGCAAAGCGGTCGCCTCCATGCGGCGGGAAAATTTCTCGGATTTCCGCTCCAATATCGAGCTGGGAGGAACCGGAACCGCCTGCGCGATCACCGATGCGCAGCGGAGCGCCGCGGAACGCGCGGCGCAGGTGCTGGGCGCGGATTACTGCGGCGTGGATATCATTCCGGACGGCGAAAAAAATTACCTCTGCGAGGTCAACTCCAACGCCTTTTTCCGCGGCATCACGCGCGCGACGGGTGTCGATATCGCGGGGCTTTACGCAGATTATATCGTAAAATGCGTTTACGGCGGATAACGGATCTTTTTTTTCGGAAAGAATTTTGATTTATTTCCCGAAATCCGTATACAAACCCTTTTTTTTGTGTTAAAATAAATGGGACGATTAAGGTTTTTTTCCGTTTGTCGTCTCGCGTTTCCCTCCGTTTTGTTTTTACTCGCTTTCAGAACTTCATTCAAATATAAACTCCGAAGGAAGGTCCATATGAAACTATCCTATTACGGGCATTCGTGTTTTTGTCTCGAGACAAAGGCGGGCGTTCGCATCGTCTTCGATCCTTTTACGCGCGTCGGCTACGAGATGCCGGAGATCGCGGCGGATATCGCCGTCGTGAGCCACCGCCATTTTGATCACGATGCGCTTTTTAAACTGAAAAACTGCCGCGTCACGGTGGAGGAGGGCTCTTATGAGGGGCGGGGCGTTTCCATCGTCTCGATTCCCTCCTTTCACGACGATGCGGCGGGAAAAATCAGGGGAACCAATCTCATCCACCGCGTGACGGCGGACGGCTTCACCGTCTGCCATCTGGGAGATCTGGGGGAAGAGCCGGACGATGCGCGCGCGGAACTGATCGCCGGCGCGGACGTCTTGCTGATCCCCGTCGGGGGAACGTACACCATCGACGCGCCCGCCGCAGTGCGGCTGATCTCCCGGCTGAAACCGAAACACGCGGTTCCCATGCACTACGCGTGCAGGGGCTGTGCGCTGGATATCGCGGCCGCGGATGATTTTATAAAGGCGTTTGACGACGTGTCGTATGAAAAGAGCGGGGAGGCTCAGGTCGGTCGGCTTACCTCGTTTGTCACGGTATTTGACCGCAAGGAGGACTGATTATGAAAGAATTTATTCCCTTTACTTACGAAATGCTGGATAAAGAGCATCTGTCCAGCATACGGGAGCTCGGAAGACAGATCGGCGTGCGTTCGCCCTCCAGTCTTCCCAAGGACGAACTGATCGATCAGATCATCCGCATACAGAAGGGGGAGCTCTCTCCCGTCACCGCGTCCAAGCGGGGCGCGCCGCCCAAGATCAGGGTGGATATCAGCCATTTTTTCCGCGAAAAGACGGAAGAGAGAGCGGAGCCGAAGCCGGACGCGCAGCGCGGGTACCGGTACCGCCGCCAGGTTCCGCCCATCGTGCGCGATCACGACGCGCTGGAAATCGAGGGCGTTCTGGAACAGCACGTCTCCGGCTACGGGTTTCTGCGCGTCAACAACTATGAAAATTCCAAGGACGACTGCTACGTTTCCCTGCAGAGCATCCGCCAGTACAATCTCCGGCGGGGAGACAAGGTGCGCGCGCTCGCGCGGCCGAACAACGAGGGAGCGCCCGCCCTGCAGCAGGTGCTCGCCATCAACGACTGCGATCCCGAAGTATTCCGCAACCGCGCCAATTTCGACGATCTCGTCCCGTATTATCCCACCGAGCGCTTAAAACTCGAGCGGGAGGACATGGAGGGGGATGCCGCCATCCGCTGCGTAGACCTCTTCTGCCCGGTCGGAAAGGGACAGCGCGGCCTCATCGTCGCGCCCCCCAAGACGGGCAAGACCACGATTTTAAAGAAGATCGCTCAGTCCATCGAGAAAAATCACCCCGAAGTCAAGCTCTTTTTGCTGCTCATCGACGAGCGCCCGGAAGAGGTGACGGATATGAAGCGGAGCATTCAGGGAGAGGTGGTCTACTCCACGTTCGACGAGGATCCCCTCCACCATATCCGCGCCGCCGAACTGGTGCTCAACCGCAGCAAGCGGCTGGTGGAAGTGGGAAAAGACGTCGTCATTTTGATGGACTCCATCACCCGTCTGGCGCGCGCCTACAACGTGACGGTCAACTCCTCGGGCAAGCTCCTCTCGGGCGGGCTGGATCCCGCCGCGCTTCCCGGCGCGAAGCGCATCATCGGGAGCGCGCGGAACATCGAGAACGGCGGAAGCCTGACCATCCTGTCCACCGCGCTGGTGGAGACCGGTTCGCGGATGGACGACGTCATCTACGAGGAATTCAAGGGCACGGGCAACATGGAGCTGCACCTCTCGCGGGAGCTCTCAGAAAAGCGCGTGTTCCCCGCGATCGACCTCTACAAATCCGGGACGCGGAAAGAAGAACTTCTCCTTTCGCCGAAAGAGCTGGACGCGGTCTTTAAAATCCGCCGCCTTCTCTCCGAGCGGCAGGATGCGAGCGAGAGCCTGATCTCCATGCTGCAGAAGACGAAGTCCAACGCGGATTTCGTTGAAAAAGTGGACAGCTGGCTGGAAATTTACAGAAAATAAGGGGGACGGTATGGCGAAAACCGTAACGACCTACGTATGTTCGGAGTGCGGCGCGGCGAGCCCCAAGTGGATCGGAAAGTGCCCGAACTGCGGCGGCTGGAACACCTATACAGAGGAATTCACCGCGCCCGAGGAGGGCGCGAAAAAGCCCGCTTCTTCCCGTCAGCGGCCGGTGCGGCTCAGCGAGATCGCGGAGGAAAAGCGCAGGCGTATCCTTTCGGGCAACGCCGAATTCGACCGGGTTTTGGGGGGCGGCATCGTGCCCGCCTCCATGGTATTGATCGGCGGGGATCCCGGCATCGGGAAATCCACGCTGCTCACCGAGGTCGCGGGGCATCTTTCGGGGGAACATAAGGTTCTTTACGTTTCGGCGGAGGAGAGCTGCGCGCAGATCAAGATGCGCTGCGACCGCCTCGGCGTGAAATCGGATACCCTGCTCGTCGTCAACGAGAACTGCCTGGAAAATATTTTGGAAGAACTGAACGGCGTGGAATTTCTCATCGTCGATTCCATTCAGGCGGTCTATCTGGAAGGGCTTTCCTCCTCCGCCGGCAGCGTGGGGCAGGTGCGCGAATGCGCCTCCCGCCTGATGCGCGCGGCGAAGGGGATGGGCGTCACCGTCTTTATCGTGGGGCACGTCACCAAGGAAGGGGCGATCGCCGGGCCGAAGGTCCTCGAGCACATCATGGATACCGTCCTCTACTTCGAGGGCGAGACGCAGGAGAATTACCGGCTGCTCCGCGCGGTCAAAAACAGGTTCGGTTCGGCCAACGAAGTGGGCGTGTTCGAGATGCGCGAGGAAGGCCTGTTCGGCGTCCGCGATTATGCCGGCGTCTTCCTGTCCGAAGGGCGCGGAAAGAGCGCGGGCTCCATCGTCACGCCCTTTCAGTCGGGCAACCGCTGCGTGCTGGTGGAGATTCAGAGCCTGATCGCCAAGACGGTGTTCGGCATGCCCAGGAGAATGTCGCTCGGCATCGACTACAACAAGATGATTCTGATGATCGCCGTCGCGGAGAAGCGCGCGGGGATGAGCTTTTTCAATCAGGACGTCTATCTGAACGCCATGAGCGGCATCAAGCTGAACGAACCGTCGGTCGACCTCGCGATTTTCCTGTCGCTCGCCTCCGGGGCCTCCGGCATTCCGGTGGACGGGCTGACGGCGGCCTTCGGCGAAGTGGGGCTGACGGGGGAAGTGCGCGGCGTCAGCTTTGCGGAGGCGCGCGTTTCCGAATGCGTCAAGCTGGGCTTCTCGCGGGTTCTGCTGCCCCGCAGCAACTGCAAGGCGGTCGAAAAGTTCAAGGATAAAATCGAACTCGTGCCCGTGCGCTACGTGCGGGAGGCGGTAAAATGCCTTTTTTCTCCTGAAAACGCGCGAGAAAATGATTGAAATCGATTGCAAAAATACGCGCGATATGGTAAAATAATTGCGCTGTAAAAATTCACACCCGCACCCGAATCGGTATCCGTTGCTCCGGAAGGAAAATTTTTTTGCAAGTCGAGCCGGGGCTGAACCGAAAACAGTCGGGCGGGGAGGAACAAACGGAGGAACAGATTATGGCAGTTATCACAATGAAGCAGCTTCTGGAAGCGGGCGTGCACTTCGGGCACCAGACCAGAAGATGGAACCCCAAGATGAAAAAGTACATCTACGGCGAACGCAACGGCATTCACATCGTCGACCTGGAAAAGACGGTCGAGCTGATCGAGAACAAAGTGTATCCCTTCGTCGTGGAGTCGGTGAAAGCGGGCAAGTCCGTCTTGTTCGTCGGCACCAAAAAGCAGGCGCAGGAGGCCATCCGCGAGGAGGCGACCAGATGCGGCCAGTTTTACGTCAATTCCAGGTGGCTGGGCGGCACCCTCACCAACTTCAAGACCATCAGAAGCAGAGTGGATCGCCTGAACAAGCTCAACAACATGGAAAAGATGGGCGAGTTCGACCTGCTTCCCAAGAAGGAAGTCATCGGACTGAAAAAGGAAAGAGACAAGCTGGAGACCAACCTCGGCGGCATCAAGGAAATGAGAGGACTGCCGGGCGTGATGTTCATCGTCGACCCCAGCCATGAAAATATCGCCGTGGAAGAGGCGAGAAAGCTCAACATCCCCATCGTCGCGATCACGGATACCAACTGCGATCCGGACGTGGTGGATTACGTGATTCCGGGCAACGACGACGCGATCCGCGCCGTCAAGCTGATCTCTTCCGTGATCGCGGACGCGGTCATCGAGGCGAACCAGGGCGAACAGTATGCGGACGTACCCGCAGAGGATAAGGATGCCGCAGCCGAGGCGGAGGCCGAAGCGCAGGCGGAATAAGCAACACAGATAAGGAGAATAGAATATGTTTACTGGAAGCGACGTAGTCGCGCTCCGTCAGAAGACGGGCGCAGGCATTCTGGACTGCAAAAAGGCGCTGACCGAGACGGACGGCGATATGGATAAGGCGGTGGATTACCTGAGAGAAAAGGGAATCGCGACCGCAGCGAAAAAAGCCGGCAGAATCGCGGCGGAAGGCGTCTGCTATGCGGAAGTGAAGGGAAATACCGCAGTGCTCGTGGAAGTCAACTGCGAATCCGATTTCGTCTCCAAGGGAGAGATGTTCCTGGCATTCGTCAAGGAAGTGGCGGCTTATATCTTTGAACACGACGTCAAGGACGTGGAAGAGGTGATCGAGGCGATGAAGGGCAAGACCACCGAGGCGATCCAGAAGATCGGCGAAAACATCAAGATCCGTCGTTATGAGAAATACGTATCCGATCAGGCGATCAGCACCTATATCCACATGGGCGGCAAGATCGGCGTCGTCGTCGAGTGCGCCGCGGGCGTGTCCGACGAGACCATTCACGACGTGGCGCTTCAGATCGCCGCGGCGAAGCCCCTTTACGTAAAGGACGAGGAAGTTCCCGCGGACGTGATCGAAAAGGAGAAGGAGATTCTTCTCGCGCAGATCAAGAACGACGAGAAACTCGCCAACAAGCCCGCGCAGGTCATCGACAAGATGGTCGAGGGAAAGGTCAAGAAATATTACGAAGAAAACTGCCTCTTAAATCAGGCGTTCGTAAAGGATCCCTCCGTTACCGTCGGCGCGCTCTTAAAGAAGGAAAATTCCACGGTTCTGAGATTTACGCGCTATGAGATGGGCGAAGGGCTGGAAAAGAAGACCAACGACTTCGCGGCGGAAGTGGAAGCGCAGATGAAGAAATAACAAAGACGAGAGAAACACGGGCATTGACCGACAGAAAGCCATTTCCGTGTTTCTTTTCCTATACGGAGAATTTATGTCGAAAGCAAAGTACAAGAGGGTCATTATCAAGCTCTCCGGCGAGGCGCTCGCGGGAGAAAGCGGGTTCGGGCTGGATGAGTCCATCGTCGCGAAAGTCGTCGATCAGATCGTCAAGGTCAAGGAGATGGGCGTCGAAATCGGCATCATCCTGGGCGGAGGCAACTTCTGGCGGGGCCGCCAGGGAACCGAAATGGACCGCACCACCGCCGATCACATGGGAATGCTGGCGACCGTCATCAATTCCCTCGCGATGCAGGACGCGATCGAAAAGCGGGGGATCCCCACGCGCGTGCAGACCGCCCTCACCATCACGCGGGTGGCGGAGCCCTATATCCTGAGAAAGGCGCTCAGTCATCTCGAGAAGGGGCGGATCGTCATATTCGCCTGCGGTACGGGGAATCCCTATTTTTCCACGGATACGGGCGCCGCGCTCCGCGCGGCGGAGATCGGAGCGGATATTCTGCTGCTCGCGAAGAACGTGGACGGCATCTACGACTCGGATCCCAAAAAGAACCCTGCGGCAAAGAAGATCGACCGCATCTCGCACATGGAGTTTATCCAGCAGGATCTCCGCGCGATGGACGCTACTGCCGTCACCATCTGCATGGAGAACAAGATCCCCGTGCTCGCGTTCGGGCTGTTCGAGGAGAATTCCATCGTGCGCGCGGTGGAAGGGCAGGATATCGGCACATTGATCGTATAAACGGAAAGGAGGAAAGAAGATGAATTTTGAAAACGAACAGGTTGAAATGATTTTACTGGATACGGCGGAGCGCACGGATAAGACGTGCTCCGTGCTCGCTTCCGATTTCGCTTCCGTCCGCGCGGGCAGAGCCAATCCCCATATTCTGGATAAGATTTTGGTGGATTACTACGGAACGCCCACGCCCATCAATCAGGTGGGGAATCTCTCGGTCGCGGACGCCCGCTGTCTGGTCATCGCCCCGTGGGACGCTTCCATGCTGAAAGTCATTGAAAAACAGCTTTTGCAGGAAAATATCGGGATCACGCCCTCCAACGACGGCAAGGTGATCCGCCTCGTCTTCCCCCAGCTGACCGAGGAGAGGAGAAAAGAGCTCGTCAAGCAGGTGAAGAAAATGGCGGAGGACGCGAAAGTCGCCGTCCGCAACATCCGGCGGGACGGAATGGAAGCGCTGAAAAAGCTGAAAAACGACAAGGCGATTTCGGAAGACGAACACGCCGGCGCAGAAAAAGAGCTGGATAAACACATATCGAAGGAAATCGAGCGGATCGACAAGCTCGCCGCCGAAAAGGAAAAGGACGTTTTATCCGTCTGATGGACAGGATTGCGCCGCGCCATCTCGGCATTATCATGGACGGGAATGGCAGATGGGCACAAAAGAACGGGAAAAAGCGCCAGTACGGTCACCGCAAGGGCGCGATGAACGTGGAGCGGATCGTGGAGCACGCTTTTTTACGCGGCGTTTCGGTAGTCTCTCTCTTCGCTTTTTCCTCTGAAAACTGGAGCCGCCCGCAGGAAGAGGTGGATGCGATCCTCAATCTCATCCGCGACTACTTCGACCGCTACTTAAAGCGCCTCGTGAAAAACGGCGTTTCGGTGCGGGTGATGGGGGATGTTTCCGCCCTGCCGGAAGATCTGCGGGAATCCGTCGCCCGGGTGACGGCGGAGACCGCCGGCGGGAAAAACATTCTGAATATCGGCATCAATTACGGAGGGCGGCAGGCGCTCGTCCGCGCGGCGGAAAAGCTCAGGCGGGGCAGCGTCCCCGTCACGGACGCGACGCTCGCGGGCGCGCTGGATACGGCGGGGCTCCCCGCGCTGGATTTTCTCATCCGTACGGGCGGCGAAAAGCGGCTCTCCAACTTCATGCTGTACGAATCCGCCTATGCGGAACTGTATTTTACGGACGTTTACTGGCCGGATTTCGACGAAGGGGAGCTGGACCGCGCGCTGGAGGAATTTTCCTGCCGTTCCCGCCGCTTCGGACATCTGTAGAGGCTTATTTATGCTGAAAAGAACGCTGACGGGCGCGTGCCTGGTCGCGGTTGTCGTCGGATTTTTTCTCCTCCGCAACTACGTGGATACGCGCCTGTTTCACATTTTAATCGCAATTTTCTGCGCGCTCGGGACGTTTGAGCTGATGCGCGCGCTGGGAGATCGGGCGGCGTGCATGCCTTACGTCATGATTTACGGCGTCGGCGTCATCCCCGCCTACGTGCTGGGCGGCGTCGCCGCGGCGGCGGTGGTATTCGGCCTGTTTGCCGTTTCCTTCTGCCTGCTCTGCCTGCTCGACCGTACGATGAAGGCGAAACAGCTCTTCCTGACCCTCTTCGCGATGGTCTATCCCTCCTTTTTTCTCGTGGCGATGGCCGCGGTGAACGACATGGGGGGGAACGGCTATTTCGCGCTCCTGCTGATCTTTCTGGTATCGCCCGCGGCGGATACGTTCGCGTATCTCGTGGGCAGCCTCTTAAAGGGTCCCAAGCTCTGCCCGAAACTCAGCCCGAACAAGACGATTTCGGGGGCAATCGGCGGGCTGGTCGGCGGCGTCGCCGCGGCGATCGCCATCTATTATATTTTGCGCCCGGAGCTGAACGTCCCCTTTCCGCCCTTCTTTTCGGCGATGATCGGGCTGTTCGCCGCGCTCTTCACGGAGGCGGGAGATCTGTTCGAGAGCTATATCAAGCGGAAACTGGGCATCAAGGATATGGGAAAGATCCTGCCGGGGCACGGCGGAATTCTGGACCGCATCGACGGGATGCTGTTTGCCAGCGCCTTTCTCTGCTTCGTATTCGCGCTGCTGTAACCTTGAGTTTTCAAGGTTATTTTTATAGGGGAACTTTCATATATGATTAGAGTAGCCGTAATGGGCTGTACGGGCTCCGTCGGGCAGACGGCGCTCAAAGTGATACAAAATCATCCCGAGCGGTTTCGCCTGACGGCAATCGCCGCGCGGCGGGAATCCGCCGCGTTCGCCGCGATCGCGCGCGCGTTCCGCCCTGCGTTCGCCGCCCTTTCCGAGGGGACGGAGTCCTTCCGCAAGGAGCTTCCCGCCGGCACGGAATACGTCTGCGGGGAGGAGGCTCTGACCGCCTGCGCCGCTGCGGAATACGACGTTCTGCTCGCCGCCGTGGTGGGGTTTGCCGGGCTGAAAGGCGTGCTCGCCGCCGTCGAACGGGGAAAGACCGTAGCGCTCGCCAACAAGGAAAGCCTCGTCGCGGGGGGCGCGCTGGTCACCGCGCTTGCGAAGCGGACGGGGGCGCAGATCCGCCCCGTCGATTCGGAGCATTCCGCAATCTGGCAGGCGCTCGGCTGTTCGTACGAGACGCCCTTTGAAAAACTGATTCTGACCGCCAGCGGAGGTCCTTTCCGCGCGTTTTCAAAAGAAGCGCTCGCCCGCGTGACAGCCCGGGAAGCGCTGAAACATCCGAACTGGAACATGGGGGCGAAGATCACGGTCGATTCCGCCACCCTCTTCAACAAAGGGCTGGAAGTCATCGAGGCCTCCTGGCTGTTTTCGGCGGAACCGGAAAAAATCCAGGCGGTCGTACATCCCCAAAGCATCGTCCATTCCATGGTGGAGCTGCCGGACGGCGCGGTGCTGGCGCAGCTGGGATTTCCCTCCATGGAGATCCCGGTGCAGCTTGCGCTCTCCTGTCCGGAGCGGATTTCTTCGGGGGCGCCGCGGTTAGATTTCAGCCGATTGCACACACTGGAATTCGAGCCCATAGACGAGGAGCGGTTCCCCTGTTACGCCCTTGCGCGCGCGGCGCTCAGCGCGGGGGGCGCGTATCCCGCGGTCGCGAACGCGGCAAACGAAGCCGCGGTGCAGGCGTTTCTCAAGGGGAAGATCGGCTTTTACGATATTTCCGCGCTCATCGCCGCCGCGCTGGACGGCGTAAAGAGCGAGGGGGCGGGCAGCTACGGGCAGCTGTGCGCGGCGGACGCGGCGGCGCGGCGCTTCGTCGAACGAAAAATCGGAGTTTAAATGGTACTGTTAGCGACGTTTCAAAGTGTCATGTCGTACGTCGGATACATTCTGGCGGCGATTTTGTTATTGCTTCTGATGATCACCGTGCACGAGTTCGGGCACTATATCGCGGGCAAAATTTTCGGCTTCGGCATCGAGGAATTCGCCATCGGATTCGGCCCCAAGCTGTATCGGAAACAGCGGAAAAACGGCGAGTATTTTTCCGTCCGGCTTCTGCCGCTCGGGGGATTCTGCGCCTTCAAGGGGGAGGATGAAGACGACCCCGATCCCAGTGCGTTTAATAACAGGAAACCCTGGCAGCGGATCATCGTGCTCGCTTCGGGGGCGCTGATGAACGTCATCACCGCTCTTTTGATCATCTTTATTTTGTTTGCCGCTTACGGGCAGATGTCCCTCCTGGTCGGCAGCGAGCCGGCGGGGGAAGCGTATTCCTTTCAGCAGTACGACGTCATTTTGCAGGCGGAAGGCAGAAACGTCTATATGACGACCGACCTCATGGAGGTGCTGGACGGCAGAAAAGAGGGCGATATCGTGAATTTCGTCGTCCGCCGCGGCGGGGAAGATGTGGAAATCGAAGTCAAACTCCGCGCGGATGCGGTATTCGGCAGCGTGGAGGACGCCTCGAAGGCGTTTGAATATCTCGGTGTCAATGAAATCTACGCAACCTATGTGCGGTTCGGCTTTTTTGAAAGCATCGGCAGGGCGTTTACCTATGCGTGGCGGATCGGAGGCAGCATCTTCACCGTGCTGGGGCAGCTGCTGACGGGGCACCTCTCTCTGTCCGCGATCGGCGGACCGGTGACCACGGTAGGCGCCACCGTCTCTGCCATTCAGAACGGCGGTTTTGCCTACTGGCTGGAAATGGCGGCGTTTATCGGCATCAACCTCGGCGTGTTCAACCTGCTCCCCATTCCTGCGCTGGACGGATCCCGTATCGTGTTCACCGCGGTGGAATGGATCAGGAGAAAGCCGTTGAACCGCAAGGTGGAGGCGATAATCCACGTGGCGGGCTTTATTTTCCTGTTCGGCTTTGCGATTTTAGTCGACGTTCTGAAATTGTTTTAGATAAGGGGAGTAATCCCCTTATTAGCTTAAAATAGAAAGTTTTTACATTATTTTGGTAAAAATTGCCGAAAAAGGTTGTCAAACAAACGGCAATGTGATACAATAATCCCGTCAAATATCAATGCGTCAAAAGCCCTAGGGCTTTTCTGCTTGCGCTTAACGAGCGCAAGCAGAGGCTTAAGGGATTATGCGCTGAAAGTGTAAAGGAGAAAGACATGAAAAAGAGAAAAAACAAAAAGGGTTTTACCATCGTAGAACTTGTGATCGTAATCGCAGTGATCGCTATCTTGGCTGCGGTGCTGATCCCCACGTTTTCCAGCCTGATCAAAAAGGCAAAAATCTCCGCCGATACGCAGCTGGCAAAAAACATGAATACGGCGCTGACAATGGCGGAAGCAGAGGGAAATACGCTCGATAACTTTACCGATGTCATCGAAGCGATTGAGAAGGCGGGCTTTATCGTCGCGAATCTCAACCCCACTGCGGACGGAATGCTTTACGTCTGGGAAATGGAGTCCAATCAGATTCTTATGGTAGACGCCAAAAACGGTTTTGAAGTCGTTTATCAGGCGAAATCTCTTGAAAACACCGTGATAGGAGAGACGTGGTTCGTAATCTGTCACGATGATGAGACGGCGTCTGCGGCGAGAAATGCCGGCGCCGTCGTGACGAATATTTCCTGGCAGGGAGATACGCACATCGCGAAAGATGTGGATTCGTTTACAGACGCCGTTGCGAACGCCCGGGACGGCGACGCGGTGATCATGAGCGGTGAATTGGTTTTGACGAATCCGTTGACCATCAAAAATGAAATATCTTTCGTTAGTTACGATAATAATGCGATTGTATCGGCCGCTCCAATTTCGATTTATTCCAATGTGACTATGCAGAATATCACATTTGATACACCTGAAAATGCATCTAAGAATGCGTCAGCTGTATATGTAAAAGGGGATCAAGTAAAAGAGGTTCTCTTTGACGGTTGTACGTTTTTGAATTGTGCATGGGATTCGATACAGATAACTTCTGAAAGTTTAGAAAAAATTATTATTAGAAATTGTCATTTCGAAAATAATTTGGATCTGCATGAAACGACTCATACGCCTCAGGAAGGTGAGTCAAGAGAGTCTCGTGGATGGAGATATATTCATATTGAATTTAAGAATGTTGTAGCCGTACAGACAATTATAACAGATAATACATTTGTCAATGTAAGCGAGGAATTTGTGGGTAATTCCGCGATAACTATTTACGGGATTCCCAAGGCAAACATGGTATTTCAAAATAATTTGTTTACCGGAGATGGTTCGGATGTCTTGACAACTTCTCAAGTCTGGATTAGCGACGGTTTGAATGCAAGCGCTTTACTTTCTCCCGATGAATTTACAAATTTAATTGCATCTGCGTAAATTATAAAGCTCCGAACTAATCGGAGCTTTTTTGTGACTCAAACCGTCAGCATCTGATATTCGTTCGTCCGTCTGCCGGAAGCGAGGTTGTAGAGGTCGTTCGCCAGAATATCCTTTTCCATCGCCCGCTGCGCCGTCTTTTCCAGAACAGAAAAATCCGATTTCCGCGTCAGCACGGGAACGGAGGCGTTCCTGCGTACCAGCGCCAGAAGGTCGGTAGCGTCCGCGCGCACGGCCAGGACGTTGGCATACAGCCTGCTCTCCAGAGCCTCGCGCACCAGGGATTCCTGAATGCCGAGCAGATTTGCGATGCAGATGCGGCGGATCCGGGCGTAAGTATAGCGCTTGGTCGCGATTTTATCCAGTGCGGCGGAATAGACGAGGTTATCTTTGATCAGCGCTTTGATGCGGTTTTCCAGCCCTTCCGTACAGTCGAGAATGCTTCTCATCTCCTCCGCGGGGGCGGAAAACAGGCGGGACAGGATCATCTTGTCGAAATCGGGGAGAAATTTCGGGAGATCCCGGTAAACGTAGGGAGGGACGCACCGTTTGAGCTTTCTCTTTTCTCCCCGGGCGAGCGCGCCGCGGATACTGGTCGCGCTGGTGACGCCGCGCTTTAACTGCCCGTCGTTGTGCGTGTTTTCGCGCGGCAGGGGGAATACGGCGAGTTCGCTCTTCAGCCGGACCAGCCGCTTGCAGTATTCCAATCCCAGAATGTTGTTGGGCGTCTCCGTCAGCGCGGGATCGACGCCTTCGATTCCCAGCTCTCTGACGGCGGCGAGCCGTGCGGCGGCGTGGGATACGCCCGTGTCGAGCTGGCGCCTGATTGCCTTCTGAAAGTCCTTGCTCTCGGTCATCAGCGCGCGCGCGGCGGTCAGAAATTCCTCCGCACTCCCGCTTTCGGCGCCGAAACAGAGGCCCTGCGCGGTATGCAATGCGTCGATGAGCGTCACCGCGCCCGAAGCGAACAGCTCGGCGTTGGCGGAGGCGAATACGGTCGGGAGCTCGATCACGAGGTCGGCGCCGCCGAGAACGGCCCATTTCGCGCGGGTGAACTTGTCCGCCGCGGCGGGTTCGCCCCGCTGGGTAAAGTTCCCGCTCATGACCGCGATCACCCTGTCGAAGCCGAGATCCTCCTTCATATACCGGATGTGCCGGACGTGCCCCAGGTGAAAGGGATTATATTCCGCGACGCACGCGCAAATTTTCATAAATAACTCCTTAATTTCTTTTACTTTTCCGCCGAAATGAGCTATAATATCAATCGGAACGAATCAGTTTTCCGTATGCACAGTATACGCTATTTTGAAAAAAATTGCAAGTAATGGAAGGAGATGGATTTATGACCAAGGTTTTGGAACGGATCAAGGAACGCGCGGCCGCGCTGCACAAGCACATCGTGCTTCCCGAAGGGGAAGACGCGCGCGTCGTCCGTGCGGCGGCGGATGCCGTGAAGGAGGGGATCGCCGCGGTGACGCTGCTCGGCAATCCCGAGGAAATCAAAAAGAACAATCTCGGCGTCGACCTCGCCGGGGTGACGATCGTCGACCCCAAGACGAGCGAAAAGCGCGCGGCTTACGCCCGGCTTTTGTACGAACTCAGAAAGGCGAAGGGCATGACGGCGGAACAGGCGGAGGAGCTCTCCGGGGACAACACGTATTTCGGCGTGCTGATGCTGAAAGCGGGCGATGTGGACGGCCTCGTCTCGGGCGCCTGCCACTCCACGGCGAACACGCTGCGCCCCGGCCTGCAGATCGTCAAGACCGCGCCCGGCGTTCCCCTGGTATCCAGCTATTTTCTGATGATCGCGCCCGAAGGGGGCAATCCCTACTGCGAGGACGGCTGCTATATCTATTCGGATTCGGGGCTCTGCCAGAATCCGACCTCTGAGGAGCTCGCCTACATCGCCGTCTCTGCGGCGCAGTCTGCGGAGGTGATCGCGGAGCTCGAACCGCGCATCGCGTTTTTGTCCCATTCCACGAAGGGGAGCGCGAAGCACGCCGACGTCGACAAGGTGCTGAACGGCCTTGCAAAGCTGCATGAGATCGCGCCCGAACTGAACGCGGACGGCGAGTTTCAGCTGGATGCCGCCATCGTTCCCGACGTGGCGAAGTCCAAGGCGCCCGGCTCCAAGATCGCGGGGCATGCGAACGTCCTGATCTTCCCCGATCTCGATGCGGGCAACATCGGCTATAAACTCACCGAGCGGCTGGGCGGCTTCCAGGCGGTCGGTCCGCTCTGCCAGGGATTTGCAAAGCCCATCAACGACCTTTCCCGCGGCTGTCACGCGGAAGACGTCGTGGCGGCGATCGCGATTACGGCGCTGCAGACGCTCATCAAATAATAAGGGGGGACAATCATGAAAATTTTAGTAGTCAACGCGGGGAGTTCTTCCCTGAAGTATCAGCTCATCGACATGGAAAACGAGCAGGCGGTCGCCAAGGGCGGCTGCGAGCGCATCGGGCTCGAGGGCTCGTTTCTGAAGCATAAGACGGCGAAAGGGGAGACGGTGATCGAAAAGGCGCTTCCCGACCACAAGGTCGCCGTGCAGCTGGTGCTGGATACGCTGACGGACGCGGAATGGGGCGTCATCGGCAGCATGAAGGAGATCGACGCGGTAGGCCACCGCGTGGTCCACAGCGCGGAGGATTTCAACTGCTCCGTGCTTTTGACGGACGACGTCATGAAGATCTGCGCGGCGAATTCCGAGCTCGCGCCCCTGCACCAGCCCGCGAACATCACGGGGATCGAGGCGTGCCGCGCGGTGATGCCGGATACGCCGATGGTGGGCGTGTTCGATACCGCATTCCACGCCACGATGCCCGATTACGCTTACATGTACGCGCTTCCCCTGGAATTTTACGAAAAGTACAAAGTGAGAAGGTACGGCTTCCACGGAACCAGCCATAAATACGTCTCCGCGCTGGCGGCGGAATACCTGAACAACCCGGATGCGAAGATCATCACCTGCCATCTGGGGAACGGTTCTTCCATCTCCGCGGTAAAGGGCGGCAAGTGCGTGGATACTTCCATGGGATTTACGCCGCTGGAGGGCGTTCCGATGGGCACGCGTTCAGGCGATCTCGACCCCGCGGTCGTGGAATACCTCTGCGGCAAGCTGAACAAGACGGTGGGCGAGGTCCTCACGATTCTGAATAAAAAATCTGGCGTCTCGGGCGTTTCGGGCGTCTCTTCCGACTTCAGAGATCTGAGGGCGGCGAAAGATGCGGGGAACGACCGCGCGCGCCTCGCGCTCGATCTCTTCACCTATCGCGTAAAAAAATACGTGGGCTCGTATGCGGCGGCGCTGGGCGGCGCGGACGCCATCGTCTTTACGGCAGGCATCGGCGAGAACGACGCGGACGTACGCGAATCGGTCGCGACGGGTTTGGAATACATGGGCGCGAAGCTCGACCCGGAGAAGAACCGGGCGCGCTCGGGAGAGCCCGTCCGCGAGATCTCCGCAGCGGACAGCCGCGTGAAGATCCTGGTGATTCCCACCAACGAAGAGCTGGTGATCGCGCGCGAAACCAGGGAGATTGTGGAAAAGTTATGATTTTTCGGGCGGGATTCGGGGAAATTTCCCCGAAACTCCGCCGAAAAAGTTGACAATGCGGCGGTAATTGAGTATACTATTTAAGCGATTATTGGGTGTATATGAAGATTGATCTGAAAAAGCTGAGACAGCGGGGAAAGGACGCGGAGCGCTTTTACTTCGAATATACGCCGGAAGACGCCGTTCTCACCTTGCCGGGCGTTGTGTTCAACGGCCCCGTCAAAGTGACCGGAGAGGCGGAGCTTCTCTCCAAAAGCGGTGTTTTCGTGCGGGCGGAAGTGGCGGTTTCTCTCGCGGGCGCCTGCAGCAGGTGCCTCGCCGAGACCGAGAACGCGTATGTTTTTCAACTGGAAGAGGAATTCGTTTCGGGTGAATCCGAAGAATTATACACGTATCAGAACGACATATTGGATTTGACAAAAGCGGTAACCGATCGGATTCTGCTCGATCTTCCCATGGCGTTTTTGTGCCGGGAAGACTGCAAGGGGCTCTGCCCCGTATGCGGCGCGGATCTGAACGAGGGGGATTGCGGCTGTCAATCGTAAAAAGGAAGGTGAAGAAAGATGGCGGTTCAGAAAAGTAAAACTTCAAAACAGAGAACGAATACGAGGTTTGCGAATTACAAGGCGACGGCTCCCACGATCGTGGAGTGCCCGCAGTGCCATGAGATGAAAACTGCGCACAGAGTGTGCAAAAAGTGCGGCTATTACGACGGCAAGCTGGTCGTCGAACCCAAGGCGGAAAAGAAAGACTGAGTGTTTCTTTCGGCATGCTTTGGCGAACGGTGTTACCGTCCGCCTTTTTTCTTTTGTGAAAAGGAGAAATTATGCTGTTTGCGGAAGTGGAGAGAAACCGCAAAAGAGGGAGAAAGCTGCTGCTGGATCGGGACAGCCCCTGTATTCTGCCCCTTGCCGAAGAACTGGAGCAGGCGCCGCGCCGCGCGCTGACGCTGTGGGCGTTGGAAGGCGCGGAACGCATCGCCCGCGCGGAAGGGGACGGGCGGCTTTTTTCCTGCGTCGCGGCGGCCCGCGCCTGGGCGGAGGGCGCAATCTTGATGCCCGCCGCACGCCGCGCGATTTTAGCCGTTCACGCGGCGGCGCGCGGGGAAGACGCCCGGCGGGAAGCGCTCTTTCACGCGGTCGGGCAGGCGTGTTCCGCCGTGCATACGCCGCGCCACGCGCTCGGTCTGCCGCTCTATGAGCTCACCGCTTTGGCGCGCAGGGGCGGCGCGTACGAGTGCGCCCTCCGGGATCGGATCAGCGAATACCGCGGCCGCCTCGCAGATTGGAAAAGTGCGGATCTATCCGCTTTTTCCTGGGCGGCGTTCCTCAAAGACGATTAAAACCTACAAACAGGATAAAAAAGGGAATCCCGAAGGATTCCCTTTTTTATGCAAAGAGGGAAATTTTATTTTACGCTGCGTCGGAAAAATTCCCTTCAATCGGTTGACATTTTTATTCTGCACGGCTATACTATAATAGTTAAAAATTTTTAATTAAAATTTTTGAAGGAATGATATGTTAGACGAGAGTTTTGAAAAAATCTACCGCGCGTTCCGGTTAGAGTATTACAAGCACTTTTTCTCGGTGCTGCGGGAAAGGGCGGGTTCGCTTTCCGCCGCGGAGATCTCTTCCGTCGAGGTGATTTATCTTTTGAATGAACCCACGATGAAGGAATTTGCCGATTACATTGACATCTCGCCGCCGAACGCCACCTACAAGGTGAAGTCGCTCGTCGAAAAGGGATATCTCAAGAAGATTCCCACGGAGGACGGCAGGGAATTCCGTCTCCGCGTGACCGATCAGTTCAGGCGGTATTATTCGGACGACGCGTCCTACGGAAAATTTATTTTATCGAAAATGCAGGAGCGCCTTTCGCCGGAAGAGATCGGCGAAGTATCGAAGATCATCGCGCTTTTGGACGAAAAAGTATTTCAAGGAGATTAAAGTATGAACAAAATCAGAATCGTGACCGATTCTTCGGCGGAATTCGAGCCGTCGGAACTCGTAAAGCTCGGGGTGGAGTGCGTCCCGCTGATCCTGAATTTCGGAACGGAGACGTTTTTAGACGGAGAAATAACGGACGAGGCGTTTTACGAGCGCCTGGAAAAGGCGGAGGAACTCCCCAAGACCGCGCAGCCCTCTCCGGAGGTGTTCGAGGCGTTGTTTTCGAGCGCGAAGGAAAAAGGGGAAGAGGTCGTCGCCGTCCTCATCGGCTCCGGGCTTTCGGGAACCACGCAGTCCGCCCGCATCGGCATGGAGATGGCGCAGTTTTCGGGCGGCTACATCGTGGATTCCGAATCCACGGTGGGCGTCATGCAGATTTTGGTGCTGGAAGCGGTGAAGATGCGCGCGGCGGGCGCTTCCGCGCAGGAGATCTTTGAAGCGCTCGAAGCGCTCAAGAAAAAGATCTGCCTGTTCGCGGTCGTGGATACGCTCGAGTATCTCAGAAAGGGCGGCCGGCTCTCCAGGACGAGCTCCGTGATCGGGACGCTTTTAAACATCAAGCCCATCGTCACGATCGCGGGAAAAGTGCAGGTCATCGGCAAGGCGCTCGGCCTGCGCAAGGCGCTGGGCGCAGTCGCCGCCAAAGTCAAGGAAAACCCCGTGGATCCGTCGTATCCCGTCGTATACGGGTATACGAAGACGGAGAAGAACATGCTTCTCCTGATGGATGCGCTGAAAGACGTAATCGATCCCGCGGGCGCGCGCACGCAGTCGGTGGGCGCGGTGGTGGGAACGCACGCCGGGCCGAACGTCTGCGTGGTTATTTACGTCAAAAAATCCTGAACGGAATAAAAAATTTGTTAAAATCCGATGAATTTCATCGGATTTTATGTTATACTATATCCGTAATACGGAGGAAGCATGGTCAATCTCGAATTGTATCGGGTATTTTACGCGGTCGCGCGGTGCGGCAGCCTGACCAAAGCGGCGGAGGAACTCTATATTTCTCAGCCCGCGGTTTCGCAGGCGGTCAAGCAGCTGGAAAATCAGCTGGGCGGCAAGCTCTTTATCCGCACGCACCGGGGCATGGAGCTTTCCGAACCGGGCGGCAGGCAGATGTTCGAGGCGGTGGAACAGGCGCTCAGGATTTTGGACGGAGCGGAGGCGCGCTACGCCGAACTCAAAAACACCGCGACGGGTGTTCTGCGCATCTGCGCGTCGGACACCGTGGCCACGCATTTTCTCATCGACTACATCAAGCTGTATCACGAGATGTACCCCGACGTGAAGATCGTCATTCAGAACTGTACATCGGCGGAGACGATAGAGAACATCCGGGGCAAGAAGGGGGATATCGGCTTCGTCAATCTTCCGGTGGACGACAGGGACGTCAACCTGTCCAACAAAGTGATGCAGCTGCACGATATCTTCGTCGCGTCGGAGGCGTTTTCGGAGCTGACCGCCGGGCCCGTCCCGCTGGCCAGGCTGCACGATTATCCGCTGCTGATGCTGGAACTTTCCACCGCGACGCGGCAGGCGATCGTCAGTTACGCCCACGCTTTGGGCATCCACCTGCACCCCGAAATCGAGCTTGCGAGTCTGGAACTCATGACCGAACTCGCGAAAAAGGGGATCGGCATCGCCTGCATTCCGCGCGAATTCGTGCGGCACGAGCTGGACGCGGGCGCGCTGAAAGAGGTGGTCACGGATCCGGCGCTTCCCGTGCGCGGCATCGGGCTGGTTCTGCCGAAGGACGAAGCGCCCTCGTTTGCCGTACGCGAATTTCTCAATCTCCTCAACAAAGCTCCCGAAAGCGCCCGTTAGAATAGCCGGCCTTTCCCTTGCATATACTGAAAGGGACAAGGGGGCCGTATGGAAATCTGGCAGGCGATCGTCCTCGGATTGGTGCAGGGGATAACCGAATTTTTACCCGTTTCTTCATCGGGGCATCTCATCGTATGCGAGCGTTGGCTGGGCGTGGAAGGCGGGCTGTTTTTCGGCGTCATGCTGCACGTGGGAACGCTCATTCCGCTCGTCGCGGTGTATCTGAAAAAGATCTTGGAGCTGTTCCGCCCGCCTTTCCGGAAGCTGGGGCTTCTCGCGCTTGCCAGCCTCCCCGCGGCGCTCGCGGGCTTTCTGCTGGGGGACTGGATCGACGAGGTGTTTTTCGGCGGAACGTATGTGATTTTCGGCTTTCTGCTGACGGCGGTCCTGCTGGCGGCGGCGGAGCGGCGCTCCAGGCGGCCAGCGTTCCGCAGCGTCGGCTGGAAAGAGAGCGCGGTCTACGGCATCGCGCAGGCGTTTGCGATTCTGCCCGGCCTTTCCCGCAGCGGCACGACGGCGGCGACCGGGTGCTTTTTAGGCGTCAACCGCGAAGATAACGCGGATTTCTGCTTTCTGATGAGCGTTCCCGTCATCTGCGGCGCGGCGCTTTCGGAGGGAATCAAAGCCGCGGTCGGCGGCGCGGGCGTCGCATGGCTGCCCGTCCTCTTCGGGGTGCTGGCGGCGGCGGTGAGCGGATACCTGGCGATCAGGCTCTTTCTCGCGGCGATGAAAAAGGCAAATTACAAGTGGTTTTCGCTCTATCTCCTTGCGCTGAGCATTCTCCTTGTTTGCACGGGGTGGACAAAATGAAAAAGACCAGGGCGGAATTATTGGAAGAACGGTTGAAAAACGCTTCTCCTTCCGAAGTAGGGCGGCTGCTGAAAGCGCTCCTGAAAGAGAAGAAAAAGCTGTTTTGACGCGATAAATTTTTACGAGAGGTGTACTCAAATGAAAAAATTTTTCAGGGATTTCAAGGCTTTTATTTCCCGCGGAAACGTGATGGATCTCGCCGTCGGCATGATCATCGGCACCGCGTTCACCGCGATCGTCACGGCGCTCTCTGAGGGAATCTTAAAGCCGCTCATCAACTACGTTCTGGCGCTGATTTTCGGCGAGGGCGCGATGACCGAGTCGTTTACCTTTTTAAAACAGGTATTCGACGACACGGGGGCGATCGATCTCGCAAACTCCATCTACATAGACTGGGGCGGCGTGATCAATGCCGTCATCAACTTCCTGCTGATCGCGCTCGTGCTCTTTGTCATCCTCAAGGCGACGATGGCGGCGAAGGGCGCGCTCTCTCCCAAGTATTACGGCTACACGAAGGAAGAATTCAGGGCGATGAAAAAGAGCGGCAAGACGCTCGCCGAGATCGAAGCCGCCGCGAAGGCGCGCGACGAGGAAAAAGCCTCAGCCGACAAGGCCGCCGCGGAGGAAGCCGCGAAGCATACCACGGAAGCGCTGCTCGAAGACATCAGGAATATTCTCGCCGCCCAGGCGAAAAAGGACTGAGCTTTTTCGTTCTCTTTGGAAAAACATTGCCGAAAGCTACGCGCGCATGAACATGCGCGCGTTTTTTCTTTGCCGCTGAATTTTTTTTATGAAAATCCATAACGGGTACGCTGTCACCAAACCGCTGCCCGCCGCAAAAGGGCAATATGCAGGAAAAAATCCCCGTAAAACGGAGAAAAAAGCGTTTTTATGGATGAAATTGATTGAAAATACCGCCGCAATGTGATAAAATAAAACAAAAAGGGCTAGCCCTTTTCCTTGCTTATAAGCAAGGAAAAGACATTGACGGCCTTTTGAAAAGGAGGAGTATTATGCATATTTGTCCATTCTGCGGGGAGGAGTTTGAAGGGAAATTTTGTCCCGCGTGCGGCAAGCGGTACGCGGAGGATAAAGAGTGCCCCGCCTGCGGTTACCGCGCCAAGATCACGGCAAAGTTCTGCAATGAATGCGGCTATTCTTTCGAGGCACCGTCTGCTCCGCCGCAGGCTCCCGCGGCGTTAGAAGGGAATAATTCCCTGCCGCAGGAAGAGCAAGCGCCCGTGCCGAAACCGGCCGGCGTACGGGAGAGTGCAAACCCTTTCTTCACGCGGGAAAGTCTGCCGCGGCGAAAGAAACAGAGCGCACGATCCGCTGGGGCAGGGAAGTGCGCTCATTTCTTTTACTTTTTCGCCGAATCATGATATAATATCCGAAAGCCGGGCTTTATTTTCGGCAAAAAGGAGAATACGATTCAGCGAGGTGTGAAATGAAGGCAGTCAGTACGATGCTCGTCGTTCGGGATATGGATCGATCCGTGGAATTTTATAAGGCCGTGCTCGGGCGTAAAATCTTATCCGATTTCGGGGCGAACAAAATGCTGACCGGCGGCCTGGCATTGCAGACGCTCGATTCGTATCGGAATTTTATCGAAACCGACCGCGTTTCTTTTGGCGGAAATCAGTTTGAACTGTATTTCGAGGCAGATGATTTTGATGCGTTCATAAAAAAACTCAGAAAGCACAGGATCGAGTACGTTCACCCCGTCAAGGAGCACAGTTGGGGACAGCGTGTCGTCCGTTTTTACGATCCCGACCGGCATATCATTGAAGTCGGGGAAAGGATGGAATCCGTTTGCAGGCGTTTTATCGCCGGCGGACTGACGCCCGAACAGACTGCAACGCGCATGGACGTTCCCTTGGATTACGTCAATCGCCTGATAAAGTAAGGAGATGAAAAAATGAAAAAGAACATAGGATACTGCGGCTTGGACTGCGAAAAATGCGACGCATATCTCGCGACCGTCCGCAATGACGATGCGCTGAGAGCAAAGACGGCAGCGCTGTGGAGCAAGCTCAACGGAGTGGAGATCCTGCCCGAAATGATTCACTGTCAGGGCTGCAGGGCGGAAGGCGCGAAGACATATTTTTGCGAAAACCTCTGTGCCGTCAGGCAATGCGCCCATGCAAAGAACTTTGATACCTGCGCCGACTGCGCCGAGATAAAAAAATGCAAAGCGGCAGGGGAAATTTTTGCCAACAGCCCCGAAGCGCTTTATAACCTTACGGATGGCGATTCAATACAGACGGATGAGCGATAAGCCGAAGTTCCGCGGCACTGCGTTGGGGTGACCGGGGTATGGCAAAGAATTTCAATGTATCTGATTTCCTTGCCGTTCACGGTCTTTGTCATAACGCTTTTTATGAAATAAATTACAGCCGGGCAAATAAGAGAGCGAAGGGGGTGATCTCCTTCGCTCTTTTTTTATCTTGATTGAAACGGCACGTTTCCCGCGCTTTTATTTTGTCGGCAGGCGCTTTTATTCGGAGGGAGCTTTGCCGAAAAAGCGGAGGAAGAGGGAAAAAAGCGTCAGAACCGTTCCCGAAATCACGTAATAGAGCTTATAGGGCACGATGAAGCTCAGAATCAACAGCATCGCGCCCGCGGTGAAATATCCCCGCGAGGAGCTCTTTAAAAAGATGAGTTCCATCCATTCGGAAGCGCTCCTCCTTTTCGGCGTGAAGCGTTCGGAGATCGGAGGGAGCGCGTCGAGTTCTTTCAGCCGCGCGTACAGCGGGGCGATCGGCACGAGTTTTATTTTTTTTCCGAATTTTTCGGCAAATTTTTTGGCGTTCGCCGAAAAGTCCGCGGAGAGGATCACCGCCGCCGTGTCCTCCTTCCGCTCCGCATAGGCGAGCGCGATCTCCGAGTTGCTTACGCCGTCGAACGAAAAGCGCGGGCAGACGAGCTTGTTCTGCGCGGGGAAAAACAGGGCGTTTTTTCTCCTTTCAAAGGGGATCTCCGCTTTTTTGGCGGCGCGCTCCAGAATCGCCAGATTTTCCGCGATGGAATTGAAGTTCATCTGGACGGCGAGCGCCTCCGCTTCTTTTTCGTCCTTTTTTCTGAGCGCGAACGCAAGCTCCTTTTTGGAGCGGACGCGGTAGCAGAGGAGCGTGAGCAAGCCGGCGGCGGCAAACGCCGTCAGAAATCCCGGCACGCGCGGCATGATCCAGCCGGAAAGCGCCAGCACCAGGAGAAAGCTCGCCGCGAACAGAAACAGCAGGTCGAACAGGAAGGGGATTTTCGTCTTCATGGTTTTGCCTTTTTTGTAAGTGATACCCATAATTGCGAAAAGTATACTTCTTTTCGGGAGTTTCGGCGGCGCCGCCCCGAAAACGATTGATAATTTGCGCGCGATGTAGTATAATAAAATACAGAAAGTTTAAAATCCCATTGAAAAACATGAAGAAAATCGGCATTTTCGGCGGGACGTTCGATCCCGTTCACAACGAGCATATCGCGCTCGCGCGCGCCGCCGTGCGGGAGCTGGAGCTGGATTCGCTCCTGGTGATCCCCGCGTACGCCGCGCCGCATAAGAACGGGCGCAGGGAGACGGAGGCGGAATACCGCTTTCAGATGGCGAAGCGCGCGTTTGCGGGGATCGAGCGGGTGCGGGTGAGCGATCTCGAGCTTGCGCGCGAGGGGACGAGCTACACCTATCTCACGGTGGAGGCCGTCGCCCGCATGTTTCCGGACGCTGCGCTCTACTTTCTGGTTGGCGGGGATATGCTGCGGGATTTTAAGACGTGGAAAAACCCCGAGCGCATTCTGGCGGCGGCGACGCTGGTCGCGGCGGCGCGCGAGGGCGACGACGCGGATTTTTCGGAGGAAGCGCGCTACTTCGGCGAGCGGTTCGGCAAGTCCTTTCTCCGCCTTACGTACCGGGGAAAAGCGGTTTCCGCGACGAAGATCCGCACTTATCTCGCGTTCGGCCTGCCCGCGCCCGACCTGCCCCCCGCGGCGGCGGATTACATCCGCACGCACGCGCTTTACCGGGGAGACGCGATTGCGGAAAAGGTCGCGCGTGCGCTGAAACCCGCGCGCGTCGTTCATACGGCGAACGTGGTGACGGAGGCGCTGCGCCGCGCGCGTTCTCTCGGCGTGGAGGAGGAAAAGGCATATCTCGCGTGCGCGCTTCACGACTGCGCGAAGTATCTGAATCCGGAGGATTACCCGGGCGCGGATCTGCCGGCAGACCTGCCCGCCCCCGTGGTGCACGCTTTTTTGGGCGCTTACGTCGCGGAGCGGGAATACGGGGTGACCGACCGGGAGGTGCTGGACGCCGTCCGCTACCACACCACCGCCCGTCCGGGCATGGGAATGTTGGAAAAGCTGGTCTTTGTCGCCGACCTGGTGGAGGAGGACAGGGATTACCCGGACGCGCCCTATCTGAGAAGTTTATACCGCAACGGCGATTTCGGGCAATGTTTCAAGACCTGCCTGTTTTATCAGTACGAATATCTCGTACGGCAGAATAAGCCGATTTGCCGGCTGACGGCGGATGCCGTCGCATTTTACCAAAAAGGAGATAAAAGATGAATTCGACAGAAAAAGCGGAAGCGATCGGCAGGATACTGCTGGAAAAAAAGGGGACGGACGTCGTCCGCATCGACGTGAAGGAAAAGACGATTTTGGCGGATTATTACGTCATTGCGACGGGGCGCTCCCTGACGCACGTCCGTTCGCTCGCCGAAAATCTGGAAGAGGAGATGGACAAGATCGGCGTCTTCTCCCTGCGCAGAGAGGGGGTGCGCGAGGGCAGATGGGCGGTCCTGGATTACGGAGACGTGTTCGTGCATATCTTTAACGATGAGAGCCGCCTGTTTTATCACCTCGAACGGCTGTGGGACGAGGGGAACAATCTCGTCCGCATCGAGGACGGGGAGCCGGCTGCGGAACGCTGAAAAAAAGAGCGCGCCGCAATCGGAAGCGGCGCGCCGGAATTTTTAAGACGTCATTTTTTCCAGTAAAATTCTGAGACTTCTTTGGGGTCGATGACCAGTTTCCGGACGGGAGCGCGCCGGCGGACGGGCGCTTTCCGGGCGGGTTCGGCGCGTTTCGCCGCTTCCGCCGTCGTTTTCCGGACCTGTTTCGGCGTGGGGGAGATGCGCGCGCGTTCAACGGCGCCCTCGTCTGTCTTGGGCAGGAAAAAGCGGTAGACCGCTCTTCCGCCCAGCACGAGTAAATAGCTGACGAGAAATAACAGCGCGAGCGCGCACATGCCCAGCAGCGGGTGGACGGAAAGAAGCAGTGAATTCATTCGGGTACCTCCGTTTTTTCCTCAGTATAACGCAGGGCGCGGCGGGAAAAATGAAAGTATTTGTTGTATTTTATCCTATTTTGAAGGCGGCGCCCGTCCGGCGGACTGCAATGAGGTTTAACGGGCGCGCTTTCAGGGCAGAATCATAGAAAATACGCGGTTGACAAGCGGACGGCCGGGCGGCACGCCCGGATCGGGACAGGAGGTAAATATGTTGTTTTTCAAGAAGAAAACGGTTACCGAAGAAAAGCCGGCGGAGGGGACGGAGCCCGCCGCGGAAGAGACGAAGGAGGCGCCCGTCCTTTCGGCTGCGCCCGAGCCCGCGCTCGAGCGCGCGGAGACTGTCGCAGCGGGCGCTTCGTTTGCGGCGGAAAAGGACCGCTCGCAGCTTGCGGAGATACTGGGCGTGACGGACGCCGAGCTGAAGAGCGAATTTATACTGACCAAGATCAGAAAGCTGACCGCGAAGATCGAATATGTGTTTCTGAAACCGGACGCGACCGAGCGGGAGCTTTCGTCCGTGGCGGAAGAGATGAAAAAATACGGGTTCGGCAAGCTGTGCGTGCTCCCGTCTCAGGTGGGGTTCGTGAAAAAGCGCCTTCCGGAGAACGTCACGGTGACGACGGTCGTGGGGTATCCGTTCGGGCCGGATTCCTTTTCTTCCGCGCTCGCCGCCGTGCGCGACCTCGTAAAGGCGGGCGCGGGCGAGATCGGCTACGTGCCGGATGTGTTCAGGCTGAAAAACGGCGATCTCTACGATTTCCGCCGCAGGCTGATCAAGCTGTGCGGCGCCTCCAAAAAACGCCTGCGCATCGTACTGGAGCCCGCGCGCCTGGATCAGAAGGTGCTGAAAAAGCTCGCGGGCGCGATCGACCGCGCGCCGCTGAAAGGCGTGTCGCTTTCGAGCGGATATTTCCCCGCGGAGGCCTCTTCTCAGCTCGCCGCCTACAAAAACGACGCAAAGGGGAACTTTTCCGTCACCGTCTATACCGAGCGGGGCACGGCGGAGGAGCTCACGAGACTGTTCGCGGCGGGCGCGGACATGATCGCGACGGACAAAGCCGCCGCCATCGCGCTGGAACTCGCAGCCGTCAACAGCGCGACATTTGACTGAATTGCCCCGAAATCATTGACAAGCGCGCGTTTCGGCGCTATAATAGAGACGCAATTTAAAGTTATTCTTTGGGGCGAGGCGAAATTCCTCACCGGCAGTAAAGTCTGCGAAGAGCGCGAAGGCGCTCCCGACCGGGTGCGATTCCCGGACCGACGGTATAGTCCGGACGGAAAAAGAGTAACGGCGTGTTTTCGCTGTTTTACCGCCCCTTTTTCGGGCGGTTTTTTCAAAGAACGACTTTAAAAATTTATTGATCAGAGGTCGTCTATGAAAAACAGTTCTTACTTCAGTTCCACCCGCATCGCGTCGATCGCGCTGTTCGCGGCGCTGTCCGGCGTGCTCTACGTGTTCGGCTTTCCCATCGCCGCGGCGTTTCCCTCTTTTCTGGAGCTCAATTTTTCGGATATCCCCGCGCTGATCGGCACGTTCGCCCTGGGCCCGGTATCCGGCGCCATCATCGTGGTCGTCAAGATCTTCATAAAGCTCGCGATCAAGGGCACGGGCACCGCGTTCGTCGGGGAGGCGGCGGATCTGCTGATCGGGCTGGCGTTCGTGGTTCCGGCGGGACTCATTTACCGAAAAAGGCGCACCTTCCGCGGCGCGCTTCTCGCAATGGCGGTCGGAACGGCTTGCTCGGTCGCGGTGGCCGTGCTCGCAAACTGGCTGATCCTCGTCCCCTTCTACGTCGAGTTTTTTTACGGCGGAAGCTGGGACCCCCTGATCGGCATGATGACGCCCCTTTTCCCCTCCTGCACGAAGGAGAGCTTTTACAATTTTTATCTGTGGGTCTCCGTGCTGCCGTTTAATTTGCTGCGCTGTCTCGTCGCCGTCTGCGTGACGCTGCCGGTGTATAAGCGCATCTCCCGCGCGCTCGACAGGCTGAGCGAAAAGCTGGATCCTCCGGCAGGGGAGGAAGCGCCGCAGAATCGCCGCCGCACGGCGATCGTGCTGGCGGCATGCGCGTGCGCCGTCCTCGTGCTGACCGTGCTCGTTCTCCTGCGATATTTCGTCTGGAAGTAGAAAAAAGATTTGCAAATTGCCGCCATACAGGTTATAATATACCTGTATGGCGATCTTTTTATCCGCTTCCCCCGAACAGACGGAAGCGATTGCATGCGAATACGCGAAGTCGCTGAAGCCGGGCGACGTCGTGATTTTAGACGGCGGGATGGGCGCGGGCAAGACGCAGTTCGTCAAGGGGCTCGCGCGCGGCCTGGAACTCTCCGATCCCGTCACCAGCCCCACGTACGCCTATCTGAACGTGTACGGAAACTACCTTTTTCACTACGACTGTTACCGCCTGTCTTCCGCGGAGGACGCCGAGCGGCTGGGGCTCACCGATTATTTCGGGGAAAACTGCATCTGCGTTGTCGAATGGGCGGAACGCATCGCGGAGGCCGTACCGCCCTATGCCCGGCGGGTGACCATCCGCAGGATTTCCGAAACAGAGAGGGAAATTTCGCTATGAATTACCTGGCGATCGATACTTCCGCCGCGCACCTTACGGTGCTGCTGCATGCGCAAGGGCGGGACTATTGCATATTTGAACCCGACTGCCGGATGGAGCATTCCGTGCGCCTGATGCCTGCCGTCGAGCAGATTTTACGGGAGGTGGGGTGCGCGCCCGCGTCGGTGGACGCGTTCTGCTGCGTGGTGGGAGCGGGCTCCTTTACGGGCGTGCGGATCGGCGTTTCCGCCGTCAAGGGACTTACGGACGCACTGCATAAGAAAAAGCTGGGGGTAACGTCCTTCGATACCCTCGCATATCATAAAGAGACGGAAAAGGTCCTCTGTATTCTGGACGCAAAGCACGGTTTTTACTATGTCTGCGGTTACGACCGCGGCGTTATCTGCCTGCCGCCCGCCTTTTTATCCGAGGCGGACGTGCTGAACCTGCGGGGCGAGTATCAGTTCGTGAGCGGCACGCCGCTTGCAATTCCCTCCGCGGTGGTCGACCCCGCGGAAGGGCTGAAGCGGGCGGTCGAGAAAAATCTGCGCTTTGCCGCGGAGGATTTTCCGTTGGAGCCGCTCTATATCCGCAAGAGCCAGGCAGAGGAGGGAAGATGAACATCCGTCGGTGGGAATTTACCGATCTCGCGGCGATCGCCGAACTGGAAAAGGCGTGCTTTGCGGACGCCTGGACGTACCGCCAGCTCGCGGACGGATTCCTTTCGGCCGGGTTTGTCGGCTACCTCGCGGAGGACGGGGGAGAGATCGTCGGCTGCGCCGCCTGTCAGAAGGCGGCGGACGAGGCGGATCTGCTGCGCGTCGCCGTTTCCGGCAGCCGCCGCAGGGAGGGGATTGCAAGCGCGCTCCTCGAAACGCTCTTTGCCGAGGCGCTGCTGACGGGCGTCAGAACGGTCTTTCTGGAAGTGCGCGCCTCCAACCGCCCGGCGGTCGCGCTCTATTTAAAACACGGCTTTACCCACGTCTCTCTGCGCAAGAACTATTACGGGAACGAGGACGCTGTGGTGATGAAAAAGGAGTTTTGTGAATCCGATTGAAATTTCAGGTACCAAAGAAGTCTTGATTTTTCTGCACGGTTTTTTATCAGACCGCACGGTGTTCGCCCATCAGGTCGGTTTTTTTGAACGGTATTTCGACTGCCGCGCGCTCGATCTGAAGGGATTTGGGGAAAATGCGGATATGGAATATCCCTATTCGCTTTCCGACTACGTCACCGAACTGCTGTACTATTTCGAGGCGCACGGCATCGAGCGGGCGCATATCCTCGCGCATTCCTTCGGCTGCCGGGTGGCGGTGAAGTTTGCCGCGCTCTACCCCGAGCGCGTTTCCTCCCTCGTGATGACGGGGGCGGCGGGGCTGAAGCCCCGCAGGGGATTGGGGTACCGCCTGAAAACGCTTCGCTACCGAATTGCGAAGCGCGTTTATAAAAAGAAGGAAAAATTGGAAAAATTCTTTTCGCCGGATTACCGCGCCTTAAATCCCGTCATGCGGGAGAGCTTTAAGTTGGTGGTGAATGAATACACCGAGGCGTACGCGGAACAGATCTCCGCGCGCACGCTGCTGATCTGGGGAGAGGAGGACAGCGAGACGCCGCTTTATATGGCGGAGCGTTTCCAAAAGCTGATTCGGGACTGCCGCCTCTTTCGGATGGAGGGGTGCGGGCATTTTTGTTTTCTGGACCGGCCGCGCCTCTTTAACCTCGTCGCGCGGGAATTTTTATTGGAGGATAGACCATGACCGCACTGGAAGCCGCTTTGGCGGGCGAATCATTTGCCGCAATATTCAATTTGGGAAACCTTCTCATCTTTTTGTTTCTCTCACTGGGGAACACGGCGCTCCTCACGTTGGTCGCGGGGAAGTTTCTGCTGGCGCTGCAGCAGTGCGGCTATAAGGGAAAGCGTTACCTGAAATGGGTCAGGGGAAAGCACAACGGCTACTTTTCCCGCTTGATGCTGCTCTCTTTGATGAGCATACTCTTTTTCTGCGTCACGTGCATGTGCTTTTCCACCATCGGCGGCGAATGGGTCCGCCCGTCCGCCTACATCGGGCTTTTGGCGTATCTCCTGTTCATCCTCGTCTATCTGGACGCCGAGCGTCACGTCACCGCAAAGCTGCCCCTTAAAATGACGCGCCGCCTGGTGCGGCTCATCGTTACCTACGTTCTGCTCCAGCTGATCCTCAATTTCGGGCTGATCGTGCTGACGAATTATATCGTATTTGCGACGAAAAGCGAGCTCTATTTTATCCTGCGGTACTTCCCCATCTGTTTCCTTCCGCTGCTTGCACCCTTTGTGCTCTGGCTCGCATATATAATAAACGAGCCGATGGAGCGGGCGAACAACCGCCGTTATATCAGGGACTGCAAGCGCGTGCTCGATCAGAGCGACATCGTGAAGATCGGAATCACTGGCAGCTTCGGGAAGACCAGCGTCAAGAACATTCTGACGGGGATTCTGTCGCAGAAGTACCGCGTGCTCAGCACGCCCGGCTCCTACAACACGCCCTTGGGCATTTCCCTGACGGTCAAAAAGCTGGACGCCACGCACGACATCTTCATTGCGGAGATGGGGGCGCGCCACGTTGGGGATATCTCCGATCTCGCCGCCATCGTCAAACCGCAGTACGCGGTGCTCACGGGGGTGAATACCCAGCACCTGGAGAGCTTCGGCAGCGAAGAGAAGATTCTGGAGACAAAGTTCGAGCTCTTCGAGGGGCTCTCGCCCGACGGCGTCGGCTTTTTCTCGGCGGATAACGCCGGCAGCCTGGAGCTGTACCGCCGGTTCGGCGGGACGAAGTTCCTCGCCGGCATCTCGGAGGGAGACGACCTCGTCTTCGCGGATGAGATCGACATCTCCGAACACGGCACGGCGTTTACGCTGCGCATCCGGGGCGAAAAGCCGGTGCACTGTCTGACGACGCTTCTGGGAAAGCACAACATCTCCAACATCTGCCTCGCGGCGGCGGTCGCGTACCGCTTGGGAATGAGCCCGACGGAGATCGCGCTCGGAATCAACAAGCTGTCCGCCATCGAACACCGGCTCGCGCTCCTGCCCAATCACAGGGAAATCGTCATCATAGACGACAGCTACAACGCCAACGAAGACGGAATCGCGGTCGCGCTGGAGGTGCTGAGTACGTTCCCGGGGAGAAAAATCGTCGTCACGCCCGGGCTCATCGAGCTGGGCGCGCGGGAAAACGAGGCGAATTACGCCTTCGGCAAACAGCTCGCGGAAAAAGCGGATAAGGTGATCGTAGTCGGGCGGCACAACGCCGAAATGCTCATCAAGGGCATGCTGGACGCGGGCATGCAGCGCGAGGACATCCTCTTCGAGCGGAATCTGAGCCGCGGCAACGAGCGGCTCAACGAGATCGTGGAAAAGGGCGACGTCGTGCTCTTTGAGAACGATCTGCCGGACACTTACAGCTGATAAAAAAAGAAAAGCACGAAAGTAAGCGATTACGGAGGTGCTTTTTTTATGAAAAAAATCATGGTAATTTTCGGCGGAACCGCCCCCGAACGGGACGTATCCGTCATCACCGGCGTCTTTGCCGCCAACGCGCTGGACAAAACGCGCTACGAAGCGGTGCCCGTGTTCATCCGTTCCGAACGGGAGTGGTTTGCGGGCGGGGCGCTGTTCGACCTCTCCTTCTATAAAAATTTCGACGAAAAGAAGGCGGAGCACGTCTGTCTGCTGCCGGGCGATCACACCCTCTACCGCGTGAAAAAAGGGAAGCTGAAGCCGCTCTGCGCGGTTGCGGCGGCGATCAACTGCACGCACGGCGCGGGCGGGGAGGACGGCACGCTGTCCGGGCTCCTTTCCCTCTCCGGCATTCCCGTGGTCGGGGGCGACACGCTCTCTTCCTCCGTCGCGATGGATAAGGTGACGACGAAGCTCTTTTTAAAGGGCCTGAAACTCCCCGCGCTCCCCGCGTTTTTGTGGCGGGGGGATTACGAAGAGGCGGAAGCGTTCGGCTATCCGGTCATCGTAAAACCCGCGCGGCTGGGTTCCAGCATCGGAATTTCCCGCGCGGAAAACAGAGAAGCGCTCTTCCGGGCGGTTTCGCTCGCCGAAAAATACGACGACAAGATCCTGATCGAGCGCGCGCTGGACGGCTTTCACGAAGTCAACTGCGCCTGCTACCGGGCGGGAGAGACGACGGTCGTCTCCGAATGCGAGATGCCCGTCACGCCGCACGCGCTTCTGACCTTTGCGGATAAATATACGGACGGCGCGGAACGGCTGTTTCCCGCGCCCATCGACCCTGCGCTCGCCGAAAAGATCAGGGAGATGACGAAAACCCTGTACGAGTCGCTGGAATTTACCGGCATCGTGCGGGTGGACTATCTGGTCAAGGGAAAGCGCGTGTGGGTGAATGAGATCAACGCCATTCCGGGCTCGCTCGCGTATTATCTCTTTACGGACACGGTATCCGGGTTTACGAAGATTCTCACCGCCCTCGTGGAGGAGGCGCGGGAGGCATATAACCGGCGGGCGAACCTTTTGAAAAAATTTCCCTCCAAAATTTTGGAATTGAACGGCGCCAAGGGCGGCAAACGCTTGAAATAGCGGGAAAATTCTGTTACAATAGGAAAAACGTTCGGAGGGACTTATGACGAAGATCGAAATGAAGACGCCGCTCGTCGAAATGGACGGCGACGAAATGACGCGCATTCTGTGGGGCTGGATCAAGGATAAGCTGATTTTGCCGTACGTTGATTTAAAGACGGAGTATTACGATCTGGGTTTAAAGCACCGCGACGAAACCGATGACCGGGTGACGGCAGAGGCGGCGGAGGCGACCAGGCGCCTCGGCGTGGCGGTCAAGTGCGCCACGATCACGCCCAACGCCCAGCGGGTGGAGGAATATCATTTAAAAAGGATGTGGAAGAGCCCGAACGGGACCATCCGCGCGCTCCTGGACGGAACGGTTTTTCGCGCACCCGTGCTGGCGGAGGGCATCGTGCCCTATATCCCCGCCTGGAAAAAGCCCATCGTCATTGCCCGCCATGCGTACGGCGATCTCTATAAAGCCGCGGACGCGCGCGCGGGAGCGGGAAAGGCGGAGCTCGTGTTCACCGATCCGGACGGAAAAGAAGTGCGCCGCACCATCTTCGACTTTACGGGGGACGGCGTGGTCATGGGCATGTACAACACGGACGAATCCATCGAACAGTTCGCCCGCGCCTGCTTTCGGTACGCGCTCTCCGTCCGCCTGCCGCTCTGGTTTTCCGCCAAGGATACCATTTCCAAGGCGTACGACCATCGGTTCAAAGATATCTTTTCCGAGCTGTACGAAGCGGAATACCGCGCGGCGTTCGAGCGCGCGGGAATATACTATCTGTATACGCTGATCGACGACGCGGTGGCGCGCGCGATCCGCTCGGAAGGCGGGTTCGTCTGGGCGTGCAAGAACTACGACGGCGACGTGATGAGCGACATGGTCGCCACGGCATACGGCTCGCTCGCCATGATGACCTCCGTCCTCGTCTCGCCGGACGGCGTATATGAATACGAGGCGGCGCACGGCACCGTGACCAGGCATTATTACCGTTATCTGCAGGGGGAAAGCACGTCTACCAATCCGATCGCGACCGTCTTTGCCTGGACGGGCGCGCTCAGGAAGCGGGGCGAGCTGGACGGAACGGCCGACCTGGTTTCCTTTGCCGATCGGCTGGAGCGCGCGTCTCTTGCCGCGATCGAGGCGGGAGAGATGACGGGCGATCTCGCCGCCGTCTTCCGGAAAGAGGGCGTCCTTCCCCGGGTGCTCTCCTCGGAGGCGTTTCTGGATGCGATCGCAAGGCGTCTGGCATAAAAGTATGCGCCCGCAAGGGCGCTTTTTTGCGGAAAAAAGCGATGCGCGGCTGTAAAAATTGACTGTAAAGCCGAAAAAATGAGAAAATTTTACAAAATTTCCGAAAAAGATTGCGCGAAACATTTTTGTATGTTATAATATTTTTACTAAAATCAAGAGGGATCCCTCTTCTTTCTGCCTATGGCAGAAAGAAGAGGGATCCCTCTTCTTTCTGCCTATGGCAGAAAGAAGACCTTTCCCGCAAAAGGAGAGTGGAAATGAAGAAAAAGAACAAGGGCTTTACGATTGTGGAGCTGGTAATCGTGATCGCCGTGATCGCGATTCTGGCGGCCGTGCTGATTCCTACTTTCAGCAGCCTCATCAAGCGGGCAAACCTTTCGTCCGACCAGGTGGCGGTGCGCAACATGAACAACGCGCTGGCAATGGACGAGGCGGTGAACGGCAAGCCCGTCGACCTGTTGGACGCCATGAAGCGCATGCAGGAAAACGGTTACGACTTCGACAGCTACAAGCCTCTGACCGAAGGGTATCGCTTTTTCTGGAATTCGGAGGCAAACAAAGTGGTACTGGCGCAGGCGCAGGTGAACGAAAAGGATGAGACGGTTTACGTCATCACTTACCCCGCGGATCTGGCGGATACGGAATTTGATACCGCGCTCTACAAGGCGCTCTACCGCGATACCGTCGTGACCAGAGCTTCGTACGAGACCATCCGCGACGCATTGGCGGAAGCCAGAAAGACGGAGAATAAAACGCTCTCCGTTCAAAGCGGGGATGCGCTGGCGGCGGTCGCCGCCGTCGTCAACGGCGACTATACGGATGCGGACGACCTTTCGGATATCACGGTTAAGATTTCCGGCACCGTCGATCTCTCCACTCAGATCTGGATCCCCATCGGCGAGGCGGAAAGCGCTCCCTTCCGGGGAAAGCTGATCGGTGCAGAAGATTCGGTGATCAAAGGGCTTTCTTCGGACGGATATAACGCGAGCATCGCCAATGCGACGAAACTGATGTCCGGGCAGATCGGCGTTTCCTACGGGTTGATCGGCTTTGCGGAAAACGCAACGATTGAGAACATCACGCTGACGAATGTCAATATCGATCTGCCTACGTCCGCCCAGGAGACGGGCGCGCTCGTCGGCTATGCGACGGGGAACCTCACGGTCGAATACTGCACGGTCGGCGCCGCAGGGGACGGTTCCGTCGTCTCCGGGCAGACGAAGATGGGCGGACTGATCGGCACAATCAAGGAAATAGAGGGAGAGACGAGTTCTGTTGTGACGATCAGAAACTGCGTCAATTACGCCGCGGTCACCGCCACCGCTCCGAGCGCGGATCCCAACAACCCGCGCGCAGCCGGTATCGTCGGTGCGCTGCAGGCGAAGGGGGCGACCTATTGTCTGGAAAACTGTAAAAACCACGGAGCGATCACCGCCGTTTCCCCTAAAGTGACTTCCCTTGATCCGGGTAACGCGCCCGTCGCGGGCGGCATTGCCGGGCAGTTTACAGTGGGAAAGACCGTCACAGATCTCGCAGGAGACGAGTATACGGTTTTGTTTAAGGACTGTGTCAATACGGGCGAACTGACGAGCAGGGGAGCCGGTCAGACCGGATACTGCGACCCCATGCTCGGGCAGATCAACGGGTTTAATTATTTGATTGTGGTGAATAACTGCAAAGCTGGCGGAAACGTGATTGCCGCGGCGCCCTCTTCGGCTGCAGGGGGACAGGCGATCATGCATACCGGGGATAAGACAGTTTATCTGAAGATCACAGCGGAGAATCAAGCATCGCTTTACAGAGCAGAAGGCACAACAAAGGAAGAAAGGCAGTGGGCAGCGTATTCTGTATCGGAATAAAAGCGGCAAAATAAGAAGCAGGCAGGCGCCGGAAAGAGCGCCTGCCTGTTGTTTTTATCGCCCCGCGGGAGCGCATGCGGAGAAAAAGGGACAGCCGGCGAAAAACGGCGTAAAAAGAACGGAGAACGTATGAAATAGCATTAGCGCGCGGGATAGGGGAGGGCTTGCGGGCGGCAAGCGCCGGGCATTGCCGCCGAAGACGCTTGAGAAATGCGAGGCATTGCTGTCCGCCGGAAAAATTTTTTGAAAAAATCCGCCGGATCGGTGACAAATTTTCGACTTTCCGCATATCATGGAGGATCCGCTCATACATTATAATACAAAAAAGGGACAAGGAGAACCAAACTATGAGCGAAAAATCACAATACACGGAAATGCTGGAAATTCCCGTCACGACGACGAATATCGTCACAAAGCCCAAAAAGACGCGGCGCAAAAAGACCGCGCCCCCCGAAGAGCTGAAAGAACAGCTCATCAACGAAGTCAATGCGGAGATGGCGGAGGAATCCGCGGCGGCGGAAGCGGCGCTTCCCGAAGAGAACGAATACAGCGAAGTATCCATCGTCAAAAAGGAAAAGAAACGGCGGGGCGTCTCCGTCGTGGCGATCCAGGTCGCGGTCATTGCGGTGCTGGCGGCGGTGATCGTGCTGTCCAATTTTTATATCGAAAATACGGGCATCAACGCCTTCCTGCGCTACGTCTTTTCGCCGTCAGCCTCCGAGCAGACGGACGACCGGACGTATAACGAATTCATGGCGCAGCTTCCCACCAAAAACGGGGACGTCGTGCTCGAAGAGGGCGTGATGACCTTTTCCGCGAAGGGAAGCGTCTATTCCCCCTGCGACGGCAAGGTGACGGCGGTGACGCTCAAAGACGGCAAATACACCATCGAAGTGGAGCACAACAAGAACTTTAAATCGGTCATTTCGGGCGCGGACTACGCTTACGTGGAGATCGGCTCCACCGTGTACGCATCCATTCCCGTCGGATTCACGCGGGGAGAAGAAGTCTCTCTTTGCTTCTATAACGGGGAAAACGCGCAGATCACCAATTTCAACGTCGGTGACGGCGAAGTGGTATGGGCGGTGTAACGCTGAAAATCCACCCGTTGTTTTACCTGTTCGGCCTGTATTACGCGCTGACCGGACGGATCTTCATCTTTATCGTGTATACGATCGTTGCCCTGGTTCACGAACTGGGGCATTCGTTCGTTGCGGAGAGATTGGGGTACCGCCTGAAAAGCATCGTCCTGATGCCCTACGGCGCGGTGATCGGCGGGGACGTCAAGAACCTCAGGCTGAGAGACGAAATCGCCGTCGCCGCGGCGGGGCCGCTCCTGAATTTCGCGATCGGCATCTTTTTCGTCGCAACGTGGTGGATCTTTCCGGATACCTACGCTTACACTTCGCTCGCCGCGGAGGCGAATTTCGCCCTGTTTTTCGTCAATCTCTTTCCCGCCTATCCGCTGGACGGGGGCAGGATCCTGCTCGCCGCGCTCTCTTTGAACGTCAGGGAACGGACGGCGGAACGCGTCGTCCGCGGGATCGGCATCCTGTTTTCCGCCCTGCTGTTCGCCGCCTTCATTGCCACGATCTTTTATCAGGTCAATTTCTCCGTTCTCTTCTTCGCGGCGTTTCTCCTGACGGGCGCGCTTTCCCGCCGGCGGGAAAATTCCTACGTCAGGCTCTTTTCGGGCCTCCCTCCGGAAGCGCTCGCGCGGGGAGTGAACGTGAAGCGGATCGCCATCGACAAGCGGGCGAGCGTCCGCCGGCTGTACGCGCTCCTGGACGCCTCCGCCGTCAACGAGGCGGAGATTTACGACGGAAAACAGAAAATCCGCACGCTTTCCCAGAGAGAGCTTGAATTTTTCTTTGAAAATGCCGCGATCTATGATACAATAGAAAAAACGCTTGCGGAGGTACATCGCCGTGAACTTGGAAGAACTCTTTCTGAAACGCCAGAGCTGCCGGAATTACCGGACGGATCCCGTCCCGCACGCTCTGTTGGAAAAGCTGATCGAAAGCGCAAGGCTGGCGCCCTCCGCCTGTAATTCGCAGCCGTGGTTTTACTACGTTGCGGAGTCTCCCGATAAAGTGCGGGCGATCGCCGCCGCGTCCCAGGAACTGGGCATGAACGGCTTTGTGAAAAACGTGCCCGCGTTCGTCGTGGTTGCGGAAGACAAGCCGAACCTGACCGAACGGATCGGCATGCGCTTAAAGGATCAGGATTTTGCGTCCCTGGATCTGGGGCTCTCCGTCTCTCAGCTGATTCTGCGGGCGGCGGAGGAGGGGCTTTCCACCTGTATGATCGGGATGTTCAGCGAGAAGGCCGTAAAGGAAGCTGTCGGCGCGGAAGGGCGCGTGCGGCTGGTGGTGGCCGTCGGCTACGCCGCGGAAGGGGATCCCGTCCGCCCGAAAAAGAGAAAGGCGGCGGAGAAGATCGCGCGTTATCTGTGAAAGGGCGGCGCAGTCCGCCGTCAGGCAGCCTGATACGGAAAGGGGGCGGAATCTCAGATTCCGCCCCCTTTCCTGTATGATACAAAGGGATTATAGGATGGTCGTTTTTCAGGATGGATCGCCCTTTCCGTCCGCGCCCGCATCTCTTTTCTTCCGGACGAGGGAGAGGATCACCGGCGCGCTGACGCCGATCGCGATGCCGATCAGCACCAGGGCGGTCAGCAGTTTCGCGACGAAGCGCTGATCCGCGATTTCCCGCGCGATGGAGTCGTCTCTTTGGGCGGTGATCGTGACCGCCTTGCGGTCGACGCCGATCTCCTGCCCGTAATAGCCGTCGCGCTTCCGTTCCAGCGGGAAGGAGCCGCCCGTCACCTCGTAACGGCTGACGTCCAGCGCGCATTCCACGGTGAGACTGCCGAATCCGCGCGCGGGATCGGCGACGACGGACATCTTCGCGCATTCCACATAAGGCGACTGATAACAGAGCGCCACCGCAACCGAGACCGACCCGTTCGCGGGGATAAAGACGGTCAGTTCATATAGTTCGTTCTGCGCCATTTCGGTTTCGCCCCGATATGCTTCGGGCACGTAAAACCCGCGGCTGCGGATGGAATCGTTCAGCACGGAGAGCCGCCACAACAGGTCGGCTTCCGGCAATTCCCCGGTTTCGGAGAAGAGCCTCCCGATCGTCGTCCTGTACTCCTCTTGCAGCTGCATGGAGGTGACGATTTCGTCGTCCGGGTTGAGGGAGACGACTTCGATGAAGGAATCGCCCGCCTCCGCAAAGGTAAAGGTCAGCTCGCCCGACGTGGTATAGTCGACCGCAGAGGGCTGGCAGCTCAGGAGCAAAGCGAATTTTCCCGTCGTCTTTACGCTCAGCGTACGCGACGAAGAAAGCGATACGTAGCGCCGGTAGTGCGCCTCTGAATTTTCGCGGTATAAGAATTCTTCGTCCGCGCGTTGTAAAAAGTTGAGGTAAGCGTCGGCGGAAGTGCCGAGCGCCGCGTGTTCGGTGTAAAAGGTCCTGCAGGTGTAATTTTCTCTGATGCCGTCCACCGTTATGTCCGTCAGATAGGCAAATCGTTCGCCGACGGTTTCAAAATAAGCCCCCTGCGCGTCGCTGAAGACGGAAACGGGGATTTTCAGCCCGGTCTCCAGCCCGAACCGCCCGGTGTTTCGCAGCGTGTATTCCGCGGCGGCGCAGACGGTTCCGCCCTCGATTTGCAGCGTCTGACGGACGTTTTCGGTGCGGATGTCCCCTTGGTCAAAGACGGGAGACCCCATCGTAATCTCGTAGACCTGCTGCGGCGCCGCGAGATCCGGCGTGCATGCCGCCGCGGCCGCCGCACAGCAGAGGGCGCAGAGCACCGCGATCGCTTTTTTTCCGTGCATATTCTCTTTCCTCCCTTCTGTCTATCTAACGACGGGGCGGCGGGTTTTGTCCCGCCGGCGGAAAAATTTTTTGTTTTTTTCCTTCGTCAGAGGGTTCTTTTTTCAAACCCTTGTGTTTTTTTCGGGTTTCCTGTACAATAAAGCGGGAGGTTTGCATGAACAAGGAGACATTTTTTCATCCCGGGAGGGAGTACCGTTCCAAGCCGTTCTGGGCGCTGAACGGCGATTTGGAAAAGGGCGCTTTGATCGAGGAGATCGACTGCATGAAGAAGATGGGCTACGGCGGGGCCTTTCTGCATTCGCGGACGGGGCTTTCCACGGAGTATCTGTCCGGCGAGTGGATGGCGCGTATGCGCGACTGCGCGGAGGCGCTCGCCGCCCGCGGCATGGACGCGTACCTGTACGACGAGGACCGCTGGCCGAGCGGCTCGTGCGGGGGACTCGTCGCCGAAGATCCGGCCTGCCGCCTGCGTTCGTTGACCTATCGCCTGGAGGGAGAGGAGATCGGGGAAGACGCGCTGCCGATCGCTTCCTTTTGGGTGACCTTCGAGGGGGAAAACCGCGTTTCCTCTTACCGCCCGCAAACCGGGGAATCCCGCAGAGGAGAACGGGCGGTGACCTTTTACGAGGAACCGATGCCGTGCAACAACGAATACAACGGCTATACCTATATCGATACGATGAACCGCGCCGCCACCGAGCGCTTTTTCAGGCTGACGCACGAGAAGTACCGCGCCGCGCTCGGTGATCTCTTCGGGCGGGAGATAAAGGGCATTTTCACGGACGAGCCGCACCGCGGTGCTGCCTTCAACGGCTTCGGCGTCACGGGGAAATACAAAGAGCGGAGAATCCCCTTCACGCCCGCGCTGTGGGAGAAGTTTTCCGCGCGCTGGGGAGATGATCTGAAAGCCCGCCTTCCCGAACTCTGGTTTCAGGCGGGGGACAGCGAATTTTCCAAGCTGAACTGGCAGTACATGGAGGTTGTGACGTCCCTCTTTCTGGAAAATTTCGCGCAGCCCTACCGCGCGTGGTGCGACGAAAATAAACTCGATATGACCGGGCATATCCTGCACGAGGACAACCTCGCGGCGATCACCTCTCTCTGCGGGAGCGCCATGCGCTTTTACGAGTACATGACCGTTCCCGGCATGGACAATCTCACCGCGGAAAATTATTGCTATCACGTGCCGAAGATGGTCTCTTCCGTCGCCCGTCAGTGCGGGACGGGCGAGGCGCTCACCGAACTCTACGCGGGGATCGGCTGGCAGGCCCGGTTCTGCGACTACAAGTTCGTGGGGGACTGGCAGACGTTTTTCGGCATGACGCTGCGCTGCCCCCACCTCGCGTGGTATACCATGAAGGGCGCCGCGAAGCGGGACTATCCCGCGAGTCTGCTGCACCAGGCCGTCTGGCACGAAGATTACGCTTATGTGGAGGATTATTTCGCGCGGCTGAACTGTTTCATGCGCGCGGGGGAGCGGGAGATCCGCCTTCTGGTGGTTCACCCCAACGAATCGGCATGGGGACTGGCGCGCAGCGGCGCTTACGAAAATTTCTTTTCGGCGACGGGGGCGGAGTACCGCCGGCTGGAGGAGATTTACCGCGGCGTCTCGGAGGCGCTTCTCAAGGACGGAACGGACTTCGACTACGGCGACGAGGAGATGATGTCCCGCCTCGCCCGCGTGGAGCGGACGGACGGCGGGGCGCGCTTTGCCGTCGGGAAACAGCGCTATACGCACGTGCTGGTGGCGGGATCCGTCACCCTGCGCAAGTCGACCGCCGACTTGCTGAACGCGTTTTCCGCGGCGGGCGGCAGGGTTGCGGTATACGGGGATTTCCCGTCCTTTCTGGAGGGGGATGCGCATGATTTTGCGGCGGAATGGGGAAATATCCGCCGCATCGGCAGCCTGTCGGAGCTGCAGGACTGCATGAAAGAGCAGATTCCCGCCGCTTCGCGCGCGCTCCTGGCGGACGGCAGGCGCTGCCGCGCATTGTTTTCGCGGGAGGCGAAAGAGGGCGAGACGCTGCTGTGCGCCTATCTCAACCCGGATATCCGGAAGGAATGCGCGGTCGATCTCGTGTTTGAAGGGGAACGCGCGCTGACGAAATGGGACGCGCGCTCGGGCAGGACGTTCCCTCTGGCCTGCCGGTACGAGAAAGGCAAAACCGTTCTGCCTTATGTGTTTGCGCCGGGAGAGGAGCTGCTGCTGACGGCGGTTTGCGGCAGGGCGGCGGCTGCGCCTGCGGCGGAAGAGAGGATCCCCGTCCGTCTGCCGGATTCCTTCCGCTATCGCCTGTACGAGGATAACGTCGTCGTGCTGGATCGGGCGGAATACGCCGTCGACGGCTCAAACAGGGGCACGGACGAGATCCTCAGGATTGATCGCACCCTGCGCGGCGCGTACGGATGGAACCTCAGGGACGGGGATATGATTCAGCCGTGGTTCGCGAAAAAATACGGGCTGGAAAAGAACGGCAGACCCTTTGATCTCACGCTGCGCTTTTCCTTTGACGCAGCGTATCTGCCGCCCGCTCTGCGGCTGCGCATGGAACAGCCCGGGCGGTTTAAGATTTTCCTGAACGGCATTGCGCAGGAGGGGCCCTGCCTTCCTTCCCGCATCGACCGCTGTTTTTCCGAGCTTCCGCTGAGCGGTCTGCTGCAGGGGCGGAACGTGCTGGAGCTGAAGACCCGTTTCGACGGGACCGTGGAACTGGAGAACCTCTATCTGTGCGGGGCGTTCGGCGTGAAGACGGACGGCCTGATCAGCACCCTTATCCCGCTTCCCGCGCGGCTGACCGCGGGGGATATCGTGCCGCAGGGCTTTCCCTTCTACGCCGGCCGCATCGACCTCGAGATTCCCGTGAGCGCGGGAACGTATCGGGTGGAGGCGGAAGCGTCGGAGGCGGTTCTGATGCACGTTAAGGGGAGGGAAGACCGGATTGCCGCGTTTCCCCCTCTCTCCGCGGAGGCGGAAGCGGAAGAATCGCTCTTCGCGGGATTTGTCTTTTCCCAGAAAAATCAGTTCGGTCCACTGCATTTTTTCCCGCCGCTGCCTTCCTGCGGCGCGCCGGGAGAATTTTTGACGGAAGGCGCGCAGTACAGCGAGCGCTTCGCCCTGGTTCCGCAGCGGATCCCCCCTTTGCGCCTGTGGAGGACAGATCGCCTGCCGCGGAAGACATCCGGCTGAAGGGGCGGGGAATCGAAAAGAACCGCGGGCTCCCTGCGGCGAATGGCGATTAAAAAGAGTTGCGGCAACGGAAAAAGCGCTGCTCCGCTTGAAGAGGAACAGCGCTTTTGACTGTAATGCAATGGTCGGCGCGCGGCTTATTCGTTGATGCCGTCCTTATACGCTTTGCCGAATTTGAAGTTGGGAGCCTTCGTCGCTTCGACGTGGATCTTTTCTCCCGTCAGCGGGTTGATGCGCTCGCGCGCGGGCTTGTTCTTGACTTCAAACGTGCCGAATCCGGAAAGCTGGATCTTCTCGCCCTCTTTCAGTCCGTCGGTCACTGCTTTTATAAACGCATCGTAAGCGGCGCCGGCTTCTTTTAAAGTGATCCCCGCGTTATTCGCAATCGCTCTGATAAATTCGTTTTTGTTCATAACTACCCTCCAATGGTTATTATGTCTTATTATACCATAAATTCAAAATAAAACAATCATTTTTTAAATTTTTTTTGTGCGCTTGACAAAAGTTTCGTTTTATTCTATGATTATTTGGTAATGAAAGACTTATTTTCGCTCGGGCTGCCCGAATTTTCCCATGTCGATTTCCCCTGCGGGTGCGGCAGAACGCACGTTCTGAACGCAGATTTTCACTACGGCAATTATAAAGCGCTGCTCGCCGATCTCGTCAGAAGCCGCGCGCCGGGGGGGAAGATCGCGGTGATCGCCGGAAACGATATGTTTTTAAAGTACGGCAGGCGCGCCGCCGAAGCGTTGGAGGAGGCGGGCTGTACGCCCGTCAACGTGATCCTGAAAAACACCTTTGACAAGCGGCTGGAAAACGCGGGCGGGCTCTTCCGCCTTCCCGAGGACGTGCGCCTCGCCGTGGTGACGGACAACGAGCTCTTCGACGCGGCGTCTTACTTTGCGGGGATCCGCGGCATTCCCCTCGCGCTCGTCCCCGCCTCTACGAACGTGCAGGGCGGCGCGGGCGATACCGTCACCGTCAACGTGCGCGGGTACGAGGAGACCTTCTTTACGGGCGCGGAACGGATCTTCCTCATCGACGAGGCGCTCTTCCGCAAGTGCGAGCCCCTTGCCGCTGCGGATACCTTCGCGGAAATCATCTCCAAGACGGTGGCCATGATCGACTACCGCGTGCGCGGGGCGATGCGCGGAGAATGGCAGTGCCGCGAGAGCTACAATCTCGCGCGCGAGGTGGTGAGCGATACCTTCCGCATTCTCAATTATTCGGAATCCGGCATTCCGCTCCGCCTGCTTGAAAATCAGCTCCGCATGACGATCGCCTGTTCGTTCACGGACGGCGCGCTGTTTGCGGGGAGCGGGGAGGAGCAGATGGCGAAACTCCTGGAGTACGAGAGCGGGCTTCCGCTCGCAGAGTGCCGCTTTTTCGCCGCGCTCAGACTTTTGGAGCTCTACCGGATGTATTTTGCGGGCGAACTGGACGGCGGACTGAAACTCCCCGACTATTCCGCGCGCGCCGCGCTGATGGCGCGCATCACCGGGCAGGAAGAATATCTCTTCCTGAAATCTTTTTCCGAAAACAGAATCCCGCTCGGCACCGTTCTGCAAAAGAAGGGGGAGATCGCGGCAAAGCTCTCCTCCGAGCTGGAAGGACTCTGTGCGATCAAAGAAAAAATCTACAACACTTACCTCGCGCTGGGGGGAAACCCCGGGCTGAACGAGGCGTTTTCAGACGCTTCCGTCCGCGGCGCCGCGTATTCCGCGCCCGACTTCCCGGATTCGTTCAACACGCTTACGCTGATGCGCGAAGAGGGAATCTTGGAGTATCTGAAATGAAATTAAGCGAGATCAAATGCCTTTTGCTGGATATGGACGGCACCGTCTATCTCGGAGACCGCCCCATCGGCGGCGTCGGCCGCACGCTCAGCGCCCTCCGCGAACGGGGGATCCGCCTGATTTTTCTCACCAACAATTCGAGCAAAACGGAGGATCTGTACCGGGAAAAGCTCGCCCGCCTTGGGCTGTGGGACGACCGGGACGCCGTCTATACCTCCGGCATGGCTGCCTGCGCTTATCTGAAAGCGCATTTCCCGGGGAAGAAAACCTTCATCGTGGCGACGGAAGCGGTCAAGTCCTATTTTGAGCGCGAGGGGATTCTGTCCGCGGAGAAAGACGCGGAAGTGGCGCTTCTCGCCTACGACACGGAAATCACTTATGAGAAGATCGCCGCCTTCGATCGCTGTCTGAAAAAGGGCGCGTACTACGTCGCCACCCACCCGGACGTCACCTGCCCGGCGGAGGAGGTCTTCGTGCCCGATCTCGGCTCTTTTTTCAAGCTCTTCGAGGCGAGCGCCGGAAGACTGCCGGACGTCGTCGTGGGGAAGCCCTCTCCCGTCATGGGGGAGGAAATCCTGCGCATGACCGGGCTTTCCCGCGCGGAGATCGCCATGGCGGGAGACCGGCTGAACACGGATATCCTGTTCGCAATCAACTCCAGGTTCCGCTCGATTCTGGTTTTAAGCGGGGAAACGACCGAAGGGGCGCTCGCCGCCTCTGCGGTCAGGCCCGACCTGGTTCTTCCCTCGATCAACGAAATTTTGAAAGAAACCGAATAAATTTATTTTTTTCTGTCAATCATCTCCTTGCCGGCGCAGGGAGATTTTTTTTGCGCCGGGCGGAGGAATGATGAAAGGACTTTTGACGTTGATTCTGTCCGCGGCGATGATCGCGGCGGTCGCGTATCTCCCGGTACGGCCGGCGTTTGACGAGGAGGGCGTCTATACCGTTTATCGCTACAGCGCGAGCTCCCTCGCCGCATCTGAGCGATTTGAGGGGAACTATATCTGGGATTCCCGCACGGTGGAGGGGGAAAGCGTTTCCTTTATGGACGCGTCGTTCGATCTCGCTTCGGCGCTGGATCGGTACGCGGCGAAACTGCTCTTTTCCGAGCAGGCGGGAGACGTGACGGTCTATTACGCGTTTTCCCCCCTCCTTACATACCGCGCGGCGCTCTGCGGTCAGACCGTGAATCTTCAGATCGCGGTGGAAAACGAGCGCGTCACGTTGGGAACGCCGCTGATTTTCGGCAGTTTTTAAAAATTTTTCGTTTTTCGGCGTATAAAAGCGAAAAGAGCGGGAATCATCAACGTGAAATCAATTTTGGAGGATTCATATATGAAAGGCAACAAATTTTGGGCGTTTATGAAGAAAAACGCGTTTTATTTCGTCCTGGGCTTCTGTCTCCTGGCGATCGCGCTCTCCTTCACGTTTTACGCCGTCAGTCAGAACAAAAAACCCGTGGATTCGGGACAGCAGACCCCCGTCGACCCGGATGACGGCAAGGATCCGGACGGCGAAGATCCCACCGATCCCGAAGACCCCGATGAGCCCACCATCGTCGAAGTGGTGTTTCAGCTCCCCGTCGCGAACGGAACGGTGATCAAGGGGTACTCCGCCGATCAGCCGGTCTTCAATCAGACCCTCGAGCGCTATGAAGTGCATCTCGGGATCGACTTCGGCGGTGCGGAAGGCGCGGAGGTTTACGCCGCTTACGGCGGAAAAATCGAGAGCATCGAGACCAAATACCTGACGGGGACGACCATCGTCATCGATCACGGGGACAATTTAAAGACGGTCTACAATTCTCTCACGCCGGACGAAGATCTCGCCGTCGGGCAGACCGTGACCAAGGGACAGGTGCTCGGCACCATTTCCGCGACGAATCTGCAGGAATATAAGGACGGCGCGCATCTGCACTTCCAGACGATGGAGAACGGCGCGTATATCGATCCCGAAAAGTACCTCGATCTCGAAGAAAAATAAATAAACCGATCCGCCGTTCTCTGAACGGAACAATTTTCTCCCTTTGCCCCGCGGCGAACGACGTTCGCCGCGGGGATTTTTTAAATTCCGCTTTCAGTTGAACGGATTTTCCCCGTCCGGCGTTTCGGGACGGGGACATGCTGTCATAAAAAAAAGGCCTTCCGAATAAAATAGCGTTGAAATGAAACGGGAGGAAACCATGAAGAGACTGAGTATTGTTTTTGCGCTCGTCGTCGCCGCGCTGTGCGTTCCGCTGTTTACCGCCTGCGCGGGCGGGCAGAAAGGGACGAAATATACGATTGACGCCGTTTACGACGACCAGGCGCGCACGCTGACGGCGGAGATGACGCTGGATTTTTGCAACGACACCGACAACGCGCTCACCGAACTCCGCTTTCATCTGTTCGGCAACGCCTATCGGCAGGGAGCAAAGTACGAGCCGATCGCCGTCCAGAATCGGTATAAGGCGTATTACGACGGGATCAATTACGGCAGCATGACCGTTACGGGCGTCTCGGTCGGCGGAGAAGAGACTGCTTATACGATCGGCGGGGAGGATGAAAATATCCTGATCGTTCCGCTCGGGCGCGAGCTGTTTCCCGATGAGCAGGCTGCGGTGGAGATCTCGTTCACCGTCGTGCTGGCGAAGGTCAATCACCGCCTCGGCGTGGGGAAGAACACGGTAAATTTCGGAAACTTTTACCCCGTGCTGTGCGTTTACGAGGCGGAAACCGGCTGGATCGAGTGCAATTACTACAACGTGGGGGATCCGTTTGTCTCCGCCTGCGCGGATTACGACGTGTCGTTTACCGTGCCCGAAGGGTACGAGATCGCGGCGTCCGGCAGAGCGGTCAACACCTCCAGAGGGAGCGGAACGCGCACGTTCCGCTATCTTCTGAACAACGCGCGTGATTTTGCGGTGGTGCTGGGAAAGGAGCTGGAAGTACTGACAGCCTCCGCCGGCGGCGCGGAAGTGAATTACTATTACTTCGACGACGCCCGCGCGGAAGAAAATCTGAAATATGCCGTCCAGAGCGTGGAGACCTTCGCGTCGCTCTTCGGCGCCTATCCCTATAAGACCCTCGCCGTCGTACAGGCGGATCTTCTGCAGGGGGGAATGGAGTATCCCGGCCTGGTCTACATTTCTTCCGACCTGCAGCCGGCGGAGATCGGGGAAGTCATCGTCCACGAGACGGCGCACCAGTGGTGGTATGCTGCAGTGGGGAACAATCAGGTCACGGAAGCCTTCCTGGACGAGGGACTGGCGGAATATTCCGTGGTGCTGTTTTACGAAAACCACCCGGAGTACGGCCTGACGCGGGAAGGGCTGATCGAGACGGCGACGCGCACGTATCAGTCTTACTGCTCGGTATACGATAAGATATTCGGCGGCGTGGATACTTCGATGACGCGCCCGCTCTCCGTTTATTCGGGGGAATACGAATACGTCAACGTGACCTATATCAAGGGATGCCTGATGATGGACTGTTTGCGCATCGGGATCGGGGACGACCGGTTTTTTGAAGGATTGCAGAATTATTACGCGGAATTTTCCGGAAAAATCGCGACGGCGGCCGATCTCGCGGGCGTCTACGAGCGGCTCGGCTGCGATACGAACAGCTTTTTCGCCGGATTTTTGGACGGGAAAGTGATCTTGTGAAAAATTTTCGGTAAATTTGCGGTTTTACTGCCGAAAATCAGGTTAATTTCAGGGATATTTATTGACAAACCGCCCAACAAATGCTAAAATAAATGGTACTGAAATGTCAGACTGTTTATAAGGAGCGATACATGAAGAAGATTCTGAACTTGTTTTTGATCGGTGCAATGCTGGTTTCGCTCGCGCTCGGCTTCGGCGCGTGCAGCACGGAGGAGACCGCGGAGCCGGGCATGACCGTCAAATACATCGGCGGGCAATATACGCTCATCGAATACGTGCAGGAAGAGGGTGTGACCGAACTCACCATCGACAAGACGGAGGACGGAAAGCAGATCACCGCGATCAAGGCGGGCGCGTTTGACGGCAACGAGGAAATCAAAAAGATCACCGTTTCCGCCGGCGTCACGGAAATCGCGGAGGGCGCGTTCAAGCGCATGGAAGCGCTGGAAGAAATCACCCTTCCGTTCGTCGGAGCGGAGGAGACGAACGTCAACGCGGCGCGCCTGTTCGGCTATGTGTTCGGTACGGATTCCTACGATAAGGGCGTATCCGTCACGCAGAATTACAACGCGACCGGCACTGCGACCTACTATCTGCCGCAGACGCTGCAGAACGTCACTATCACGGGGGGCGCCGACTACAAGGTCCCCGCGTACGCCTTCTATAATTGCACCGCGTTAAAGAGCATTACGATCGGCGACGCCGCGGAAATCGGCGACGCTGCGTTTTACAACTGCTCTTATCTCACCGACTTCGCTGTCCCCGCTAACGTGACGGCGATCGGCGACGAGGCGTTTGTCGGCTGCAACCGGCTGAAGAGCATTTCGTTCGGGACGGACAGCAAGCTGGAAACGATCGGCAAAGCGGCGTTCAAGGGAAGCAAGATGACGGCCGTCACGCTTCCTTCCGGGCTGAAAACCATCGGCGAAAACGCGTTTGAAAACGCCAATCTCGAGACCATAACGATTCCCGCGGGCGTTGCGGAAATTCCCTATTATGCATTCTACGGCTGTGCGCGCCTGACCAAAGTCACGGTTTCGGGCACGGCGCTGACCCGTATCGGGGAAGCGGCGTTCCAGGGCTGTAAAAAGCTGACGGAAATCGAGGGGATGCCTTCTTCCGTCGAAGAGATCGCCCCTTACGCGTTTGCGGAGTGCGACGCGCTCACCGAGGCGTTCCGGGCGACGGTGGCGGAGATCGGCGGAGAGTTCGTCTTCGGCTATCAGAAAGAAGAAGCTTAAAGCAATCAAAAGAGGCGGCGTTCAGCCGCTTTTTTTTGTGCGCGAAGGTGCGGCGTACCGAGAAATTTCATAAAAACGGCGGCAAGAGGAAAATTTTGAAAAAACTCTTGTCAACGCACGATATTTGTGATATAATGAAAAAAATAAATGGGCGCGCCCATTCTCTTTGTCCGACTTGTGTTAAGTCGGACAAAGAGGGGGAGGCCTAAAAGAAAAGGAGAGAAAAAAGAAATGAAACGGAAAAAAGGCTTTACGATCGTCGAACTGGTGATCGTCATCGCGGTCATCGCCGTTCTGGCGGCGGTTCTGATTCCCACGTTTTCCAGCCTGATTCAGAAGGCGAATCTGTCCTCCGACCAGGTGGCGGTGCGCAACATGAACAACGCGTTGGCGATGGACGAGGCGGAAAACGGCAAGCCGGACGATCTGCTGACGGCAATGCTCCGCATGAAGGAGAACGGTTACGATTTCGACAGCTATAAGCCGCTCACAGAGGGATACCGCTTTTTCTGGGATCAGCGGGAAAACCGCGTTGTTCTCGTGCGGACGGAAGATATGAATATCGTTTATCCGGAAGAAATGAAGGGAGTGATCGATGAATCCGTCGCGGCGAACTACAAATCGCTCTACCGGGATACGGCGGCGGACAGAGAAGCCGTCACCAAGCTGAATGAAAAGATCGCCGCGGCGTCCGACAAAACGCTGGAGATTACAAGCGGCAGCGAACTGAGCGCGCTTGCCGCCGTCGTCAACGGATTCTATGATGAAGCCAACGGGCTGGAGGGCTATACCGTCGAACTTCCCGCATCGATCAATTTAGAAACTGACATCTGGGTTCCCATCGGCGAGGCTGCCGCTACGCCGTTTTGCGGGACGATGAAAGGCGCAGAGGGCGGTTCGGTCATCACGGGGCTGAGTTCGGAGGGCTATACCGCCGACATTGCAAATGCGGTCACGCTCGCCTCCGGGCAGACCGGCGTGGCGTACGGACTGGTCGCATTTGCGGAAAACGCAGTATTTGAAAATATCACGCTGGAAGATATCTCCGTCGACCTGGGCGATTCGGGCGTCGAGATGGGCGGTCTCGTGGGGACGGCGACGGGCAGCCTGACCGTTAAAAATTGTAAGATCGGAAAGGAGGAGGGCGACGCTTCGCTCATCCGCGGCAGATCCAAGGTAGGCGCCTTTGTCGGCGTGCTTGACCGCACGGAGTCCGATTATGAGGTTCTCTTTGAAAATTGCTTCAACTACGCGCGGGTGGAAGCGGTCGATACGGGTGACAGCGTAAGATCAGGCGGCTTCGTCGGCGCGGCGAATTTCCCGTATAGTTCCGCGTTTCAAGTGGGCTGTACTTTCAAAAACTGCGAAAATTACGGGGATGTCTCCTCTGAAAAGTATGCCGGCGGCTTCATCGGCCACCGTTACGGAGGCGCGGCGCTGATCACCTTTGAAAACTGCAAGAGCGCGGGAACGGTGACGGGAACGGAGGGATGTTCCGGCTTTTATATCGGCTGGGTAAGCGAAGAAGGGGCGCACTCCTTTGAAACTTGCACGATGGAGGAAAACACCGCAGTCAGCGGAACAACGCTGGAACAGGCGTTCGGCACCGTAGTTTCCAAAAGTACGGTACGGTTCGGGACTTCGGTATATCAGAAGACGGCTAGCGGCTGGGATGTTTCAGTGGCCTGACCGAAGCGGAAAAGAGGGAGAGCCTCTCTTTCTGACCATGCAGCCCGCCGTAAACATTTTAATCGAGATAAAAAAGGGAAAACGCTAGCGTTTTCCCTTTATTTACGTGTAATTCTGAAAAAATGAAAAGTCTTCAAAACCGCTGTGAAACTTGCGCCCGCAGCGGGCGGAATTACAGCAGCGCGATCGCGATGCTGCAGTAGATGATCAAAGACAGCGCGTCCACGATGGTCGTGATAAAGGGACTGGCGACGACCGCGGGGTCCAGCCTGCACTTTTTTGCGAGCAGCGGGAGGGTGCAGCCGATGAGCTTAGCCAGCAGGATGGTGATGAATAAAACGCTTGATACGATGAGGGCGACTTTGACCGTCACGTCGTTGTAGAGCCTGTCGATGAGCATCAGCTTGGCAAAGCAGACGACGGAAACCGTCAGCCCGAGCAGCAGGGCGGCGCGGAGCTCTTTCCATAAAATGCGGAACACGTCTTTCAGTTCGACGTCTCCCAAAGCCAGCGAACGGATCACCGTGACCGAAGACTGCCCGCCCGCGTTCCCCGCGGTGTCCATCAGCATGGGCACGAAGGAGTAAAGAACCGCTCCGCTCGCGAGTGCCGCCAGGCTCTCCTCGTAACCGGATAAGATCATGCTGGTAAACGTGGCGGAGATCATCAGTAGCAGCAGCCAGGGGATGCGCGCCTTCCAGATGCTCCACACGGACTGCTTTAAGTACGGCTTTTCGTTCGGCAGCATCGCCGCCATCTTCTGAATGTCCTCGGTCGCCTCTTCCTGCATGACGTCGATCGCGTCGTCTACGGTGACGATTCCCACGATACACCCCTCTTTGTCCACGACGGGGAGCGCCAGAAAGTCGTAATCGGAGAGCTCGAGCGCGACGGATTCCTTGTCCTCGAGGGTCTCCACCGAGATCACGCTGCTGTCCATCACCATCTCGATCTTCTCGTCCGGGTCGGCGAGCAGCAGGTCTTTGACGGTGACAACGCCCAGCAGCTTTTTCCGGTTGTCCGTCACATAGCAGGTGTAGATCGTCTCGCTGTTGACGCCCGTCCGCCTGATTTTGTCGAAGGATTCCTTCACCGTCATATCCTTGGAAAAGGAGACGAACTCCGGCGTCATAATGCTGCCGGCGGAATCGTCCGGATATTCCAGAAGTTCGTTGATCTGCTTGCGGTCCTCGGGATCCGCGCTCTTTAAGATGCGCTTGACGAGAGAGGCGGGCATTTCGTCGATGATATCCACCGCGTCGTCCAGGAACATATCTCCGAGGACGGCTTTCAGCTCCTTATCCGTAAAGGCGTTGATCATGGATTCCTGCGTGTCGGTGTCGAATTCGATGAATACGTCCGAGGCGAGTTCTTTGGGTAGCAGGCGGAAGAAGAGCAGTTTATCCTTCTCTTCCGTCAGCGTGTCTTCGACGAATTCCGCAATGTCGAAGGGCTCCATGTCCATCACCGTCATGCGGAGGTCGGCGAATTTTCGCTCTCGGAAAAATCCTTCCAGCATTTCATACAGCGTTTTGGTTTCTTCCATTTTGATCGACCTCCTTTTTAAAGTATGAACGATTCTTTTCTTCGGTGCAAATAAAAAGCCCGCCGAAAGCCGGCGGGAAAAGACGCGAAAATTATGCTTGTCGAAAACAGCAACCATGCGAGCTTTAGCATCACAGGGCAGTGAAGCTGCGTTAAACGATGCCTTGGGTTCGACATCGCCTGCTGGCCCTCGCGTGGTGTCTCCACCATTTTGCGGCAGCAGCCCGTATCCCTGTGGTAGCCTTACCTACCGGACGGATTCAGTTCATCGTTACTATACACCGAAAAAAGTTCTTCTGTCAACTGTTTTACGCACTATTTTTTTCTTTCAGGCAGGTTTTTCGGTGTCGCCGTCCGTGCGGTCGTTGATCACGGCGGAAGGGTTCTCCGCTTTGACGGCGGCGCAGAATGCCTCGTACTGTTTCGGATCGATCACGACGCAGACGTATTTTTTGTCCGTGAAATAGACCACCAGTTTATCCGACTTTTTAAAGTGCGTGACCTGCAAAATGCTATCCGCCTTTACTTCCGTGCGGAAAAAACAGAAGCGCGAGACGAATTTCCCGTTTCCCACTTCGTAGCGGGAGAAAAAGAGCACGCCGATCCCCAGCAGAAAGAGCACGGCGGAGACAATGCACACAAAAATGCAGGAAATCAGCCGGCTGATCTCCAGGCCGTTGAGGGACAGGGCGTTGATGAGATTCCAGGCGAAGCCCCCCGCCGTCAGCGCCAGCAAAAGGAGCACGCAGAGCAGCATGGGAAGGGTAAAGCGATAGCGAAATTTTTTCATATCAAATCACCTCGGTTCCAGTTTACCACATCTGCGGGCCGATTTACAATCGGAATTTTGTCTTTTTATGCGAAAATTGTTTGTTTTTTAAAAGGTTTTCATATATAATAACAAAAACGGAAAACGGGAGGCCGGAATATGAAGAAAATAACCGGATCGGTCGTCTGGACGGGGCGCACGCTCGCGCGCGGCAAGGGCGACAAGGCGGGTACGATATCCCGCCGCATTCTGCAGGCGCACAACCGCTCGCGGGATCCCCGGAAGCTGGAGATCGCCTTTGACGAGCTCGTTTCGCACGACATCACTTACGTCGGAATCATTCAGACCGCAAAGGCGAGCGGGCTGGAAAAGTTCCCCCTGCCCTATACGCTCACCAACTGCCACAATTCGCTCTGCGCGGTGGGCGGCACCATCAACGAAGACGATCACGTCTTCGGGCTTTCCGCCGTGAAAAAATACGGGGGAATCTACGTGCCCGCGCACGTGGCGGTCATTCATCAATACATGCGCGAGGCGCGCGCATTCTCGGGCGGAATGATTCTGGGTTCGGATTCGCACACCCGCTACGGCGCGCTCGGCGCGCTGGCGGTCGGAGAGGGCGGACCCGAACTCGTCAAACAGCTCTTGGGCAGAACGTACGACGTTAACTGTCCGGAGATCATCGCGGTGGAACTGCGGGGAAAACTCCGCCCGGGCGTCGGCCCGCACGACGTCGCGCTGGCGCTCGTGAAAGAAGTTTTCCCGGATGGCTTCGTGAAGAATAAAATACTCGAATTCGTGGGGACGGGGATCGGAAATCTGTCCGTGGACGAGCGGAACGGGATCGACGTGATGACCACGGAGACCGCGTGTCTGTCGTCTGTCTGGACGACGGACGAGAAGGTGCGCGCATATTACGCGGATCACGGCAGAGAGGAGGCTTACCGCCCGCTGGCGCCCGCCGTCGGCGCGGAATACGACGGGGGAATCGTGATCGATCTGTCCCGCGTCGAGCCCATGATCGCGCTGCCCTTCCACCCCTCCAACGCCTACACGATCAGAGATTTTCTCTCCCGCCCCTACGAACTGCTGAAAAAAGCGGAGGACGAAGGGAAAAAACTGCTTGCGGACGGCAATTTCTGCCTGACGGACAAGATCCGCGGCGGAAGGGTTTACGCCGATCAGGGCGTCATCGCGGGCTGTGCGGGCGGACTGTATGAAAACATCGCCGCCGCGAGCGAGATTTTAGGGGAAAAGGCGGTCGGCTCCGAAGCGTTTACGCTGGACGTCTATCCCGCTTCCCAGCCCGTCTACAAGGGACTGGCGGACGCGGGCTATCTCGGCAGGCTGACGGAGCAGGGCGCGGTCGTGAAAACGGCGTTCTGCGGCCCCTGTTTCGGCGCCGGGGACGTGCCGGCGCACAACGGGCTGTCCCTCCGCCATACCACGCGCAATTTTGAAAACAGGGAAGGGAGCAGGCCGGCGGACGGGCAGCTCGCCGCCGTCGCGCTGATGGACGCGCGCAGCATCGCCGCGACCGCCTTAAATGGCGGCGCCATCACCCCGGCTACCGAAGTTTTCTGCCGGAAACCCCGGAAAAAATACCGTTACGACGGAAAAATCTATGCGGCGCGCGTCTATCGGGGAAATGCGGATTCCGCAAAATCCCTCATTTACGGCCCCAATATTGCGGACTGGCCCCAAATTCCCCCTTTAAAGGAGAATCTCCTTCTGAATATCGCGAGCGTTCTGACCGATCCCGTCACCACGACGGACGAGCTCATTCCCTCCGGCGAGACTTCTTCTTACCGGAGCAATCCCCATAAGCTGGCGGAATTCGCGCTCTCGCGCAAGGACCCCGGCTATGTGGCGCGGGCGAAAGCCGTGCGGGACGGCGCGTTTCCCGCGGAGGGCGGCTACGACGCGGCCGTGACGACGTACGCGAGCGCTGTGTGTGCGGTGAAGCCGGGCGACGGCTCCGCGCGCGAACAGGCGGCTTCCTGCCAGCGCGTGCTGGGCGGCGGCGCCAACATCGCGGCGGACTACGCCACCAAGCGGTACCGCAGCAACCTCATCAACTGGGGAATGTTTCCCTTCCGTTCGGAAGAAGCGTTTGCAATCGGCGAGCTCGTCTATATCCCGGATGCGCGCGCGCTGCTGCTCTCCGGCGCCTGTGAATTTCCCGCGGAAACGCCGTCCGGCAGGCGCTTCGTCCTGACGATCGACCCGCTGACGGAGACCGAGCGCCGCATCATTGCGGACGGATGCCTGATCAATTACTACAAAAACGAGGGCAAAAAAAAGACGGGCAGTCCCGTCTGAGCCGAATCAGCTCTCTTTTCCCTTGTTGAAGGATTCCGAAAAGAGCTTTTCGGGGAGCGGTTCGCCCTTGTCTTTGGCGGCGGTAAAAAGCCGTATCAGCTTCAGGCTTTTGACGACGCTCTCCTCCTCCAAATCGTATACGGTGCTCTCTCCTTCGTCTCTCTGGCAGTTGGAGAAGCGTATCTCCGGCGTGCGGCGGAGCATGAGGTCGGAGAGCGTGTGCGGGGCGAAAAAGACCGCCTCTGCGCCCCTGACGAGGGGCCGCAGCATGCCCGATCTGTCCTGCAGCAGCTTCTGATACCGGAAGTAAGCCCGGTATGCGCGGGCGAATTTTTTGTAATCGACGGATATGCCGTACACGGAGCGGATCGCGGGGGAGAGCGCCGTATAGAGCGTTTTCAGCCCGTCTCCGCCCGGCTTGGTCGGATAGCTGTGGCGGCGCGGATCGGCATTTGCCGCGGCGAGCAGAAAATAGTCGATGTCCCGCTCGATCAGCGCGTGCAGGTTGTGTTTGGGGTATTCTTCGCCGTGTTCGCGGACATAACGGTAAACGTACGGGTGGAACACGGTGTCCGCCGCGTAATGCGTGAGATAGCCCAGCGCGAAGGAATCGCAGTCCGCCCGGAGGAGCGCTGCGAAAAATTCGTATATTTTTTCGCGGTGCAGGACAACGCCCAGCCGCTTGTTTTTGTCGCGGTATAAAAAGAGGGGATCGCCTCCCTGGGCGCCGAGGTAAAAGAGCGCGCGGTCGGAAATGCGCGCCGCCTGTTTTTCGGGGAGGCGGTCGAGCACCTTCTCGCAGACCGTCTCATGGGTAAAGAATGCGGGCATGCTCTTATTATATGCGGTTTCCGGCAAAAAAGCAAGAATTTGCGAAAAAGGAGCCGTTCGGGCGCACTTTTTCCCTCCGGACGGAATTTTTTGCGAAAATTTAAGGAAAAGATTGAAAAAAACTTGACAAATGCTTTCATCCGTGCTAAAATTAGGCAACACTCCGAAAAGTCTGGGGTGTTAATTTTTTGGAATTCGGAAGGTAATTACAAATGGCCGCGAAAGGAACGAGAAACAAGATTACGTTGGCGTGCACGGAATGCAAACAGAGGAATTACGATACGTATAAGAATAAGAAAAACGATCCGGATCGGATCGAGATTTCCAAGTATTGCCCCTTCTGCAAAAAGCACACCGCGCACAAAGAGACGAAATAAGCGTTTTCGGATTATAGAGGGATGGATAAGATGAAAGAAGACAAGAACGCCGTGGCGGAGACCAAGGAAGCTCCGCAGAAAGAGGCGAAGAAGGACGGCAAAAAGAAGGCTCCCAACAAGAAGCCCAATATTTTCGTTCGGTTCGGCAGAAAGATGAAAGAGGTCTTTTCCGAGCTGAAGAAAGTCACCTGGCCTACCTTTCCCAAGGTCATCAAGAATACCGGCGTCGTTCTGGCGGTCGTGCTCGTGTTCCTTTTGGTCATTACCGGCATCGACGCAGGCCTTTTGGCGCTGATGAAGCTGGTTCCCGCGAACGATGCGACCGCCGCGGTCGCCGTGTTGCTGGGGTTATAACGGGTTATCATGGCGGCGAGCGACGCGAAATGGTATGTCATTCACACGTACTCCGGCTACGAGGCGATGGTGAAGGACAGCCTGGAAAAGTTAATCGAAAACAACAATCTGCAGGAAAACATCTTCGATATCCAGATCCCCACGGAGGAGACGCTGGAAGAGAAGGCGAACGGCAAGAAAAAGGTCGTCGAGCGGAAGAAATTTCCCTGTTACGTTTTTCTGAAGATGATCTATTCCAACAACATCTGGTATCTGGTCACGAATACCCGCGGCGTCACGGGCTTCGTCGGTCCGCAGGGGCGCCCTCTGCCGCTGACGGAAGAGGAAGTCGTGCGCATGGGGCTGATCAAGGTCGCGACGACGATCGACTTTACGGTGGGAGACGACGTGCAGGTGATGAACGGTCCGCTGGAATCCTTTACCGGAAAGGTGACCGAGCTCAACGAGGCGTCCCAGAAAGTCAAGGTGGACGTCGTGATGTTCGGGCGGGTGACCAACGTCGAGCTGGATTTCGTTCAGGTCAAAAAAATTACCGTACAGAATTAGAAACCTTCGGGGAAACCCGTCGGAATAAGTGGGAGTGGCGCTAATTTTCATTTCGGGCGTTACGGTCGTACCACAAAAATGGAGGAAGAACATGGCTAAGAAAGTTACAGCGGTCGTCAAATTGCAGCTGGCCGCGGGAAAAGCTACGCCGGGACCTCCCGTCGGCTCCACGCTGGGCCCGCACGGGATCAATATTCCGGGCTTTACCAAGGAATTCAACGCGAAGACCGCGGGTCAGGAAGGGCTTATCATCCCCGTCGTCATCACGATTTATCAGGATCGTTCCTTTACGTTCGTTCTGAAGACGCCTCCCGCACCCGTTCTCATCAAGAAGGCGTGCGGCATCGAGAGCGGCAGCGCCAAGCCCAATAAGGACAAGGTTGCCAAGATCACGAAGGCGCAGGTTGAGGAAATCGCGAAAATGAAGATGCCCGATCTCAACGCGTCCTCGCTGGAATCCGCGATGAGCATGATCGCGGGCACGGCGAGAAGTATGGGCGTCGTTGTCGTCGACTGACGGCTTGAATACGTGGGAGGGGAATTTCCCCGACGGTACCACGAGGAGGATATTGATTATGAAACACGGAAAAAAATATACGGAAAGCCTCAAGGCTTACGATAAGTCCAAGGCGTACGAGATCGGCGAAGCGGTGGATCTCGTTTTGAACACCGCGAAAGCGAAGTTCGACGAGACGGTGGAGCTTCACGTCCGCCTGGGCGTCGATCCCAAGCAGGCGGATCAGCAGGTCAGAGGCGTCATCGTCCTTCCCAACGGAACGGGCAAAAACGTCAAGGTCCTGTGCCTCGCGAAGGGCGAGAAGGCGGATCAGGCGAAGGAAGCCGGCGCGGATTTCGTCGGTGCGGAAGAGCTCGTGCAGAAGATTCAGACGGAAAACTGGTTTGACTTCGACGTCATCATCACCACGCCGGATATGATGGGCGTGGTCGGCCGCATCGGTAAGATCCTGGGACCGAAGGGACTGATGCCGAACCCGAAGTCGGGAACGGTCACGATGGACGTCGCGAAGGCGATCAAGGATACGAAGGCCGGTAAGGTCGAGTACAGACTGGACAAGACCGCCATCATTCACTGCCCCATCGGGAAAAAGAGCTTCGGCAAGGAAAAGCTGGTCGAAAACTACGACGCGCTGTTCGATGCGATCGTCAAGGCGAAACCCGCCGCGGCGAAGGGGCAGTACGTCAAGAGCGTGACCGTCGCTTCCACGATGGGCCCCGGCGTCAGAGTCGCGGCGAAAATTTAATTGACAAACGGTTTCTTTTGTGCTATAATGGCACAGTAATTTTCAAAAAGCTTAAGACAGCAGGTTTTAATGCGTGTTCGCAACCGGCCGAGGCGGATTGAAAGGAATATCGGTTTCCGATGCCCTTTCGCCCATCCGGCGGGAGGGCTTTTTTAACGAAATATGGAGGATAACATGTCGGCTAACATCGAAGCAAAAAAGGTAGTCGTCGAGGAGATCAAGAAGAACGCTTCCGAAGCGAAATCCATCGTTCTCGTCAACTATCAGGGCCTGACGGTTGCGGAAGACACTGAATTCAGAGGGGAATTCCGCAATAAAAACGTGGTTTACAAAGTATTGAAAAACACGCTCGTCAAGCGCGCGTTCGACGAACTGGGCATCGCGGGATTCGACGCGGATCTCAACGGCCCCACCGCTGTCGCGTTCGCCGAGGACGAGACCAGCGCGGCGAAGATCGTCGTAGACGCGGCAAAGAAGTATCAGGACAAAATTTCCGTCAAGAGCGGTTACGTTGACGGAAAGTATGTAGACATCAAGGGTATCGTTGCACTCGCCAGCATCCCCTCGAGAGAGGAACTTTACGGAAAACTGGCAGGGCTGTTCAGCGGTTTCCCGCGGAGCCTCGCCTGCGCGCTCAACGCGGTGGCGGAACAGAAACAGGCGTAATCGCCGCATAAAGAATTTTTTGGAGGAAAAACAGAATGGATATCGCAAAATTTATTGAAGAGATCAAAGCTATGACGGTGGTCGAGCTCAACGACCTGGTCAAGGCGATCGAAACCGAATTCGGCGTCAGCGCCGCCGCTCCCGTGGCCGTTGCCGCCGCAGGCGCCGCTCCCGCCGCCGCTGTGGAGGAGAAGACCGAGTTCAAGGTCACGCTGAAAGACGCGGGCGCGAAGAAGATCGACTGCATCAAAGCGGTCCGCGAATTCACCGGTCTGGGACTGGTCGAAGCGAAGAACCTCGTCGAATCCCTCGGCGTCATCAAAGAGAACGCCACCAAGGAAGAGGCGGACAAGATGGTCGCGAAATTCAAGGAAATCGGCGCGACCGTCGTTGCGGAGTAATTTTCTTAAAAAACGAGAGAGGAAGGCGGTATTCGGAGAGAATACTGCCTTTTTTCGTCTTTTTCGCGAAATCCTCCCGAAAGGGGATTGACAATCGCCTAAATATTTAGTAAAATAAAAAAAGACGAAAAATCCCAACAGGAGATTATCAATGAAAAAAATAGTAACGATCGGGCTGATCGCCGTTATGGCAGCAGTCATGGCGCTGTCGGCGGGCTGCGGTGCGAAAATTACGACGGTGACGATGAAGATCCGCCTGTATACGGCTGCCACGACGTACGATACGTACGAAATGAAACTGGATCTCTACGAACATCTCGCGCCGGATACCGCGAAGGCCTTTAAAGAATGGGTCGAAGACGGCGTATACGATAATATGGTGTTTTACAAAACCGATCTCTATTCCAGCCAGGTAATGGTCGGCGACCTCAAGTGGGTGGACGGGAAACTGGAACAGATTGCCCCGCAGACGTTTGCCGATGCGGAATTCGCCGCAAACGGAACGGTGGGCTCCAATCTGACGAACGTATCCGGCTCGTTCGGGCTGTGGAAGAATTTTGACCGCGAAGCGGGCTACGTCTCGAGCGGACACCGCAATACGGTCTCCACGATTTACATGCCCACGAGCACGATCTCCGCGTACGACGGCTATTTCTGCGTGCTCGGCCAGTATTCGGACGACGAGGCCAGCGTCGACGCGATGACGGAGATCAAGGACGTTCTGAACGGAGAAGACGTGCAGATATACGTTCAGTTCTGCATGAAGGACAGCGATACCGTACTGTTTTTGCCCGAAGAGGAATTCGACGCGATCAAGGAAGACCGCATCGACGAGGACACCGTGATGAAGATCACCGTTCCCGAATTTATGTGCTATATTGAATCCATGGAGTTTTAAGAAAGACAAAAACGCCCTTTCAGGGCGTTTTTTTTATGCCTTTTTTTGGGGGAACTTTCTTCACGGTATCGGAAACAGATTGTCGATTTTTCCGTTCTTCTGGCTGACGCCGAAATAGCGCGCGTAATATTTGTTCTCGGCGGCTTCGTCGCGGTAGAGGAGCCCGACGCCCTGCCGCTCCAGTTCGCGGGGCGGCGGAAAAACGCCGACGAACGCGCCGAGAAATTCCCGGATGCGGTCTTTGTTCGAGAGCATGTTGTCGGCGAGATAACGGTCGGTTTCCCCGTGCGTCAGCACGCTTTCGAAAAAAGCGTAGGGAATCAGCCGATCGGGCAGCGTACGGCCGGAAAAGGCTTCCGAGGCGAAGGTCTCCTTTCTGCGCGCGGTCACCCCGCCGTCAGCGACCGCGTATTCGGTCTTTTCGACGTGCTTGGCAAAGTCCCTGTGGCGGATGGTCGTCGCGAACGCGCCGTGTTTTAACGCGTATTCGTCCGCGCGCCCGAAAAAAACGCGCGATATTTTGGGGGATACCCCGTAAACGGCGAGAAAACTCTCCTTCGCCTTGAAGTGCACGGCGACGAGGTCCTTCTCCTTCGCGATCTCCGCGCCGTCCGCGGTCAGCGGGATCGCCTCCGCAAAGAAGTCATCCCGCGTTTCGAGGGACAGCTTGAGGCCGTTTTCCCGGTAAAGCGTGACGATTGCATCCCCGAAGTTCTTTTGCGCGAGCACCTGAAAGCCCGCGTTCGGCGGCGTGCGGAAGCGCAGAAACCAGGCGCCCCCCAGATCCGCCGCGATGACGTTTTCGGGAGGCCGGGCAAAAAAATCCTCGCAGAGCAGACAGTAAACGGGGTAGCTCCCGTCCAGCGGGCAGAGTTCCAGAAGCGGGCTTTTTTCGGGAGAAAGGGATAACACCCGCCCCTCCTTTCTCACGCCGTCCGCCTTGACCGCAAACGGCTTGTCGTACGATAAAAAGAAAAACATTCCGCCTCCTCGGTTGTCCGCTTTGCGCAGGGTTCCTGTAAAATTTATGCGGGCAGAAAGATAAAAATACGTTTTCGGGTATGAAATGATGTTTATTTGTCAACAAATAGGGTAATAAAACCGCAATCAAGCGGAACGGAGGCAGTTATGGAAAAGAAGAACGACAAGCGCGCCCGCGATCTGGCGGACGCGGTACGAAAGGGAAAAGAAGAGGGGAAATCCCTCACCGAGATATTTGCAGAGTACGGCGAGAAAAACGGCCTGGCGCGCGGCAGCGTGCGGAACGCCTATTACGAACTGGTGAAAAAGAGCCGCAGCGACGCGTTCGCCGAAAAATATCTGGGCGGCGAGCGGCTCACCGCCCAGGAAATCCGCTCGTTCGGCGCGGAAGAGGAGCGCACGCTGGTAAAGACGGTGCTTTTGGGCAAGCGCGACGGGCGCTCGGCGCGGAGCGTCATCTTTGAGCTTTCGGGCGGAGATCCGAAGCTCGCGCTCCGGTTTCAGAACAAATACCGCAACGTACTGCGCTCCAAGCCGCAGCTCATCCGCGAGCTGGTGGAGGAGATCCGGGCGGAAAGCGGCATCCCCTTCGACGCGCTTACAGACGTTTCGCCGCGCTTCCGCGAATCCCAGCTGAAAAAGCTGCAGTCTGAGATCAACGCCCTGGTGGAGCGCATCTCGGACGGCGTGCGGGCGGAAAACGAGCGGCTCAAAGAGCGCGTCCGCGCGCTGGAGAGCGAAAACGCAGAGCTCACCGCGGCGCTCGGCGAAGACGGCAGCCGCGCGGCGGAGTTCTTCGGAAAGAAAAGCGGCAAAAATATTTTGAACTGATTTTCTGTTTTTTCGTCATTCCGTTTGGAATCAGCGCCTCTTTCCTGTATAATAAATTTATAATTTTCAGGAGGGAAGCTATTTTGGATTTATTTCGGAAATGCGAATCGCTGGGGAACGTCCGCCAGGCAAAGGAATGGGGACTGTACCCGTATTTTCATCAGATGAGCTCCAAGCAGGATACGGAAGTCACGATGGAGGGGAAAAAGATCGTCATGATCGGCTCCAACAATTATCTCGGACTGACTTCTCATCCCGCTGTGATCGCCGCGGGAAAGGAGGCGCTTGACCGCTACGGAACCGGCTGCTCCGGCAGCCGGTTTTTAAACGGAACGCTTACGGAGCACGTCGCGCTGGAAAGAGAGCTCGCGGATTTTCTCGGGAAGGAGGACGCCGTAACCTTTTCCACCGGGTTCCAGTCCAACCTCGGAATCATCAGCGCGCTGGCCGGCAGAAACGACGTCATCCTGTGCGACAAGGAAAACCATGCCAGTATATACGATGCCTGCCGGCTGAGCTATGCGAAGATGGTGCGCTACCGCCATTCGGACATGGCGGATCTCGAGGAGCGGCTGAAAGAGATAGACCTTTCGGTCTCCGGTGTTCTGATCGTGACGGACGGGGTTTTCAGCATGAGCGGGGAAATCTGCAAGCTGCCCGAGATCATCGCGCTGGCGAGACGATACGGGGCGCGCGTCATGGTGGACGACGCGCACGGTCTGGGCGTGCTCGGCGAAAAGGGAAAGGGCACGGCGGAATACTTCGGACTGGAAGAGGAAACCGATCTCTATATGGGGACGTTTTCCAAATCCCTGGCAAGTCTCGGCGGATATCTGGCGGCGGATCGGAGCGTCTGCGAATACGTGAGGCATACTTCCCGTCCCTTTATTTTCAGCGCTTCCATCACCCCCGCGTCCGTCGCCTGTGCGCGCGCCGCGCTGGGAATCCTCATCCGGGAGCCCGAGCGGGTACGGGCGCTTGCGAAAAACGCCGAATATATGCGCAGCGGGCTGAAAGCGCGGGGCGTTCCCCTGATCGAGAGCGTCACGCCCATTATCCCCATCTATACTTACGAGGACAAAAAGGCCTTTCTCGCATGTAAACTTCTCTTTGACCGGGGCGTCTACGTCAATCCCGTCGTCTCTCCCGCGACGCCCGTCGGGCAGAGCCTGCTGAGAACGAGCTACACCGCTACGCACACGCGCGAGCAGTTGGACTACGCGATGAATGCCATCCGGGAAGTGCTGAACCTCGTCGCGGAAGCGTAAAAAACAAAACGGCGGAAAATTCACGCCGTTTTTTCTTGACAGAACGCCCGAAAGGGGGTACAATATAATTGCAAGTAAAAAAGTTGCAATTAAGGAGAAGCATGAAACTTTCATCCAAGGCGCACTACGGGCTGAACGCCTGCTGCGTACTGGCGGGAATGTATCCCGAGAAGGCTTCCGCCCGGGAACTGGAGGAAGCGCTCGGCGTTTCGGGCAAATATCTGGAGCAGATGATGCGCCTGCTCGCCTCGCGCGGGATCGTCAGAGCGCAGCGCGGCGCGGCGGGTGGATATTCGCTGGCGCGGGAGCCCGCCGCCGTTTCGGTGGGAGCGGTCGTCCGCGCGCTGGAAGACGACATGGAGTTTATCCACTGCGCGGCGAAGGCGAGCCCCTGCAAAAAATGCCTGTCCGCAGCCGTCTGGCAGAAGCTCTACCGGGAGATCAACCGGGTGCTGGACGAAATGACGCTGTCCGACATGCTGAAAGGAGAAATATGAACAAACCGATCTATATGGATCACGCGGCGACGACTCCCCTCGATCCCCGCGTGCTGGAAAAGATGACGCCCTATCTGACGGATGTCTACGGCAACGCGAACAGCCAGCACGCGTTCGGCCGCGCGGCAGACAGGGGCGTGGACGAAGCGCGGGATACGATCGCATCCCTCATCGGCGCTAAACCCTCCGAGATATATTTCACTTCGGGGGGGACGGAAGCGGATAACTGGGCGTTGAAGGGCATCATGGCGGCGCAGACGAAAAAGAAGCATCTCGTCGTGAGCGCGATCGAACACGCCGCGATGCTGGAGACGGCGAAACAGCTTTCAAAGGCCGGGTACGAGGTCTCCTGTGCACCGGTGGACGAATTCGGAAGAGTGGATCTCGACGCGCTGCGGGCGCTCGTGCGGGAAGATACGGCGCTCGTCGGCGTCATGGCGGCGAACAACGAAGTAGGGACGATACAGCCCGTCGGCGAGATCGCCGCGATCGCGCACGCCAAAGGCGCGCTGATGTTTACGGACGCGGTGCAGGCGGCGGGCGTATTGGAGCTCGACGTCAGGGCGCTCGGCGTCGATCTGATGTCCGCGTCCGCGCATAAGATTTACGGCCCGAAAGGGGTGGGCATGCTCTATGTGCGCAACGGCGTGAAGATCGAAAATCTGATCGCCGGCGGGCACCAGGAGCGCACCCGCCGCGGGGGAACCACGAACGTCCCCGGCGTAGTCGGCTTTGCGGAGGCGTTCCGGCTGGCGGCGGAGAACAGAGAAGCGAACAACGCTTACGTGACGGCGCTCAGGGACCGCCTGATCGACCGCGTCCAGGCGGAAGTGCCGGACGTCAAACTCAACGGGCACCGCACGCTGCGGCTTCCCGCCAACGCGGATTTTTCCTTCCGCTATATCGAGGGAGAATCCGTTCTGTTCAGCCTGGATCTCGCGGGGATCGCCGTTTCCAGCGGTTCGGCGTGCTCGTCCGGCTCGCTGGAGCCGTCTCACGTGCTGCTCGCGATGGGGCTCCCGGAGGAGCTGGCGCACGGTTCCATCCGGTTCACGCTGGGCAAGCACAATACAGAAGAGGAAGTTGATTATACGGTAGAGTCGCTGAAAGCCATCGTCGCGCGGCTCAGAGATATGTCGCCGCTGTTTTCTGCGGCCGGAGGAGAAGGAAACTATGTATAACGAGAAAGTAATGCAGACATTTGCAAACCCCAAACACGTGGGGGAAGTGGAGAATTACGACGGGATCGGCAAAGTGGGAAACGCCTCCTGCGGCGATATCATGCAGATCACGCTGAAGATCGAAAACGACGTCATCACGGACGCGAAGTTCAAGACGTTCGGCTGCGCCGCGGCGATCGCCACCAGTTCCACCGCGACGGATATGGTCATCGGCATGACGGTGGAGGAGGCGCTGAAGCTGACCAATCAGAAGGTGGTGGAGGAGCTCGAGGGGCTCCCGCCCCAGAAACTCCACTGTTCGGTGCTCGCCGAAGAGGCGATCAAGGCGGCGATCGAGGATTACCGCGCCAAACAGGCGGGAAAAGCCGGGCGGGAAGAGATCCCCTACGTATAAAACGACATTTTTCGCCCATACTGTACTTGCACCAAGGAGGACGATATGGACGATAAGTTTTTATTCGGTCTGGCGCTCGGAATGCTCGGCGGCGCGGTCATCGCGACCAATTCCCTGAAGGCGCGCAACGCGGTCAAACAGGGACAGGAGCAGGTCATCGCGAAAGTCAGCGAGATGCAGGGCGACAAGAAGAAGAAACAGGATTAAACGAAAACCGGGCGGAACTTTATTTTCTGCCCGTTTTCTATTGCTTATTTTCGCGGCGTATGGTACAATAAGGCGTATGGAACAGTTGGTGGCGCTGGATATCGGCAGCAAGCGGATCGGCGTTGCGGTGACCGACCCGTTCGGCACGTACGCTCTGCCGCACGGCACGATTTTCCGGAAAAATTTAAAAAGCGACCTGGAGGCGGTTGCCGCGCTCGTCAGAGAACGGGGCGCGGCGAAGGTGGTCTGCGGATTGCCCGTCCATTTCGACGGCAGCGTTTCGCAGCAGACCAGGGATACGGAATATTTCATCGAACGGCTGAAAGAGGCCGTCCCCGTACCCGTCGTCACGGCGGACGAGCGCTGCACCACGCTCGAGGCGCACCGCGTTTTGATCGAGGGGAACATGCGCCGGGAAAAGAGAAAGCAATATGTGGACAGTATTGCGGCGACGTATATACTGGAAGGATATCTGAAAAAAAATAAGGAGTAAAAGATCATGTCTGAAAAAGAATTGGAACATTGCGGCTGCGGCCACGAGGGATGCGAACACGAGGACTGCGATTGCTGCGGCGAAGCGGAAGTAGTGGAGCTTCTGGACGACGCCGGCAGGAAAATGTCTTTCTATCACCTGGGGACGATCGAATATAAGGACAAGTTTTATGCGGCGTTCCAGGCGGCGGAGGAAGTCGAGGGATTGGACGAGGACGAGCTCGTGATCTTCGAGGTGGAAGACGCGGGAGAAGAGGAATCTTCCCTCCTTCCCATCGAGGACGAGGCGCTTTTGGACGAGGTTTACGAGGAATTCTGCCGCGTGATGGAGGAAGACGACCTCGCGGAAGAGGCCATGGAACTCGAGCCGGACGGGGAAGAAGAATAAAAAGTATTTTATTCGGGACAAACCGCCCCTTTCTTTCGTTATTAACGCAAGCGCTGCATGCGCGCATACGGAGGAACTGAAATGAAAAAATTGCTGATCGTGTTTCTGGCGCTGGGGCTGATCGGAGCCGCCTTCGGTCTCGCCGCGTGCGAGACGTTCGAGGCCGAAGTGACCGTCGCCCAGGCGGGCGACGAGCAGACGGTTTCCGTCTGCTGGGAAACGGATGAAGAAGTGGACCGGGCGATTGTGACCGTCGAACACGGCGGGCAGAGTATTTCCCGCACGGTTTTTGAGGGAAAATCCGTCGAAAACAAGTCGGTCGAGGTCGCCGCGATCTACGGAAATCTGACGGTGCAGGTGGATCTGTATCACGGCGCGCGGAACTGCCATGTCGAGCAGACTGTTTCCCTTACGGCGCCCGAATACAATTTCGCGCCCCTTTCGGGGACGATGCCCGTGCTCCTGTTCACGCTTTCGCTGGACGAGATCACCGCGGAAGGGGAGATCCCCACGTTCGTATGGCTTGCGCGCCCGGACGCCTGGGACTGGAACAGGCTGCCCGCCGGCGTCTACGCGATGCCGAACGCCACCCGCGAAGAAGTCACGCAGCACGAAAATTACAATCTGATGGTGGCGAAGACCGCCGCCTATATCAGGGAGCTGGCGGAAGCGGATCCCGCTTCCAGGTTCAACCTCTACATCAACGACTACAACGCCTATCTGTATCCGCAGATGCTGCTCGCGCAGAACGTGCAGAACTATACCGTGACCCTCCTTTCGGACGGGACGGCGAGCTACAACGAATTTAACGGCGTGTTCAACGTGGAAAATCCCTCCGCCGTTTACGAGAGCATGAGGGAGAAGTTCGCCGCGTTCCGGGAAGAGGTCGCGGGAGACGAACGCTACCCGAACGACACCTATTCGATCGGCACCGGCGAATTGCGCGCTTACTGTTACGTGATGGCGCGCGAATACGAAAACATCGACTGGTGGCTGACCCGCCTGAACGGCACGCTGCAGTGCGGCGACGAGGCGTTCCTCGCCGAGGCTAAGACCTATATCGCGGAGAAAAATATCGGCACGATGCTCGCTTCCCTCGACGAAGCGGAGCAGGCAGAACTGAAAACGCTCTATCATTTCGGCGACGAGATGTTCGGCGCGGCGGAACTGCTGAACAAGAAGGTGATGATCTTTTTGGGAACGCACCTTACCAGCCAGGAGAATTTCATCGAATACGCGAAGTACGCGATGGATTACTACGGCGATGACTACGTTTACTATTACAAGGGGCACCCCGCGACGCCCACCGGATTGTACCCGCAGATCAAAAAGGAGATAGAGGCGCTGGGCATCATCGATCTCGAGAGCTCGATTGCCGCCGAACTCATCCTGTTCTTCTATCCGGACGTATACCTCTGCGGCTATCCTTCTTCCACTTATCTCAGCGTGACGGAAGAGGAGATGGCGTGCGGGCTGTTCGGCGTGACGGAAGAGGGCGCCGCCCAATACGAGTACTGCGAGCTGATGGAGTTCTACATCGCGCCCATCGAGGCGCACGGTGAGCGCTACGCGTCTCTGATCGCAGACCCGTCCCACCGATATTTCATCGCCGAATTCTCCGCGGACGACACGTTCGATCTGTACGACGCGACGGCGGGCACTGCCGTACGCTACCGCGCGGAGGGAGAGGCTTTCGTCCCGGTGAAATAGATCTTGCGCCGCATTGTCCCGGTCTGCAGACGGGGGAACCCGATCGGACAAAGATTCGCCTGTTATCATAAGCCCGGCCGCCGCGCCGGGCTTGTTTTTTAAGCGAAGACAGCATTTTTGCCGCAGGGAAAAGATGTTTCGCCTGATTTCAGACGGCAGAAAGAAATTGCGTTCGATCCCGCGGAGAAAAAAGAGATAAAAAAGGTTGATTTTTCGCGTAAAGCGTGTTATATTCATCATGAATCGGGCAAATACATCCGGATGTATTTTTTTGCTTCGCAAAAAAATACATCCGGATGTATTTTTTTGCTTCGCAAAAAAAGCCGTTTTATGGGGATCGCCGGAGTTCTGCCCAAAAAGCAAAAAGGAGAAAGGGCAATGAAAAAGAGAAAAAGAGGCTTTACCATTGTAGAGCTGGTGATCGTCATCGCGGTCATCGCCATTCTGGCGGCGGTGCTGATTCCCACCTTTACGAATCTGATCAAACGGGCGAATCTCTCCAACGACCAGTCCATGATCCGCAACATGAACACCGTGCTCGCGATGGAATCCGCCGAGAGCGATCTTACGTATGCGGGCGATGCGATCAACGCGCTGAACAAAAACGGGTTTACGGGGAAATATACTCCCTATTCGTCCGGCTATCGCTACGGCTATCAGCTGGAGACCAATAAAATGTATCTGATCGACGAACAGAATCAGGCGGTCTATCCCGATGCGAACGCTGCGGTGGGAGAACTCTGGTTTCTTTGGTCCAATCACGCCGTAGACAAGGTCACCGGCGGGACGAAATATATCGCCACGGTGAATATCGACGGCCAGGGGTATTTTACGGCGCACTTCGGAGAAGGAACGTATACCATCGACTTGGCGGGGCATTATATCGCTTGTTCTGAAACGCTGTCCGGCGTTACGGTCATAAACGGCGTGTTTATCTCGGGCGCAGCGACGGGCGAAGGCATGACGGAGATGGAGAAAATGGATCCGAGCGAAATTCCCGCTGCGGGCACGGCGGAAAATCCCGCCGTCGTGGAAAATAAGGTGTTCGATCTGGCTGAAAATAGTAAAGCGCTTGGGCAGGCCAATGTGACCTATAAAAACTGTTATTTCTATAATGCCTGCGGAGACGGCGGCGGGTATATGAGAAACAGAACGTTTGACGGCTGCACCTTTGTCGATGCAACGACCTATATTTTCAATATGGGGAGCGGCGGAACCTACAGCGGCACGCTGACTGTCAAAAACTGTACTTTTATAAATTGCAAACGTGTTTTTAACATCGTAATCGGTGTTTATGGGCAGACGGAAGAGGGGACAATCAATATTGTCGGCAATACGTTTTACGGCGTGACGGAGCAAGATCGCGGCGTCATGCAGTTCAATACGCAGGAAAAGGAAAAGGGGATGAGACCGACGGCGGATATCAAGTATATGAAGATCAACATTTCGGAGAATAACTTTGCCGAAATGGGAAGCACGCAGGCGGGAATTATTGTGCTTCATGGGAGCACTGTCATTACAGTGGAAGATGAGCTTAAAGCAGATTTTATAACGTTCAGCAACAACACCGTTGCGGCGGAGATTCCTGCGGACAAATACGTGGTAAACGACGACGGAAAGCCGGACAGCGAGTTTGATTATAAGGCTGTCCAATTTAAAAAAGACCTGACGGAGAAATTTACCGCCGGGATCAAGGCGTAAAAATGCCGTACGGCAGAAAAAGCGGTTTCGATTGAAACCGCTTTTTTGCCGTCTCAAAAAACCCGGGGCAGAGGCGCGGGGCAGGAAATAAACAACTTGGCGGATTCAGCCGCCGGAGCGCGCCGGACGGAAAAAAGCCGCCGGCATCATGCAGGTTTCTGTTTATTTTTGCTTTCCCTGAATTTTTAGATGCAAACAGTTGACAACGCTATGGAAAACGGCTATAATACAAATCGGCTTGTTTAGAAATTGTTAACCAAAAGTTTACAAATATTAAACTTTTATTTTTCGGAAAAAGATGCGGAACGTCGGTTTAACAAGTTCTAACAAAAAGTTTAGTATTTATAAACAAAAGGGAGCGCGAAATGAAGATCGGGGAAAAAATCAAGGCGCTGAGGCTCCAATGCGAACTGACGCAGGAAGAGCTGGCAGACCGGTGCGAGCTGACGAAAGGGTATATTTCGCAGCTGGAAAACGAGTTGACCAGCCCTTCCATCAGCACGCTGATGGATATTCTCTCCGCGCTGGGAACCTCCCTCCCCGAATTTTTCCGGGACGACGAGGCGGAGGAAAAGGTGGTCTTCACGCAGGAAGAGTTCATCGAAAAAAAGAACGAGGACTACACGCTGAACTGGCTGGTCCCGAACGCGCAGAAAAACAGCATGGAGCCCCAGCACATCCGCTTAAATCCCGGCTGTCAGACGGAAGAGGATTTCCCGCACGAGGGAGAGGAATTCGGCTATCTTTTGGACGGGGAGATCGTGATCGTCCTCGGAAAAAAGCGATATAAATGCAAAAAGGGGCAGAGCTTTTACTACCGGACGGATAAGATCCATTATATCGTCAATCAGAAAGCAAAGCCCGCGGTCTTTATCTGGGTATCCAGCCCCCCTAACTTTTAACGGAGAAAGCGCAATGGAAAGGAAAACGACGGAAGCACAGAGCACCGAAAACATCATCGAGATCAGAAATCTCGTCCGGCAGTTCGAGGACGACGGCACGATCGCGGTCGACCACATCAGCCTGAATATCAGAAAGGGAGAATTTGTGACCTTTCTCGGGCCCTCCGGCTGCGGCAAAACCACCACGCTGCGCATGATCGCGGGGTTTGAAAAGCCGACGGAGGGGGAGATTCTGCTTGCGGGGAAGGAGATCGGCAATCTCCCGCCGCACAAGCGCCCCATCAACACCGTATTTCAGCGGTACGCGCTCTTTCCTCACCTCAACGTGTTCGAGAACGTCGCTTTCGGGCTGAAATTAAAGCGCATCAAGGTCACTTATGAAGACGGGAACGGCAGGCGTTTTGACCGCGTGGAGAAGCTCTCCAAGCGGGAGATCGCGGAGAAGGTGGAGCGCGCGCTCAAGATCGTCGACCTCGAGGGGTTTGAAAAACGCAGCGTATCCACCCTTTCGGGCGGGCAGCAGCAGCGCGTCGCGATCGCCCGCGCCATCGTCAACGAACCGCAGATTCTTCTTCTCGACGAGCCGCTCGGCGCGCTCGACCTGAAGATGAGAAAGGAGATGCAGCTCGAACTCAAGGAAATGCACAGAAAGCTGGGCATCACCTTTATCTACGTCACGCACGACCAGGAAGAGGCGCTGACGATGAGCGACACGATCGTGGTCATGAAGGACGGCATGATCCAGCAGGTAGGGACGCCGACGGATATTTACAACGAGCCCGCGAACGCCTTCGTCGCGGATTTCATCGGGGAGAGCAACATCTTTTCCGGCACCATTACGGGCGCGCGCAAGGTGCGGTTTCTCAACAAAGTGTTCGACTGCGTGGACGACTTCGAGAAAAACGAAAAGGTGGACGTGGTCGTCCGCCCGGAGGACGTCGTGCTGACGGACAAGGGGACGGGCATGGTGGACGGCGTCATCACGTCGTCCGTGTTCAAGGGCGTTCACTATGAGATGACTTTCACCGTGGGAAAGACCGAAGTCGTCATTCAGGACACGGTGGAAAAAAAGGCGGGCGAGGCGGCGAGCATCTCCATCGCGCCCGACTCCATCCACATCATGAAGAAGGAGTTCTCCGTCAACCGCTACGACGGCTACATCACCAAGAAGAATACCGTCTGCTTCGGGGACGGCGAATTTGAGTGCGACGTCACGCAGCTCTATCCCGGTTCCGCGCTGGACGAAGAGGGATACCTCATCACGGCGGAGGGAGAGAAAATCGACCTCACGGATACGGACGTCACCGTCGAGGTGGGATTGAACGACATCGATATCAGCGACGAGCAGGATATCGGCGGGGCGATCGGCAACATCGTCTCCATCATCTATAAGGGCGACCATTATCAGGTCATCGTGCGGACGGACGAGAACGAAGAGGACTACGTTCTGGATACCGAGTATACGTGGAACGAGAACGACCGCGTCTCCGTCTCCATTCCCGCCGCGGCGATCCGGATGAAATTAAAGGCGGAGGAGAAGAGATGAAAGAAGCGAAAATCATCGCCCGCGCGCCTCTGGGGATGCCGGAAGACGGCGGTAAGAAGCGGCGGCTGCTCTTTTCCCGCAAGCAGCTCTGTATTCCCTACGGGGTGTTTCTTGTTTTGTTCGTGATCTTTCCCCTCCTGCTCATCTGCTACTACGCGTTTACGGACAAGGGGACCGGGGCGTTTACCTTTGGAAATTTCATCCGATTTTTCAGCGACACTACGGCGATTACCACCCTTTTGATCAGCCTTCTGATCGCGCTGGTCACCACGGTGCTCTGTATCCTGATCGCCTATCCCGTCGCCTACATTCTGTCGCGGATGCGGGCTTCCAAGTCCTACATTCTCGTCATGCTGTTCGTCATGCCCATGTGGATCAACTTCGTGCTCCGCGCGATGGCGCTGAGAGAGCTTCTGGATCTCGTCGGACTTTTGGGGCGGTCGGACTTTCTCAACTACGTGAATTCCGTCATCGGCATGGTGTACGACTTTCTGCCCTTTATGGTTCTGCCCCTCTATTCCACGCTGATCAAAATGGACAGGAGCCTGGAGGAGGCGGCGGCGGATCTCGGCGCAAGCCGGGCGCGCGTCTTTCTGAAAGTGACGCTGCCCCTCTCCGTTCCCGGCATCGTCAGCGGGGCGATGATGGTGTTTCTGCCCGTCATGAGCTGCTACGTCGTCACCGATACCTTCGGGGCGCGAATGGTTATGATCATCGGAAAGCTCATCGAAAACCAGTTCGCGGAAGGCGGAAACTGGAACTTCGGCTCGGCGATCGCGCTGATTATGCTGCTGATCATGTTCATCACCATGCTCCTGACCGGCGGCTTCAAAGAGGAAAAAATCAGGGGGAGCGCGCTATGACGAAGAAGATTCTTTCCTACGGCTTTCTCGCCCTCGTGCTGATCTTTCTCTACGCGCCCATTCTGCTGTTGGTCGTTTACAGCTTTACGCCGTCCGTCATCATCGGGCAGTGGAGCGGCTTTTCCTTCAAGCTGTACGCCGATCTCTTTATGACCGAGCGCGTCCGCACGATGATTCTGAACACCGTCGTGCTCGCGGTGGTCGCGGCGACGCTCTCCACGGTTTTGGGGACGATCGGCGCGATCGGAATCTATTACAGCCGGGGTAAAATCGGCAAGGCGGTGAAGGGCGTGTCCAACCTGAACGTCATCAACGCGGAGATCGTCATTGCGGTTTCGCTGGCGCTCCTGTTTTCTTTTCTGACGTTCAATAAAACTTATTTTTCTCTCCTCTTGGGGCACATGGCGCTGATTACGCCCTTCGTGGTGCTGTCCGTCACGCCCAAGCTGAAGCAGATGGATTCCAGCCTGTACGAGGCGGCGCTCGACCTGGGCGCGACCCCGGCGCAGGCGCTCTTTAAGGTCGTGATCCCGGAGATTCTGCCCGGGATTCTGAGCGGCTTTATGCTGGCGATCACGCTTTCGCTGGACGATTACATCATCACGTCCTTCACGAAGCCGACCAATTTCGATACAATCAGCACCTACGCGTATAACGCGATCAAAAATCAGGCGAAATCTGATTTGCCTGCGCTGCGCGCGCTCTCGGCGATCATCTTTCTGATCGTCGTCATCGTGGTGGTAGCGATGAATTTCAGAACAAGAAAAAAACAGGAGAAGTAAAAAAATGAAAAAATTGACGTTGTTGCTGGCGGCGTTATTTGCCGTCTGTCTGTTTGCCGGGAGCGGCTGTAGAGAGAATACGGGGAATGCGACCGTATTAAAAGTATGCAACTGGGAGGATTATATCGACGAGGATGTCTGCGCCGATTTCGAAGCATATATGGCTGAGAAGGGGCAGACGGTCAGAGTGGAATATTCCACCTTCGGCACCAACGAAAACCTCTACAACGACCTGAAAATCGCGAACGGCTATCTTTACGACGTGGTTTGCCCTTCCGACTACATGATCGAGAAGATGGCGAAAGAGGGGATGCTCGCGAAGATTTCCCTCGCAGAGGACGGCAATTACGCCAGCTATGTCTCCCCCTATATCAGCGGGATCTTCGAGGATTCCATCACCTGGACGAACGGCGGCGCGCAGGAATCCCTCTCGGACTATGCGGTAGGATATATGTGGGGCACGATGGGCTTTACGTATAATCCCGCGTTTTCGGATTCCATCGAGGAGGATATGAAGAGCTGGCTCTCCATCTGGGACGAGGCTTACAGCAAAAAAGTCACCATCAAGGACAGCGTGCGCGACAGCTATTTCGTCGGCATCGCGTATGCCTGTCGGGATGAATTGAAAGAACTGAAAGATCAGTACGCCGCCGGCGAAATTGACCGGGAAGCCTATAACGAAGCGCTGACCGAGATCTTTAACCGCACGGATGAAGAGACGGTTGCGAACGTAGAGGAAGGGCTGAAAACGCTCAAGAAAAATCTCTTCGGCTTTGAGGTGGACGAGGGGAAAAACGACATGGTGACCGGCAAGATTTCCGTCAACTTCGCGTGGAGCGGCGACGCGGTGTACGCGATGGACGAGGCGGAAGCGGACGGCGTCGAACTCAGCTACAGCGTCCCCGAAGAGGGCAGCAACATCTGGTTTGACGGCTGGTGCATTCCCGCGTCCGCGCAGGAGAAGGAATTGGCGAAGGAATTCATCGAATTTCTCTCCCTGCCCGAGATCGCGGTCAGAAACATGGAGTACATCGGCTATACGAGCGTGATCGCCGGCGATATGCCCTTCTCGATCGAGTACTGCGAATACGATAAAAACGACGAACCCATTCCGGGAAGCGAATATACGGTGGAATATACCGGCGTGCTCGACTGGCTGACGCAGTATTACGAGCTGGAAACCGAAGAGACGGAAGGCTGCACCGCCGCCGATCTCTCCTATTTCTTCGGCAAAGACGCCGTTCTTTACACGGATACCGTCGGGCGGCAGTTCTCCGCCCAGTATCCCACGGAGGATATCATCGACCGCTGCGTCGTCATGCACTATTTCGACGACGAGACGAACCTGCGCATCAACGAGATGTGGGAAAACGTCAAGGGCGAGACCCTGCCCGTCTGGGCGATTGTCGTCATCGTCGCCGTCGTGCTGCTGGCGGTCGCCGCAGTCCTCGTTTACCGCTTCCGCGATAAGATCTTCAAGGGCAAAAACGGCGGCTCCGGAAAGAAAAAGAACTTGAAAGTCGTGGAAAAGAAGGAAGTATAATGCGGATTTCCGTCGTGATCCCGGCGGCGGGCAAGGGCCGCCGCGCGGGATTTTCCGAAAATAAAATTTTTCACCTGCTGCCGGACGGCCGCACGGTTCTGGAACGCGCCGCGAGCGCGTTCTTTCCCTTTGCGGACGAGGTGATCATCGCCGCGGATCCGGCGGAAGAGGGGCGCGTCCGCGCGCTGTTCGGCTCCCGCGTCCGCGTTGTTACCGGCGGAAAGACGCGCACGGACTCCGTGCGCCGCGCGCTGGAAACGGCGACGGGGGAGATCGTGCTGGTGCACGACGCCGCCCGCCCGTATGTCTCCGAAGCCGTCATCCGGGACTGCATCGCGTCGGTGAAGAAATACGGTTCGGGGATCCCCGCCCTGCCGACCGCCGATACCGTCTGCGCCGCCGAAGGCGGCGAGATGACCTTCTCATACGGAAAAACCCTCTTTGCCGTGCAGACCCCGCAGGGCTTTTACACGGAAGACCTGCGCCGCGCATATCGCCTGGCAAAGGGGGAATATGCAGACGATTCCGCCGTATACGCGGCGTTCTGCCGTCCGCCCCGTCTCTGCGCCGGAGGGGCGGAAAACAGAAAACTCACCTTTGCCGCCGATTTTCCGCCCCGCTATGCCGTGGGCGAGGGATTTGACTGCCACGCGTTCGCCGCGGGCAGAAAGCTGGTTCTGGGCGGCGTGGAGATCCCGCACGACAGGGGCCTTCTGGGCCACAGCGACGCGGACGTGCTGACGCACGCCGTCATGGACGCGCTTCTTTCCGGGGTCGGAGAGGGGGATATCGGCGTGCAGTTCCCGGATACCGATCCCGCTTATCGCGGGATATCCTCCATGCTGCTGTTAGAGCGCGTCATGCAAATCGTCGCGCGGAAGGGGCGGCGTGTGGAGAGCCTTTCCGCAGTCCTGATGGCGGAAAAGCCGAAGCTGAAGAATTTTCTTCCGGCGATCGCGGAAAATCTCGCCGCCGCAGTGGGAATCCCCTACGTGGGCTTATCCGTGACGACGCTGGAAGGGCTGGGCTTTGTGGGCAGGGAAGAGGGGATCTGCGCGCGCGCTTCGGTTCTGCTGCGGGAAAACGGTTAAAGCCGGCCGTTCATATCCGAAAATGACTGTTCAGCGAATGTATGGCAAACAGGCAATTTCACAGAAGAGCCCCCGCGGCGCAGTGCGCCGCGGGGGCTGTTTGTCTGTCCGGGCATAAACTTCCGCGGGGCGCGACAAAAGACGAAAAGGTGCGTTCATGCGGGACAGGCGCGGATTTGCGGGCGATATTTATCGCCGTGCGCGCCGGAAGCGTATTTTTCAGGGGCGTCTCGGCGATGCCGGTTCTGACCGGTGTATGCTCTTTGCAGGGCTGACCCGTTCCCCGAGCGGCTTGTTTCCGTTTGCGCCGCGGGGAAAGAAGTTTGCCCCGCAAAATTTTGTCTACGGCAGAATTTCGTACATTTCCGCGATCTGATCTTTCCGCGCGGTCTCTCTCAGTTCCTTGACGCAAAAGCGCAAAGACCCGTTCCCGAAGCGCAGCTCCACCACGTCTCCCGTTTTCAGCTGATAGGCGGGCTTCACCTCTTTTCCGTTGACGGAGACCCGCCCGCCGGAGCAGGCTTCGTTCGCCACCGTGCGACGTTTTAATATTCTCGTTACCTTTAAAAATTTGTCGATTCTCATAAAAAACTCCTTGTTTTCACGCAAAAACGGGGAAAAACAGACAATTTGAAAAGAATTTTCTGTTAATTTTTCAAAAACGCTTGACTTTCCTTTCCCTTTGATGTAACATATTATAATGTATTATGATGTATTATTATCGATTTTTGCCCCCTTTTTCAGGTTTTTAAGGGAAAAACGGCGGTTGAAAAATCGGTCGAATCATCAGTAAAATTCTGTAAAAATATTTGATCAAGGTTATTTTACCGCATTTAGCCGTATTTGTCAACCTGTCAAGAAATTTTTATAAAATATTTTAAGGAGTGTGTTTGAATGACACGAAATCTACCTGAGATTCAATGTGGAAAGATCAAGAGAAAGACTTTCAGCAAGATCAAGGAAGCGATTGAAATTCCCTATCTTGTCGAAATCCAGAAGGACTCCTACGACAGTTTTATCCGCGAGGGAATCAGCGAGGTGTTCGAGGACTTTTCTCCGATCACGGATTATTCCGACCACTTTGAATTGTACTTCCTGGATCACTCTCTGGAAGGGACGCCGAAATACGGCGAAAAGGAATGCCGCGAAAGAGACGCGACGTTCGCCCTCCCGCTGAGAGTCAAGGTTCGCCTCGTCAACAAGGTGACGGACGAAGTCATCGATCAGGAAGTATTCATGGGGGATCTTCCGCTGATGACGGACAACGGCTCTTTCATCATCAACGGCGCGGAACGCGTGATCGTCTCGCAGCTGGTCAGAAGCCCCGGCGTTTACAACGGGCGCGAGGTGGACAAGTCCGGCCGCAAAATTTACGACACGACGGTGATGCCTTCCCGCGGCGCCTGGCTGGAATTCGAGCAGGATGCCCAGAACGTCCTTTGGGTGCACGTCGACCGCACGCGGAAACTGACCGCGACGGTTCTGCTCCGCGCGCTCGGCTTCGGCAGCGACGCGTCTCTTTCGGAATTGTTCGACAACGATCCCATGATCCTCGATACCATTCAGAAAGACACCGCAAAGTCGGAGTCCGACGGTATGATCGAGCTTTACCGCCGTCTCCGCCCGGGGGAAATCCCCACCGAAGACGCGGTCAAACAGCACCTGCGCAACCTCTTTTTCGATCCGAGAAGGTACGATCTGGCGAAAGTCGGCAGATATAAATTCAACAAGACGCTCCGCCTTTCCGCCCGTATCGTCGGGCAGACGCTCGCAGACGCGGTCGTCTCCGCCGACGGCGAAGTGCTGGGGGAAGCCGGCGCCGTCGTCACCAAGGAGATGGCGAAGGCGATGGAGCTCGCCGGCGTCAACGAGGTTTACGTGGCGGTGGAAGAGGGGAAGAAGCACAAGATCATCGCCAACAACATCGTCGACTTCAACGATTACACGGGGCTGGACGCCAGAAAATTCGGCATTTTAAGGGCGGTCTATTATCCCACCCTCGTGTTCTCCAGAGAGATTTACGAGGCGACCAAGCGCGCCGGCGTGGAAGAAGTCGCCGAGGAATTCAGAAAGAGAATCAACGAGCTGTTCTATCTCGAAGATAAGCCCGAAACGGCGGAGGGAGAGGAGAAGCCCGAAGACAAGAAGAACGACGAAAAGCGCCGGGAAATCCGCAACCGCTTCGTGCTCGCCTGCAAGACTTATTACGAGCTCATCGAACGGGAGAACTTCGAGGTGACGGCGGACGTCAAAAAGACCATCAAGCCGCTGCTCGACAAGCTGAACCACAAACACGTCACGGTGGACGATATCGTCGCCGCCGTGTCCATGAATCTCGATCTCAACTACGGGATCGGCAGAATCGACAATATCGACCACTTGGGGAACCGCCGCGTCAGAAGCGTGGGCGAGCTTTTGCAGAACCAGTTCCGCATCGGCATCGCGCGTTTGGAGCGCGTGATCAAGGAACGCATGGCGACGCAGGATCCCAAGGAGGTCTCCCCGCAGGGCCTCATCAACGTGCGCCCGGTCTCTTCCGCCATCAAGGAATTCTTCGGCTCCTCTCAGCTGTCGCAATTCATGGATCAGACCAACCCCATCGCGGAGCTGACGCATAAGAGAAAGCTCTCCGCGCTCGGACCCGGCGGACTGAACCGGGACAGAGCGACCTTCGAGGTCCGCGACGTACACCACTCGCACTACGGCAGGCTTTGCCCCATCGAGACGCCGGAAGGACAGAACATCGGTCTGATTTCCTCCCTCTCGACGTTTGCGAAGGTCAACGAATTCGGCTTTATCGAATCCCCCTACCGCAAGGTGGAAAACGGACACGTCACCGATCAGGTGGATTATCTGACGGCGGACGAAGAGGATAACTACATCGTCGCCCAGGCCAACGAGCCGGTGGACGAAAACGGCATGCTCGTCAACGAGCGCGTTTCCTGCCGCAAGCAGGATCAGATCACCGAAGAGCCGCGCGAACTCATCAACTATATGGACGTTTCGCCCAAACAGCTGATTTCGGTCGCGACGGCGCTCATCCCCTTCCTTGAAAACGACGATACCAACCGCGCCCTGATGGGCTCGAACATGCAGCGGCAGGCGGTGCCTCTGCTGAAACCGGAAAACGCCATCGTCGCGACGGGCATCGAGGCGAGAATCGCCTACGACTCCGGCGTCATGGTCATCGCGAAGGAGGCGGGCGTCGCGAAGGAAGTCGCGGCGGATAAAATCGTCATCAAAGAGGACAGCGGCAACGAAGCCGTCTATCTCCTCAAAAAATTCGAGCGCTCCAACCAGGGCACCTGTCTGAATCAGCGCCCCATCATCTCCACGGGCGACCGCGTCGAGAAGGGCGAGATCATTGCGGACGGTCCTTCGACCGCCAACGGCGAACTCGCGCTGGGCAGAAATATCCTGATCGGGTTCATGTCCTGGGAGGGCTATAACTACGAGGACGCGATTCTCCTCTCCGAAAAACTGGTGCGGGAGGACGTATTCACGTCCATTCACATCGAGGAGCACGAGACGGAAGCGCGCGACACCAAGCTCGGCGAAGAAGAGATCACGCGCGATATCCCGAACGTCGGCGAAGACGCGCTCAAAGACCTCGATGAAGACGGCATCATCCGCGTGGGCGCGGAAGTCAACAGCGGCGACATTCTGGTCGGCAAGGTGACCCCGAAGGGGGAGACCGAGCTGACGCCCGAAGAGCGCCTGCTCCGCGCGATCTTCGGCGAAAAGGCGAGAGAGGTCAGGGATACCTCCCTGCGCGTTCCCCACGGGGAAGGCGGTATCGTCGTGGACGTCAAGATCTTCACGCGCGCCAACAAAGACGAGCTCCCGCCGGGAGTCAACAAGCTCGTGCGCATCTATATCGCGCAGAAGAGAAAGATCTCCATCGGGGACAAGATGGCGGGCCGCCACGGAAACAAAGGCGTTATTTCCCGCATTCTCCCCGAATCGGATATGCCCTTCCTCGCGGACGGCACGCCGCTGCAGATCGTCCTGAACCCCCTGGGCGTTCCCTCCCGTATGAACATCGGGCAGGTATTGGAAGTGCACCTGGGGCACGTCTGCAAACAGCTCGGCTGGAAGATCGCGACGCCAGTGTTCGACGGCGCGTCCGAGAGCGACATCAAAGAGCTCTTAAATGAAAATAATATACTGAATCCGGACGGAAAGGTGGACGGCAAGATCCAGCTTTACGACGGAAGAACGGGCGAACCGTTTGAAAACCGCGTCACCGTCGGCCAGATGTACATGATCAAGCTGATCCACCTGGTAGACGACAAGATCCACGCGAGAAGCACCGGGCCCTATTCGCTCGTCACGCAGCAGCCGCTGGGCGGCAAGGCGCAGTTCGGCGGCCAGCGCTTCGGCGAAATGGAAGTCTGGGCGCTCGAAGCCTACGGCGCGGCGCATATCCTGCAGGAAATCCTAACCGTCAAGTCGGACGATATGGTGGGGCGCGTCAAGACGTACGAGTCCATCGTCAAGGGGAACTCCATCAGCGAGCCCGGCATCCCCGAATCCTTCAAAGTATTGCTGAAGGAGCTCCAGGGGCTGGCGCTCGATATGAAGGTCCTCACCGAGAACAAGGAAGAGCTGGCGCTCAAAGATCTCATGGAGACGGATGTGGACGATATTCCCGTTCGCGAGCGCGAGCACTTCGAGGAAGTCCGCCTGCACGACGCCGAGCTGGATGACAGCGTGTTCGAGGACGTTCCTGACTTCGACGGCGACGACGAATTCGAGTTCAACTCCAAGGATCTTTTCGACGACGATGACGACGATCTCGATACGACCGTACCCGACGATTCCATCCTGGACGACGATTACGATCTGGACGATATCCTGGATGACGACGACGAATAAGAGGGAGGTAAGCGAATGTTTGAACTGAATAATTTTGATTCGATACAGATCGGAGTAGCGTCTCCCGAAAAGATCAGAGAGTGGTCGTACGGCGAGGTCACCAAGCCGGAGACCATCAATTACAGAACGCAGAAGCCGGAAATCGGCGGGCTGTTCTGCGAGCGCATCTTCGGGCCGACCAAGGACTGGGAGTGCCACTGCGGCAAATACAAGCGGATCCGCTATAAGGGCGTCATCTGCGACAAGTGCGGCGTCGAGGTCACCCGTTCCAAGGTGAGAAGAGAGCGCATGGGGCACATCGAGCTGGCGGCTCCCGTCTCGCACATCTGGTATTTTAAGGGCGTTCCCTCCCGCATCGGGCTCATGCTGGATATGAGCCCCAAGGCGCTCGAGCAGGTGCTGTATTTCGCCTGCCACGTGGTGCTCGATCCGGGCACCAGCGACCTCACCTACAAGCAGGTGATCAACGACCGGGAAAAGGAGGAAAAGGAGGCGCAGTTCGGCGCCGGTTCCTTCAAGGTCGGCATGGGCGCGGAGGCGATCAAGGAGCTTCTGATGGCGGTCGATCTCGACAAGGAGAGCGAACAGCTGAAAAAAGTGATCGAGGAGAACGTGAGCGGGCAGAAGCGCCTGCGCGCGGTCAAGCGCATCGAGATCATCGAGGCGTTCCGCAAGAGCGGCAACCGCCCCGAATGGATGATTCTGGATGTGCTCCCCGTCATTCCGCCCGAACTCCGCCCGATGGTTCAGCTGGACGGCGGCAGATTCGCGGCCTCCGACCTGAACGACCTCTACCGCCGCGTCATCAACCGCAACAACCGGCTGAAAAAGCTCATGGAGCTGTACGCGCCGGAGATCATGATCAGAAACGAAAAGCGCATGCTGCAGGAAGCGGTGGATGCGCTCATCGACAACGGCCGCCGCGGCAAGGCGGTGTCCGGCGCGGGCAACCGCGACTTGAAGTCCCTCTCGGGGATGCTCCGCGGCAAGCAGGGGCGGTTCCGCCAGAACCTCCTCGGCAAGCGCGTGGACTATTCCGGCCGTTCGGTTATCGTCGTCGGCCCCGAACTGAAACTCTATCAGTGCGGGCTCCCCAAGGAAATGGCGATCGAGCTGTTCAAGCCGTTCGTCATGAAAAAGCTGGTGGAAACCGGCGTATGCCACAACATCAAAAACGCGAAGCGCACGGTCGAGCGGGCGAAACCCGTCGTGTGGGACGTGCTGGAAGAGGTCATCAAGGACCATCCCGTGCTCTTGAACCGCGCGCCTACGCTGCACAGATTATCCATTCAGGCGTTTGAACCCGTCCTGATCGAGGGCAGGGCGATCAAGCTCCACCCGCTGGTCTGCGGCGCGTTCAACGCGGACTTCGACGGCGACCAGATGGCGGTGCACGTGCCCCTCTCCATCGAGGCGCAGGCGGAAGCGAGATTCCTGATGCTCGCCTCCAACAATATTCTGAAGCTGTCCGACGGAAAGCCGGTGATGTCCCCCTCGCAGGACATGGTCATGGGATCCTATTATCTGACCATCATCAAGCGCCACGAGGGAGGAAAGTACGACCAGTACTGCAGGGAATGCGAGGACGGCGAGCTCTATACCCCCGGCCTCTATATTTCCGAGGACGAGGCGATCATGGCGTATCAGACCAAGGTCATCAACCTGCAGGATGAAATCTATGTCCGCCGCACCGTGACGACGCCGGACGGCAGAGCGGTCTCCGGCAGAACCAAAACGACGGTCGGGCGCATTATCTTCAACGAGGCGATCCCCCAGGATCTGGGATTCGCCGAACGGGAAAAAGACGAGGATTATCTCAAATACGAGATCGACTTCCTGGTGGGAAAGAAGCACCTTTCCAAGATCGTGGACGCGTGCTTCAAGGTGCACGGTTCGCAGTGCGCCGCCGAGGTGCTGGACAAGATCAAGGCGCTCGGCTACAAATACTCCACCATCGGGGCGATCACGACCAGCGTTTTCGACATGCACATGCCCAAGGAAAAGGCGCAGATTCTGTCCGAAGCGGAGCAGGAAGTGCTGGGCGTCGAACGCAAATACAAGCGCGGCTTCATGACGGACGACGAGCGCTATAAGAAGGTCGTCTCCATCTGGAAGGACGCGACCGAAGAGGTTACGGAGCACCTGAAGGGCACGCTGGACGAGTTCAACCCCATCTGGATGATGGCGAACTCGGGCGCGCGCGGCTCCATCGACCAGATCAAACAGCTCGCGGGCATGCGCGGACTGATGACCGACCCGAACGGTAAGACCATCGAGATCCCGGTCAAGTCCTGCTTCCGCGAGGGGCTTACCGTTCTGGAATACTTCATTTCCTCCCACGGCGGACGGAAAGGTCTGGCGGATACCGCGCTGAAGACGGCGGACTCCGGCTACCTGACCCGCCGTCTGGTGGACGTTTCGCAGGACGTCATCGTCCGGGAAGACGACTGCTTCGCCGCGCTCGGCGAGAAGGCGAAGGGCGTCAAGGTCTCCGCGATCAAGGGGACAAAGGGCGAGATCATCGAAAAACTCGAAGACCGCCTGATCGGCCGCTTTACCGTGGGCGACGTCGTTCATCCGGAGACGGGCGAGGTGCTCGTCGCCGCCAATACGATGATCAGCGAGGAACAGGCGAAGAACATCGTCAAAGCCGGCATCGAGGAAGTGGAGATCCGCAGTATCTTTACCTGTAAGTCGCGGCACGGCGTCTGCGCCAAGTGCTACGGCAAGAATATGAGTAACGGGCTCCCCGTTCAGGTGGGCGAAGCGGTGGGTATCATCGCGGCGCAGTCCATCGGAGAGCCGGGTACCCAGCTGACGATGCGTACCTTCCATACGGGCGGTATCGCGAGCACGGGCGACATCACGCAGGGTCTGCCGCGCGTCGAAGAGCTCTTCGAGGCGCGCCGTCCCAAGCGCTCGGCGATCGTCTGCGAAGTGGGCGGCATCGTTCGCATCGAGGAAAAGGATAAACTCCTCCACGTCATCGTCGATACGCCGACCGGTGAGGCGAAGGATTACCTCATTCCCTTCGGCTTCGGCGTCCTCGTCAAGACGGGGGACGAAGTTGTCCCCGGGACGATTCTGACCAACGGCGCGGTCTATCCGCAGGATATCTTAAAGACCCAGGGCGTCAAGGGCGTTCAGGACTATATCTTAAAGGAAATTCAGTCCGTCTACCGTTCGCAGGGCGTCGATATCAACGACAAACACGTCGAGATCATCGTCCGCCAGATGCTGAAGAAGGTTCAGGTGGAAAACCCGGGCGACACGGATATTCTTCCGGGCGAAAAGCTGGATATCTTCCGCTTTGAGGACGAAAACCTCCAGGCGCTGGAAGCGGGCAAGTGCCCCGCGACCGGAAAGCGCACCCTGCTCGGCATCACGAAGGCCGCGCTCGCGACGGAATCCTTCCTGTCCGCGGCGTCCTTCCAGGAGACCGCGCGCGTTCTCACCGAAGCCGCGATCAAAAACAAGATCGATCCGCTGATCGGGCTGAAGGAAAACGTCATCATCGGCAAACTCATCCCCGCGGGCACGGGCGTCAAAGAGTACAAAAACCTCTCCCCGCAGGTCACCGCGATTTCTGCGGAAAAATAAGCCGAAAAGGGAGATTATCCCTGCAATTCGGTTGACTAATCCGCGGAAAATTGATACAATAATCATTGCGTGAATACGCGATAAGCAGCTTTCTCGAAAATCGCTTGGCGGTTTTTTGGAAATAACCGAAATTAAAAAAGGAGGAAACGTATGCCAACCATCAACCAGTTAATCAGACAGGGCAGAGAGAAGATTACGTACAAGTCCAAGTCTCCTATTCTGGACAATTGTCCGCAGAAGAGAGGCGTTTGCTTGTCCGTGACCACCACTTCTCCCAAAAAGCCGAACTCCGCGCTCAGAAAGATCGCGAGAGTGCGTTTGACCAACAAGCAGGAAGGTACGGTATATATCCCCGGCGAAGGCCACAATCTGCAGGAACACAGCTCGGTTTTAATCCGCGGCGGCAGAATCAAGGACCTTCCGGGCGTCAGATACCACATCGTCCGCGGCGCGTTGGATACCGCGGGTGTCGCAAAGCGCAAGCAGGCGAGATCCAAGTACGGCGCAAAGAAAGGCAAGTAAGATCAATTTTTCACGCATTCCTACAAATTTCGGTTATTGACAAAATAAGCCCGATCAGTTGTAGGCAGTATGCCGTCAGACGGCAGAAGGTTCGCTACCGGTTTTCCGGCAAGCGATAGCTGTACATGAGGGTCAGCCCCTTGGTACCGATAAAATTTTTGCGTGTCGGTACCCGAAAATTTACAAGGAGGAATTACCTATGCCAAGAAGAGGAGGCGTTCCCAAGAGGGACGTATTGCCCGATCCCATCTATCATTCGAAGGTTGTCACGAAGGTCGTCAATCAGGTGATGGTGGACGGCAAGAAAGGAACCGCTCAGGCGATCGTATACGACGCGTTCGAGGCGATGTCCGCCAAAATCGGACAGCCCGCGATCGATATTTTCAATCAGGCGATCAACAACATCATGCCGATGGTCGAAGTCAAGGCGCGCCGCGTCGGCGGCGCGAACTATCAGGTTCCCATCGAGATCAGAGCGGAGAGAAGACAGACGCTTGCGATCCGCTGGCTGATCATCGCCGCGAGAAAGAGAAGCGAGAGAGAAATGTCCGCAAGGCTTGCGGGCGAACTGATGGATGCGTACAACAACACCGGCGCGGCGGTCAAGAAGAAGGAAGACACGCACAGAATGGCCGAAGCGAACAAGGCGTTTGCGCATTACAGATTCTAAGGAGTAAACGATGCCCAGAGAATTCGATTTAAAAGTTACCAGAAACATCGGTATCATGGCGCACATCGACGCGGGAAAGACCACGACGACAGAGCGTATCCTGTTTTATACGGGAAAGACGCATAAGCTCGGCGAAACCCACGACGGCGCGGCGACCATGGACTGGATGGTGCAGGAGCAGGAGAGGGGAATCACCATCACCTCCGCTGCGACTACCTGTCAGTGGAAGGGACACAGAATCAATATCATCGATACGCCGGGTCACGTCGATTTCACGGTGGAAGTCGAGCGTTCGCTGCGCGTATTGGACGGCGCGGTCGCTACTTTCTGCGCGAAGGGCGGCGTCGAGCCGCAGAGCGAGACGGTGTGGCGCCAGGCGGACAAGTATAAAGTCCCCAGGATCGCCTACGTCAACAAAATGGATATCAACGGAGCGAACTTTGAAAACGCCGTCGAGATGATGCGCGACCGTCTGAAGACCAATCCGCTCCCCATCGTGCTTCCCATCGGCAAGGAAGATACGTTCGTCGGCGTGATCGACGTCATCGAAAAAAAGGCAGAGATCTATAAAAACGATCTCGGAACGGAGATCGAGGTGACGGAGGTTCCCGCCGAGTACAGGGATACGGTGGAGAGCGCCCATGCGGCGGTCGTGGAGATCGCGGCCGAATCCTACGACGATCTGATGGAAAAGTTCTTCGAGGAGGGAGACCTCCCCGTCGAGGATATCAAGAAGGGGCTCAGAAAGGCGACCATCGACATGAAGGTGACGCCCGTTCTGTGCGGCTCCAGCTATCGCAACAAGGGCGTGCAGAACCTCCTCGACGCGATCGTGGATTATCTGCCCAGCCCGCTCGATATCGATCATATCAAAGGAGTCAATCCGAACAGCGGCGAGGAAGAGGAGAGAAAGACGGACGACAACGCGCCGTTTGCCGGCCTCGCATTCAAGATCATGGCGGATCCCTTCGTCGGGAAGCTGGCGTTCTTCCGCTCCTATTCGGGCGTTCTGCGCTCGGGCTCTTACGTGTATAACTCCACGAAGGGGAAGAAGGAACGCATCGGCAGACTGCTGCGCATGCACGCGAACCACAGAGAGGAATGCGACGAGATTTACGCGGGCGACATCTGCGCGATCGTGGGATTGAAAGACACCACGACGGGCGACACGCTCTGCGACGAAGCGCATCCCATCGTGCTCGAACAGATGGAATTCCCCGAACCGGTTATCCGCGTCGCCATCGAACCCAAGACCAAGCAGGGACAGGAAAAAATGTCCATCGCGCTCGGCAAGCTCGCGGAAGAGGATCCCACGTTCAAGACCTATACGGATACGGAGACGGGGCAGACCATTATCGCCGGCATGGGCGAGCTGCACCTCGAGATCATCGTGGACAGGCTCTTGAGAGAATTCCGCGTGGAGGCGAACGTCGGGCGCCCGCAGGTCGCCTACAAGGAGACCATCCGGCAGGCGGTGGAGGCGGAAGGCCTCTTCAAGCGCCAGACGGGCGGCCACGGCCAGTACGGTCACTGTAAGATCCGCCTGGAGCCGCAGGAACCCGGAAAGGGATACGAATTCGTCGACGAGACGGTGGGCGGCTCCATTCCCAAGGAATTCATCCAGCCGATCAACAAGGGAATCCAGGAAGCGGCGAAAAACGGCATCCTTGCCGGCTACGAGGTAGTCGACTTCAAAGTTACCGTTTACGACGGAAGCTATCACGACGTCGACTCGTCCGAAATGGCGTTCAAGATCGCCGGCTCCATGGCGCTGAAAGACGGTCTGGCGAAGGCAAAGAGCGTTTTGCTGGAGCCGATCATGTCCGTGGAAATCACCACGCCCGAGCAGTATTTCGGCGACCTGATGGGCAACGTCACGGCGCGCCGCGGCGTCATTCAGGGCACGGAAGACAGAAACGGCGTCAAAGTGATCGACGCGCACATTCCCCTTTCCGAGATGTTCGGCTATGCGACCGACCTGAGATCCAGGACGCAGGGCCGCGGGAATTATTCCATGCAGTTCTCGCATTACGCGGAAGTTCCCAAGTCCGTTGCGGAAAAAATCGTCGGTAAAAAGGCTTAACGAAAAATTTCGAGTTTTTTATTGACAATTAAGGGAAATCATTGTAAAATAAGAGAAAGGCATTCTTTCGGGAATTGCCGGAAGAATGTTTTTTGATAAGGCATTCTTAAAACAAAAATAAAACAAACAAAAAATTGGAGGAAAGAAGAATGGCAAAGGCTAAATTTGACAGAAGCAAACCCCACGTCAACATCGGCACCATCGGTCACGTCGACCATGGTAAGACGACCTTGACTGCGGCGATCACCATGGTTATGGCTGCGAAGGGTCAGGCTCAGAAGATGAGATATGACGAAATCGACAAGGCTCCGGAAGAGAAGGCCCGCGGTATCACGATCAACACCGCGCACGTCGAATATCAGACGGATAAGAGACACTATGCGCACGTTGACTGCCCGGGACACGCGGACTACGTCAAGAACATGATCACGGGTGCTGCGCAGATGGACGGCGCGATCCTCGTCGTTGCGGCGACGGACGGCCCGATGCCCCAGACCAGAGAGCACATCCTGCTCGCGCGTCAGGTCGGCGTTCCCTATATCGTCGTATTCCTGAACAAGACCGATCAGCTCGACGATCCCGAACTGCTGGAACTCGTCGAAATGGAAGTCCGCGAACTGCTGAACGAGTACGGCTTCCCCGGAGACGATACCCCCATCATCAAGGGCTCCGCGCTGAAAGCGCTTGAATGCGCGCAGAACAGCGAACCCGACGTCATCGCGACTTCTCCCGACACCGAGTGCATCAGAGAGCTGATGGATGCGATCGACAGCTATATCCCCACTCCGCAGAGAGAGGATTCCAAGCCCTTCCTGCTCCCCGTCGAAGACGTCTTCACGATTTCCGGCCGCGGCACCGTTGCTACGGGCAGAGTTGAGAGAGGCGTTGCGAAGGTCGGCGATCCCGCTGAAATCGTCGGTCTGCAGGAAAAATCCGTTTCCACCGTCATCACCGGTCTGGAAATGTTCAGAAAGCTGCTTGACGAAGCGCAGGCAGGCGACAACGTCGGCGCGCTCCTGAGAGGTATCGACAGAAAGTCCATCGAAAGAGGACAGGTCATCGCGAAGCCAGGTTCCGTTCATCCTCACACCGAGTTTGAAGGCCAGGTTTACGTTCTGACCAAGGAAGAAGGCGGCCGTCACACCCCGTTCTTCAACAACTACCGTCCCCAGTTCTATTTCAGAACGACGGACGTTACGGGAACGATCACGCTTCCCGAGGGCGTTGAAATGGTCATGCCGGGCGACAACATCAAAATCGATGTAAAACTGATCACGCCGATCGCGATGGAAGAAGGTCTCCGTTTCGCAATCCGCGAGGGCGGCAGAACGGTCGGTTCGGGCGTTGTTTCCAAGATCGTAAAATAAGTTAAACTTCAGATAAAAAGCAGGTTTATCGGGTAAACCTGCTTTTTTTATCGAAAGGAAAGAATAAAATTCTTTTACAAAAATAAATTATGAGTACAAAGCGGCGTTAAAAGGAAAACTTTGGATTGAAAGAGCGGTTTTTTCAAGTTTTTTCTTGCAATCGCCGCGGGATTGTGCTATAATACAGGTGATTTGAAAGGGTATACCCTTTCTTCGTTTGCCGTTACAAACGGCAAACGGACGATTAGGGGAGAATTATGGAACTGATTTACGGCGTGATGGGATTGATCGTGGCGCGGCTGCTGGAGCGGAAAAAAATGCAGGTCGCCGTGATCGCGCACGCCGTTTTGTTTATCGTTATTTCCTTTTTCCTGCTGCTGATTCCGGAATCGGGGTACATTGCGGATTTTGCCCGCCTGATATTTACGGAAAAAGGATACGGATCTCTGCGCTACGCTTTGGTGGAAGACGCGTTGTTCCTGGAACCCGCGATGAATCTGCTGGGACTGGCGGAGATCATCGTGGTTTTGCTTTCTCTCGTCATCGTAATGGCGGTGATCGCGGGAGAAGGCGCCGGCGATAGGGCAGAGAGCGGGACGACGGTTTTTCCCCGCAATGAGGCCGTGCCCGAGGATAAGCCTGTTTACGGGAAAATTTATCTGAAATATTGCAGGCTTCTGAATTGAACCGCTTTCTTTTCCGTTCAAAAAAATCATAAAAAGGAGAAGAAATCATGAAGTTGAAGAGAAAAAAGGGTTTTACCATCGTAGAACTCGTCATCGTGGTGGCGGTCATCGCCATTTTGGCGGCAGTGTTGATCCCCACATTCAGTAATCTGATCAAAAAGGCAAATCTTTCGTCCGACCAGGTGGCGGTGCGCAACATGAACAACGCGCTGGCAATGGACGAGGCGGTGAACGGCAAGCCCGTCGACCTGTTGGACGCCATGAAGCGCATGCAGGAAAACGGTTACGACTTCGACAGCTACAAGCCTCTGACCGAAGGGTATCGCTTTTTCTGGAATTCGGAGGCAAACAAAGTGGTACTGGCGCAGGCGCAGGTGAACGAAAAGGATGAGACGGTTTACGTCATCACTTACCCCGCGGATCTGGCGGATACAGAATTTGATACCGCGCTCTACAAGGCTCTCTACCGCGATACCGTGGCTTCCCGCACAGCGGTAGAAAAGCTGAGAACTGAAATTACGGCGGCAAGCGGAACAGCGGAAAAAACGGTGGAAGTTGAAGACGCCAACGAGCTGGCGGCGCTGGCGGCGATCGTCAACGGCGATTACGACGATCCGAACGACCTGAGCGGATATACAATCAAAGTTGGGAAGAAAATCGAGCTGGGCAATCAGATCTGGATTCCCATCGGCGAGGCGGAAAACGCTCCTTTCCGGGGAAAATTGATCGGTGATGCAGAAGGTTCAGTGATCAACGAGCTTTCTTCGGAGGGATATAACGCGAGCATCGCCAATGCCTCCAAACTCACTTCCGGGCAGATCGGCGTTTCCTACGGGTTGATCGGCTTTGCGGAAAACGCAACGATTGAGAACATCACGCTGACGAATGTCAATATCGACCTGTCTACTTCCGGACAGGAAATGGGGGCGATCGTCGGCTATGCGAGAGGTGCCTTTACCATGAAGGGTTGCACGGTCGGCGCCGCGGGGGACGGTTCGCGCGTCATTGGACAAACAAAGGTTGGCGGTCTTGTCGGCATGATTGATACCTGGGCGTATGGTGAAGATCGCGCTTTTTTAGGTGACGTTATCATTGAAAATTGCACCAATTATGCCGAAGTAAATGCTACAACTGCGGATACAAACGGCAGAGTCGGCGGGATTGTAGGCGCATTTTGCATTTCAACCAATGAACAGAATAATAATATATTCAAAAATTGCGTGAATTACGGGAAAGTACAGTCATCTATGTTTGCCGGAGGAATACTCGGACAGCGTTATCAGGGCGGAGAGAAAGCAACCGTAACGTTTGAAGCCTGTGAAAATAAAGGGCAACTTGTTTCTCTCAGAACGGCGTCAAACGCAGACATGGATATCCCCGCTGAACAGTATTGCGGAGCCTTAATAGCCTATTGGCAACAGGGAGGAACGCTGGTGATCAAAAACTGCACGGAAATCAGCGAATTAACAGTCGGTATAATGGGCGTTGTACATTCTACAAGCAGTAAGTATTTTCTGCAAATCACGTCGAACGAGGGAATAAAAAGCTATGGCTTGCATACGGGAACCGTCAATGCACCGGATATTTCCAGCTCGGCATATAAAGCGGATTACAGCAAAGTGACAGCAGAAGCGATTTCGAAAGACGATTTGTCTCAGAGCGCTAATAGGGGATATTGGCTGCCGATATCAGATTGATCGGAAAAATTATGCTGTGACAAACAAATCAGAAGTCCCGCGGCTTTTGCCGCGGGACTTCCTTTTGAAAGAGAAAAGTTGTATGAAAGGAAAAACTTTTTTCTGCCGATTTTTCTTTCCCTTACAAAAAAGAGCAAAGACGGCCGGCGCGGTGGCAATGAAAAGGAATTAGCGGCTTATCATCCGTTTCCCCTTCTCATCGGGGCTTTGGGCAGATTGCCCGAATCTGCCGGGCGGAGAAAAATTTTGCGGTTTTTCTCTTTAACGTTTGCGATTCTAGGGCCGGGAAAACGCCAAAATACTGCCGTTTCAAAAATCCGGTTCTTTGTTTTTTCGCTTTCAGCGGCGCGCGAATACCCGCACGCAGAGGACGGTCATATCGTCTTTTTTTGCGCCGTTTTCCAGCGCAATCGCGTGAGAGAGGATTTCGTCCGCGAGGTTCTGCGGATTTTTTGCGGGCAGCGTGCGCAGAAAATCGATCATCTCGGAGGAAGAGCGGTAAGCGTCCGAAATGCCGTCCGAGAAGAAGACGAGCATGTTGTTGGGCGCGAGGTCGGTGGAATGGATCTCCGGCTTTAAGTCCTCGAGAATGCCCAGCGGGAGGGAATTTCCCTCCACGATGCGGATGCCGTCTTCCGTGATGATAAAGCCGTATGGGGCGCCGAATTTGATGAAGTCCGCCCGCAGGGAGGTGAGATCCACGACGCCGATGTCCAGTGCGGTAAAGCTGTCCTCCGTGTTGATGGAGAGCACTTTGTTGACCGTGCCGAGGATCAGTTCGCCGCTCATGCCGGCGCGGTAAAAGCTCTCGATGAGTGCGAGCGTCGCGCCCGATACGCTCTCCGCGTATTCGCCGCTGCCCATGCCGTCGGAGAGCGCCACGAGGAACCGATTGGGCCCGATGCGCAGAACGGAATGCGTATCTCCGCTGGCGGAAGAGCCGTCCTTTGCGGCGTGGGCGATGCCGAAAACCGCGTCGTAGCGGGGCGCGTGGCGCAGGGTAACAAAGATCTTGTCTTCCGTCACGTTCGCCTTTTCGGAGACCGTCATATCCGTGCCCACGGCTTCGCCGACCGCGTCGCAGAAGGGCTTTAAGGCGAATTCCCGATTGGGCAGAATCATGGAAACTTCGGTATGCTCGCCCTCCCCGTAGACGAGCAGTTCGCTGGGAAAAAATCCCTTTTGCGCCAGCGCGGCGGAGAGGGCTTTTTCCAGCTTGCTCTGCATTTTCAGCGTCTGCGCGGTTTCGACGGCGAGTCCCTTCAAAATCTCGGAAATGCCGATCGCCTGCGCGCCGATCATCTGTCTGCCGACGTCCATGTTCATGCTTTCCAAAATATAAGAGCGGTATTCGGCGAGCTGTTTGTTCAAAAAGAAAATGAGGTTGTTCGCGTGGATGCACTGCTCTGAAATTTCCTTGGGCAGATCGATGAAGGATACGCGCCCTTTCGCAATGCCGATCTCCGCCAGCTTTTCGAGCGCGGCGGGGGAGGGAACCCGTTTCTGGCGGCATCGCTTGTAATTTTCACAGGAGCGGCAGATTTCCGCGTCGATGCGTTCGGAAATGTGCGCGCGCGCCTTCTCTTCGCTCATGACGTGCCGCTGAAAGGAGTTGAAAATATTTCCCATCTCCAAAAACACGGTGGATATTTCGTACAGGCGGTTGGAGAGCATGGAGCGGTTGCGGTTGATGGTCTGCCGCACAAGCTGCTTTTCCCTGAATGCCAAAAGCTGCTCTTTCACTTTTTCCAGCCATTTGGAGGGAATCAGCGCGAACAGGAGACAGCCGACCAGCAGTAAAATCATTTCGAGATAACCGTAGTGCGCGTAGAGCGGAAAGGCGAAGAAGATGACGAGGTCGCTCAGCAGAAGCGCCACGGCTGCGAGATAGCGGGAAAAGGGCATTACGCACGCCGCGGCGAGGCACCATATCAGGAAGACGCCCACGTACGAGAGGTCGCCGGTCGCCACCGTCAGCGAGAGCGCCAGGACGGCGGACACCATGCCGCCCGCGCCTTCCTTCAGGAGATAGACCGCGAGGAGAATCAGCACCGCTGAGACCATCCGCCATGCCGCTTCCCCCAGCGCATGCGTGACGCCCAGCCCGAAAAAGAGCGTAAAGATGCCGAGGCAGATCAATTCGTCGTAAGAGGGCTTGTATTTCAGCCCCTTGACGAACAGAAGTTTCAGCGTGATGACGCAGACGACCGAGAACGCCGCCGCGATCACGGAGAGGATGATTTTAAAGAGATAGTCGTCTCCGCCGATGAGCACGTATCCCGTGAAGGAAAACAGTACGTAGAGGATGAGTTCGCCTTTGGGGAGCGCGTCAAAATGCCGGTAAATGAGAAAGACGACGATATAGACCGCCGCGGGGATCGCCGCGGGCAGCAGAAGATCGAACGCGCCGTAGGGCAGAAAAGAGACGAGAAAGAGCGCCGGCGCGATCACGACGGATTTGCCGAAGTAGAGGAGCGCCGCCAGCAGAGCCGCCGAGAAGGGCGTCGCCGTTCCCGTGACGGCATTGAGCAGGGTAAACGCGCCGAAATAGCACAGATATTCGATGACTGACTTCCAATCCGCTTTTCTGAAATTCATGTATGTACCTCTCTGCTGTGTATTGTAACAGATTTAGGACAGAAAAGCGGGGGGAATCTTACCGAATGCGGTCTGATTTTGGCGAAACGGCGGAAATTCGTCCGAAAATCCGTACGGAAAAGCGGAACAGAAAAGGAGCTGACGCGGAGAAAAAAGAGATAAAAAAGGTTGATTTTTCGCGTAAAGCGTGTTATAATCATCATGAATCGGGCAAATACATCCGGATGTATTTTTTTGCTTCGCAAAAAAATACATCCGGATGTATTTTTTTGCTTCGCAAAAAAAGCCGTTTTATGGGGATCGCCGGAGTTCTGCCCAAAAAGCAAAAAGGAGAAAGGGCAATGAAAAAGAGAAAAAGAGGCTTTACCATTGTAGAGCTGGTGATCGTCATCGCGGTCATCGCCATTCTGGCGGCGGTGCTGATTCCCACCTTTACGAATCTGATCAAACGGGCGAATCTCTCCAACGACCAGTCCGCAATTCGCAACATGAACACCATCGTCACGGCGAAGAATGCGATGGAGGAGTTCCGGTATCCTTCGGACGCAGTGACCGCGCTGTATGCCAACGGCTGGAACGAGGGGAAACTCTCCGCCTACACCAAGGGATATCACTACGCCTACGACGCCGCCAACCGCAGGTTCTTTCTGCTTGACGAGCAGGACGCCGTAGTCTACCCCGAAGGAGGCGCCGACAAAGGCGGCTTATGGGCGTTCTACAACAATTCGCGGTCGGACAAAATCGAAGGCATTACCAATTATATCGCGCTTTCAAACGTAGTTTCGCAGCAGTATTTTTCCGAAGTATTTACCGGCGCCGCTTATACGATCGACCTGTATAACCACTATATTTCCGTACAGAACACGGCGAGCGGAACGACGATAACGCTGCAAAACGGCGTCGTTGCGGGCAATGCCGCGGATCTCGGCTTTGAAGCGGATGAAAGCGTTAAGGGGAGAGCGGACGCGTCCTCCGTTGCGCCGGACGGGGACGGCAAGTACGACGGCAGCGAGTATGTAACCTTCACGAAAAACGGACAGGGACAGGAAACGGCCGTCGTGATTGAAAATCTGATCTTTGAACTCGGTGACAGCAATTTCCCGGCGGCGGCGAGAAATATCATTTTGAACGGCAGAATTGCCGCGGGAAACAGCGTGCCCGCCATGGACGTGACGTTCAGAAACTGCAGCTTTATTCTGACTTCGGGCATGATGTCCTGTGCGGCAACCGCGCCGTATGCCGGGAAGCTGACGTTTGAAGGCTGTACGTTCGACCAGCGGTCTGCGGGCAACTACTGCCTGACGATCGAGGGAAGGAACGACGGGTATGCCCTTTGCAGCGGCGCCGCCTGGTCGGTTGCCGTCACGAACTGCATTGTTCAATCGGAAGGGCGCGGAATCAATTTATCGTCCGCAGCGCAAGAAAAAACGCAGAGATTCGTCTTTACGGGCAACACGTTTATCATCAATAATCCAAACGGCAACAGCTCGAATCAGATGGCGTTGCAGGTGGCGGGAGATTGGCAAAACATCGGTCTGAGCGAAGATGACGAAGCGGTCGTCGCGTTCGCAGAGAACAGCGTACAGGCGGCGTTTGCGGCTGTCCGCGTACACGACGAGGCGAGCTTTGATGTGGAGAATGCCGCTTATATCCTATCGTTCGGCGGCAATGTGCTGAGCGAAGGCGTAAAAAGCGTCGTCGTCAAAGAGGGCGATACGGACGCCGTCCGTACGGCCGTGCAGGAGGCGTGGGAAAATAAATTTCAATGAACCTGCTTTTTCAAAAAGGCGAAAATACCGGGGTGCGGAGCGCGTTCCGTGCCCCGGTATTCTTTTATGAAAAGTCTCCCCGGAGGGAGAGCCCTGGGGAAGAAGCACAAAACGAAGCGTAGCGGGGATGACGAAACGAGAAAAGATCCCCTTTTCCGACGGGCAGGCGCGGCGCGCGCGCCGCTGATAAAGAATCTGCCCCAAAGGGCGGTTTCCGTTGAGATGACAAAAGAGCGGAGAGACAGCGCTCCGCTCTTTTCATTGCCCGATAGTTTTTAAATTTATGAGTTTTCCCCTTTTAGCATTTGCCGCACGTAATCTGAATTTTTATATCGCACGTAAAGCAAATAACTTTCCAGCGGCAGGGCAAATTTAGAATTAACGCCGCTACCGTACGGCATAAGCACGCACTCTATCGCTTCCTCTTCCAAATTATTTTTCAGGCTAACGCCAAAAAGTCTGTCTACTCGTGCAACCAGACAAAAATCCTCGTCGTTTACGGCTCGCAGCTTCTTTCGCCCGCATTTAGGACATCTTTCGTCTTTGCAGGCAATATTACAGCTTTCGCAAAAATTCATAACAGCACTCTGCTCGAATGTAAATTTAATTTTCTGTATCGATCCTTTCGATCTTAAAAATGACAGGCCGTGTTCCGTCGTTGCAGCACGCAATCATAACTTTGTCGTCATTCGTCCAACCGTGCATGATTGCGCCGCCTTGCAGGGCCGCGTAAATATACCGGCTGATGCAATCCCACGCCTCGCTGCAAAAGGGGACGCCTTTTGTCCCGCAATGCTTTGTTCCGGGCGACTGCAGGCACCCCTCGTCGGGAACGCCTTCCTTGACTAACGTGCCCTCTCCCATGTGCCAATAATCGTCGCGCTCGTCGTTTCTGAAAAAGAGAAATTCATCCCCAACGTTGAAACACGGACATTTCCCGCTGTCGGGAACGGCGCAATAGAGGGCCTGCAATTCGGGATATAATTTTTTGTCTATAACGGTTACTTTTACCCTGTGTTCCATTTTGATAACCTCGCTGTATAATGTTTTTCCTGCTTTCAGGTTGTGGAGAATCGCCGAAAAGGGAAAATGCGCACTGCCTTGCTTAAAAGACTTTGTGCTGAATGCGTTTCAGCGGCAGCGGTCCCTCTGTAATCTGCGCCGAGCGGGGAATAATCTCTGAATTTTCCCCGCGCTTTTACGCCGAACCCGTAGGGAAGGCGCAGACCGCCGGACAGCATTTACAGTTCTTCGCATTTTTTGCCGCAAAGACGTCTTTACGGCGGCATCTATTCCAGATAAAAGACCTCTTCCAAGAGGGGCTGCGCGCCCGTCGCGGGGTCCTTTTCCATGATGAGAATGTCCTTCATAAAGGCGTCCCATCGGGCGACAACCGGACTTTTCGCCTGCACTTCGGCGGCAAAGGCGGCGCCCTTTTCGCATTCATAATAGCCGAACAGCTCGTTTTCCGTAAACCAGATGGAGTAGTTTGCGATACCGGCTTCCTTCAAAACGGCCTTCATCTCCGGCCAGATCTCTTTGTGCCGGCGGATGTACTCCTCCTTGGTGCCCTCCTTGATGCGCCCTTTCCAGGCATAACGCTCCATATTTTTCCTCCTTGTCTTTTAAATCAAATTTAGTATCGTCAGAACAGAACGGCGAAGATCTTGATGAGGCTCGCCATGATCCGCGCGGGGAAGGAGAGCTTTGCGCTTTCTTCGGTCTGCAGCGTGCAGACGGAAAACGTCTCCTGAAAATCCCGCCCGATGTCGATCACGGAGGGCGTGCGATGCAGCCATACGCCGCATTCAAAGTGATGCACCAGGCTGCGATAGTCCAGGTTGATGGTGCCGACGATCGCGGTATCGTCTGAGAGCATGACTTTGGAATGGATAAAACCGGGGGTAAATTCGTAAATTTTCACGCCGCCCTCGATGAGGGGCGCGTAGTTGGAGCGCGTCAGCCAGTATACCGCCCGTTTGTCCGGGATATGCGGCGTGACGACGCGCACGTCCACGCCCCGCCGCGCGGCAAGTATCAGGGCGTTCATGAGCGTGTGGTCGGCGATGAGATAAGGCGTCATGACGTACAGCTTATGCTTCGCCTGGTTGATCAGATTGAGATAGGCGTTCTCGCCTACCTGTTCTTCCGACCACGGCTTGGGACCGTCGCCGAAGGCCTGCACCCAGCCGCAGTCCCTGAAAGAAAGCTCCGACTTTGGGAGATAGTCCTCGAACCGGTCGAACCGCCCCGTGGAAAAGTCGAAATTCTGAAGAAACATCATCGTCAGACTCTTGACGCCTTCGCCTTCCAGGCGGAGCGCGGCGTCCTTCCAGATCCCGAACGGATGCGTCTCGTTGATGTATTCATCCGCGAGATTGGCGCCGCCCGTATAGCCGATTACGCCGTCGATCACCGCGATTTTCCGGTGGTCGCGGTTATTGTGCACGGCGGACAGAATGGGGCGGAAGGGATTGAACTTGACGCAGTTGATGCCGTAGCTCCTGAGCTTTCTGTCATATTTGGAAGAAACCTTGGAGATGGAGCCCAGGTCGTCGTACATGACGCGCACGTCCAGCTGCGCTTCCGCCTTTTCCCGCAGGATCTCGAGGATAGCGTCCCACATGCGCCCCTCTTCGATGATAAAGTACTCCAGAAAGATAAAGTGCTTCGCCCGCTTCAGGTCGACCAGGAGCGCCTCCCAAAACGCTTCTCCCGTCGGGTAATAGGTGCTCTTCGTATCGGAGTAAGCGCCCATCCCCGTCGCCTGGTAGAGATGGCAGCTCTGTCCCGCCGCGTCGCCCAGTTGTTCCAGCTGATCGGCGTGCCGCTGCGGCTCATGGCTCTCTTCGAGATAAGCGACGGTCTGTTCCTCTATTTTTTGAAAGGCTTTTCTCTGGGGACGGCTGGGGCGGTTCTTATGAAAGATAAAATACAGAAACACGCCGAACAGGGGCATGACCAGCACCGCGGCGATCCAGGGAATCTTGTGCTCGGGAGGGCCGTAGGTGTTGATGATTTTCAGAAATACGATGAGGCCGACGATGAGCGAGGCGATCTGATAGGGGATAAAGAATTCGGACAGGCTCAGCGTGAACACAAAGAATATGATCAGCTGAATGAGCAGAAACAGCGCGATAATCGTCAGCCTGCTGAAAACCAACCGCCAGAATTTCATGTCCGCCTCCTTTCCGATATTATTTTATACTATAGCAGATTACGGTAAAAAAAGCAAGACACGAAGAGCGTTTTCTGTCGATTTTTTCCGCGGAATGCGTTCATTTTTGAACGTCTGCACGCTTTCCTGCCCTTGCGGCAGGGCGTAAAAGCGAGCGACTGGTTTGAAGAGGTCGAGGCATACGAAAA
>ERZ1106952.35-NODE-35-length-110056-cov-16.975082_pt1 | contig 110056 bp, 98 predicted proteins | sample MGYA00403677_ERZ1106952 | MGnify/ENA primary metagenome ERZ1106952 (study PRJEB35170, sample SAMEA104062415) | human gut metagenome | biome: human gut; feature: human-associated habitat; material: faeces | place: Denmark | collected 2012-05-14 ... | reverse complement strand
GGCTTCATGCAGCAGGTTGATACCCCGCAGAACCTGTACGATTACCCGATCAACCTGTTCGTTGCGGGCTTCATCGGTACGCCGCAGATGAACTTCTTCCCGGCGACTCTCACCCAGAAGGGCGGCAAGGTCTACGTCGAATTCAAGAACAATTCGATCGTTCTTCCCAAAACGGTCGCTTCCCGTATCCGCAATGCGGAGGACTATATCAATACCGGTAAGGCGGTAACGCTCGGCGTCCGCCCCGAAGATATCCACGACGAGGAGAGCTTCATCGCCGCTTCGCCCGACACCGTCGTCAAGGCGTTCGTCGAAGTTGTCGAAAAGCTCGGCGCCGAAACGCAGATCTACTGCAAACTCGACTATAAAGAGGGCGAAGAGGTCAGCAGCATCATCGGCGATTCCTCCAACATGATCGCGAAGATCGATTCGCGCAGCGTTGTCAACCGCGGCGAAATCGTCGACCTCGCGTTCGACGCCCGCCACATCCACCTGTTCGACGGCGTTACCGAAATGTCGCTGCTGGCGCGCGATGAAGGGTATGAAATCACGCCCGAAAACGAGGCTTCCTCCGCGTTCGTCCCGCTGACCCCGCAGGAGATGCAGGCGATCATCGAAAAGAACCGCGTCGTCACCAAGGAAGAGAAGAAGGCGATGCGCCGCGAAGCGCGCGCAGCCGAGCGCAAAGAGAAGATGGAGGCGAAAGCCGCTCTCGAAGCGCAGAAGGAGCAGGAAAAAGGCTCCGACGACAATTCCGACAACGGCGACGGAAGCGCGGAAGTGTAATTATCCGGCAAAATCGGCAGATTTGTCAAAAAAACTCCCCGAAAAATTTCGGGGAGTTTTTGTATGCGCCGCGCGAACGCTTGCGCCGGCGGCGCGTTTGCGCTATAATATAGGCTCAAAAACCGCGGTAAACCAAAAAAGGAGGTACAAGGCATGGGCGAGGTATTGCTGGATGCCCTTCTCGACAGTTTAAAAATATTTCCGTTTTTGTTCCTCCTGTATGTACTCATCGAATTTTTGGAACACCGCACGAGCGTATCGAGGAACAAGAACCTTTTGCGCGGCGGTCTGGCGCCGCTGCTCGGCGCGGCGGTCGGCATGATTCCGCAGTGCGGGTTTTCCGTCATGGCGGCGAAGCTGTACGATAAAAAACTCATCCGCACGGGCACCGTTTTAGCGGTATTTCTCGCCACGAGCGACGAGGCGCTCATAATTTTGCTCTCCGACGGCTCGAAGGCGTTTTCCGTAATGCCGATCATCGCCATCAAATTTATCGTCGCGGTGGCGGTGGGATATGCGGCGAACGCGCTGCTGCGGCGGGAGAGCCTTTCCGAACTTTCCGAAAACGAGGAGGTTCACGGCACCCCCTGCGGGCATGACCACGAGGAAGATTCCAAAATCAGGCGCTACCTCGTGCATCCGCTTCTGCATTCGCTGGAAATTTTTGCGTATATCCTCGTCGTCAACGTGCTGTTCGGAATACTCATCTATTATGTAACAGAAGAATCGCTCGCCGCGTTTTTGCAGGGCGGGCTGTGGTACCAGCCGCTCATCGCCGCGGCGGTGGGGCTTATCCCCAATTGCGCGAGCAGCGTCGTCATCACGCAGACGTATATTCTCGGCGGACTGTCTTTCGGCGGCTGTATCGCGGGATTGTGCGCAAACGCAGGTCTGGGGTTTGTGATTCTGTTCAAAAATGCGCGGGCGTGGAAACGCAACCTGCTTTTAATGGCGGTATTATACGTTATCAGCATTGCCGCAGGGTATGCCGCGCTGGGGATTGCGGCAGCATTTGCCTGAAATAAAAAATATTTTCCGCCGCCGCGAGAAACGCGGCGGTTTTCTTTTTGCAAAATCGCTCAAAAAGTTGTGCGGGGCAGGGTAAAAATCAAAAAAGCCCTTGAAAATCGCGCGTTTATGTGGTATCATAAATATAATATTTCTTTTCGCCGTTTCGGTGCGCGCTGTGTGCGCCGCGCCGCATATGTTCGGCGAGCCATGCGGCAGGGGAACGTTCCTCTGTTGCGCAGTAATTCTATTTTGGAGATTTTCTGTATGAAGATCAGAGAAGTTGTAGACCTCCTCGACGCGGAGATTTTGTGCGGAGAAGACCGTCTCGATACGGAAATCCACACCGCCTGCGGTTCCGATATGATGAGCGACGTACTCGCCTACGTCAAAGACCAGTCGGTACTTTTGACGGGGCTTTTGAACCCCCAGGTCGTTCGCACGGCGGAGATGATGGATATGCTCTGCGTCGTGTTTGTGCGCGGCAAGCGCCCCGAGCAGAACGTTATCGACCTCGCGCGCGAAAAGGGGATCGTCCTTTTGACGACCGATAAGCGCTTGTTCGTCGCCTGCGGCATTCTGTACACGCACGGTTTGGGTGGCTGATATGCAGTGCATCCGCTACGAATACGACGTTGACGGCGAAAATTTTGCTTCCGCGGGGCATGCGAGCGAGAGCGTAAAGCGCACCTTAAAGCAGATGGGCGTGCCCGCGGCTTCGGTGCGCCGCGTCGCCATCGCCATGTACGAGGGGGAGATCAACATGGTCATCCATGCCCACGGCGGCAAGGCGATCGCGGAGATCTATCCCGATCACATCGATATAACGCTGAAAGATTCCGGCCCCGGCATCGCGGACATCGAACTCGCGATGAAGGCAGGGTATTCCACCGCATCGGAGAATATCCGCAGCCTCGGGTTCGGCGCGGGCATGGGGCTGCCGAACATGAAAAAGTACAGCGACGAAATGCGCATCGATTCGACGGTCGGCGTCGGCACCACGGTGTTTTTGCGTATCAATTTGTAAAAAGATTATCGGAGGGGTTTTCTCTGAAATCAAGCAAAAGCTCTCATCTCTTTTGAGAGATTTTGCGCGAAGGGTAAAATAATTTACTGCGCGTTTGAAAACGACGTTTTTCAAAAAGCGCACCCAAATTGCCGCATCCCTACGGATTATGCAGGAAAGGTGAATGCGGCGCGCGTAAAATAATCACTCGAAAAAGACAAAACCGCGCTTTTGCCTTTTTCCCTCAATATGCCGAAAGGCACAAGCGGAAAGAGTGAATTTGCGCGCACTCTATAATAAGAGAGCCCTAAATAATGGGGTCCCCGAAAATCGCAACGCGCGAAGCGGTGTGAGATTTTAGGGGAAGAGGAGCAACAAGTGTACAAGGGCTTGGCGGCAAGCTACGCGCGCCGCCTGCCCTCCGTCACCTTGTTGCGACGAGCGCAAAGAGAGAAAACAGGCGGTCAGTCCGCAAAGCGGACGCGCCCGCGGGTTTTCTTTAAAATCAAGCAAAAGCTCTCATCTCTTTTGAGAGATTTTGCGCGAAGGGTAAAATTATTGCTCGCGCAAGCAAAACCACGCTTTTGCGTTAGCGCACCCGTATTTGCGCGAAAGCGCTTTTGCAGGAAAGGTGAAGCCGCGGTATTTTATGCTATGTGTGCCCATAGAAATGCCGCGGCGAGGAAAACTCCGATTGTCCCGAATATAATGAGGGCAACGGGGTTGTCCTAAAATCTCGGCATTTCGCAGCCGTCAGCACGGCGAGAAATGCGAGAAGGAGTTTGTCCATGGTCACTCTCAAAACAGTTATTCTCGACAGCGAAAAGTGCATCGGCTGTATCACCTGCATGCGCAGGTGCCCGACCGAAGCCATCCGCATCGAGAACGGCAAGGCGAAAATTTTATACGACAAGTGCATCAACTGCGGCGAATGCGTGCGCAGTTGCAAGGGGGGAGCCAAGCGGCCCGTGTACGACAGCTTTGACCTCGTAAAGAGTTATAACTACAAGATTGCGCTGCCCTCGCCCTCGCTGTTCGGTCAGTTCAACAACCTCGACGACCCCAACTACGTCATCGAGGGGCTTTTGGCGCTCGGGTTCGACGATGTGTTCGAGGTGGGGCTGGCGGCGGAACTCGTCACCGACTGCACCAAAAAACTCATGCAAAAGGGGGATTTGCCCCGCCCCGTCATCAGCACGGCATGCCCGGCGGTCGCGGAGCTGATTTTGCTCAAATTCCACGAACTTGCCGACCACATGCTGCCCGTGTACGCCCCCGCGAAGATCGCCGCAAAACTTGCCAAACAGCAGGCGCTCGAAAAGGGAATCCCCGCGGACGATATCGGAATTTTCTTCATTTCGCCCTGCCCCGCCAAGGTATATTCGCTGCACCGCGAGGAGGTCGCCAACGAAAAGTACATTTCGGGCGTCCTCGCGCAGAGCGACATCTATTTCCGCCTCGTCGATAAGATGAATAAGATCAAAAATCCGCGCAAGCTCGGCAGATGCGGGTACAAGGGGCTCGGCTGGGGATCCTCGGGCGGGGAAAGCAACTCTTTGGGGCTGGGCAATTACATCCACTGTTCGGGTACGCGCAACGTTTTGGGGCTATTGAAGGAGATGAGCGACGGAAAGCTGGACGGCGCCGCCGACTTTGTGGAGCTGAACATGTGCCCGGGCGGGTGCGTCGGCGGTGTTCTGAACGTGGAGAATGCGTTCATCGCGCGCAACCGCATGCGACAGCTCGCCGAACATATGCACATCCCGCCCGCGACGATGGAGCAGTACGGGTTGGACGAGAGCTTTTTCCTATGGGATAAGACGCCCGAGCCGTCCACTTCTTTTCAACTCGATCCTGACCGCTTCGCCGCCATGCAGAAGCTGTTCCGTGTGGAGGAGATCCTCAAACAGCTGCCCGGTATCGACTGCGGCGCGTGCGGCGCGCCCACCTGCCGCTGCCACGCAGAGGACGTCGTGATGAACGGCGGAAAGATCGAATGCGTGCGCATGGAGGAGAAAAAATGAAGGTTTCCGAACTCGCAAAGGAGAGCGGCTGGCAGGTCTTTTCGAAAGGGGAAGACCGCGCGGTCGAAAGCGGCTACTGCGGCGATTTTTTGAGCAACATCATCTCCCGCGCGCCCGATTCGTGCGCATGGCTGACAGTAATGAACAACGTGAATGTGGCGGCGGTCGCAACGCTCATCGACTGCGCCTGCATCGTCCTGTGCGAAAACGTCGCGCCCGACGATGCGTTTGCCGCCCGCGCCAAACAGCTCGGGCTGTGGGTGCTGGGCGCGCAGGAGAACGTGTTCGAGGCGGCAAAGAAGGTGGCTGCGATTTGCGGGGTGTGAGTAAGGGGTTCACAAATTTTCTTTTGAGCTGACAAAAGAAAATTTCGTGAGGTTGAGGGCGACACCGCCGTTCAAACGTTTTCGCGTTTTCTGCGGCGTTTTCTCCCTCTTTGCGCTCGTCGCAACAAGGCGACGGAGGGCAGGCGGCGCGCGTAGCTTGCCGCCAAGCCCTCGTACACTTGTTGCTCCTTATCCCCAAAAATCTCACATCGCTGCGCTCGTTGCGATTTTCGGGGAACCCCATTTATTTTAGGGGCACGCATATTATTTATGGGCGCAAATTCACCTTCTTCCCGTAAGCAAAGGTATTTGCAAATTGGGTTGCGCTAACGCAAAAGCGTGGTTTTGCTTGCGCGAGTAAATAATCAGCTCGCAGATTTTGTTTTGAGCTGACAAAACAAAATCTTGCGATGGGAGGACAACCCCAACGCGCACCGCTTTGCAAGCGGCGCGGCGTACGGAGTTTTCCTCGCCGCGGCATTTTTTAGGGCACACCATAATACGCGCACCGCATTCACCTTTCCTGCAAAAGCCGTAAGCATACGGCAAATAGAGTGCGCTAATCCAAAATAGCGATTTTGGAACGCGCTTTTAATTATTATAAAACCATATTCTCACGGAAAATCACAGCGCAGCGAGGTTTTCGTGAATCAGGGCGCAGAGAGGCGAGATTTTCGTGAATTAAGGCGGCGGAGCCGGGGCGGAAGCGAGGCAATGCCCGACAGGGCATTGCGGGAAAACTCGTGTACAGCCGTAAAAAGCAGGGGGCGACGGATGAAATTATACTACGATTTTCATATCCATTCGTGTTTGAGCCCCTGCGGGGATGAGGACAGCACGCCCAACAACATCGTCAATATGGCGCTCATCAAGGGACTGAACGTCATCGCGCTGTCCGACCACAACACGGGCAAAAACTGCCCCGCGGCAATGGCGGTAGGGCGGAAAAACGGGCTGGTCGTTCTGCCCGCCATGGAGCTGACGACCGCGGAGGATATCCACATCCTCTGCCTGTTCGAAAAGTACGAATGTCTCGAAATGTTGGAAACGTATATCCAAAAAACGCGCCTTCGGGTGGAAAATAAGCCGGAAATTTTCGGCAGACAGCTCATTTTGGACGAAAAAGACGAGATCATCGGCGAGGAGGAAAACCTGCTCATCGTGTCGAGCGGGGTGTCGGTGGAGGAAGTTGCGGCTCTCGTTGCGGGGTTCGGCGGCATCGCCGTACCCGCGCATATCGACAAGCAGGCGAACGGTCTCGTCGGCGTGTTGGGCGCGTTCGACTGCAATTTGGGGTTCAGAATGATCGAAAGCACACTCGATTCGGGTGTGAACCTGCCCCGCCTGACAAATTCCGACGCGCACTATCTTTGGGATATCGCGGAGGCGGAGCATTTTATCGAGGCGGATTCGTGCAGCGCGCACGGGGTGTTCGAGGCGCTGAAGCGGATGTGCGAGGTAGGGAAGTAATATGTCTTTGGAACGGGTCAAACAATATCTGCAAAAATTCGGGCTGGACGGGCGCATCCGCGTTTTGGAGCAATCGAGCGCGACGGTCGAACTGGCGGCGCAAGCGCTCGGCTGCGAGCCCTGCCGCATCGCCAAAACCCTCTCCTTTTCCGTCGGCGGCGGAGCGGTGCTCGTTGTGGCGGCGGGCGATGCGAAGGTGGACAACCATAAATTCAAGAAGTTCTTCGGCACGAAAGCGAAGATGCTTTCGCCCGCCGAGGCGGAAACGCTCGTCGGGCACGCGGTAGGCGGCGTCTGCCCCTTTGCGGTGAACGAGGGCGTTTCGGTATATCTCGACGAATCGCTCAGGAGGTTTGCGACGGTGTTCCCCGCCTGTGGCTCCTCCAACAGTGCCATCGAACTCACCTGCGAGGAGCTGGAACGATGCGCCGACCATTGCAAGGGCTGGGCGGACGTCTGCAAACTGCCCGCGGCGGAGAATGAATAGCCGCAGGCAAAACGAAAGCGCAGAGGGTGCGCGCTTATAGCCGCGCCTCGGCGGGAAATATGCCCGCGTGCGCCGCTATGCGTTTGCGTCGCAAAGCGGGCGCGATACGGAACCGCGAAAGGGTGCGGTTTCCGTCTTTTTTTGCCGAAAAAGGGCGGCGGGGCGTTTGCAAACGCCCCGCCGCTTGACTTTTTTCGTGAAAAAATATATGATGGTATAGTACTAAATCGCAGGGTTTGCCGCCCGCAAAAGCCGTAAGCGCGGCGGGCGAAAGAGGAAATACCGATGAAAAGTTTTTTGAGCGAAAAGGCGAAAAACATCGCGCCGTACGCGGCGGGCGAACAGCCGAAGGATAAAAAATACGTCAAGCTGAACACCAACGAAAACCCGTACCCGCCCAGCCCGAAGGCGCTGGAAGCGTACAAAAATTTCGATTTTTCCTCGCTGAATTTATACCCCGCGCCCGACGCGGACGCGCTCCGTGCGGCGGTCGCCGAAGCGGAAGGGGTTTCGCCCGAAAACGTGTTCTGCGGCAACGGCAGCGACGAGATCCTCGCCCTCTGCCTGCCCGCCTTTTTCGACGAGGGGGGCGAAGGCGCGGCGTTTGCCGACATAACGTACAGCTTTTACCCCGTTTTCTGCAACTTTTTCGGCGTAAAATATGCCCTTTTGCCTTTGGAAGAGGATTTTTCGCTCGATCTGGATAAACTTTCGGCGCTCCCTGCGCAGGGGGTCATTGTCGCCAATCCGAACGCGCCCACGGGCATCGGCATTCCGCTCGCGGAGATCGAGCGGTTCGTAAAGAAAAACAGCGGGCGCGTCGTCATCATCGACGAGGCGTACATGCCGTTTTTTAACGAGAGCGCCGTTCCGCTCACGAAAAAATACGAAAATCTGCTCGTCGTAAAGACATTTTCCAAGGGCTATTCGCTCGCAGGGATGCGGTGCGGGTACGCCGTCGGCAATGTTTCGCTCATCGAGGGGCTGTTCCGCTGCAAAGATTGCTTCAATTCCTACCCGCTCGACCGCGTTTGCCAGGCGGTGTGCGCCGCCGCCATCTCCGACGGCGCGTATTATGCGGAAAAGAACGCGCTCGTCATTTCCGAGCGGGAACGCCTGACCGAAGAACTGCGGGGCAGGGGATTCGAAGTTTTGCCCAGCAAATCGAACTTCGTATTCGCGCGGCATACGCGGCTTTCGGGGAAAGAAGTGTACGAAGGTCTGCGCGCGCGGGGGGTGTTGGTGCGCCATTTCCAGAAACCGCGCATCGAAAATTTCTGCCGCATCACGGTCGGCAGCCGCGAACAGAACGACGCCCTGCTCGCCGCGCTCGATGAAATGCTGTAAGGGCGCCGGGTTGTAAGGCGGAGGAGCGACATTCGCGCGGAGCGATAACAGAAAAAGCGCGGCGAAAAAGCCGCAAAAAGTAACCGAAAATTGCACAACGTTGCATATATTTCAGTACAAATAGGATAAACGAATGCGCATATGCGGTAAGTGAGGGGCAATTTCAGCCCGTTTTTGCGCCGTATGCGCGGCGAAACACATGAGAGGAAGAACATTCGGGGTTTTGGAGGTCTTTTTCGCATGTGTTTTTCTTTGCTCGATTCCGCCATCGCAGGGTGCGGTCTGGCGACCCGCGTGCGCTTTTGTTCCGTTTCGGCTCTCGCACAGGTTCTCCGCGCGGCGGTGCCGTACGGGAAGATCGTGCTTATCGCCGAGGAAGGGGAGGGTTTTGCGCTCGCCGGGCGGCTGCGCGAGGGATTGGGGGAGTTCCGCCCCGTTTCCGTCGTTTTGGGCGGTGAAGACAAGTTGGAGGGTCTGTTTTCGCTGGCGGACGACGTGCGCGCGGCGGTGGGCATCGGGGAGCGGGGTGCGCTTGCGGCGCGCTTTTTCGCCACTCTGCGCGGCGGTTATTCCTGCGCCGTTCCCCTCGCGCCGTATGCGGGCGGTATATTCGAGCCTACGGCGCCCGTCGGCTCGGGCTGGGGCGGGTATCCGCTCAAAGCCGCCGATTTTGTCGTTGCGGACGGGGAGAAAATGCTCCCCCGCTTTGCCGAGGGGGTCGCGCGGCTGTCGCCCGCAGCGGTGTGTGCGGAGGATTTGGCGGTCGACGCGGTGTTTTCGGGGGAGCGGAAGGAGTTCGACCTGCGTACCCCCGCGCAGCTGGCGCTCGAGGCAGAGCACGGAGCCGAAGGGGCGAAAAGGTTGTTCTGCGCCTCGGCTCTTTTCTATATTGCAATGCGCGGCGCGCCCGCGTTCGCCTGCACGGAGGCGGCGCGTGTTTTGCAAAAGCGGACGCTTCGTTCCCTGCCCGATTGTTTGTTGGCGCTTTGCGGCGAATTTTCGAGGCGGTATATGCGATTGTTCGGCGAGGGAATTGCGCGCGCTTTCTTTATCCCGGATTATGTGCGGCGGGCAGAGCTGTGTGCGGCGTGGGCGGGCTTATCGCAGAAAAATCTGTTGAAAAACGTGCGTGTTCCCACGGCGGAGGAATCTTTCCGCCGTGCCGAGCTGTTCGGGGAATGCCGCAAAAAATTGCATACGTCCGCGCAGATTTTGTCCGCTTACGGCAAAAAAATGTGCGCAAAGTACTGTGCGGCAGGGGGAGTTTTGCCGGCGGTTTCCCGGGCAGAACTGAACGCCGCATATAGCCGATCGGCAGAACTTACGCCGCTGCTTGCCCCGCCCGTATTGGAACGGGAGTTCGGGATGTTGGCGTGCGAGGAAGGCTCTTTTGTATAAGATACCATATGTATGTAAAGGCATTCGGGCAAAAATAAGGGAATATGGGCAGAAATTCGCCCGTATTCCCTTTTGAACTGTATGTATTGCCGCCTGTAAAAGCTGTCAGGTGCGGCGGTGCTGTTTGACGATCGAATCGATCGCTGCAGCCACGGCAGAGGCATTACGAATGCAGGCAAGGTGGAATTGCCGTGCCGCACCGTTTTCGGTATAAGTTATCGTCAGTGTTCGGATGTCGTGTTTCAAAATGTGAAGAGAGCTAAAAATGTCGTCGCCTCTGTTGGCGAAAGTACCTATTTCAGGATAGTGTACATATTGAATTGAATCGACGGGAATGGTTTTCTGCCGCAGAAAAAAGCAAAATATAAAGTCGCCGTCCTTTTGCAGGATCGCCGTTTTGGGCATCAGACCGTAACGGAGTCCGACAGAAAGGAAAATGGCGCCGAAAACAATGATCAAGCTATACCACCAAACGAGGAAAACTATTAACAGCGATATGCCGACCGCCAAGCATATGACACCCGCCACGGTTAAAATGTAAAACAGAATTTTGTCCCGTTCCGCAATAACTTTCATATCCCGCACTCTCTAATCTATATTTGCACCCATTTATAGTATACCATGGCGTGTGCCGTTTTTCAAGTTTTGTATAAAAATCGTTTGCATTGCCGCACATGAAAGGTGTTCAGGGGGGGTATACCTATGGCGGCTTGTGCTTTTAATAATTTACTGCGCGTTTCAAAGCCGCGCCTTTGAAAAAGCGCACCCAAGTTGCCGCATACTTACGGCTTATGCAGAAAGCCGCAATAGCGCGGCATTGCAATGTGCCTGCGCTCTGTCACGGCATTGCTACGCGCCCCGCTTTTTTGCGCGGTCAGCTTTTGCGCTCATAAAAGGGGATGAGCAGGTCGGAAGCCGCGCTCACCGAGCGGGTCTTGCCGCTTTCAAACTCCACCGTGTACGCGCCGCCGCCAAAATCGAGTACCACTCCCGCGCCGAAATGCGGGTGCCGCACTTTATCCCCCGCCCTGAACAGAAACCGCTGTTCCGATGCGGGTATAATGCCCATGGAAAGCTCGCTCTTTTTGATGTAACTCTTCGAGCGGGCGAGGTGCCCCTCCGAAAAGGCGCCGCTCGCTTCGAGCAAATCTTTGTCGATGTCGAATAAAAAGCGGGACGTGTACAGGTTTCCGCCGCAGTTCGCGTCGAACCCTTCCGCGTCGGAGAGGTACAAAAGGCTCTCCGCGCGGGTCAGCGCAACGTAGGCGACCCGCCGCTCCTCCTCCATCTCCTCACGCGTGCGTATCTTGCGGGAGGGGAACAGCCCCTCGTTCAAACAGCACACGAACACGGCGGGGAATTCCAGCCCTTTGGCGGTGTGTACCGTCATCAGCTTCACGCACTCCTTTTTGTCCTCCGCGTCCGCGCTCGTAATCAGCGAAATGCCGTTCAGGTAATCCTCCGCGTTCACCTCCTCGCCCGCCGAATCGACCGCCTCGCGCACGGAAGCCTTCAGCTCGTTGAGGTTATCCAGCCTGTCCTGGTTGCCGCACAGCCGCAGATACCCCTCGTAGCCGCTCCTTTGCAGGAGAAAATCGAGCGTGTCCGCGAGGTCATTTTCGCGGGAAAAGTCCTTCGCCTCGTCGAGCAGGGCGAGCAGTTCGCGCGCTTTTGTACCCTTGAAGAGGGGATGCTCCGCAAGTTCCCGCAGGGCGCAAAGTCTGGATACGTTTTTACTTTTCGCGACCTCTTGGAGCATGTTCTGCCGCGTTTTGCCGATGCCGCGCGCGGGTACGTTGACCACGCGCAGGAAGGACACGTCGTCCCCGAACACCAAGAGCCGCAGATAGGAGAGCGCGTCTTTAATTTCCCGCCGCTGGTAGAACGCCGTGCCGCTGTAAATTTCGTAGGGGATCTTTTTGCGCACGAGCGCCTCTTCGATCGCGCGCGACATGTAGTTGCCGCGATAAATGACCGCGATGTCCGAAAGGCGCATGCCCTTTTCGCGCAGGGCGGCGATCTCGCCCGCCAAGGCGTCGCTCTCCTCCGCGCGCGAACGGGCATGGCGGTAGCGCGGCTTTTGCCCGCTTTGGCGCACCGCCTGCAATTGCTTCGGAATGCGCCCTTCGTTGCGCGAAATCAGCGAATTGCTCACCGAAAGGATCTCGGGCGTGGAGCGGTAATTTTTGTCCAGAACGATCGTCTTTGCGCCCTCGAACTTCTTTTCAAAATCGAGGAAAAAGCGCACGTCTGCGCCCCGCCAGGAATAGATGGTCTGGTCGGGGTCGCCCACGATGAACAGGTTTTTGTGCTTTCCCGCGAGCCGCCGCGCCAGCTTATACTGCTCGCCCGAAACGTCCTGAAATTCGTCGATCTGGATGTATTCGAACTGTTTTTGCCACTTTTCGAGGATGGCGGGGTGGGTGTCGAACAGGTACAGAACGAACTGGATGAGGTCGGCAAAGTCGAGGTAAAAGTTTTTGCGCTGGTTTTCGAGGTATTGGAGGATGATAAAGTGCATCGAGCGGGCGTCGCCCGCCTGCGGCAGGTCGGGCGCGGGAATCTTGCGCTCGGTATCCGCCAAAAATGGCACATAGTTGCTCTTCGATTTGTACATTTCGATGGCGTCGAGGCACTTGCGGAAGGGGAAATCGCGCAGGGTCAGCCCGTTTTCGTCGTAGATGCGCTGTAAAATCGCCTTCTGATCCTCCTCGTCCAGCACCATAAAGTTGGAAGGGTAGGCAAGGGCAGAAATGTCCTGTTTCAGAATTTTATGGCAGGCGCTGTGGAAGGTCAATATCCAGCCGCCGTCCTCGTCGGGCAGGTAGGCGCGGATGCGCCGCTTCATCTCCCACGCCGCCTTGTTGGTAAAGGTGACGGAGAGGATATGCTCGGGCGGCACGCCGAGCGCCTTGGCGATGTACACATAGCGCGCCGTCAGAACCTTCGTCTTTCCGCTCCCCGCGCCCGCCGCCACGCGCACATACCCCTCCGTTTCCTCCACGGCGGAAAGCTGCTGCGCGTTCAGTTCGCCGAGCAATCCTGCAAGCTCCATTTTACCCTCCGTTTTTCAAACATTTGTTCGCTTTTGTTCTATTATACCGCCACAGAGGCAAAAAAGCAAGGGGAACGGGGTAATTTGCGGAAGAATTCTTGCGGAGAGCGGCAGGAGAGGAAAAGAGCGACAAATAAATATCCTCCGGCTTTGCCGGAGGATATTTATTACTGGTTTTGTTGTAACATTGGAGTTGATTTGGTTCTGAAAATAGGTTAAAAATCCCGATTTGGGACTAAATTGAAAGTTTCAGAAAAGGTTTTGTCGGCTAAATTGTTTCGACGGCGTATATTTGCAATAAAAATTTTTCAAGGAAATATTGACAAAGGAAACATACATGATATAATAAAGACAGGTAGCACAAAAACAGAGTGCAGAGAAGTGAGAGAGCAAACAAATGGAATCGGACAAGGATGCAGCACAATGCCATTGAAAAATGACATTGTGCTATTTTGCTTAAATGGGGGTGAAAACCGATGCAAAAGGCAACCGAACAGAAAAAGACGAAAAAGGAGAGAACGGCTATGAAAAGGATAAAAATATTGACAGTAATGTTGGCGGTGATGCTGACGGGGGTGTGCATCTTCGGCGGATGTGCGAGCGGAACGCTGTACTCGTTGGAAGATTTGTACGCCGCGGGGGAAATCGATAAAGAAGACCTGCTGAATATCGCCTACCACAACGGTGACTCGGCGCGGAACGAGGAGGCGATGCAGGGATTCGAACCGACGCCCATCGGCGAATTGGATGAGAAGATATCCAAAAAAATGCGGGCGCGCATGGCGAAAGATTACAGAGACGATGGAACTCACCCGGAGGCGACGGCGGAGAACTTCTCTGTTTTTAAATATCTCGGTTGCTACAACGGATATTATGCCGCCCGCTTTTCGACTAATCTTTATGCTTACCCAGATGTATATTTAGGTCCGGATGCTTTTGTATACGAAGTCGGGGGGATAAAATTCGATTGCCCGTATACAACGCGAATCTATTTATGGAAATAAAATTAAGGAGGAAACAGGAATGAAACGAATGAAGTTATTGGCAGGGATGGTGTTGGCTGTGGCTCTGGCATTTTCGGCAGGGTACGGCGCTCTTTCGGCTTTTGCGGAAACGCAGGCGGCGGAAGAAAATACCGCCGTTTCGTTGGACGAAGATTTCGACGGGTCGAGCGTGCTCGTAACGATGACCGAAGAGGTCAGCGAAGTGAACAAAAAGTACGATAAATCTTACTTCGGGGATATTGAAATCTCCTCGATCGAAGATCTATCGGCGATGACGGGCAACATTGCGGAGAAAAAGTATTTTGACGAATCGAAGTTCCGGCAGATCCTACAGTTGAATTTGCCGGAAAAAGGATAACGGTTTCCTGCTTTGAAAAGGAAACCGTTATTTTTTATGCCTTTATTTCCCCTGGAAAGCCCTTTGTGAAAGTATAAAATTCGGCTCCTTTCGGCAATCGTACCCAAAAAAAGGCGGCGGCGCGGGTGTATAATGAAATTCGCAAAAAGGCGGGCGGGAGGGGAGAAATGGTCGTCTATCTCGATACGCTCATCCTCGATAACTTCTGCGCCGACGCGGCGCTTTTATACTGCGCGGTCAAAACGGTCAAGGGGGAGGCAAAGCTGTGGCGCATCTTTCTCACGGCGCTTTTCGGCACGGCGATCGCCGTGGGGTATATGGTTTTTAAGCTGTATTATACCGTTCCCGCCGCCGTGGACATCCTCGTCAAGTACGGGGTGGCGGCAGTGCTGCCCCTGCCCGCGGCGAAGTTCAAAAAAAAGCGGACGTACGCCCTCTGTTCGCTCGCGTTCGTCGGGTATATGTTCGCCTTAGCGGGCATGCTCACCGCGCTGTTTGCGAAAGTTTCCCCCAACGAGGGGGAGGGGGAACTGACGTATACCCTGTTCCGCCTGCCTTCGGGCGTGCTGGTCGCGGGGTGCGTGTTGGTTGTCGTTTTCGGCATACGTTTCGCAAAAATGCTGACAAGGCACGGCAAAACGGCGACGTATATCTGCACCTGCCGCCTGACGCTCGATGGCAGCAGCGTGACGGCGAAGGCGTTCGTCGATACGGGAAACCGTTTGCGGGACAGGCATGGCAATCCCGTGGCGGTGGCGGAGCGTTCGCTCGCGCTCTCGCTGCTCGCGGACGGACTGTTCACGGGCAAAACGCCGTGCGAAAAGCTGGCGGTGGAAACGGTCAACGGCAAAAGCGAGCTGACGGTGTTCAAAATCGACGAATTGGAGATATATTTCAAGGACAAGTCGCATATAGTAAAAGATGTGGCGGTTGCGATCAGCCCGCGTCCGTTGGCGGGGGAGTATTCGCTCATTCTGCCGCCCGCATTTGCAAAGGAGGAGGATTTCGAAGAGAGGGGAGGCGAATAGTCTATGCTCAAGGACATCAAGGCAAAAATCCTGCGCCTGCTGGGGAAAATGCGCGGCGGCGAAAACGTGCTCGATTACATCTGCGGGAGCGAGGCGCTGCCCTTGCCCTATTCGGCGGAGGAGGAATCGGATATGCTCGGCAGGCTGTCGTCGGGGGACGAGGCGGTCAAGAGCGCGCTCATCGAGCACAACCTTCGCCTCGTCATCTACATCGCGCGCAAGTTCGACAACACGGGAGCCGATTCCGACGACCTCGTGTCCGTGGGCACCATCGGACTCATCAAGGCGGTCAACTCCTTCGACCCCGCCAAGAACATCAAGCTCGCCACCTATGCCTCGCGGTGTATCGAAAACGAGATCCTCATGTACCTGCGCCGCCTCGTGCGGCTGAAGAGCGAGGTGTCCTTCGACGAGCCGCTCAACACCGATTGGGAGGGGAACGAACTGCTCCTCTCCGACGTTCTCGGCACCGATTCGGACACGGTGTATAAAGACATCGAAACGGGCGTGGAAAAGGAGCTTCTCCGCGGCGCGCTCGAAAAGCTGCCCGAGCGGGAGAAAAAAATCATGAACCTGCGCTTCGGGCTCGACGGCGGCGAGGAGATGACGCAAAAGGACGTTGCAGACCTGCTCGGTATCTCGCAGTCGTACATATCCCGCCTGGAAAAAAAGATCATCGCCCGCCTGAAGAGCGAGATGAGCAAGCTGATATAGGCATAGCCGCAAAACGAACATAAGCCGCAAAAAACGATTGCGTATCGTCGGTGCGCTTTTTGCGCTCCGTTTTGCCCCGCAAAAACGCGGGGCTTTTTTGTTTGGCGGCGTAAATCTGCGGCGGTATTCCGGGGAAACGTCGGCGCAGAGCAACGGCATGGCTCGGGTGGGTTTGGCGCAGGGTTCGGCGCGCATTGCCGGCATAAAAGAGGTTGACGAACGGCGCAAAAACGGGTACAATAGTAGGAGAAAAAATCCGCGGAGGCGCGCCATGAAATTTATCGAATATACCGTACATACGACTACCGAGGGGAGCGAACTCATCTCCGATATCTTCTGGAACTACACCAACTACGGCGTGACCATCTGCGACGTGAACGACATCATCGCGCTGCAAAAGGACAAGCGCACCTTTTGGGACTACATGGACGACGATCTTGCGGCGCCGCAGAGCGACGTGCTCGTCAAGTGCTTTCTGCCCGTGGACATCGCGGACGAAAACATCCGCTCCATCAATGCCGATCTGGAGCTGTTAAAGGAGCGCAGCGCGGGGTTTATTCCCCTGGGCACGCTCGAAACCTCCCGCCGCGAGATCGAGGGGGATGACTGGATCGACGTGTGGAAAAAGCATTTCCGCCCCATCCATATCGGCGGGCGGGTCGTCGTCTGCCCCGAGTGGATACCCTACGAGCCGAAGGAGGGCGAGGTCGTCATCAAGCTCGATTCGAACATGGCGTTCGGCACGGGCGAGCACGAAACCACGTCCATGTGCCTCGAACTGTTGCAGGAATACCTGCGCGAGGGAGATACCGTCATCGACGTCGGGTGCGGCAGCGGCATTTTGGGCATTTCCGCCGTCAAGCTGGGCGCGAAGTTCGCGTATATGACGGATATCGACTACGTCGCGGTGCGCAGTGCCGAGCACAACGCCGCGCTCAACGGGGTCGCGGAAAGGGTGAAGATCGATCTTTCCGACCTGCTCGAAAACGCGGAGGTGCGCGGCGAGGTGATGACGGCGAACATCACGGCGGACATCCTCTGCCGCCTGTCGGAGAGCATCCCGAAGAACCTGAAGGAGGGAGGCACGCTGATCCTCAGCGGCATCATCGAGCCGAAGCTGGAGCAGGTGATCTCCGCCTACGAGGGCATCGGGCTGAAGCTCGTCAAACAGGTGCGCAAGGGCGAGTGGTTTGCTTTGGCAATGAGGAAATAGTTCTCACTTTTTGTTTCGAGCAGACGAAACAAAAAGTCGAGATTTTGAGGACAACCCCAACGCGCACCGCTTAATAAGCGGCGCGGCGTTCGGAGTTTTCCTCTGCGGCGCGCCTTTAAGTGCACACCAAAAATACGCGCGCCGCATTCACTTTTCCTGCAGAAGCAAAAGTGTTTGCAAATAGGGGTGTGCAGCGCAAAAGCGCGGTTTTGCTTGCGCGAATGATTATTATAAATATAAAACCGCTAAAATCTCGGCAAGATTAGCCGCAAAAAAGGAGTTTTATGGCGACGGTACGCAGATTTTATGTCGACAAAATAGCGAGGGAAACGGCTTTGACGGGCGACGAGTATTCGCACGCCAAAAACGTTCTGCGTCTCAAAGAGGGGGACGAAATCGTCCTGCTCGACGGCAGCGGCAACGAATACGACGCCGTCGTCAACAAAATCGGCAAGGGCGAAATGCTGTGCGGCGTCGTGGGCGGGCGCCCCTCCGACAAGGAGGCGAAAACGCCCGTCAAACTCCTCATCGGCGCGCTCAAGGGGGATAAAACGGAGCTGGTCGTGCAGAAGGCGACCGAACTCGGCGCCAAAGAGATCGCCGTGTTTTCCTCCCGCTTTTGCGCCGCGTACATGAACGAAAACAAGCTCGAACGGCTGAAAAAGGTCGCGCGTGAGGCGGCAAAGCAGTGCCTGCGCGCCACCGTTCCGCATATCGAATATTATGACTCGCTGGAAAAGGCGCTCGCCTCCTGCGAAGGGTACGAACATAAACTGTTCGCCTGCGAATTTGCGCATATGTCCGACTTTGACCTTCATTCCCTCGCGGGCAGCACGGCGCTCGTCGTGGGCAGCGAGGGCGGCTTTTCGGAGGAGGAGTTCGCGGCGGCAAAGGCGGCGGGCTTTGCGGGCATCTCGCTCGGCAAGCGCATTCTGCGCGCGGAAACGGCGGCGATCGCCTTCCTCTCCGCCGCAATGTTCGAACTGGGGGAATGGGCATGAAGAAGGCTGTCGTTTTCACCCTCGGCTGCAAGGTCAACGGCTGCGAGAGCGGCTCGCTCGCGCGCGGGCTTTCCGAGCGCGGCTGGGAGGTTTCGGACGAGCTCGTGCCCGCCGACTTGTACATTCTGAATACCTGCGCCGTCACGGGCGAGGCGGAAAAGAAGTCGCGCCAGGCTATCGCGCGCATCGCCGCCGTTTCGCCCGAGGCTCCCGTCATCGTGTGCGGCTGCGCGGCGGAAAAGGCGCCCGCGGCGTTCGCGGATAAGCGCAACGTCACTCTCGTCACGGGTGCGCAGCAGAAGGGCAAAATTCTGGAACTCATCGACGGCTTTGCCCGCGGCGAAGGCTTGCCCCTCGCGGCGGCGCACGAACTTTGCGGGGCGCAAACGATACCCGCATCGGGTGCGGCGGAGAAGGTGCGCATCGACGAGGCGGATCAGGAGTACGACGAACTCCCCGCGCCCGTACAGCTGAAAACGCGCGCGTTCGTCAAAATTCAGGACGGGTGCAACAATTTCTGCTCCTATTGCATCATCCCGTACCTGCGCGGCAGGAGCCGTTCGCGCACGGTTGAGAGCGCGGCGGCGGAAATCTTGCAATGCAACGCCGCCGAATGCGTCATTACGGGTATCGACATTTCCTCCTATCGCGACGGGGAGCGGGGACTTCCCGAACTCCTCCTCGCCGTCAAGGATGCGAAATCGCGCATACGTCTCGGCTCTTTGGAGGTCGGCGTCGTTACAGACGAGCTTTTGCGGGCGGCAAAACAGGTGCGCGACTTCGCGCCGCAGTTTCACCTCTCCCTGCAGAGCGGCTCGGACGCGGTGCTTAAAAAGATGAACCGCCACTACACGGGCGAGGAGTACCTCGCGCGCGTGGCGCTCATCCGCGAGTATTTCCCCGACGCGGCGATCACCACCGACATCATCGCGGGCTTTCCGACGGAAACGGAGGAAAATTTCGAGGAGACGCTTTCGCTCGCGCGGCGGGCGGCGTTTTCGCAGATCCATTGCTTCGCGTACAGCCGCCGCACGGGTACGAACGCCGCAAAATGGAAGGAGCTGCCCGCCGCCGTCAAAAAGGAGCGGCTGCACCGCCTGCTCGCCTTGGGCAGGGAACTGCGCGAGGAGTACGAGCGGGCGCACATCGGCAAAACGCTGGAAATGATTCCCGAAGAGGAAAAGAACGGCTACACGGTCGGCTATTCGGAAAATTACATCCGCCTGTACCTCGCGGGCGGGGTTCCGACCGGTCAAAAGGTGCGCGTGCGCGCCGTCGCCCTCTTCGAGGACGGTCTGCTCGCCGAGCGGGAGGAATAAGCGCGGCAGGGGAACCGCAGGCGCGCATTTCTTACAAAAATAAAAAACCGCGCCGCGGCACTTTTTTTGCGGTACGGTTGCAAAATATCGAATCATTTGGAGGGAAACGTTATGGATAAAAACTGTCTTTTCTGCAAGATCATCGCGGGGGAAATCCCCTCGAACAAGGTGTATGAAGACGAGGATATGCTCGCCTTCCGCGACATCAACCCGCAGGCGAAAACGCACGTTCTGGTCGTGCCTAAGTCGCACTTTGCAACACTGGCGGAGATGAACGCCGAACAGGCGGAGCTGCTCAAAAAGTGCTTCGTCAAAATCCCCGAAATCGCAAAGTCGCTGGGGTTGGAAAGCGGCTACCGCTTAATTGTCAACCAGGGCAAGGACGCAGGGCAAACGGTATTTCACCTGCACATCCACATTTTGGGCGGGCAGAACATGGGCGAAAAGCTGGTATAACGGTGCAGCGTATGCAAAAAGCGGCGGCAATTTTGCCGCCGCTTTTTGCATGAAAATCCCCGCGCGGGCAGCGCGCGGGGATACGGATTTAAGATTATGCCCTGCGCGCACGAAGCGCGTCCGTGCAGCGCTTGATGCGCTTTTTGATGGGATGGCACCAGAAGATGGAGATGAGCCACAGCACCAATAGGCAGATGCCGGAGATAAACGTCATGCCGCCGAACGCGAGCGAGGAAACAACGGCGGGCAGTTCGACAAAGTTCGGCGCGACGGCGAGCGCCGCCGGCGGTGCAATGAAGAAAATAAAGCAGGGGAGCCAGCACAGCAGTTTCACATACCACATGCCCACCTTTTTATTCGGCAAAAAGATGTGCAGGAATGCAAACAGCGCCAGAATCGCCCACAAGCCTGCCTGTACGAGCAGGAAAGCGGAGACCCCCGTGCAGGCGAGGTTCACCGTCTGCAGCGTTTCTTCGTCCAGTTGGTCGGCAAGCGCTGCGGGGTCGGCGAGGATCGCCAGCATATCGCTTGCGCCGCCTTCTCCTTCGCTTTCGCCCGAGCCGCCCATGGCGCTGAAGATGTTCGCCGCGCTGAAATCTTCCGTCTTATTATTTGTCGCCAAGTTGACCAATTCGTCATACGCGTTCATCACTTCCGTCTTCTGTTCGCCGGTGAGCGTAACGTCGAATTGCGCTAAAAATCCGTCCAGCTGTGAGGAAAACTCCGTCCTTGCGCCCTCAAGATCCTGGTTGTTGAGTTTGGTTATTGTTTCGGTGAAGATGCTCGTGTCGATGTTTTCCAGGTCGGCGTTTTCCAAATCGGCGCCCGCCGCCCCCGCAACGCTCACGGAGATCATGGCGGGCAGGATCTGTTCGCTCAATCGTGCAACGGTATCCGAAAGCCCGCCGAGGGCGCTCGTAAACAGCTTTTTAACGCCCTCTCTGCCGCCGTCGAAACCCGCGGTCATAATATCGAGGGGATTCAGGGAAATAGTTACGTCCGCATCGGCGTCCTTGAACAGGAACGCGTACTGTTTTGCCGCCGCTTCCGCATCCGCGCCGCCCTCTTCGCCCGACTGTTCGCTCATCATCTGCGCAACCGTTTCCCCGAATTGCGCGTCGATATGTACCGAAACGGACAAAAGCTGCGCGAAGAGCAGAGATGCCGCCGCAACAAGCGAAATGAGCAGTATAAAAATGTTGGGCAGAACCAGCTTGCGGTGCAGCTTGCGCCGTTCGCTCTGCAGCTGTTCGCTCGGATAGGCGCTGTAATCGGTTTTCATGGTAAATCCCTCGTATTGATATGTATATTTTCCGTAATAATTATAAGCGGAAACTGACGATTTTGTCAAGCGGTTCGAACATGTTTTGTCATTCGGCCGCCGTTCGGGCCGGGGATACCGCGGTGAGCAAATTTTTTTGTCTGCCCGCGTCGATTTTTCTTGCCTGTGTGCAAAGTATTTGTTATAATAGGGCATAAGTGAGGGATTTTTATGCCGTTCTACGATTTTTTCATGGCGGACACCGCGACGGGAGACTATTCCTACACGGCGATCCACTGGGTCAGTTTCGCGGCCGTGGCGGCCGTAGCCGTCGCGCTCGCCCTCGTCGCGGGGAGCAAGCGCATTTCCGGCCGCGCCAAGGATGCCACGATCATTTCGGTCGCCGCCTTTCAGCTTGTATTTGAGGTCGGCTGGCGCATATTGTATCTGTTCAAGGGCAACAAGTTTCTGTCTCTATGGCCCTTTTATCCCTGCAACGTGGCGGATTTTCTTTTGCCGATCGCTCTGCTCATCAAAAACGAGCGTATGAAGGATTGCTTCTATCTGTTCGGGTTTATGGGCGGCGTAATTACGTTCGTCTATCCCGTCGGAATCTTTATTACGCCGTACCTGCAGTTCAGCATTCTGAAAAGCATTCTGCAGCACACGGGCATCATCTTCATCCCCGTGTTCGAATATGTGCGCGGCACCTACCGCCCGCGGCTGGAAAAATTCGGGTACATACTTTTGGGGCTGATCATTCACGTCGCCAACAGTTACGGCCTGAGTACGGTGTTCGGCTACCCCGGCGACTATATGTATCTCGACAGCGGCCTGCCTTTCGTCATCCCCGGCATTCCGCAGTTCATCACCATGGGAGCGTTCGCCGTTTTGATCCTCTTCCTCGTCAACTGGGCGCTGGATTACAAGGGCGTTTCGCGCATCCTGCAGGCGCGCAAGGCGAAGGGGGGTACACCTATCCGCAATGACCCCGCGCATCGCTCGCGCCCGCGCCGCGGATAAATTCGCGCGAAAAAATCGCGCTGCGTGCCTGCAAATAGCTTGACATCTCCTTCCTTTTTTTGTAAAATATCGTATGTTGAGTAAATGCGTAAGGCGAAGGAGGGTTGAAAAGGAATGTCCACGATCAAAGTCGGAGAGAACGAATCGATCGACAGCGCGCTGCGCCGTTTTAAGAGAAAGTGCTCCCGCGACGGGATTCTCGGAGATCTTCGCCGCAAAGAGCATTACGAAAAGCCTTCCGTACGGAAAAAGAAGAAGTCGGAAGCGGCACGCAAAAGAAGCAATAAGAATTAACCACAAAAGCCTGTTATTGAAAAATAACGGGCTTTTTGCTTGCGCGAAAAATGCCGAAAGGGAGGAAATCATGCAGAAAATCCGCGAAAAGAACTTCAAGAGCATCGCAAAAGAGGCGAAAAGCCGTTTAAAGAGCGGTTTTTGGGAAAACTGTAAGGACGAATTCCGCACCGACGTGGCGCGCGCGAAAAACGCGGGCATCTCCGAAAGCCGCGCCGGCCGCTATTTCGCGGGCAAGATCACCTGCACCGTCAAGGGCGGCGACGACGACGCCTTTTACGAAAAGGTCAAAGCCATGCTCCTTGCCGAAGGCGAGGTGTCCGACGCGATCGGCAGGCTGACCGACCGCGCCTATTACGACACGCTGACCTACGAGGAGAAACAGCGCTACACCCTCACCCTCTCCGAGCGGTACTTGAAGGCGCTCGAGCGTTTCCGCCGCGAATCGGAGTACGAGGGGCGCCGCCGAGGTTAAGTGCAGAAGTGCCGCAGGCAGGGCGGAGCGGAGGCGCATAAGCGGCTGCGTGCGGACGGGCGCGCTTCCGTGTAGCGCACACATTATGCACATTTTCAAAAAACACGCTCCGCCGATTGCGGTGCGCCGCGTTTTGTGGTATAATGGAAGAATCAAACGGCACGGCAGAGCAAGAGAAGGACAAGAGAAAAATTATGCAGGAAATTCTGGCAAAACTCAATGAAGAACAGCTGAAGCCCGTTACCGACACGGAGGGTGCGGTGCTGGTGCTCGCGGGCGCGGGCAGCGGCAAAACGCGCGTGCTCACCTCGCGCATCGCCTACCTCATCGAGGAAAAGGGGGTGCGCCCCTCGTCCATCCTCGCCATCACCTTCACGAATAAGGCGGCGAACGAGATGCGCGTGCGCCTTTCGGATATGGTCGAGGGCAGCGAGAGCATGTGGATCTGCACCATCCACAGCATGTGCGTGCGCATCCTGCGCATGTACGCCGAGCGGCTCGGGTATAACAAGAACTTTTCCATATACAGCGAAACGGAGCGGGCGAACGTCATCAAAAAGGCGTTCGCCGAAAGCGGATTCGAGGACGAAAAGCTGTTAAAAAATATCAAATTCCACGTCGCAAACGCGAAGATGCTCGGCAAAACGCCCCAGCAGTACGCCGAGGAAAACGCCGACGTGAAGGGGATACGCGACATCTGCGCCGTCTATGCCGCCTACTGCGACCACCTCAAAAAGAACAACGCGCTCGACTTCGACGACCTTTTGACCGAAGCGCTGCGCCTGCTCGAAACGGACAAGGACGCGCTCGAATACCTTTCGGGCAAATTCCGCTACATACACGTCGACGAGTTTCAGGATACCAACGCCGTACAGTACGAGATCGTAAAACTGCTGTCCACCGTGCACGGCAACCTGTTCGCCGTCGGCGACGACGACCAGAGCATCTACGGCTGGCGGGGCGCGAAAATCGAGAACATTCTCGACTTTGAAAAGGATTTTCCGAACGCGAAGGTATATAAATTGGAGCGCAACTACCGCTCCACCAAAAATATTTTAAAGCTCGCCAATGCCGTCATCCGCAACAACGGCCGCCGCAAGGACAAGGTGCTGTGGACGGAGAACGGCGAGGGGAGCGAGGCGCAGTACTACCAGGCGGAAACGGAGAACGACGAGGCGCTTTGGGTCACCCGTACCATCAGCAACCTCATGCGCGAAGGGTACAGCTTTTCCGACTTCGCCATCCTCATGCGCATCAACGCGCTCACCCGCGCATACGAGCAGGAATTTTCCAAGTACAGCGTGCCTTACAAGGTGTTCGGCGGCTTCAAGTTCTACGAGCGCAAGGAAATCAAGGATCTGCTCGCGTACCTGCGCGTCATCAACAACCCGTTCGACAGCGAGGCGGTCTCCCGCATCGTCAACGTGCCCAAGCGCGGTATCGGCGCGCGCACCGTCGAAATTCTGGAGCAGTACGCCGCCGAAAACGACCTGTCGGTGTACGACGCGGTGTTAGACGTGGACGATCTGCCGCTCAATGCGGGCAGCAAGCAGAAGGTGAAGGCGTTCGGAGCACTCCTCAAAAACCTCGTTTTGAAGGGCATGGAGGCGGGCGCCGACGAGATCGTGCGCGACGTCATCAACGACAGCGGCATATTGAGCATGTACGCCGACGACTCGGACGAGAGCATCAACAAAAAGGCAAATATCGACGAATTTGTCAATTCCGTCGACGAATTTTGCCGCATGAACAAGGGCGCGACCCTCGGCGATTTCCTCAACCAGGTCACGCTCAGCTCGGATACCGACGAGATGGACGACACGAACTACGTCACCATTGCCACCGTCCATTCGGTCAAGGGGTTGGAGTTCAAGGTGGTGTTCGTGGTCGGCATGGAGGAGAACATCTTCCCCGTTTCCCGCGCCGCCTACGACGACAACGAGCTGGAAGAGGAGCGGCGGCTGTTATACGTCGCCATCACCCGCGCCCGCGAACGGCTGTTTTTCACCCGCTCGCGCAGCCGCTACCTGTACGGCGAGCGCAGCATGACGCTCGAATCGCGGTTCATGAAGGAGTTAGCGGACGTGATGGACGTGGAGCCGCAGCGCCCGGCGTACTCCGACTACGCGCGCGGCAGCCGCTACGGCGGGGAGTACGGGTCGCGGTACGGCTCTTCCTCCTACGGTTCATCTTATGGCGGGTACGGCGCGCGGCGCACCTTCTCCCGCTCCTCGCGGAACGACGAGGACGAGTACGGATACCGTGCCGATGTCCCCGCGGACGACGTTCCGTCCGTTTCGGCGGGCAAGTCTTTCTCCGCGGCGGCGGGGTACAAGCGCGCGCAGGCGGGGGTGCGGAGTTCATCGCCCGGCACGGCTGCGAAGGATTATGCGCAGTTCAAGGCGGGCGTGCGCGTGCGGCACCCGAAATTCGGCGACGGCATGATCGTATCCACCCGCGGCGAGGGTTCGTCTTTGGTTGCGAACGTCAGCTTCCCGGGGCTGGGCATCAAGTCGCTCTCCGTGCAGATCGCGCCGATTACGATTATTAAATAAATTCTCACTTTTTGTTTCGAGCTGACGAAACAAAAAGTCGAGATTTTGAGGGCTCTGCCCTCGTTGCGCGATTTATAGGGGCACACATATTATAAAATCGCGCAACTTCACCCGCTCAGGTCGCAAGTATGCGACAAATTGGGTGCGCTTATCCAAAAGCGTCGTTTTGGAACGCGCATTTATTTATGAAAAATACAAAACCACAGACTCACGGAAAATCGCAGCGGAGCGAGATTTTCGTGAACAAGGCGGCGAAGCCGAGGCGGAAGCGAGCAATGCCCGATAGGGTATTGTGAGAAACCAACCTCGTGCGCAGCCGCTAAAAACGTGGTTTTTGCTCTTGCGATTTAATTATTATAAAAATATAAAACCAAGCCTCACGGAAAAACAGAGATTCAGTTCACAAAATTTGTTACACGAAAAGGAAAATCGAATGAACGTTTTGGTTATCGGAAACGGCGGCAGGGAGCACGCCATCATCGCGGCGCTCGCAAAGAGCCCGGCCGTGGATAAAATCTATTGCATGAAGGGCAACGCGGGCATCGCCGAGCTTGCAGAGTGCGTCGACGTCGACTATCTCGACCTGAAAGCCGTCGGCGACTGGGTGGACGCGCACAAGGATGTGGAATACACCGTCATCGCGCCCGACGACCCGCTCGCCCTGGGCCTTGCGGACGAGTTGGAGAGCCGCGGTCACCGCGTGTTCGGGCCGAACAAAAGGGCTGCGGAAATCGAGGCGAGCAAGAGCTTTGCAAAAAACCTCATGAAAAAGTACGGCATTCCGACCGCCGCCTACGAAACGTTCGACGATTACGAAAAGGCGCTCGCCTACGTCGAAAAGGGCAAATTCCCCGTCGTGCTGAAGGCGGACGGACTGGCGCTCGGCAAGGGCGTGCTCATCTGCGAAAATTTAGAGCAGGCAAAGGCGGGGCTCAAACAAATCATGCTCGACAAGGCGTTCGGCGCCGCGGGCAATACGGTGGTCGTGGAGGAGTTTCTCACGGGCAAAGAGTTCACGCCCGGCGAGGAGGTGTCCGTTCTGACTTTCACCGACGGCAAGACCATCGTTCCCATGCTCGCCAGCTGCGACCACAAGCGCGCGCTCGACGGCGACAAGGGGCTGAATACGGGCGGCATGGGCACGTTCACGCCCTGCCCGTTCTATGATGATGAAATCTCCGACGAGGTGATGAATAAGATTCTCCTGCCCACCGTCAAGGCGATGAACGCGGAGGGCCGCCCGTTCAAAGGGGTGCTGTACTTCGGGCTCATGCGCACGCCCGAGGGGATGAAGGTCGTCGAGTACAATTCCCGCTTCGGCGACCCCGAAACGCAGGTCGTTCTGCCCATGCTCAAAACCGACCTGATGGAGATCTTCCAGGCGGTCACCGACGAGCGGCTCGCCGACATCGATATCGAATGGGAGAGCGGCGCGTGCGTGTGCGTCGTGCTCGCGAGCGGCGGCTATCCGCAGAGCTATGCGAAGGGCAAGGCAATCACCATCGGCGATCTGGATAAGGACGTGTTCGTCTACCATGCGGGTACCAAGCGCGAAAACGGCGTCTTAAAGACGAACGGCGGTCGCGTGCTGAACGTGTGCGCGAAGGGCAAGACCATCGCCGAAGCGCGCGAAAAGGCGTACAAAAACGTGGAAAAAATTCACTTTGACGGGATGCAGTACCGCAAGGACATCGGCATCAAGTACAACGCAAAGGGTTAAGATATGATTTACAGAGTATTCGTAGAGAAAAAGGAAAATTTGCAGGCGAAGAAAGTCCGCGAGGATTTGGACGCACAGCTCGGCATCGCCGTCGAAGATCTGCGCGAGGTCATCCGCTACGACGTGGAGGGCATCACCGAAGCGGAGTTGGAGGGCGCTATCGTCAACGTATTCTCCGAGCCGCCCGTCGATACCGTCTACCGCGAAACGCTCCCCGTCGACGAGGACTATAAGGTGTTCGCCATCGCCTTTCTGGACGGGCAGTACGACCAGCGCGCGGACAGCGCGGCGCAGTGCGTGCAGCTCCTTACGCAGAAGAACCGCCCGCTTATCAAGTGCGCGCGCGTGTTCGCCGTCAAGGGCGTGACGGACGCGGAACTGGAGCGCATCAAAAAGCACCTTATCAACCCCGTCGAAAGTTCGGAAGTTTCCCTCGAAAAGCCGAAGACGCTCGCGCGCGCCAAAATGGAAACGCACGACGTGCAGGAAGTTGCGGGCTTCATCGACATGAGCGTCAGCGAAATCGCCGACTATCATAAGAAAAACGGCTTCGCGATGAGCGTCGAAGACCTCGTTTTCGTGCGCGATTATTTCAAAAAAGAGGGCAGAAACCCGACCGAAACGGAGGTAAAGGTCATCGACACCTATTGGTCGGATCACTGCCGCCATACGACGTTTTCCACCGAGATACAGAAGGTGGACATCGATTCGGACAACCCGCATATCCAAAAGGCGTACGACCTCTATAAAGACTTGTTCGCGGAGTTCAACGCGAAGCGCGAGGACAAGTACCCGTGCCTCATGGATATCGCGACCATCGCCGTCAAAAAGCTGAAAAAGGAAGGGCGGCTGGACAACCTCGACGTTTCCGACGAGATCAACGCCTGCTCCATCTGCATCGACGCGGAGATCGACGGCAAGACGGAAAAATACCTCGTCATGTTCAAGAACGAAACGCACAACCACCCGACGGAGATCGAGCCGTTCGGCGGCGCGGCGACTTGTTTGGGCGGAGCCATCCGCGATCCGCTTTCGGGCCGCACCTACGTCTATCAGGCGATGCGCGTGACGGGCAGCGCCGACCCGCGCGAGAAGTTGAAGGACACCTTGCCCGGCAAACTTCCGCAGCGCGTCATCACCAAGACGGCTGCGGCGGGCTTCTCCTCCTACGGCAATCAGATCGGTTTGGCGACGGGCATGGTCGACGAAGTGTACCATCCCGGCTACAAGGCGAAGAGGCTGGAAACGGGCTTCGTCGTCGGCGGTGCCAAGCGCGACATGGTGTATCGCGAAAAGCCGAAAAAGGGCGACGTCATCATCCTGCTCGGCGGGGAAACGGGGCGCGACGGCTGCGGCGGCGCCACAGGCTCCTCCAAGGCGCACGATTCCCATTCCGTCGAAACGTGCGGAGCCGAGGTACAGAAGGGCAACCCGCTTACCGAGCGCAAATTGCAGCGCCTGTTCCTGAATAAGGAAGTCACCCGCAAAATCAAAAAGTGCAACGACTTCGGCGCGGGCGGCGTTTCCGTCGCCATCGGCGAGCTTTCGGACGGGTTGATCATCGACCTCGACAAAGTGCCGCTCAAATACGAGGGACTTTCGGGCACCGAACTCGCCATCTCCGAATCACAGGAGCGCATGGCGGTCGTCGTCGCGGAAAAGGACAAGGACGAATTTATCCGCCTCGCCGCCGAAGAAAATCTCGCGGCGACCCCCGTCGCGGTCGTAACGGACGACCGGCGCATGAAGATGCTCTTCAAGGGCCGCGCCATCGTCGATATTTCGCGCGACTTCCTCGATACGAACGGCGTCAAGCAGATCATCTCCGCGGAAATTGCGGACAATGCGACCCATTATTTCGACATCGAGCGCAAGAACTTCCGCGACGATTTCCTCGCTTCGCTGTCCGACCTCAACGTCTGCTCCAAAAAGGGGCTTTCGGAGATGTTCGACTCGACCATCGGCGCGCGCAGCGTGTATATGCCTTTCGGCGGCAAAACGCAGCTCACGCCCGCTATCTCGATGGCTGCGAAGATCTGCGGGGGCGAAACGGACGTCGCCACCGTATCCGCCTACGGCTATTGCAGCGAGCTGATGAGCAGCAGTCCGTTCACGGGCGCGATTTACAGCATCGTGACGTCCGTCGCGAAGCTGATCGCGAGCGGCTGCGATTACGATGAAATACGCCTCACCTTCCAGGAATTTTTCATGCGCCTGAACCGCGACCCGAAGCGCTGGGGCGTTCCGCTGTCCGCGCTTTTGGGCGCGCTGTACGCGCAGATCGGCTTGGGTCTCGGCGCCATCGGCGGCAAGGACAGCATGAGCGGCACCTTCGAGCACATCGACGTTCCGCCCACGCTCATCTCCTTCGCGCTCGCGCCCGCCAAGGCGAGCAAACTCATCACCAACGTTTTGGAAAAGAAAGGTACCAAGCTGTATTGGATTCCGATGCACAAGGATTTCAGCAAGATCCCCGATTTCAGGGAATTGGCGGATATGTACCGCGAAATCCACAGGAATGTCGAGAGCGGGAACATCCGCTTCGCGACGGTCGTCGAAAACGGCGGCATCGCGGCGGCGGTCGCCAAATCCTGCTTCGGCAATATGCTCGGCTTCCGCTTCGAGGGCGACTGCGACTGCCTGCTCTCCGAGCACTACGGCGAAATCATTGTTTCGCTGGAAGACCCCGACAAGCTGAACGCGCCGAAGGTCTATCTCGGCGAAACGACGGAGAGCGGTTTCGTTTATGACAAGGAATCGGTCTCCGAAAAGGAAGCGGCAGAAGCGTTCTGCGGCACTTTGGAAAAGGTGTTCCCGAACCATGCGGAGGCGCAGGGCAGGGCGAAGGACGCAGACTTCGACTGCAAGGGCAAGCGCTACGAAAATATCGCGACCAAGACCGCGAAGCCGCGCGTGTTCATCCCCGTGTTCCCCGGCACCAACTGCGAGCTGGATACCGCGCGCAAGTTCCGCCTTGCGGGCGCGGAGTGCGACGTCATCGTCGTCAAGAACCGCAGCGCGGCGGATATCGAGGAGAGCGTGCAGGCGTTTGCCAAAGCGATCTCCCGCGCGAACATCATCGCGTTCCCCGGCGGCTTTTCGGGCGGCGACGAACCGGACGGCAGCGGCAAGTTCATCGCCACGACCTTCCGCAATCCGACCATCGCCGAACAGGTCATGAAGCTGCTCAACGAGCGCGACGGTCTGATTTTGGGTATCTGCAACGGATTCCAGGCGCTCATCAAGCTCGGGCTCGTGCCGTACGGCGAAATTCGTCCGCTCAAGGCTTCCAGTCCGACGCTCACCTACAACAATATCTCCCGCCACGTTTCCACGCTCGTCGATATCCGCGTCGCGTCCAACAAATCGCCGTGGCTGTCCGCTTGCAAGGTGGGCGACGTGTTCACCGTTCCCGTTTCGCACGGCGAGGGGAGGATCGTCGCGCCGCATAAGGAATTGGAGGCGATGGCTGCGAACGGGCAGATCGCCACGCAGTACTGCGACCTTTCGGGCAAGCCGACGATGGAATACCCGTTCAACCCGAACGGCTCCGCCTGGGCGATCGAGGGTATCACCTCGCCCGACGGCAGGGTGTACGGCAAGATGGGGCATACCGAACGCACGGGCGACAACCTGTACAAGAACTGCACGGGCAACTTCGATATGAAGCTGTTCGAGAGCGGCGTCAAATATTTCAAATAAGCCGATACAGATGCGGCACAGGGCGGAAACCATACGGCGTTTCCGCCCGTTTGTTTGGCGCGAGAAAAAAGGGAAATTTTCTTCCATATTTCAAATTTTGGAAGAAAGATTTTGAATAGATATGGTATAATAAAAAACAACGTAATAACGGAAGAAATTTATATATGGATAAGGATTTATTCTATCGCGGCGATCTGCAATACATCAACAGCAGGTTCAGAAAGTTTTGCGAGAATGAGGAGAATTTTTTCGAAGTATTGGATGATATGCTCGACATCGCAACAGTTCTTCCCGTATGCGAATACGAGTATGCTTCAAAATTGGATTTGTTCCGCCAATTCGAGCATGTTTACGACGCATTGCTCGAGCTGAAAGAGATGCTCTTTTCATACGGCATCCAGCTGCGATTTTCACCGTTATTGGAATCAAAAATAAAGGGTTGACCATGCGTTTCGTTCCGCCCTCTCCCGCAAAAGCGGCGCCGGGGCGGAAAAACAGCCGGGCAAAGCCGTCCGTTGCGTATTTTTGCGCAAACCTTCCCGTCGAAGACTTTACTTTTTTTTTAAAATGTGCTATAATTGTAACGTGAAACCAGTATAAAGCGGCGTATTGCCCGCTTAAAAAGGCGGAGTTCAGAATGAAATGTATGTATTGCGGCTGTACGGAAAGCAAAGTGATCGACAGCCGTTCAACGGACGAGGGAAGGACGATCCGCAGGCGCAGGGAGTGCATTCAGTGCGGAAGGCGGTTCACGACTTATGAAACGATCGAAACGACGCCCGTCCTCGTCGTCAAAAACGGGGGGAACAGGCAGGCGTTCGACCCGAATAAAATCAAAAACGGCATCATCAAGGCGTGCGAAAAGCGCCCTGTTTCCATGTCGAAGATCGATAAGCTCGTAGACGACATCAAAAAGCGCGTCTATAATTCGCTGGAACAGGAGATCAGCTCCAAGCAGATCGGCGAAATGGTCATGGACGGGCTGAAAGAAATCGACGAGGTCGCCTATGTCCGCTATGCTTCCGTATACCGGCAGTTTACTGACATTTCTTCCTTTATGCATGAACTCGAGCGCATGATGAACGAGGATAAAAATAAGAAAGAAGAGAAGCCCGAATAAGAGGGCTTCTTTTGCACTGTTCGGCAAGCCGGAAGGCAGCCGCACCGTGCGGAGGGAGGTGCGTATGAGCCGGCGTCTGGCAGTCGGCGGGGTACCCGTCGGCGGCGGCTCGCCCGTCGCAATACAATCCATGACTACGACATTCACGTCGGACACGGAAAAAACGCTGGGGCAGATTTTCCGCCTGGCGGAAGCGGGGTGCGATATCGTGCGCGTTTCCGTCCGCGACGAAGGGGATGCGCGGGCGATTCGGGCGTTAAAGGAACGATCGCCCTTGCCCGTCGTGGCGGATATCCATTTTTCCGCGCGGCTTGCGGTTCTCGCCATCGAAAGCGGAGCCGATAAAGTGCGCATCAACCCCGGCAACATCGGCGGCGAAGAACAGGTGAAGCTGGTGGCGGACTGTATCCGCGCGCACCGCATCCCCGTGCGCGTGGGGGCGAATACGGGCAGCATCGAAAAGGACTTTTTGCGGAAGTACGGCGTTTCGGCGCGTTCGCTCGTGGAGAGCGCTCTCTATAACGTCGGGCAGCTGGAAAAGTGCGGCGTCGAGGACATCGTCATCTCCGTCAAAGCGTCCTCCGTTCCGCTCACCGTGGAGGCGTATACGTTGCTCGCGGAAAAAACGGATTATCCGCTGCATGTCGGCGTGACGGAGGCGGGAACGCGCGAGAGCGGCATCGTCAAAAGCAGCATCGGTATCGGCGCGCTGTTGTTGAAGGGCATCGGCGATACAATACGAGTGTCTTTGACCGACGACCCCGTCGAGGAGATTTACGCGGCAAAGCGCATTCTGCGCGCGTGCGGGTTAGAGAAAGATTTTGTCGACGTCATATCCTGCCCGACCTGCGGGCGGTGCGAGTGGAAGAGTATGGAGCTGGCGCAGAAGGTGGAGCGGATGACCTTCCGCTCGAAAAAGAGGTGCAAGATCGCCGTCATGGGCTGCGTCGTAAACGGCCCGGGCGAGGCGAAGGAATGCGACCTCGGTATTGCGGGCGGCAAGGAAAAGTGCGTCATCTTCCGCCGCGGCGAACCGAGCGAAACGGTTTCGGCTTCGCACGCGGAAGAAGTGTTTCTGCGGGAGGTCGCCGCATTGCTGAATGAAGGAGAATGAATGAACCAGGCAGAATTTTTGGAACAGATCCGGAAAAGCGACGGGCTGAAAAATGCCGTGCTGAATAAAATATGCGTAGACGTGCGCGCGCAAAGCTGCCGGTTCGAGATCGTGACGGATGTTGCGTATTCGCAGGAGGATGCGGCGTGTGCGGAGAGAGCCGTGCGCGAAGCTGTGCCTGCATCCATGCAGGCGGAGGCAAAGATCGTAAAACTGGTCGCAGACGCGCAGCTCGTCCGCCACAAAATTCTGGAATATCTCGAACACAGCCATCGCGCCGCGGCGGCGTGCATCCGCGCAGAGGACATCGGCGTTTTCCCCGAGGGGCAGACCGTCCGGTTTACCTTCGGCGTAGACGCGGCGGAGCGCGGTTTCTTTGAAAAAAACGAGCAGCTTTTGCCCGGCGTGGAGCGCATGTTGGGCCGGAATTTCTGCAATACCTTCAAGGGCGAACTGGTCGATAAGGAAAAGGCGGGCATCGGGGAGGAGAGCGAGGAAGACGAGGAGGAAGAAGTTTTCGATTACCGCCCCGCGCGGACTTTCCCCGTCGTCGATTTCGAGCCGATCGACGAAGCGAACGTGCCCAAAATTGCAACCTATCTGTCCGATTGCACTTTTACGAGCGATTCGCTCACGGTGTGCGGCGAAATATTGTATATTCAGGAGCGCGTTTCGCAGAAGGGTAAGCCGTATCTGCGCTTTACGATCAGCGACTCGACCGACCGCATGCAATTTTCCTACTTTATCCGCAAAAAGACGGAGGAAAAAGTGCGGGCGCTGAAGGTGGGCGACTGGGTCGTATGCACCGGTGCGAACGAAATGTTCAACGAGCGGTTGAGCTTTACCGCCCGCTACATAAACCGCGGCCGCGCCCCGCAGGATTTCGTCCCCGAAAAGCGCCCGGGCAAACCCGTCCCCGCACACTATGCGATCGTTGCCCCCGAAAAACTGACCGATTACAGTCAGCTCAATCTCTTTGAACAGAGCGCGTTGCCCGAGGATCTGGTCAAAAATACTTTCGTCGTGTTCGATCTGGAAACGACGGGTCTCGTCAATGTTCCTGCGGGAGGAAAGATGGACGCCATCACCGAGATCGGCGCGGTCAAGATCATCGGCGGGGAGATCCGCGAAAAATTCACGACGCTCGTCAACCCCGAGCGCAAGCTGGACGAGGAGATCGTGCGGATCACCGGCATCACCGACGACATGCTGAAGGACGCGCCGAAGATCGCTGAAGTTATCCCCGATTTTTATAAATTCTGCGACGGCTGCATCCTGGTCGGGCATAACGTGCAGTTCGACTACAAGTTCATCCAGTATTACGGCGCACAGGAAGAATATATGTTCGAGCAGAAAACGTACGACACGCTCGCCATCGCGCAGGGGCTGCTCTTTCTGCCTAACTATAAACTGAACACGCTTGCCGACCATTACGGCATCGTATTCAACCACCATCGGGCGTGGGACGACGCGCTGACGACGGCAAAAATATTTATCGAGCTTATAAAAGCGAAAAAATGCTTGCCAAAGGCATGAGAATGTGCTATAATTGACACAGTGAATATGTTAGCTTGGAATTGAGAGTGGGTCACCGCTCTCAAATCTTTTTATGCGGACATTTTTTGCCCGCGGGAGCGAAATATGAAAGTGAAATCCGTGCAGGAAATCGAAGAAGTCCTTCGCCCGGTCGCGGAGGCGGTCGGCGTCGAAATCTATGAAATCGTGTTCAAACAGGGGAAAAACCCGTCGCTGACCGTGTATCTGGATACGGATGCGGAAGGGGGCATCGACCTCGACACATGCGAAAAATTTCATAACGCCGCCGATCCCGTTCTGGACGAACTCGACCCGACGTTCGGGCAGCCGTACACGCTCAACGTGAGCAGTCCGGGGCTGGACAGACCTTTTAAAAAGGCAAAGGACTATCTGCGCAATATCGGGAAAAAAGTGGAGGTAAAGCTGTACGCTCCATATAAAGGGGAAAAGTTTTTCGAGGCGGTTCTGCTCGCATACGACCCCGTTGCGGGAAACGTAACGCTCGATAAGGGCGGGGAAACATTCAAGCTGAATCTCACGCAGATCGTAAAGATGTCGCAGGCGATCGATTTCGATTGACCCGCGCGAAAATAATTTCATAATCAAAAAAATTTTGAGGAGAAGACAATGGTTAGCAAGGAGTTCTTCGAGGCTTTGGCCGATTTGGAGGCGGAAAAGGGGATCAGCAGCGATATATTTATCGATGCGTTGCGCAATGCGCTCATCTCCGCCTATAAAAAGCAGTATGACGGAGGCGCGGGCGACGTCGATATTCGCATTAACCCCGAAAAGAACAGCATCAAATATTATACGGTGCGCACTGCCGTCGAAGAGGTTACGGACAAAGAGAAGGAAATTTCGCTTGCAGAGGCTCAGCTTCTGAAAAAGAGTTACAAGGCGGGCGATCTCGTCTACGAAGAGTTCGTGCCGAAGGATTTCGGCCGCATCGCCGCGCAGACCGCGAAGCAGGTCATTCTGCAAAAGCTGCACGAGATCGAACGCGACAATACATTGAGCGAGTTCTCCGATAAAAAGGACGAACTGATGAGTTGCGTCGTGCGCAAGGTCGACGCGAAGAACGTTTACGTCGAACTCGGCAAGGGTCAGATCGAGGGTATCATGCTCCCGCAGGATCAGGTGCCCGGCGAAAAATACGAGGTCAACGACCGCTTGAAAGTTTATGTAAAGAATATCAAGAGCAGCGGCCGCGGCGCGCAGGTACTCGTTTCGCGCGCGTCGGCGGGCCTTGTCAAACGGCTTTTTGAAGAGGAAGTGCCGGAAATCAAGGCTGGGACAGTCGTCGTCAAGGCGATCTCGCGCGAGGCCGGTCAGCGCACAAAGATGGCGATCAGCAGCGAAGATCCGCAGGTCGATGCCGTCGGCGCGTGCGTTGGCAACAAAGGCTCGCGCGTGAATGCCGTCGTCGCGGAACTGGGCGGCGAAAAGGTGGACATCATCCTTTGGAGCGAAAATCCGCTCGAATTTATTGCGAAGGCGCTTTCTCCCGCGAAGGTCATTTCCGTAACGCAGATCGGGGAAAAGTCGGCGATCGCCGTGGTACCGGACGACAAACTGTCGCTCGCGATCGGTCGCGACGGGCAGAACGCCCGCCTTGCGGCAAGGCTCACGGGCTGGAAGATCGACGTCAAGAGCGAGAGCGTTGCGGCAAAGATGGAAGAATTGCAGCCTTCCGAGGAGGAAGAACCGACCGACGAGAGTCCGGCTCCGGAAGCGGAAGAGTAAATTGGAAGCCGGCGCGAGGTCTGCCGCAAGGAGGGATACTCCGTGAAAGAGAAAAAAATACCGATGCGCATGTGCATAGCCTGCCACGAAATGAAGCCGAAAAAGGAGATGCTCCGCATCGTCAAGCCGAAAGACGGGGAAGTATCCATCGATTTTACGGGCAAGGCGGCGGGCAGAGGCGCCTATATCTGCGACAATTCGGAGTGCATAAAAAAACTGCGGAAGGCAAGGCTTTTGAATAAAGTATTTTCCGCGGAGATCCCGCAGGAAGTGTACGACAAAATCGAGGTGGAGTTTTTTGCCGAAAAAAAGTAAAGCGGAAAGCTATATCGGGTTCTGTATCAAGGCGGGCAAGCTGACTTGCGGATTCAACGCGGTCGAATTGTTGAAAAAGGATGTTTTTCTCCTGTTGCTTTGCGATACGGTGTCCGATAACGGAAAAAAAAGCGCGGAAAAACTGCAGCGTCGCTTCGGCTGCAAAATGCTTCTTTTCTGCGGCAAAACGCTGGAAGAGGCGACGGGTAAGACCGGTTGCAAGCTCGCCGCGGTGAGAGAAAAGAATCTGGCAAAAGCGATTTTGTCGGTAGAGGATGAAAATATCAGAAAATATTCGGGAGGCAATATTTAGTCAAGATGGCAGAAGCAAAGAAAAATTACGCGAATATCGAAAACATCAATTCCATTCTGGGGGCAGAAGGGATCGGAAAACTGATGAAGAGCGTGCAGGGTACAGAGAAAAAAGTGGGCGAGATCCTGCGCAAACTGTCCGATTTGGAAACCGCCGCCCGCCAGCGTGCGCAGGAAGAGGCTGCACGGGCTGCGTCTGCCGAAGCTGCAGCGTCCGAAAAGGAAAAAGCCGATGCGGCGCAGGCGGCGCCGTCTGCCGAAGCGGAGCGTAAACCGGAACCGACGGAACCGGCGGTTGCAGCAGAAAAGCCGGCGGCTGCAGCAGAAAAGCCGGCGGTTGCAGCGGAAAAACCGGCGGCTGCAGCGGAAAAACCTGCGGCGAAGAAGGACGCTCCCGTAAAACCGTCGCAAACGGAAAAACGCGCGGAACCGAAGCCGGAACCGGCACCCGAAGCGCACAAGCCGGAACCTTCGAAAAAGCCGCAGGAAGAGCCGAAGCCCGTTCCCGAACCCGCTGCAAAGGTTGAGAAAAAAACGGAAGAAAAGCCAGCGGTTCCCGAAAAGGAAGTCAAAAAGAATTTCGTGCAGGAAACGAAGATCGGCCGCGGCGGCGTGGAGGAAAAAATTATCCGCACGCAGTATGCCGACCGCAACACCCGCGCGGCAATCCGCAATACGTTTATCAATACGCCTCGCCCCGCCAAGAGCGAGCGTCCCGACCGGGCGGCGCAGCAGCAGGGCGACCGCAATGCTTCCCGCTCTCCGTACGGTGCGCGGCAGCAGGGGCAGACCGGTGCGGCTCCGCAGGGTCGTTCCGCTTCTCCGCGCCCCGCTCCTGCGGGAACGCGTCCTGCCCGTCCCGCCGCAGGCAATCGTTTCGGTTCGGCTGCCCCCGCCGTACCCGCTCCTGCCCCCAAAACATATTCCTCTCCCGCAAAGAAAAAGACATCCTACGAAAAGCCTTACGTCGAGCAGAAGCGCACCGTCAATAAGCGCGCGCTCGTCAAACAGCAGGTCTCCGTTTCCGATTTTGACGAAGATAAGAGCGGTTACAGAAAGCTGCGCGTCAAAAAACAGAAGCAGCAGACGGTACAGACCATCAAAATCGAACATGCCGTCGTTACCACGGAAAATATCCCGCTGAAAGTTCTCAGCGAAAAGCTGGGCATCACGGCGGTCGAAATTTCCAAGCGCCTGTTCAAAGAAGGCATCGCAAAGACGATCAACGACTCCATCGATTACGATACCGCCGCTTACATCGCCTCCGATCTGGGTATCGAACTGGAATACAAACCCGAAAAGACGGCGGAAGAGGCTCTGACGGAAATCTATCAGTCGGAAGTCGGCAATGACGAGGGTGCGATCGTCCGTCCGCCCGTCGTTACGGTCATGGGTCACGTCGACCACGGCAAAACATCGCTCCTCGATAAAATCCGCAGTTCCAACGTTACGGCGGGGGAAGCGGGCGGCATCACGCAGCATATCGGCGCGTATTCGGTCACGGTGAACGGCAAGACGATCACCTTCCTCGATACGCCGGGGCACGAAGCGTTCACGGCGATGCGCGCGCGCGGCGCGTCCGTCACGGATATCGTCGTCCTCGTCGTCGCGGCGGATGACGGCATCATGCCGCAGACGGTCGAAGCGATCAACCACGCGAAGGCAGCGGAAGTTCCCATCATCGTCGCTGTCAATAAGATGGATAAACCCGAGGCAAACCTCGACCGCGTAAAGCAGGAGCTTACCAACAACGGGCTCGTTCCCGAAGAGTGGGGCGGCGACGCCATCGTCTGCCCCGTATCCGCAAAGACGGGCGAGGGCATCGAAAATCTTTTGGAAAATATCAACCTCGTAGCCGAGGTCAAAGAACTCAAAGCCAATCCGAACCAGATGGCGCGCGGCACGATCATCGAAGCGAAGCTCGACAAGGGCAAAGGCCCGATGGCTTCCGTGCTGATTCAAAACGGTACGCTGCATACGGGCGACAATATTATTTCGGGTACGACGACCGGCCGCGTCCGCGCCATGATCGACGACAAGGGCAGAACTGTCAAAGCGGCTGGCCCCTCGATGGCTGTATCCATCCTCGGTTTGGAAGACGTTCCGAACGCGGGCGATTCCATCATCGCGGTCGAGCAGGATAAGCTGATGAAGCAGGTTCTCGAAGAGCGCAAGCGCAAAGAGAGCGAATCGATGATCAAATCGCAGACGCGCGTAACGCTGGACGACGTGTTCGGCAAGATCGCCGAGGGCAAGATCAAGGGGCTGAACATCATCGTCAAGGGCGATGTGCAGGGTTCCGTCGAAGCGGTCAAGCAGTCGCTTCTCAAACTGTCCAACGACGAAGTGCGCGTCAACGTACTGCACAGCGGCGCGGGTGCGATCACCGAGTCGGACGTCATGCTCGCCGATTCCTCCAACGCCATCATCGTTGGGTTCAATGTCCGCCCGGACACGAAGGCGAAGGCGCTCGCCGAGCGCAGCGGCGTAGACGTGCGAACCTATCGCATCATCTATGAGCTGTTGGATGACATCCAGGCTGCGCTTAAGGGTATGCTCGCACCGAAGTACCGCGAGGTCATGACGGGCAAGTGCGACGTTTTGCAGACGTTCAAGATCACGGGCGTCGGCATGGTCGCCGGCTGCTACGTCACCGAGGGCAAGATCGTGCGCAACGGCAAGCTCCGCATCTACCGCGACGACGTGATGATCGTCGAGGGTGCGGTTCGCCAGCTCAAGCGCTTCAAGGATGACGTGAAGGAAGTCTCCGGCGGATTTGAGTGCGGCGTGAGCATCGACGGGTTCGACGGCATCAAGGTCGGCGACGTCATCGAGTGCTACATCACCGAAGAGATCCCTGCATAAACTTCTGTTCGGTGAGGGGAGAACAATATGAAATCATTGCGCGGCGAGCGGCTTTCCGCCGAATATCAGAAAGCCGTGTACGAGGTCATCTCGAAAAAACTCAAATATAAGACGGACAAGATCAAGGGGATCGTCAGCGTGACCAAGGCAGACGTTTCCCCCGATCTCAAAAACGCGAAAATTTATATCAGCGTGCTCGGCAAGAACAAAGAGGAGAGCAATGCGACCTTTGAAGCGATTAAAGAGCACGCGGGAACCATCCGCTACGAACTTGCGCACATGATGCAGATGCGCACCGTGCCGGAATTGCATTTCCTGTGGGACGATACGATGGAATACGGCGACAAGATCGACCGCCTCATTCAGTCTATTCACAAGGACGAAAATAAGTAAAAACATTGCGGAGATTTATATTTTGACGTTGACGCTGAAAGAGATTGCGGAAGAATTGAAAAAGGTCAGAAGTGCGGCGGTCTTCTGCCATATGCGTCCGGACGGCGATGCGTTGGGCGCGGCGATGGGGCTTGCATGGATGCTCGGGCAGCGCGGAGCGAAGTGCAGCGTCGTCTGCGAGAGCGATATACCCGCGAAATTCGGCTTTTTGGAGGGAATGGATTCGATTTTGAAGGAACCGCCCGCCGATGCCGAAACGTATATTGCCGTCGATTCGAGCGACGAGCACCGCCTCGGCGCTCTGTGCGAAACGTTTGCCAAGGCAAAAAAACCGAAATTCAACATCGACCATCATATCTCCAACACCCGCTACGGCGACTATTGTTTTGTGGAGGATCGCGCGGCTACCTGCGAGATCATGGCGGAACTTGCAGACCTTCTCGGAGCCGAACTTTCTCCGCTCGCGTCGAATTACCTGTTGATGGGTTTAAGTTCGGATACGGGCAATTTTGCGCATAAAAACGTCACGGAAAGCACTTTTCTTGCGGCGGCAAAGCTCGTTTCGCGCGGAGCGGACATCAATACGATCCAGTATAACATGTTCAAAAAGCAGTCTGCGGCGCGCGCGCTCCTGTTCGGCAGAACAATGTCGAACATCCGTTACTTTGAGGACGGAAAAATTGCTTTTATCAGCGTTTTGGCGGAGCAGTTGAAATCCTGCGGCGCAACGTCGGATATGACGGAGGGGTTCATCGATTTCCCGTTATCCGTCGAAGGCGTGGAAGTTGCCGTCTGCCTGTTGGAAACGGGAAAGGAGAAGTTCAAGGTTTCCCTGCGCTCCAAGGGCAAGGCGGACGTCAATGCAGTCGCCGCCGTCTACGGCGGGGGCGGGCATATCCTCGCCAGCGGCTGTATGCTGACGGGCTGCCTGGAGGAAGTCATCGACAAATTGCGCTATACCGTCAAACAGCATCTTGTGCTGTAAGCGAGGTGCGGCCGAAAGGTGCGCGCCTTTTTTCTGTAAAAGACTGTATAAAAGGAGAGGACAGCGTTGGAACTGACCAGCGGATTTATCAACTTGAATAAGCCTTCGGGCATCTCCAGCGCCGCCGCCGTCTCGAAAATCAAGCGGCTTACGGGTCTTGCCTGCGGGCATATGGGTACGCTCGACCCGCTCGCGAGCGGGGTTTTGCCCGTCGCGTTCGGCAACGCTTCGCGGCTCTTTAACTACCTATTGGATAAAGAAAAAGTTTATCGTGCCGTTTTCCGCTTCGGTACGGATACCGATACGCTCGATTCGGCGGGCGAAATTTTAAAAAGCGGTTTACCTGTGCCGACCGAAGATAAAATAAACAGCGTTTTATCGGAATTTGTCGGCGAAATCGAGCAGGTTCCGCCCATATACAGCGCAAAGAGCGTGGGCGGCGTGCGCGCCTATCGGTTGGCGCGGCAGGGCAAGGAAGTGGAACTCTCCGCAAAAAGGGTCACTGTTCATTCACTGGCTTTGCTCGGCAGACTGAACGAAACGGATTACGAATTCCGCATAACGTGCGGGGGCGGTACCTATATCCGCTCGCTCGCGCGCGATATTGCCGCCGCGTGCGGCACCTGCGCGGTCATGACGTCGCTCGTCCGCGAAAAGAGCGGCGCCTTTGAACTTTCTTCGTCGGTTACCTTGGAGGAGCTGACGGCAGAGAATTGGCGCGATTTTGCCGTTGCTCCCGATGCAGTATTTTCGATGCCGCAGTGTAACTTTGCCGGCAGAGATGCGGAAAAGCTGCGCAACGGACTAAAGCTTGCCAGCGACCTCGCGGACGGGGAGTACAAGCTGTATTTCGACGGCGCGTTTTACGGCATCGCCGCGGCAGAAAACGGAACATTGCGTGCGAAGGTGAAGCTGGTATGATGCGCGTTGTCGATTACGGAACCGGCTCGCTTTCCGAGCCGTGCGTTCTCCTGTTGGGGTATTTCGACGGCATGCACGTCGGGCATCGGGCGTTGCTCGCGCGGGCGAAAGAGATTGCCGAAAAACAAAACTTGCTCGTCGGCGTTATGACCTTTTACGATTCCAAGAACGGCGGGCAGATCTATACTTTCGGCGAGCGGCTGTACCTGTTTGAAAAGTTGGGCGCCGATTTTGCCTTTGCCGCCCGCTTCGACGATTCCTTCCGCGCGACGGACGGTCAAGAATTTCTCGATCGCATCGCGCGTTCGCTCGAAGTGCGCGCGTTCGTGTGCGGAACGGACTTTACCTTCGGCAGGGGTGCGGCGTGCGGCGCGGCGGAGTTGCGTGCATTTTGCTCCCGCCGCAATATCGAAGCGGAGATACTGCCGCTCGTGCGCCTGCACGGGGAAAAGGCTGCCGCTTCGCTTGCAAAGCAATACCTTGCAGGCGGAGAGGTGGAAAAACTCGCCGAACTGTTGGGCGATAAATACTTCATCCGCGGCGAAGTCGCAACGGAGGGGCGTCACGTCGGTCGGACGATCGGATTCCCGACGGCGAACATTCATCTTTCCCCCGAAAAGTATCCGCTGAAAACGGGTGTGTACGCCGTGACCGCAGAGATCGGCGGCAAAATATACCGAGGGATTGCGAATTACGGTTCGCGCCCGACCTTCGGCGACGGGCGCACCGTCCTGGAGGTGTATGCGGACGGATACGCGGGCGATCTGTACGGGCAGACGATCACGGTGTATTTCGATGAATTTATCCGCGAAATACGCAAGTTCGGGAGCGCGGAAGAACTTTCCGGACAGCTGAAAAAAGATTTGGAGAAGATACGATGATTTTATTCGGGCCGAGCGGCAACAGCGAAAGTTTTTATGCAAAGGGGTATTCGCACACCGAGCAGTCGGCGAAATACGTCAGGGATATGGGGTTGGACTGCTTCGAATATTCCTTCGGGCGTGGCGTGCGCATGACCGAGGCAAAGGCGATCTCCATCGGCGATGCCTTCCGCGAGCAAAACGTAGAAATCAGCGTGCATGCGCCGTACTACATCAATTTTGCAAACCCGTCCGACGAAAGCGCGCAGAACTCGTACAATTACGTTCTGGACAGCGGCCGCGTTTTGAAGCTGATGGGCGGCAGGCGGTGTGTATTCCACAGTGCAACGCAGGGAAAAATGGAGAGAGAAGCCGCCGTCGCGCTCACCGAGGAGCGGCTGAAAATCCTGCGCGATTACATCTATATGAATAATTTGCAGGATCTGTATTTCTGCCCCGAAACGATGGGCAAGATCGCGCAGATCGGCACGCTCGAAGAGATCGTGCGCTTCTGCAAGATCGACGATGTGTATTTGCCCTGCATCGATTTCGGGCATCTGAATGCGCGGGAACAGGGCAGTTTAAAGACGGTTTCCGACTATAAAGATCGGCTGGAATATATGATCGCCGAGCTCGGTTATGATAGGGTAAAGCATTTTCATGTGCATTTTTCCAAAATTCAGTACTCTGCGAAGGGCGAGGTGCGGCATCTGACGTTTGAAGATACGCAATACGGCCCCGAATTTGAACCGCTCGCGGCGGCGCTTGCCGAGCTGAAATTGGAGCCGTACATCGTCAGCGAATCGGCGGGTACGCAGGCGGAGGACGCGCTCGCGATGAAGGAGTGCTATACCCGCATTTTACGCGCACAAAACGAATAAAATCCTCCGAAACGTATCGGGAAAAATTGACTTATCTCTGAAAATTTGGTAAAATAATTTTATGGATAATACGAGGAAAATTTTTCGGGAAATCAAAGCCGATGCTATGCTTACGGAGAGCGCCGACCTGCGCTTTTATCTTACCGGATTCAGAAGTTCCTTCGGGATTGTCTATACCGACGCGCAGGAGAGCGTGTTTTTCACCGACCCTCGCTATGCGGAGGGCGCAAAAGCAGCATTAAAGAACACGTTCATTGCCGTCGAAATCGCCAAAGATCTTTCCACCGTTTTGGACTATGTAAAGAGCAAAAAAGTCCGTCGGCTCGCCGTTCCTTTTGAACGCGTCACATTGCCGCAGGCGGAAGAGTTCAAGGCAAGGCGCTTTAAACTTACGGACAGTATGCCTGTCTTTACGCAGGCGATGGCGGTCAAGTCGGACGATGAACTTGCGTTGATCCGCAAGGCTTGCGGTATTGCGGAAAAGGCGCTTGACGAAGTCGTTTCCGAACTGAAGGAAGGCATAACGGAAAACGACGCCGCCGCGATGCTCGAATACTACATGCGCCGGCACGGCGCGGAAGACCGTTCTTTCGAAACGATCGCCGCGTTCGGTAAAAATTCTTCCGTTCCGCACCATGCGTCTGGCGCAACCAAACTCGTAAAGGGCATGCCTGTGCTGTTTGATTTCGGATGCAAATGCTGCGGCTACTGTTCAGACATAACGCGTACATTTCTGTTCGGCAAAGGCGAAGATCAGGCGGAGTTCATAAAGATGTACGGGCATGTATACGATGCGCATATGCGCGCCGCCGAAAACATTGTTTCCGGCATGACGGGCAGGGAAGCGGACGCACTCGCCCGCGACCACCTGAAAGAGGAGGGGATTGACAAGTTTTTCACCCACTCGCTCGGGCATGGAATCGGCATCAATATTCACGAATACCCGACGCTCAGTCCGAACGGCACGGCGATACTCCGCGACGGGATGGTTTTTTCCATCGAACCGGGCGTCTATTTTGAAGGGAAGTTCGGCATCCGCGTCGAAGACAGCGTCATGCTCCGCGGCGGAAAGGTCGAAAGTTTCATGAAATCGGATAAAAAACTGACGGTTTTGTAAATTATAGAATATGCGGAAGGTTCCGCAAACACATTTAAAGAAGGAGATTTTAACATGGTTGCAGCAGGTGATATCAGAAAGGGCGTAACGATCGAGTATAACGGAAACGTGTATGTCGTCGTCGACTTCCAGCACGTCAAGCCCGGCAAGGGCGCGGCGTTCGTCCGCACGAGGCTCAAAAACGTCGTCACGGGCGCGGTTTTGGAGCAGACGTTCAACCCTTCCGAAAAATTGGAAAACGCGCACATTGAAACGAAGAAGATGACCTATTCCTATTCGGACGGCGAGTTGTATTGGTTTATGGACGACGAGTTCAATCTGACCCCGCTCAATCACGACCAGGTCGAGGACGCGCTGAAATATATTAAAGAGAACGACGTCGTAACGGTTCGCTTCTATAAGGGAGCGGCGTTCTCCGTCGAGTGCGAGAACTTCGTTGAATTGAAGATCGTCGAGGCGGAGCCGGGCGTAAAGGGCAACACCGCGACCAACGCTACAAAGATGGCTACGCTCGAAACGGGCGCGAAAATTCAGGTTCCGATGTTCGTCAACGAAGGCGAAGTGATCCGCGTCGATACCCGCACGGGCGAGTATATGGAGCGAGTCAAGTAATTTTCAAAGAATATAAAGGGGGTCGCATTGCAAAAATGCGGCCTCGTTCTTTTTCCGGGAGGGTTTTATGCGCGCTGTTATACAGAGGGTCAGGCATACGTCGCTGTGTGTTGACGGCAAGCTCATCAGCGAAATAGAGGGGGGATTGGCGGTCTATCTGGGCGTTGCGCCGCAGGATACGGAAAAGAATGCGGAGGCTATGGCGAAAAAAATCGCGAACCTGCGCATCTTTGAAGACGGGCAGGGCAAAATGAATCTGTCCGTGCAACAGAGCGGCGGGGAGATCCTCCTTATTTCACAATTTACGCTGTACGGGGATTGCATGCACGGCAACCGCCCGAGTTTTATCGGAGCCGCCCGCCCGGAACATGCCGCGCCGCTCTACGAATATACGGCAGAATGTCTGCGGCGGTTGGGCGTGATCGTAAAGACGGGCGTATTCGGTGCGGATATGAAGATCGAGCAGTATAACGACGGGCCGGTAACGATTTTGTACGAATGTTGAGGCGAAAATGAAGATACGATATTTGGGTACGGCGGCAACGGAAGGGTTTCCTGCCGCATTTTGCAACTGCAAAGCCTGTACGGCGGCGAGGAGAGATATTTCCAAAGAATTGCGCACCCGCTCGCAAATGCTTATCGATACGGAACTGATGATCGATTTTCCGCCCGAGAGTTATTATCACGCGATGCGCTTCGGCATCGATCTTTCCGCGGTGCGTACATTGCTCGTAACGCATTCGCATACCGACCATTTTTACGCACAGGAATTTGTAAACCGCGGCTATAAATTCGCGGAGGGGATAGCGAGCGAATTTTTGGACATCTATGGGAACCGCGAAGTTCTTTCGGTCTACGAAGAGGGTACGCGCCGCGAGATGCGAGACGGCGTCCGCTCCGGGATCCGAATGCATTGTCTCCATCCGTTCGATCGGTTTACCGCAGGCGGTTACGAAATTTTTGTACTTCCGGCGCATCATACGCCGAAAGAGGAGGCTCTTTTGTACGGGATTCGCCGGGGCGGCAAGTCATTGCTGTACCTTAACGACACGGGCGCGGTGAGTGATGAAAGCCTGCGTTTTTTGGCAGAGAATGAATTTCAGGCAGATTTTATCAGCATGGATTGCACTTTTGCCGACGATACGGGGCCGCACTCCGACCGGCATATGGGTTTCGACGACAACGAAGCATTGCGCGAAAAATTGATAAAATACCGTTTAATTTCATCAAATGCGAAGTACTATGTCACGCATTTTTCGCACAACAGTGCTCCGTTTCGCGACCGCATGGAGGAGGAAGCGGAGCGCCGAGGCTTTCATTCTGCCCACGACGGTTTGGAAATCGAGATTTGATATGAGCTGCAAAAAGGGAGAGGCGGTAATATTGCCGCCTCTCCCTTTGCCTTTCCGACTGAAAAATATGTTTAAAAGAAAGACCGCCATATCGGCGGTCTTTGCTGTATCGATTTGCTTTTATACGATTATATTTACGAGTCTGCCGGGGACGACTATAAATTTCCGGATTACTTTCCCCTCGGTGAGCGGGCGGATTGTGTCGTCCGCGAGAACGATTTCCCGGATTTCCTCCTCCGAAAGTCCCTGCGCGATCATGAGCTTTGTCTTGATCTTGCTGTTTACCTGCACGGCGTATTCCGTTTCCGTTCTCACGAGGGCATCTTCGTTGCAGACGGGGAACTTCTGGTCAAAAATGGAATACTTTCCGCCCCATTGCTCCCACAGCTCTTCCGCAAAGTGCGGCACGAAGGGCGCCAGCAGAAGGAGCAGGTCGCCCGTGCACTCTTTGAGGAATGCAATGTTTTTCTCCTGCAAGCCGTCGTATTTATAGAGCGCGTTCACATACTCCATCAGGCGGGCGACCGCCGTATTGAAGGAGAAGTTTTCCAGATCTTTTGTGATTTGCTTGATCGCATGGTTGCGCGCGTAGTCGAGTTCCTTCTCATTTGCTCCGGTTTCCTCGTTTTTGCCCGGTTTCAAATCTTTGATCTTCAGAATAAAGCGTTCCGCGCGGTCGAGGAATTTTGCTACGGATTTGATCCCGTCGTCGCTCCACGGGCCGCCCTCCGTGTAGGAGAACCCGAACATGAGGTACATGCGGAATACGTCCGAACCATATGCAGAAATATATTCGTCGGGGGAAACGACGTTTCCCTTGGATTTGGACATGCGGTTGCCGTCAGGCCCCAGGATAACGCCCTGGTGAACGAGCGACTTGAACGGCTCGTCGAAATTCAGATACCCCATGTCGCGCAGCGCCTTGGTGAAGAAGCGCGCATATAAGAGGTGCATGCAGGCGTGTTCCGCGCCGCCGACGTACTTATCGACGGGCAGCATCTTGTTGACGATTTCGGGGTCGAACGGCTGCTTGGAATTGTGCGCGTCCGCATAGCGCAGGTAATACCAGCTCGAGCAGACGAAGGTATCCAGCGTGTCGGGGTCGCGCAGTGCGTCGCCGCCGCAGTGCGGGCACTTCGTGTGCATGAATTCGTCGCATTTGGCGAGCGGGGATTTTCCGTCCGGTTCGAACTGCACGTTGTAGGGCAGTTTAACGGGAAGGTCCTTATAGGGGACGGGCACGATGCCGCATTTCGGGCAGTGCACCACGGGGATAGGCGCGCCCCAATAGCGCTGGCGGGAAACGAGCCAGTCGCGCAGGCGGTAGTTTACCTTGCGCGAGCCTTTGCCCATCTTCGCGAGATAGTTGGTGATCTCCGTGCGCGCGTCCTCGCCGAACCGCCCGTCGAATTGCAGGCTGTTCACGCAGATGCCGTCCTCGCAGAAGGGAAGCACCGTTTCGCCGTTCTTGTTTTCAATGACTTTCTGAACGGGCAGACCGTATTTCTGCGCAAAGGCAAAGTCGCGCTCGTCGTGCGCGGGCACGCCCATGACGGCGCCCGTACCGTAGGAGTACAGAACGTAGTCGGCTGCGTAAATGGGCACCTTCTTTCCGTTGATCGGGTTGATCGCATAGTGCCCGATGAATACGCCCGTCTTTTCCCGCGCGGAGGAAAGGCGCTCGATCTCGTTCGTCTTTGCCGTCTGTTCAATGTATTCTTCGACGGCGGCGCGCTGCTCGTCGGAAACGAGCTTTTTCACGAGCGGGTGCTCGGGCGCCAGCACGACGTAGGAAACGCCGAAGATCGTGTCGCAGCGGGTGGTGAACACCTTAAAGGTGTCGCCGCTCTCGCACTCGAATTCGATCTCGCAGCCGACCGACTTGCCGATCCAGTTGCGCTGCATGAGTTTGGTCTTTTCCGGCCAGTCGATTTTATCCAGCCCCTGCAACAGCTCCTCGGCATACTTCGTAATCCGGAAAAACCACTGCGTGAGGTCTTTTTTGACGACGGGCGTGCCGCAGCGTTCGCAGCAGCCTTCCTGCACCTGCTCGTTCGCGAGCACGGTGTTGCAGCCGGGGCACCAGTTTACAGGCGCCTCCTTGCGGTAGGCGAGGCCGTTTTCATACAGTTTGAGGAACATCCACTGCGTCCACTTGTAGTAGTCTTCCTCACAGGTCTTTACCTCTGCAGACCAATCGAACATGGCTCCCATCGCCTTGAGCTGCTGCTCCATCGTGGCGATGTTTTTTTCCGTAGAATCCTTCGGGTGTATCTTGGTCTTGATGGCGTAGTTTTCCGCGGGCAGACCGAACGCGTCGAACCCCATGGGCTGGAACACTTCGTAGCCCTGCATTTTTTTGAACCGTGCATAGCTGTCGGTGGGGCCGTAGTTGTACCAATGCCCGATGTGCAGCTTCGCGCCGGAAGGGTAGGAGAACATTTCCAGAACATAGAACTTTTTATCGATGTTCTTTTTGTTGAAGTTGTTTTCCTTCGTCTTTTCCCAACGCTGCTGCCACTTGCTTTCCACGCTCTTCATATCCATAAAAACAATCCCTCCGAAGCCTGTCGGCTCCTCATTTTTTTCTTGCAAAAAGTTTGTATATCCAATATGCGCACGGCCCGAGTACAGGCACGAGCAGGATAACGAGATTCCACGGTATAATGGCTTTGACAAGGCCTTTGTCTTTCATTAAAACAAAGATCGTCGCGATCGCCAGAAAATAGTGTACGACCAAAATGACGATAATTGCGATCACAAAGGGAGGCATCCTCTTTCCAACCTTATAATTATGCTTTCTTTGATTATAGTATGTTTTGCGTGTTTAGTCAAGTCCAGGCGACAGCGAACGCCGAATTTTTTAAATTTTCGCACGCTGTCGCGCCTTCATCCGTAAATATTTCGCGCTCGCCTGCATACACTGAAAATATGGAAAAACTCATTGTTTCCGACAGGGAATGCAATAGCCGCTATATCGCTTATATTGCGGGGATATTGTCCGGGAGAAACGCCGGCGGTACGGAAGTGCAAATCGCCTTCGGGGAGGGGCGCGTCACTCTGTCCGCCGAAGCCGAATCTTTGGGGGAACTGAAAAACCTCGCCGCGGATAAGATCGCCGAGGTGCTCTGTATCGGCTACAAATACGATTTGCTCTCCTGCCATATCCGCCCCGCGGGGTTGGGCAGGCAGGAGCGGGAAATTCTTTTGGCTGCAATTATTGCCGCCGATTATGCGGAGGACTTCCGCTATATCCGCGCGCGGCTGCGCGATGTGTCCGTGCATACCGTCGACGGATTCTACCTGTTCCGCCTGCAGTCGCTTCGCGAAAAATGGAAAGGGGTTGCGGCGTGCGTTCCCGCATCGTTTGACGGAAAGCAGCTCGCAGGTTTTATGGAGTATCTCCTGGGCGGAAGCCGCCGCAAGATCTTTCTGAAGGGGAAGGATGTGTACGACTGCCGCTGCTGCCGCCTTCGCCGCGCCGCGCTCATCGAGGGCGGAAAATCGGAGATGAACACCTTCCGCGAGATTGTTTTGAGCGGCGCGGGAAAGATCGAATGCCTGTCCGCGCTGTCCGCCCCGCAGGAGGATTTTCTGCGCCGCTACTATGCGGGCAGGGTCGGATTTTTCACGCCGAAAAATTCTTTTTCGGGATAGGTAAAATCCGTTGACAAACAGGGCGGGAAAGGTTTACAATAAGCACAAACCGAATTGCTTATGGGAAAGACAAGTAGTCCGGAACCCACGAATCGCAGAGAGCGGGGCATTTTGCTGAAAGTCCCGCGTTTCGTTCCCGGATGAAACCGCTTTCCGTCGCAAAAGGCTTTTCCGTGCCTTCACACTAAAAACGGCAAAGAGCGGTCGCGCAAGCGGCAATTAAGGTGGAACCGCGCAAGTATTGCGTCCTTAAACAGTTTCTGTTTGAGGGCGCTTTTTTATTGAAATTCAAGAGAGGAGAAGGAAATATGATCATCACATTGAAAGGCGGAGACAAAAAGGAATACGCCGCGCCGGTTAGCTGCAAACAGGTCGCGCAGGACATCAGCGAAGGCCTTGCGCGTGCGGCGGTATGCGCCAGGGTGGACGGGCATCTGGTCGACCTCGCGCATATCGTGGACAAGGACTGCGAACTGGAAATCATTACGTTGAAAGACAAAGAGGGGCTGCAGGTGTACCGCCATACGACGGCGCATGTGCTGGCGCAGGCGGTCAAGGCGATCTACCCGACCTGCAAGCTCGCCATCGGCCCGACCATCGACAACGGATTTTATTATGATATAGACTTCAAGACGCCCATCACGCAGGAAGACCTCGCGAAGATCGAGGCGGAGATGAAGAAGATCATTAAGAGCAATCTTCCCGTCGAGCGCTTCACGCTTCCGCGTGCCGACGCTATCCGGCTGATGACCAAATATTCGGAAAAATATAAAGTCGAGCTCATCAAAGACCTGCCCGAGGGAGAGGAGATCTCTTTTTACAAGCAGGGCGATTTCACTGATCTCTGCCGCGGCCCGCATCTTCCGTCCACGGGCAAGATCAAGGCGTTCAAACTCATGAGCATTGCGGGCGCGTACTGGCGCGGCAACGAGAAGAACAAGATGCTCACCCGTATCTACGGCACGGCGTTTGCAAAGAAAGATGAAATGGACGCCTACTTTACTATGCTCGAAGAGGCAAAAAAGCGCGACCATACGAAGCTCGGCAGGGAACTGGGGCTGTTTGCTCTGCTGAATGAAGGCAAGGGGTTTCCGTTCTTTCTCCCGAAGGGCATGGTGCTTAAAAATATCCTCATCGATTACTGGCGCCAGATCCATTCGCGCGAAGGTTATGTCGAGGTGCAGACGCCTATTATTCTGACCCGTAATTTGTGGGAGACGTCCGGTCATTGGGAGCATTATAAAGACAATATGTATACGACCAAGATCGACGGGGAAGATTGCGCGATCAAGCCGATGAACTGCCCGGGCGGCATGCTCGTATACAAACTCACGCCGCACAGCTATAAAGATCTTCCTATCCGCATGGGCGAATTGGGCATCGTGCACCGCCACGAGAAGAGCGGTCAGCTGCACGGGCTGATGCGCGTTCGCTGCTTCACGCAGGACGACGCGCACATCTTCATGCTGCCCGAACAGATCACCGACGAGATCAAAGGCGTCGTGCGCATCATCAACGAGGTGTACACGCTGTTCGGGTTCAAATATCACGTCGAACTCTCCACCCGCCCCGAGGACAGCATGGGCAGCGACGAGGATTGGGAGAACGCGACGAACGCCCTGCGCGAGGCATTGGACGAAATGGGATTGGATTATGTGGTCAACGAGGGCGACGGCGCTTTCTACGGGCCGAAGATCGACTTCCATCTGACCGACTCTATCGGCAGAACCTGGCAGTGCGGCACCATTCAGCTCGACTTCCAGCTCCCGCAGCGTTTCGAGGCGGAATACACGGGCGAAGACGGCAAGAAGCACCGCCCGATCATGATCCACCGCGTCGTTTTCGGCTCGATCGAACGGTTCATCGGTATCCTCATCGAGCATTATGCGGGCAAGTTCCCCGTGTGGCTCTCGCCCGTACAGGTCAAAATTCTGCCCGTTTCCGATAAGTCGATGGACTATGCCAAGCGGGTCGAGGCGGAGCTGAAGTCGAAAGGCATACGCGTTGAAACGGACGGAAGGAACGAAAAGATCGGCTATAAGATCCGCGAGGCGCAATTGGAAAAACTTCCGTATATGCTCATCATCGGCGACAAGGAGAAGGAAGAGGGTACCGTTTCCGTGCGTATGCGCGAGAAGGGCGACATCGGTTCGATGGCTGTCGAAGAGTTCGCGGAGCGCGTCAAAAAGGAAAACGACGAAAAAACGGTCTTCTGAAAGTTTTCTGAAAATTTTTGGATGTAGGCATAAAAAATCGATTGACACAGCGCGGCAGATATGCTAATATAATAAGGTCAAGTAGAAGTAATTCTCGCCTTGCGGCAATCGCGTTGCATGTGCCAATTCAAATCGAATTTTCTTTTTGCCGCGGTTCAGTCCGGCGGTTTTAAGGATACGTTTGAGAGGCGGGTCGTACTTCTGCGGCCCGCTTTTTTTTTGATTGTCTTGCGCTATGGCGGGCAAATTTAATGAAAAAGGATGGTACAAAGTTATCAAAAACCAGCATCAGATCAACGGAGAGATCCGCGATCAGGAAGTGAGAGTAATCGGTTCGGACGGGCAGCAGCTCGGAATTATGAGCTCGCTGGCGGCGCTTCGGCTTGCCGAGGATGCGGATATGGATCTTGTCAAAATTTCGCCCACCGCGAAGCCGCCCGTGTGCAAGATCATGGATTACGGTAAATTCAAGTTCGAACAGGGGAAAAAGGAAAAGGAATCGCGCAGGAATCAAAAGGTCGTGGAAGTCAAGGAAGTCCGCCTTTCCATGACGATCGATACGAATGATCTGAACGTAAAATCCCGTCAGGCGCAGAAGTTTTTGGAGGCGGGCAACAAAGTGCTGGTATCCATCCGCATGCGCGGCAGGCAGAATGCGCATGTACCCATGGGCATCGAAGTCATGAACGACTTTTTCGAAACTCTGGGCGGCAAAGCGACCATGGATAAAAAACCTGCCAATGAGGGCAGAAACATCACGATGATGCTTTCGCCCGTCAAAAATTAGTTCGATGCGATGCGGCGCGGCAAAGGATCGGCGGCGCGCATTTATGAGAAAATATCAATCGGAGGAATAGAAAAATGCCTAAACAGAAATCGCATAGCGGCTCGAAGAAACGTTTTGACATAACCGGCAGCGGCAGAGTCAAGAGGGCGCAGTCGGGTAAAAACCACAAGACGGGCGAAAAACCCAGGAAGAGGAAGAGGAATCTCCGCCAGACGGCTTTTGTGAACGAAACGCAGGAACTGACGGTCAAGAACCAGCTGATTCCGTACAAGAAATAATCGAGGAGGAGATTTGAGTCATGCGTATCAAAAGAGGTGTAAACGCTGTCAAAAAGCGCAGGAAAATATTTAAACTTTCGAAGGGCTACTTCGGCTCCAAGAGCAAATCTTACCGCATCGCCCGCGAAGCGGTGATGAAGTCGCTGATGTATGCCTACATCGGCAGAAAGCGCAGAAAACGCGATTTCCGTCAGCTGTGGATCGCGCGTATCAATGCGGCAGCTCGTCAGAACGGTCTTTCTTACAGCAAATTCATGCACGGTCTGAAGGTTGCAGGCATCGACCTGAACAGAAAGGTTCTCGCGGACATCGCGGTCAACGATGCAGCAGCTTTTGCTGCGCTCGCAGAAAAGGCGAAAGCCGCCATAGCTTAAACGGCACGAAAACCTTCTTGCAAAATAAGAAGGTTTTTTGCGTATTAGAGGCGGTGTGCGCCGGAAATATCGCAGAATGGAGCGGCGAATCATGGTCATCACGTCCAGGCAGAATCCTTTGGTAAAAGATATTCTCGCCCTGAAAGAAAAAAAAGGTCGCCGTGCGCAGGGGCTGTACATTGCCGAAGGGCTGAAGCCTGTCCGCGAGGCGCTCGCCTCGGGGGCGGCGGTCAAAAAAATTATTTATTCGCAGGAATTTTCGGGTGCAGAGGAGCTTTTGCGTACGCAGCCGATTTCGGGTGCAGAGACTGTTGCGGTGTCGGCGGGGGTGTTCGAAAAACTCTCCGAGGAGGCGTCGCCGCAGGGGGTGCTTGCGCTCGTGAGCATTCCCGACTGCACGCCCGTGCAGCCGCAGGGCAGCTGTCTTTTGCTGGACGGCGTTTCCGACCCCGGTAACCTCGGCACGATCATTCGCACGGCGAATGCGGCGGGATACTGCGATATTTATTTGCGGAATTGCGCCGACCCCTTTGCCCCGAAATGCGTTCGCGCTACAATGAGCGGCATCTTTTTTGTCCGCCTGCACATCGGGGAAGGCGTACTGCAAGCGCTCGGCGATACGCCGCTCGTCTGCGCGGATATGGGCGGAGAGAATGTCTTTTCGTTTAGTCCTCCGCAAAAATTTTGTATTGTGATCGGCAGCGAAGCGAACGGCGTGAGCGCGGAAGTGCGCGCACTGTGCAAATATACGGTAAAAATCCCCATGCGGCATACATGCGAAAGCCTGAATGCAGGCGTTTCGGCGGGGATTCTGATGTATGAACTGCAGAAAAAGGCGGGCAGAGTCAGAGTGTAAAGCGTTTGTCCGCATGCCTTTGAGAGAAGAAAACAAATAAAGGGTTCAGTTTTATGTTGAAAGGGATTCCGAAAATTATAAGTCCCTCGCTGTTAAAAATTTTATGCGAAATGGGACATGGCGATGAAATCGTTCTGGCGGACGGCAATTTCCCGAGCGAAAACATGGGCGAGCGGGTAGTGCGTGCCGACGGTATCGGCGGCGAAGATATGTTGCGCGCGGTGCTTGCGCTGATTCCGCTGGATACCTACGCCGAGCAGAATTTTATTTTGATGCAGACCGTTCCGGGCGACGCAAGACCGGAAATCTGGGACAGTTATAAAAATATCGCCGATTCATGCGATAAAAACGTCCGCCTCGGAATGGAGGAGCGTTTTGCTTTCTATGAGCGTGCCAAAAAGGCATACGCGATCGTTGCAACCGGCGAAGAAAAGGTTTACGCTAATATTATTTTGAAAAAGGGCGTCGTGCGCTGACGCCAATTCCATCGAGAAGGAGATTATACACATGTCGGGACACAGCAAATGGCATAACATTCAGGCAAAGAAAGGTAAGGCAGATGCGGCGCGCGGCCGCATCTTTACAAAACTCGGCAGGGAGATCGCTGTCGCTGCAAAGGGCAACCCTAACCCCGAAACGAACAGCAAGCTCGCCGACGTTATTGCCAAGGCAAAAGCAAACAACATGCCTAACGACAACATTCAGCGCTGCATCAAAAAAGCGGCAGGCGAACTCGGGAACGCCACCTATGAAACGCTCGTCTATGAAGGCTACGGAGTGGGCGGATCTGCGCTGATCATTAACACGCTTACCGATAATAAGAACAGGACGGCGGGCGATGTGCGCAGTACCCTCTCCAAATGCGGCGGGGAGCTTGGCAGTACCGGCTGCGTGTCGTATATGTTCAGTAACAAAGGTCTGCTCGTCATTGAACGTACGCTCGAGCTGGACGAAGACACGATTACCGAATACGCGATCGATGCCGGGGCGGATGATGTTGTCGTAATGGATGACGTGTACGAAGTATATACCGACCCTTCGGCTTTTTCCGAAGTGCGCAAATATCTGGAGGGCAAGGGCATCGAATTTTTGGAGGCAGATGTCCGGATGATCCCGCAGAATAAAATCACCTTAAATGCGGAAAATACCGAAAAATTCATCAAACTTCTCGATAAGTTGGAGGAGCTTGACGATGTGCAGGATGTGTACCATAATGTGGAGCTTCCTGACGATGAGGACGAAGAATAGTCGGTTAATATAGTACTATGTGTGGCATAAATGCCATAAATTCGCAAAGCAGAGGGGAAGTTATGACAGTTTCGGAAGTGTGCCGCAAGGCAAAAGAAAATGTTCGGGCAATTGCACTCGCGTCTGAACAGGACATGAATGCGATGCTTGCCGCGGCTGCAAACGCCCTGCGGGAACGTGCAGACGAAATTATTGCGGAGAATAAAAAGGATATTGCGGCATGCACGCGCGGGGCTCAGTTTATAGACCGTTTGATGCTGGATAAAAAGCGGATCGACGGGATTGCGGCGGGGTTGGAAAAACTTATGGAGCTTAAGTGTCCAATCGGCGAAATTTTGGAAGAGCGTACCCTCTACAACGGACTTCTCCTCCGCCGTGTCCGCGTCCCGCTCGGGGTGATCGGAATTATCTATGAAGCGCGCCCGAATGTTACGGCGGATGCGATCGGGCTTGCGGTCAAGAGCGGGAATGCCGTTGTCCTTCGCGGCAGCAAGGATGCGATTCTGTCCAATAAAGTCATTACGGCGGTTATCAAAGGTGCGATCCGCGCTGCGGGCTATAATCCCGAATTTATCCAGCTCATCGAGGATACGACCCGCGAGGGGGCGGCGCAGTTTATGAAGATGAACGGCGTTATCGATGTTCTGATCCCGCGCGGAAGCGCCGGACTGATTCAGGACGCCGTACAGAACGCGACTGTTCCCATCATTGAAACCGGAACGGGCAACTGCCACGTCTATTTTGAAAAGACGGCGGATATTAAAAAAGCTTTGCCCATTCTTATCAACGCGAAAACGCAGCGCACTTCCGTGTGCAACGCGTGTGAGAGTTTGCTTATCGACGAGGAATTTGCGAGGGCGCATCTTGCCGAAATTGTGCGTGCGTTACGCGACAAAAATGTTGAAATTGTCGCGTGCGAAAAGTGCCGTGCGCTTATGCCCGAACTTGCGCCCGCTACCGAGGAAGATTTTTACGCGGAGTTTCTCGCATTGAAAATTTCTGTGAAGATCGTGAACGGTGTAAGTGAGGCGATCGCGCATATCAATCAATACGGCACCCATCACAGCGACAGCATCGTAACGGAGGACTCTGCTGCAGCGGAAAAGTTTTTGAACGAGGTGGACAGCGCTGCCGTATATGTGAACGCGAGCACCCGTTTCACCGACGGGTTTGAATTCGGATTGGGTGCGGAAATGGGCATTTCCACGCAAAAGCTGCATGCGCGCGGGCCTATGGGGCTGCGCGAACTGACCACATATAAATACCAGGTACGGGGCAACGGTCAGATCCGCGGATAAAAATTTTTTTGGACTTCGCGTATAAAGTCCGCAAAAGCGCAGATAATACTATTGTCAGCAGCGATAAAGCAGATCCGTTGAATGAAAGAGTTGTTTGATTTGTAAGACGGTTTGTGAGAAGGATTTGTGAGATGTTATTGCTGCTTTCATATAAAGTCACGCTTTGAATGCGGCAAAAATTATTATGTTGAAAGATATCGAGCAAATGAGTTTGCGAAGAAAGTATTTTGAAGCATAAAAAATGCACCCGCAGGATGAAGCGGGGCATCAGTGAGAGAAAGCATGCGAGAAATTGTGTGTTTTCTCTTATTTTTTATTTAGATTTTTGCGGGACGGTTCCGGTGTGCTTACGGCTCCTTCGTTTCGGGCGCTTTTTCTTCTGCCGGTTGACGCATTCCTTCCGGTGTGATATAATAATGAAGCCGCAGGAATTTTGCTGCGGCATATTTGTGCATTGGGCAGGAACAAAGATATGTGGTTTGACGAGAGTACTTTTTATCAGATCTATCCGCTCGGCTATTGCGGCGCGGAACGGGAAAACGATTTCGGGCAGGTGCGCCGCCGCCTGCAGATCATCGAAGAACAGATCCCTTACATCAAGGAAATGGGATTTACCGCCGTTCTGTTCAACCCGCTGTTTGAAAGCGAGCGGCACGGGTACGACACGGTCGATTTCTTCAATGTGGACAGGCGGCTCGGCGACAACGCCGATTTTAAGCGTTTGGTCGAAAAATTTCACGAAGCGGGTATCCGCGTCGTGCTCGACGGCGTGTTCAACCATGTCGGCCGCCGTTTTTTCGCCTTTGAGGACGTGCGCGCCCGACGCGAGGGGAGCGACAAAAAGGATTGGTTCAACATCGATTTCGGCGGCAATACCTGCTACAACGACGGATTTTGGTACGAGGGCTGGGAAGGGCACATGGAGCTCGTCAAGCTCAACCTGCACTGCGGCGCAGTGACCGATTACATCCGCCGCGCAGTCGAGTTCTGGATCGATGAATTTCAGATCGACGGTCTGCGGCTGGATGTTTCCTATCTTTTGCCCGAATGGTTCTTCGAGTTTCTCCGCCGCACCGTTCGCGCGAAGCGGGAGGACTTTTTCCTGATGGGCGAGGTCATCCATATCCAGAATTTTGCCAAAAACCTGACGCCAGACAGGCTCGATTCCATCACGAACTACGAGTGCTACAAGGGGCTCACCTCCGCGCTCAATTCGGATAATCTGTTCGAGATCGAACATTCTCTCTCCCGCCTGTTCGGGCAGGAGCAATGGTGCCTGTATACGGGCAAAAACCTCTTCAATTTTGCAGACAATCACGACGTAATCCGCGCCTGTACGGCGCTCGCCGATAAGCGCAAGCTTGCAGCCATGTATACGATTTTGTACTGTATGCCGGGTATTCCCTGCGTGTATTACGGTTCGGAATGCGGCGCGGAGGGAGACAAATCGGACGGGGATTACAAACTCCGCCCGTACATCGGCGATGTCGACAAAAGCAAGACGCCCGAACTTTCCGCTCTGATTCAGAAGCTGAACGGCATCCGCAGCGGCAGCCGCGCGCTCGCCTATGGTATGTACGCAAAATGCGTATTGAATAACAAATATCTCTGCTTTAAGCGGGAAGCGGACGGCGAGCGCATCTACTGTGCGGTCAATATTTCGGACGCCGACGTCACTGTGCGCGTCGAGGAGGCGGAAGGCGACGACCTCCTTACGGGCGAAGTGCGTAACTTGAACGACATCTATCTCCCGCCTTTCGCTGTGCGAATTTTCAAAAAGAGAGGATAAAATTTCTAAGTCATATTCTGTCATATTATTTCATGATTTATTTGACAATCTGTGCTGAAAAGGTTATAATACAATTGTCAGAAAAAAATATGACAAGGAATGACTTTTATGAAAGGACTCTTCAAAAAGTTAATCAAATATACGGCGCTTCTTTCTGCCGGGGCAGCGTTAACCTTCGGCATCATGGCGGGTTGTTCCTCGGAACCTGCAAAAAGACCTTCCGACCCGAATGATATGGGGGTCGTCGTCGAACCGCCGAAAGTAGGTTCGCCGATGGATTATACGGCGATAGAAAATATAGAATTTATCAAGGGCAAACTTGCTTCGCGTGAATATTATCACCTCGAAAGCGAAAGCAATGTCACGGCGAAGTCGGTCATCACCGTCGAGCAAAACGTAGTGGGCAGCAAGGATTATTACAACGGGATATTGATTACGGAGACGATCAGCAAGGGTGGGTCTCTCGCTCCGTCCAAGGCGATCCAGCGCTATTTCGGCGAAGATGAGGTCTATGTGCGCGCTCCCGCTTCTGATAAGAAGGATGAATGGAACCTCGATATGGAATGGTCGAGCGCGGCTCCGGAAATTCTGAATGACGCCGATTATGAGAGCGCTTATGGTCTGCGAGCAAGTGAATTGTCCGATTTTGTCATCAGCGAAGAAACGATCGTTTCTTCGGGTGATTTGCAGAAGGAAGGGGATAAGTACAGCCTGACCCTCACGCTTGACAACGAAAAGGCGCCCGCCTATTATGTCAATCAGATGAAAACGATGGGCAACCTCGACGAATATCCGGTGTTTGAACTGATTGAAATAACGATCAGCTTCGGGGAGGATTGGACGGTGTATTCCATGCAGACGCACGAAGTATACCAGTCAAAGAAGTTTATAACGGCTTCCTGCGAAGGCGGTTCGGTCATCGCATATTCGTACGACAAGGCGGATGTCGATGTTTCCGCATACGAGGAATATTTTCGGCAGTACGAAAAAACCTCCGCATAAGTTTGGCACAAACGCTTTACAAAACCAATTTTCTGTGTTATACTGATATTAAGTTATCCATAATGAAACGCTGAGAAGCGGAACAGTATCCCGAAATGCGGGCGTCAGAGAGCTGCCGTGTGGTGCGAGGCAGTCGATGCGTTCGGGTGAACTCGCCGCCGAGCGGTTTGCTCGAAAGGAAACGAGTAGAAGCAAAACGGGAACTCGCCGTTAAAAGAGTGGGATATGCGCCGGAAAAGGCAAGTATCTTGCACGAGTGCGCGCAAAAGCTTTTGCGCGAATCAGAGTGGTACCGCGAAACCTGTTTTCGTCTCTGGAAAGGAGATGAAAACAGGTATTTTTTTATCTGTGCGGATTTTCCCGCACGGATGCCGCAAAGTTCGGCGGTATGTTTGAAATTCAAAAAAGGAGAGCAGTCATGAAAAATTATCAGAAATACGCGAAGCAGTATTTTATGCCGCCCGTGCGTTGCATGGACTGGGCGGAAAAGGACAGCATCGGGCGTGCACCCGTGTGGTGCAGCGTCGACCTGCGCGACGGCAATCAGGCGCTCATCGAGCCGATGACGCTGGAGCAGAAGGTCGAGTTTTTCAAACTGCTCGTCAAAATCGGCTTCAAGGAGATCGAGGTCGGCTTCCCCGCCGCGAGCGACACCGAATATACCTTCCTGCGCACCCTCATCGAGAACGATCTGATTCCCGGCGACGTGACGGTGCAGGTTCTCACGCAGGCGCGCGAGCATATCATCCGCAAGACCTTTGAGGCAATCAAAGGCGCGAAAAACGTCATCGTACACGTTTACAATTCCACCTCCGTCGCCCAGCGCGAGCAGGTGTTCAAAAAGGACAAGGCGGCGATCCTCAAAATCGCGGTCGACGGCGCGAAGCTCCTGAAACAGCTCACCGACGAAGCGGGCGCGAAGTACCGCTTCGAGTACAGCCCCGAGAGCTTTTCGGGCACCGAGCCCGAGTACGCGCTCGAAGTTTGCAACGCCGTGCTCGACGTATGGCAGCCGACGGCGGACAGGAAGGCGGTCATCAATATTCCGACGACGGTCGAAACCTCCATGCCGCACGTCTTTGCCCAGCAGTGCGAATACATCTCCAAAAATCTCAAATACCGCGAAAACGTGGTGCTGTCCCTGCACCCGCACAACGACCGCGGCTGCGGCGTCGCCACGGCGGAAATGGGGCTTTTGGCTGGTGCGGACAGGGTAGAGGGCACCCTGTTCGGCAACGGCGAGCGCACGGGCAACGTCGATATCGTCACTTTGGCGATGAATATGTTCTCGCAGGGCGTCGACCCGCAGCTCGATTTTTCGGATATGCCCTCCATCTGCGCGAAGTATACCGAGTACACGCAGATGGAAGTATCTCCCCGCCAGCCGTACGCGGGCGCGCTCGTGTTCGCGGCGTTCTCCGGTTCCCATCAGGACGCGATCGCCAAGGGGATGCAGTGGCGCAGGGAGCACAAGGAGCCGCACTGGAACGTGCCGTATCTGCCCATCGACCCGCAGGACGTGGGCAGGGAATACCAGACGGACGTCATCCGTATCAACAGCCAGTCGGGCAAGGGCGGCGTCGGGTTCATCTTGCAGGAGAATTACGGGCTCGATCTTCCTCCCAAATTCAAAGAGGCGATGGGCTACGCCGCCAAGGGCGTTTCCGACCGCACCCACAAGGAACTCAAACCCGCGGAGGTGTACCGCGTATTCGTCGAGCAGTTCGTCGAAAACAGAGGAGTGTTTGAAGTTCCGGAATGCCATTTCAAACAGCTGCCGGACGGGATTTCCGCCGCCGTCACGGTCACGGAAAAGGGTAAAAATTCGCAGGTCGTCAATGCCAAAGGCAACGGTCGCCTCGATGCGGTGACGAACGCTCTCAAATCCTACTTCAAAGTCGATTTCGTGCTTACGACCTATGAACAGCACGCGTTGAGCGAAAAATCCGATTCGGACGCTCTCTCCTTCGTCGGGCTGGAAAAGGATGGCAAGCACTATTGGGGCGCGGGCGTCGACGAGGATATCATTCAGTCCTCCATCAATGCGCTCGTTTCCGCGCTCAACAACTATCTGGCGAAATAATTCCATAAGCAGTCGGCAGTCCGTTCCTTTTTGGGGGCGGGCTGTTTTCTGTCGTTTGCTTGACGGCGCGGCGGATTTTGCGCTATACTATACGGGAAGACAGCGGAGGAAAAGAAATGGATTTCAACTTTTATATGCCCACGCGTATCGTCTGCGGCAAAGATTGCGTGGTAAAAAACGCGCCGCTTTTCCGCACGTTCGGCAAACGCGCGCTCATCGTAACGGGCAAAAGCTCGGCTAAGAACGGTTCTTTGACGGATATAACGACCGCTCTGAATGCAAACGGGCAGGAGCATACGGTGTTCGACGAGGTGCCGAACAACCCGACCGTACAGAGTGTGCGCAAGGGAGCGGCGCTCGCGCGTTCGTTCGGCGCGGATTTTATAATCGCGGTCGGCGGCGGTTCGCCGATGGACGCGGCGAAGGCAATCGCCATGCTTGCCCGTCAGGAGGCGGCGGATATTTTCAGCCATCCCATCGGCAAGGACGTGCTCCCGATGGTGCACATCCCGACGACGGCGGGCACGGGCAGCGAGGTCACGCCGTACGCCATCCTCACCAACGACGAGAAGGAAACCAAGCAGAGCATTTCCGCCCCGTCGCTGTTCCCGCAAATTGCCTTTTTGGACGGGAAATATATGGAAAACCTGCCGCAGCACGTCACTGTCAACACGGCGATCGACGCAATTTCGCATGCCGTAGAGGGGATGCTCTCGCAGGCGGCAGGGGAGCTTTCCGACGCCCTCGCGCGGGAGGCTCTGCGCATTTTGTTTGGCGAATATGAATGTCTGCGAACGGGGAATTACTCCCCCGAAAGCCGCCAGAATCTCCTGTACGGCGCGGCGGTCGCGGGCATGGTCATCGCCAACACGGGAACCAGCCCCGTGCATACGCTGGGGTATTCGCTCACCTATTATCACGGCGTTCCGCACGGCAGAGCGAACGGACTGTTGCTGCCCGCCTTTTTGGAGCATTGCCTGCAAAAGGACAAGCCGCGCACCGGGCGCGTGTATGCGGCTCTCGGCATGGGCGCGGAAGAATTTTCCCAAAAACTCGCCTTGCTCCTCGGCGAACGGGAGCGCTATGCGGATGCAGAGCTGCGCTCCTGGGCGCATAAAGCGGCGCAGTCACGCAAAAAATGTGCAATTTCGTTTACGGAAGATGAGTTGTTTGCCGTATTAAAGGAGTCTGTCGGACGGTAAGAGAATAGCAGACAGTTTGCCGCATCGTGTCGAATATGTGGCGGCGTTTGTGAAATTTTGGTCAAAAGGGTTGCGCGCTATGGTTCAAAATGATATAATACGTATGCATTATTTTGGAACATGGAGGCAATTCAATGAGTACAATGGCATTATGTATGGGGCAGATTGCCGCGGCGGAAATAACCCCGACGCTGATCGTATGTATCTGCGTCGGTGTGGTTGCCGTCATCATTGCAGCGGTGCTTTTGGCGCTTCTTCTGATACCGTACACCCTTACCCTGAAGTCGGGAGACAAAACCTGGAAAGAAAAGCACATGGGTCATGTGGGGCTGGAACTTTCCGAGCCGAAGCGTGAGGGGTACAAATTTGAAGGCTGGTTTGAGGACGCGGCGTTTACCAAGCCCGTCGGCAAAACCTTTCGCATGCCCCGCCGGCATACGTCGCTGTATGCCAAATGGACGGAGGAAAATATAAAAGAACCCGTCGAAGAGCTTGAGGCATCCGAAACTTTGTCCGCTGACGGGCTGCCCGCATCTGCGGCACCGCAAAATGCCCCGGAGGAGATAACACCGGAAAAACCGGCGGAGGAACCTGTCTTGCAGGAACCGGCGGAGGAATCTTTCGCGGCGGTCGAAGAAAACGCGGAGGAGCGCGAGGAGCCGGAAGATGAAGGGGAAACCGGCGAAGGGGACGAGATCGATAACGCGCTCGTCACGCTTGTAACGGGTGCAAAGGTATTCGTGCAGTACCGCCGCAGTTTCCGCGCGCGGCTCATCCAAGCGGCGGACGAAACGAAGGAGATGTACAACCGTTTCCGCAACGAAGTCCTGTCGTATATCGGCGTCAAGGAGCGCGTCAGCTGGAATTACGACAGCTTCAACGTCGGGCGCAGACAGTTCGTCAAGATGAACGCCAATACAAAGAGCCTCATCGTCTATTTCGCGCTCGATCCCGCATCCGTCGGCGAAAAGTACCGTTTCCGCAACGTTTCGGAAAAGAAGCGGTACGCCGCCGTACCCGTGCGCTATAAAATTACCGGTTCGCGCAGTATGCAGTACGCCCTCGAATTGTTGGAGCAGACGGCGGGCGCTTTCGGGCTGGATTTCAAACGCACGGAGGACAACCTCGCCATCCCGTACGAAACGCGCGAGGAACTCATCCGCCAGCGTCTCATCAAGGTATACGCCAAGCGCGAAACGGGCGAATCGGTCACCGAGGAACAGCTCGAAGAATACATCGCCGAAGGCGCGACCGTCGAGCCGCTCTCCGCATACACCGTCACAGACGAGGTCGCGGTCAACGAGGCGGAATCGCTCATCACCGACGCGACGGCGAAGCAGCTCATTGCCCTCGCCGAAACCAAGGAGGCAAGGGTCGCCGCAGGCAAGCGCACCTATATCAATCTGGATACGGTCAGCGCCAATTATCGCGAGGGAGAAACGGTCGATCTCGAATCGCTCAAGGCAAAAGGGCTGATCGACCGAAAAGCCGTTTCCTGCAAAGTGCTCGCGCGCGGCAAGCTGGATAAGGCTCTCACCATCGAAGCGGCAGACTTCTCTTTGCCCGCCGTCAAGATGATTGTTCTGACGGGCGGCAAGGTCGTCAAAGTCAAGAGAGAATCGGCAAAATAAGGGCGTCGTCGGGCGGTTATAAACATATTATAAATATAGTAATTCAGTGGCGGAAAACTGTAAATTGCGGTTTTCCGCCTTTTTCATAGCTTTGTGCAATTCGATTGACAACTCGCGATTCTTTTACTATAATATAGTTGCGAATGCAACGATTGCGTTCGCAACGAAATAAAAGAGCGGCAATGCCGCGCAGAGAGGAGGAGAGGGTATGCCGAAGTTTATGAAGCAGTTGGGGGAGGTGTGGCGGTGCGCCAACCTGTACCGCGCCGAACAGTTTGAAGCCTTGGAGATCGGCAGCTATCAGGATTCCTATATCATTGAAATTTGCAAACAGCCGGGCATCGCGCAGGAAAAACTGGCGGGGCTCATCTATGTGCATAAGAGCAACGTGGCGCGCCAGCTCAATTCGCTGGAAGAGAAGGGATTCGTCATCCGCGAGCCAGACCCGAACGACAAGCGCAACCTGCTCGTCTATCCTACCGACAAGGCGCGGGCGGCGCTCCCCGCGATACGGCAGGTGCACAGGCGCTGGAACGAACTTATGCTCGGCGGGCTGTCGGAGGAGGAGCAGGAAGCCGTGGCGCGGTACATGGAAATTCTTTCGGAAAACGCCAAGCGCGTCATAGCGCGGCAGGGGGAGGGGAAGGAATGAAAAAACTCATCGCCTACCTTTCCGCCTTCAAATGGCGGATGCTGGGCGGCTTTTGCATCAAAGTCGTGGGAACGGTCGCAGAACTGTTCCTGCCCGTCATCATGGCATATATGATCGACGACGTCGCGCCCACGCGCAGCGTACTTGCGCTGTCGCTGTGGGGCGTGGGGATGCTCGCCGTCGCGGTCGCGGCGTGGGCGGGCAATGTCATCGCCAACCGCATGGCGTCCAGGGTCGCGCGGGATACGACCGAGCACATCCGCTCCGACCTGTTTGCCAAAACGCTCTCCCTCTCCGCCCGCCAGACGGACGCGGAAACGGTGCCTTCGCTCGTTTCCCGCCTCTCCACGGATACATACAACGTACACAATATGGTCGGCATGATGCAGCGCATCGGCGTGCGCGCGCCGATCTTGCTCGTCGGCGGGGTCGCGCTCACCTTCACAGTCGATCCTATGCTCGCGCTCATCCTTCTCGTCACGGTGCCGTTCCTCGTGGTCATCTCCGTATTTGTCGCCAAGAAGGGCATCAGACTCTACACCCGCCTGCACGCGTCCGTCGACGGCATGGTGCGCAAGGTGCGCGACGATTACACGGGCATCCGCGTCATCAAAGCGCTCTCCAAAACGGAACACGAGAGCGGATCTTTCCGCAAAATCAACGATACCATCGTCCGCAACGAAACGACGGCAAACCTGACGACGAGCGTATCCAACCCGATCATGAACGTCGTTCTGAACCTCGGCATGACGGCGGTCATCTTTTTCGGCGCCTACCGCATCGCGGGCGGGCAGACGGAACCGGGCGCGCTCGTCGCGTTCACATCCTTTTTCACGATTATTTTGAATGCGGTCATCTCTGTCAGCCGCGTGTTTGTCGAACTCTCGCGCGGCAGCGCCTCGGCAAAGCGCATCGCCGAGGTCTTGGATATGCCCGCCGATCTGCTCCCCGAGCAATGCCCCGAGGATACGAGCGGCGCGCTCATCCGCTTCGAGAACGTCACCTTCTCCTACGGCGGCGCGCCCGCCCTGCAGGATATCTCCTTTTCGATGCGGAAGGGGGAATCGCTCGGCGTCATCGGCGCGACGGGCAGCGGCAAGAGTACGCTCGTTTCCCTCCTTTTGCGCTTTTACGACGCGACGGAGGGCGCCGTGTATGTGGACGGGAAAAACGTAAAGAGCTACGAAAAGGCGGAGCTGTGCAAAAAATTCGGCATCGTCTTTCAGAACGATTTTTTAATGGCGTCCAGCGTGCGCGAAAACATCGATTTCGAGCGCGGACTGTCGGACGAGGATGTCGGGCAGGCTGCGGAATACGCGCGCGCGGCGGATTTTATCCGCGAACACGAGGGGTACGAGGGCATACTCACGGCGCGCGGCGGAAATTACAGCGGCGGGCAGAAGCAGCGCCTTCTCATCGCGCGTGCGCTCGCGGCGAAGCCGGAAATTCTCATCCTCGACGATTCTTCCAGCGCGCTCGACTACCGCACCGACGCGAGCCTGCGCAAGACCCTGCTCGAAAACCTCTCCGAAACGGCGGTCGTGATGATCGCCCAGCGCATCAGTTCGGTGCGCTTTGCAGACCATATCCTCGTGCTCGACGGCGGAAAGATGGTCGGATTCGGCACGGACGAGCAGCTTATGCGCACCTGCGAAACGTACCGCCGCATCTACCGCTCGCAGCACGACGACGAAATTATCGGAAAGGGGGGTGAGCCGTATGCCGGGGCCGGGGCGTGACGTCGGCGCCGTCGCAACCAATAAAAAGGCTGCGATGGTGCGTTTGCTTCGCTATTTCCTATCCTATAAATGGCGCGTGCTTGCCGCCTTTCTGCTCATGGTCGGCAGCAACCTGTTCGCCCTGCTCGGCCCGTGGCTCTCGGGCGCGGCAATCGACGCCATCGATTTGGAAGCGGGCGTAGATTTCGCCGCCGTGGGAACCTATTGCCTGTGGATGGCAATTTTCTATGTCGCCTCCTCCGCGCTGTCCTATCTCTTGACGGTGCTGATGGTGCGGCTGAGCCAGACGATCGTGCGTACAATGCGGCAGGACGTATTCGACAAGATTTTATCTCTACCCGTAGGCGAACTCGACCGCGTTGCGGCGGGCGACCTCATCAACCGCATCTCTTACGACATCAACACGGTCAATGCTTCGCTCTCCAACGACATTTTGCAGGCGGCGACGGGTGTCATTACCGTCGTCGGCGCGTTCATCGGCATGGTGCTCACGTCATTGCCTTTGCTCGGTGTGTTCGTCATCACCATTCCCATTTCCGTGTTCATCACAGTCAAGCGCAGCCGCACGGTGCGCCCGCTCTTCCGCAGGCGCTCGGCAAAGCTCGCCGAACTCAACGGCTTTTCCGAGGAGATGCTCTCGGGGCTGAACACCATCCGCGCCTACGGCAGGGAGGGGGAGATCTGCGCCAAGTTCGACGCAAAGAACACCGAGGCGGCGGACGCCTACTATGCCGCCGATTACTACGGCAGCCTCATCGGCCCGTCCGTCAACTTCGTCAACAACCTCGGCACCGTGCTCATCAGCACGGCAGGCTCCTTCTTCTACCTGTTCGGGATGATTTCGGTCGGCAATATTTCCTCCTTCCTCCTGTATGCGCGCCGCTTTTCGGGGCCGATCAACGAGTTTTCCAACATTATGGGCGAAATCCAGTCCGCGCTCGCGGCGGCGGAGCGTGTGTTCCGCCTGCTCGACGCCCCGCCCGAAGCGCCCGACTCTCCCGATGCAGTGGAGCTGACGGACGTGCGCGGCGACGTTTGTTTTGAAAACGTGCATTTCTCCTACGACGGCGAAAGGACGATTTTGAGCGACTTGTCCTTCGAGGCAAAGGCTGGGCAGACCATCGCCATCGTCGGGCCGACGGGTGCGGGAAAGACGACGCTCGTCAACTTGCTGATGCGCTTTTACGACCCGCAGGGCGGGCGCATCCTTTTGGACGGCAAGGACGTGCGCTCGTACACGCGTAAAAGCCTGCGCGCGGCGTTCACGATGGTGTTGCAGGATACATGGCTGTTCGAGGGTACGATTTTCGAGAATATCGCCTACGGCAAGGAGGGCGCCACCCGCGCGGAAGTCGAGCGGGCGGCGCGGGAGGCAAACATCGCCGATTTGATTGAAGGTCTGCCGCAGAAATACGACACGATGGTGACCGACGGCGGCGTGAATCTCTCCAAGGGGCAGAAACAGCTGATGACCATTGCGCGCGCCATGCTCTCGCCCGCAAAACTGCTCATCCTCGACGAAGCGACAAGCAACGTCGACACCCGCACCGAACTCCTCATCCGCGGCGCAATGGCGCGGTTGATGGAGGGGAAAACCAGCTTTGTCATCGCGCACCGCCTGACGACGGTGCGAAACGCCGACCTGATCCTCGTCGTCAACGGCGGCGACATCGTCGAGAGCGGCAGGCACGAGGAGCTTTTGCGCCGCGGCGGATTCTATTCGGAGATCTACAACGCGCAGTTCGAATAAGCTATATAAAATACAGTTTGCATAGACGGATAAAAAGTCTGCATATGCGGTTTTGCCGCCGTGCAGATTTTTTATTTTTATCAGCGCAAACGCTTGACAAATTGTTTATAGTGTATATAATGTATATATACACTTAATCTACGGAGGGCGCAATGAATGTAATCGTCAGCAACGCGAGCGACAGACCCATCTATGAGCAAATTTACACGCAGATAAAGGGTGCGATTTTGCGCGGCGAATGCAGGGAGGGGGATCCGCTTCCGTCCATCCGCGCGCTCGCCAAGGAACTGCGCATCAGCGTCATCACCACGAAGCGAGCTTTCGACGACTTGGAGCGCGACGGATTCATCTACTCGGTGCAGGGCAAGGGGAGCTTTGTCGCCGTCAAAAACCGCGAGCTGTTGCGGGAGGAATACCTGCGGCAGGCGGAGGGGAAGCTGTCCGAAGCGATCTCGCTCGCCCGCTCGGGCGGTGTGACGGACGAAGAATTGTCCGAAATGTTTTCATATCTTTTAAAGGGAGAATAAAATGGCAGACAACATACGAATCTGCGGACTGAATAAAAATTTCAAGGGTTTTACTTTGGAAAACGTCACCTTCGATGTGCCGAAGGGTTCCGTCGTGGGGCTCATCGGCGAAAACGGCGCGGGCAAGAGCACGACCATCAAGAGCATTTTAGGCCTCGTGAACCCGAACGGCGGGTGCGTGGAGGTATTCGGCAAGGAGGTTTCCTCCCTTACGGCGGAGGAGAAGGGTGAGATCGGCGCGGTGCTCGGCGAAACCTGCCTGCCCGAAAACCTCAACTTAAAGGACATCGACGGCGTGATGAAGCACATCTTCCCGCGTTGGGATACGAACCGCTTCTTTTCCTATGCCGATCGCTTTTCCCTTCCCCGAGACAAGAAGGTGCGCGAGTTCTCGCGCGGCATGCGGCAGAAGGTTAGCCTGTCCGTCGCTCTCTCGCACGGGGCGAAGCTGCTCGTGCTCGACGAGCCGACGGCGGGGCTCGACCCCGTCGCGCGCGACGAAATTCTCGATTTGCTCTACGATTTCATGCAGGACGAGGAACATTCCATCCTCATCTCTTCGCACATCGTGTCCGACTTGGAAAAGCTGTGCGATTACATCGCCTTTCTCCACGGCGGCAGAACGATGTTCTTCGAGGAGAAGGACAGGTTGGAGGAAAAGTACGGCGTTTTCCGCGGCACGGCGGAGGAAGTCAAAGCTCTCGGGCAGGCGGCTGTCAGGTATACCCGCGGCGAATACGGTTGGTCGGCGCTCGTGCTGCGGGAAAAAGCGCCGTGCGAGCTGCCACTCGAGCGGGCGGGTATTGAGGACATCATGCTCTATTTTGTGCGGGGTGAAAAATTATGTTAGGTACGATCATTAAAGATTTAAAGAATATTTTCGGGCAGTTTATCTATTATTTCGTGCTGATGGTCGTTTTTATGGCAGTCAGCGTTATCACAAAAAATATCTATTATTATATGGGCGCCATCGTCTTTTTCTGCGTGGCGGTGCCGCTGTCCGCGCTCGCCTACGACGAGAAGGACAACTGGGATAAATTCGCGCTCGCCTCGGGCGTGACGCGCAATCAGCTCGCGGTCAGCCGCTACCTTTTGGGGCTTTTAATCTTCCTGCCCATGTGGGCAATTTCGTTCATACTCGTCGCGGCGGGCGGTATGTGGAATATCGAAAATCTTTCCGTTCTCCTGTCCTACGGCGGCATCGCACTGCTGACGATCGACGTGATTTTACCTGTCATCTTCAAAATCGGCGTGGAAAAGGGGCGGCTCGTCTATATCTTCACCATTCTCGTCGTGGTCGCTTTGAGCGCGCTGTTGGGTTTTCTGGTGGAATCGATCGGTGGGGCGTCCGTCTTGTACTCGTCCGTCGCCGTTCTTGCGCTCGGCATTGCGGGGTTTTTCCTGTCTCTGAAAATTGCCTGCGGCATCTATAAGAAAAAAGATTTTTAAAGTTGAAAAAATGCCCGTCTCCGCTTTTTGAGGCGGGTTTTTTCGCGCTTGTGAGACGGGTTTTTGCGCTTGTGAGACGGGTTTTTTCGCGCTGTCCTTTACTTTTTCATGCAAAGATGTTACAATAGAAAAAAGGCAGGTCAAACAAATGAAACTCACGCTTATGTATTTCAGTCCCACCCATACGACGAAGAAGGTCGTCGGCGCGGTGGGCAAGGTTCTGTTTGAAAAATTCCTCTGCCACACGGAAGTCGTCGATCTGACGCCCGCCTTGGCGCGGGAAAGGGAATATGTGTTCGGGGAGGACGACGTCGTCGTATTCGGCGCGCCCGTCTACGGCGGAAGGGTGCCGCCGCTCCTGGCTCCCGTTCTCTCCAAACTGCAGGGGAACGGCGCGCGGGCGGTTGTTCTCTCCGTCTACGGCAACCGCGACTACGACGACGCGCTCCTCGAAACGGCGGACATTTTTACCGAAAAGGGATTTCTCGTCTGCGCGGCGGGCGCGTTTATCGGCGAGCATTCGTACAGCGATAAGGTGGGCGGCGGGCGGCCCGACCGCGACGACATCGTCGCGGCGCAGTCCTTCGGGATTATCGCGGCTGTCAAGGTGAAGGCGGGCAAGCCGATCGCAAAGCCCCTTCGCGGCAACCGCCCGTATAAGGAGTTAGGCGCATCCATGACGGCGCCCAAACCCGCGCCCGCGCCCGACGCGGAGAGGTGTACGCGCTGCGGCAGGTGCGTTTCCGTCTGCCCCGTGAACAATATCGCCGCCGACCTGACGGACAGGGGCGCCTGCATCGCCTGCGCGGCGTGCGTCAAATTCTGTCCGCAAAAGGCGCGGGAGTTTGCAGACGAGCACATCGCGGCGGTGCGCGAAAAGCTGGAAAAAAATTGTACGGCGCGCCGCTCGCCCGAATTTTTTGTATAGAATAGAGAGGAACCCATGGAAGAAACACTGGAAAAGGAAGCGCTCATCCGCGAATTTATCGGCGAGGGCAACGACGCGCTTACAAAACTGTCCCGCTTCAACGAACTGATGATGCGGTATAATTCGGCGATCCGCGAGGTGCGCACAAAATTCGAGGTACTCAACGAGGAGCTGTCGCTGAAAGCGGGGCATAACCCCATTGAAAACATCATTTCCCGCGTCAAAAAGCCGATGAGCATCGTGGAAAAACTGCGGCGGCAGGGGAACCCCATCACGCTCGAATCGATCAGCGAACATCTCAACGACGTCGCGGGCATCCGCGTCATCTGCTCCTTTATCGACGATATTTACCGCGTCGCCGATATGCTCGCCGCGCAGGACGACATCACCGTCGTGCAGGTCAAGGACTACATAAAGAGCCCCAAACTCAACGGCTACCGCAGCTATCACATGATCGTGGAAGTGCCTGTTTTCTTTTCGGACGGCAAGCGCCCCATGCGCGTGGAGATACAGCTTCGCACGGTCGCCATGGATTTTTGGGCGAGCCTGGAACACCAGATGAAATATAAAAAGGACAACGCCGATTCGCCGCTCATTGCGGCGGAGCTGAAAAGCTGCGCCGAAACCATCGCCGCGACGGACGCGCGCATGCTCGGTATCCGCAAGAGGATCGAGAGCCTGAAAAAGTCGGAGTCGAAGTAATTTCCCGAACGGTTGCATTCTGCGCGGATTTGTGGTATAATAAAAAACGGATACGGGCAGATTTTATGCGGCATTTTTCGGGTGAGGTTTTTATATGAACGGAAAGGATCTTTCGGGTATCTCACAGCAGGAATTCGAAAAACAACAGCATGTTCTCGATGTCGAAAAGTGGCTCGCGAGCGAGCGGGCGGGGTGCGATTTGTGCGGCACCTTCCCGTGGTGCGGGCAGTGCGTCAAGGCGGAAAAGTACCCATGTGCCAAGGCGAAGCTGCGCGCCGAAATGGAGCGCGCGATGGACGAACTCGTCGACGAGATCATCGAAAAAGAGAAAAAGAAAGATTTTTCTTCCCCCGCGGACGAAAGCGCAAAAATAGAGGACGAAACCGCTCTCCGCGAGATCGCGGAGGACGAAATCGCCGCGGCGGATCTCGCCAAAGAAACGGACGAAGCGATTCCCGAAGGCTACGAATGCGTCATCCGCTACCGCAGGTCGTTCCAATCCAAACTGATTCAGAGCGAATTGTTGCAGGGGTTGTATACGGAGGTCAAAAACGCGTTGCTGACGCTCGGCGGCGTTAAAACGCGGATGTGCCACGGCAGCGAAAACTTCCGCGCGGGCGATAAAAAGATCGCAAAACTCGCCGCGGGCAGCAAAAAGCTGTGGCTGTATCTCGCGCTCGACCCGAACGAATGCGACGAGGCTCGCTACCGCTTCGAGGACGTTTCCGACGTAAAGGCGCACCGCGAAACGCCCGTGCGCGTCAAAATCACGGGCAGCCGTTCGCTGAAGCGGGCAAAGGAACTCATCGCCATGCTCGAGCATACATACGGACTTGCAGACGTCGGCTGCATCTATACCGATTTCCATTATTCGTATAAGACGGACGAGCAGCTCGTCGAGGAGGGGCTCATCAAGCCGTACACCGCCCTTGTCAAAATCAAAACGAAAAAATAAACGAAAGCCCCGCAGAAATTTCTGCGGGGCTGATTTTTACAGCGGTTTACAATTTAAAAACTGGCTCGCCGTTCTCGTCGAACTGTACTTCCAGCACATGCGCGTGGCGGTCGGGGTTGTTCAGGGGATCGCCCGAAATATGCTCGTCCGAATAGTCGCGGTAGTGGAGGATGCATAGCGTTTCGCCGTTCTCGCCGACGGTGAAGCTGTTGTGCCCCGGCCCGAATACCTTTTTGGCGGGGTCGGTTTGCAGTACGGGGTAACGCTTTTTGCTCCACGAGCGCGGGTCGAGCAGGTCGGCGTTTTCGTCCGCCGTCAGCATGCCCATGCAGTACATCTGCCCCGTTGCGGATGCGGAATAGGTCACGAAAATTTTGCCGCCGTGTTTGAGAACGGCAGGGCCTTCGTTCACCCAAAAGTCGATGCGCTCCCAGTCGTAGTCGGGCGTGGTGAGCAGCACCTGCACCGTCTTCAGTTTGTTGGGGGCGGACATCTCCGCGATATACAGGTTGGAAATGCCGAACCGCCTGCCCACCTTTTCCGCCCAGATGCAGTACCGCCTGCCGCGATGCTCGAAGGTGGTCATATCCAGCGAAAAGTCGGTAAAGGAATAGCGGTCATATCCGTTGATGGTGTTCTCGTCGGGCGGGGTCAGCGCCTGCATCATGCCCATTTCCGTCCAGGTGCCGCCGATGGGGTCTGCGTCCGCGCATTCGAGCACATACGGGCGGATTTCCCAAATGTTCTCATGTTCGCCCGCGGCAAAATAGATGTACCATTTTCCGTCGATGTAGTGCAGTTCGGGCGCCCAGATGTGCGAAGCCATAACGCCCGTCTCGTGCTTGCGCCAGATCACCTTTTCCTCCGCGTCCGTAAGACCGTTGATGGTCTTGGCGCGGCGGATGCAGATGCGGTCGTATGCGGGGTAGGTCGCCGTAAAATAATAGTACCCGTCCGTATGCTTATAGATGTAAGGGTCGGCGCGGCCGAGCGCCAGGGGGTCGTTGTACTTTTTCATGATTCACCGCCTTTTCGATCGCAAACGATCGTGTTTTTCGTTTTCATTGTAACATGGAGTGCGCCTTCTGTCAATATAAAGAAAGCAGAAAAATGGGAAAAATTCACATATTTTCCGAATAAAATTGCGGATAACGTTCACTTATTGCGGCTAACGTTCACTTGCCTCGTTAAAAGCAAGGACACTGCGAAATTTATGTTTAGTTTGGTTTGTATTGCCCGAAATATCACATTTTCTGAAAAAAGATTCAATTTTGTTGCTTTTGCAACAGTATTTTTGCCGATATGATGTTAAAATAGGTATCGAACAAGGGAAGGGGAAAACTTTCCGAGAAATTCATTAAAAGAGAGGTTATTGTAATGAAAAGATGTGCTATCTGCGGCGAAATCGTCGATGATTCCGTTACCGTTTGCCCCGTTTGCAAAGCTACCAAATTCGTTCCCATCGATAACAATGCGGAAATCAAATTTGCCTGCGTTCATGAAGTAGGTGTTGCCAAAGGTTTGGACGAAGAGGTTGTTGCCGGTCTCCGCGCCAACTTTGAAGGCGAATGCACCGAAGTCGGCATGTATCTCGCGATGGCTCGCGTAGCTGAGCGGGAAGGCTATCCCGAAATCGCGGAGGCTTACAAGCGCTATGCGTATGAGGAAGCGGAGCACGCATCCAAGTTCGCGGAGCTGCTCGGCGAATGCATCACCGATTCCACGAAAAAGAATTTGGAGTTGCGGGTTGCGGCGGAAACGGGCGCCTGCGAAGGCAAACTGGCGATCGCCAAGAGGGCGAAAGAGCTCGGCTACGATGCCATTCACGACACCGTTCACGAAATGGCGAAGGACGAAGCGCGCCACGGCGCCGGATTCAACGGCTTGCTGAAGAGATATTTCAAGTAAGAAATCAGGGCAATTCAATCGAAAGGGGCAGGCGGAGAGCCTGCCCCTTTTTAAGCTTAATTTTGGCGGTAAACTGCCCGAAAAAAGGCGGACGCCGCATAAAGAGGCGCACGCCGCGGGATGATTTTTCGTTTTCCGTTTCATACTATTGCGGGAATGCGCAAACAATAAGGGATATTACTCCGTTTCGTCTTTATCCGTCGTGGAAACGTCATAGCGGATTTTGTCGTTTCGCGCAAGGATCTCTTTCGTAAATTCGTTGTACCACTCCGGTTTGACGACGATAACGGTATATTTGTCGTCTTTAAAATAGATGACGAGCTTATTCGTCTTTGTAAAAAGATGGACGGATTCAATGTCGGCAATTTTAAAAGTCTGTTTCACGATGCCGAACCACAGAATTATCTGTGTATCGGTAATTTTATAGACGGAACGGATGAGCAGGGAAACAAATATGACGATCGCCAGCGCTGCGACGATCAGCACGGCTACATGCTGAATCACCAGCAGGGGCGAAGAAAACCCATACAGATAGATGCGGTAGACCGTGTAAGCGACAGCGGCGAGCGCCGCCGCGATGGCAAGTCCGATCAGGACGAGGACAAGTTTTGAAAATTTGAATTTGTAACTTTTCATTGCAATTTGCTCCGTTACTCAAATTGTACCATAAGTGCGGGCAAAAAGCAAGGAGCTTGCCGCATTTTGCTGTATTTTCGCCAAACGTTTCATTTTTCCGCGGAAATTCCGGCTTGTCGCTGCGAAAATTTATTCATTTGCACAAAAATTTGCTATAACTGTTATAAAAATATTTTATTGCAGGGCGGCTGTCATTTGCTTGAAAAATCGCGGCAAAAGTAGTAGAATAACTTTAAGTTTATAGGACAGAGGTTTGATAAATGTCGAATTTATCATCGCAGTTGCTCGCCGTCGACTTTTCGGAACTGGGCGACAAAATATTCCCGAATACGGAAACCCATATCATCGAATGGGGATGGTTCGTCGTTAACGACAGCGTGTTCTCCGGGTTCGTGGTCGTCGTTGCGCTGCTTTTGGCGGCACTCATCATCCGCCTTACGGTCATTCGCCATTGGAAGACGGTTGCGACCGGGTTTCAGATGTTCCTCGAATGGCTTGTTGCTTTCTTCGATAAGAGTGCAGACGAAATGACGGAAGAGTACGGCGGTCTGATGGGGCCGTATACATTGGGAGCGGCGGCATACATCTGCTGCGGCGTGCTTATCGAAATGTTCGGTCTTCGCCCGGCGATGGCAGACCTCGGCGCATGCCTGGCTCTCGCTCTGTGTACCTTCCTGTTCATCCATACGCTCGGGTTTGCCAAAAACAAGGCGCGGCGGCTGAAGCATTATATCAATCCCATTAACATCATTACCGATCTGGCTGTACCCGTCTCCATGACGTTCCGTCTGTTCGGCAGTATATTGAGCGGCATGGTCATGATGGACTTGGTATATATCCTTGTTGAAGGGATCTGGTATATCGGTCTTCCCTTGATTTTGCCGGCGATCCTGACGCCGCTTTTCACCCTGTTCCATGCGTTTATTCAGTCGTATGTCTTCGCCTCATTGACGCTCACGTTCGTGCAGGAGGCGATCGAAGTTCCGCCGAAAAAGGAAAAAAAGAAAAAGCGGAAAAAAGCGGTGCAGGCAGATGCCGCTTCGATATAAATTGTTTCAATCGTTTAAAATCTTATCACATATCTACGGAGGTAGGACAAAATGGAACTTTTAGTTACGATGATTGCGAATCTTCTAGCGTCGGATATGGCGCTTTTGGGTGCAGGTATTGCGGCGGTTACCGGTTTGGGCGCCGGTATCGGTATGGGCATTGCGACGGGCAAGGCGGTCGAGGCGACCGCGCGCCAGCCGGAAGCGGTCGGCAAGATCCGCACGATGTTGCTGCTCGGTCTCGCATTCGCCGAAACGACGGCAATTTACGGTTTGCTTGTCAGCATTCTTCTTATTTTCGTATCCTGACAGAAAAGACGCATCGGCATAGCCGAATTCGATCGAGAGAGCAAATAATATAGTAAAGAAAAAAAGGGTGTGGAATGAATATGTTATTCGTTGCGGGTCTGCTCGCAAATCCTTTTGAGGCGTTGGGTCTGGAATGGCAGAGCATCGTGCTTCATCTGTTCAACCTGGTCGTCCTGACGGTCGGGCTGTACTTTTTACTTTTCAAGCCGGTCAAGCGCATGGTCAAGGAACGCCAGGCGAAGGTCAAGAAAATCGAAAAGGAAAACGCCGAGCTGAACGAAGAGGTAAAAAAGATGAAGGAGAGTACCGAAGCCGTTTTGTCCGATGCGAAGAAGGAGGCTGCGGTCATCCATGAAAATGCCGTCAAAGTCGCAAACCAAAAGGCGGACGATATAGTTTCCTCCGCGCGCAGAGAGGCGAAGAGCCTGATCGAGCGCACGGAACAGGAGATGGAAGAGGAGCATCGCAAGCTGCAGTCGGACATCGAAAAGCAGATTGCGGATGTATCTTTGGCTGTGGCGGAAAAGGTGCTTGCCAGGGAAGTTACGCCCGAGGACGATAAAAAACTGATCGAAGACAGCCTTGCGCAGTGGAGCAAAGATTGATTATGAATACGCATGGCGATGAAACGGCGAGGGTCATCCTCGCCAGAAAACCGGACGCCGATCTCGTCGAAAAGATCGTGGCGTTTACCCAAAGCCGCGGGTGTACGAAAGTAAAATACACCATCGATCCGAAGATCGTCGGCGGCATCATCATTTATATAGGCGACGTCATTTACGACGGTTCCGTGCGGAGCCGGCTGGAGAATATCAAACATTCGTTATGACGCCGCACGCACAAGGTGTACTATGATTGACGTTAATGCGATAGGAAGAGGAATCCGCAAAAAACTGGATTCCGTGCGCGAATATACGGACGAACGCGCTTGCGGCAGAATCATTTATTCGGGCGACGGGGTCGTGCATATCACGGGTCTGCGGGATGTTAAATACAACGAACTTCTCGAAATTCAGGGCGGATACCGCGCCCTCGCGCTCAATCTGGAGCGCAATCAGGTCGGCGCCGTTTTGTTTTCGGGCGAAGATAAAGTCAGATACGGCGATCTTGCATATTCCACGGGCGAAACAGTTCAGATGCGTGTGGGAGAGGAACTTTTGGGGCGAATCGTCGACCCGCTCGGTCAGCCGCTCGACGGGTTGGCGGAAATCAAGTCGGAAAAATACCGCCCCGTCGAATATCCCGCTCCAGCCATTATGGACAGGGCAAAGGTCAACAAACCTTTGCAGACGGGAATCCTCGCCATCGACAGCATGATCCCCATCGGCAGGGGACAGCGTGAACTCATCATCGGCGACAGGCAGACGGGCAAAACTGCGATCGCCATCGATACCATACTCAACCAAAAGAATGAAAACGTGATCTGCATTTACGTTTCCATCGGTCAGAAATCTTCGTCGCTGGCAAAGATCGTTTCGACGCTGCGCAGCGAGGGTGCGATGGATTATACCTGCGTCGTCTCCTCCACGGCGGACGACCCCGTTCCGCTCCAGTATCTCGCGCCGTACAGCGGCTGCGCGCTGGCAGAATATTTTATGTACCAGGGCAAGGACGTGCTCATCGTTTACGACGATTTGTCCAAACATGCGGTCGCGTACCGCACGATGAGCCTGCTCTTGAAGCGCCCCGCAGGGCGCGAAGCGTACCCGGGCGACGTTTTCTATCTCCATTCCCGCCTTTTGGAGCGCTCCGCAAAGATGAGCGAAGAAAAGGGCGGCGGTTCGATCACGGCGCTTCCCATCGTCGAAACGCTCGCGGGCGACATATCGGCGTATATCCCGACGAACGTTATCTCCATTACGGACGGGCAGATCTATCTGGAAAGCGAACTCTTCAACAGCGGCGTGCGTCCTGCGGTCAACGTCGGTCTGTCCGTTTCGCGTGTGGGCGGCAGTGCGCAGCGCGCCGCGATCCGCCAGATCTCGGGTCAGCTCCGCGTCAATCTCGCGCAGTACAGGGAACTCGCCATCTTCATGCAGTTCGGTTCAGACCTCGATGCGGAAACGCAAAAAACGCTTTCGCGCGGGTTGAAAATGACGGATACCCTCAAACAGCGGCAGTATCTCAACTATTCCGTCAAGGACATGATCATTTTGCTCGCCGTTTCGCAGAGCGACCTGGTCGATAAAATTCCGGAGAAGAAGATGTCGGCATACGTTGACGGGCTGTTGGATTACATCCGCGTCAATCATGCCTCTCTGTTGGATGAAATCGACCCCGACCAAAAGCTGACGGACGAGGTGCAAGGGAAGATTTTTGCCGTCGCGGAAGAATACATCAACTGCTCGGTCGGCGATGACAGTGCGGGCGCTTCGTCCGCCGAAGAGGAACCGGCGGAGGCGGAATAATATGGCGGATATAACGGAGATCAAACATCGCATCAAGAGTATCCAGGATACCCACCAGATCACCAAGGCGATGGAGCTTATTTCCGTCGCCAAGATGCGCAAAGCAATACAAAAGCAGTCGTTTAGTTCTGTCTATTTCGATACCGTGCGCTATACCTTGAAGGATATCATGCGCCACAGCACGGATATCCGCCACAAGTACATCGACCGCCGTCCGGACAACCGCACCGCCTATATCGTGGTTGCGGGCGACAAGGGGCTCGCGGGAGCGTTCAACAACAACGTTCTGAATCTCGCATGGAAACATATGCAGGAGCGCCCCGTGCATTATATCGTCACCATCGGGCAGATGGCGCGCGCCTATTTTGAGAGCCGCAAACAGCCGGTCGACCTCGAATTTACGCACGCGGTCGCAAGTCCGACGCTGCACGACGCGCGCGGCATCACCCGCGATATTCTCGATTTATACGACCGCAACCTCATGGATGAAGTGTACGTCGTATTCACGCGCATGTTTTCGACCTCGGTGCATGAGCCGGTCATGGTCAAACTTCTTCCCGTTGCGGAGGAGGATATTGAGGCGGATCTGAATACCGATTACAGCGGGCAGATCGATTACGACCCTTCCCCGAACGAGGTTTTGAACGTGCTCGTGCCGCAGTATCTGATCGGCATGATCTATTCCGCGCTCATTCACTCGGCGGCGAGCGAGCATGCGGCGCGCATGATGGCGATGTCAAATGCGAACAAAAACGCCGAAAAGATGCTCGATGCGCTCAATCTCGAATACAACCGCCTGCGCCAGAGCGCCATCACGACAGAGCTTTTAGACCTTTCATCGGGCAGGTTTTTTTCAGACAACAATCTACATCAGAAGGTAAGGCACAATCATGGTAAATCCCGGTAGGATAAGTCAGATCATCGGCCCGGTCATAGACGTGGAATTTGAAGACGATATGCCGCCGATCAACGAAAAATTGGTCATCGAAGGGACGGATGCCGTCCTGGAAGTGCTGGCGCACGAAGGAAAGGGTTTTGTCCGCTGCATCGCCATGACGGCGACGGACGGTCTTTCGCGGGGCATGGCGGTACTCGACACGGGCGGGCAGATCACCGTACCCGTCGGCGAGGCGGTACTCGGCAGGGTGCTGAACGTCCTCGGCGAGCCCATCGACAATAAGGGCGAAGTCAAGTCGGACGTGCATTGGAACATCCACCGCAAACCGCCCGCATTCTACGACCAGAGCCCCTCGACGGAAATTTTCGAAACGGGCATCAAGGTCATCGACCTGCTCGCCCCGTACAGCAAGGGCGGCAAGATCGGTCTGTTCGGCGGCGCCGGCGTGGGCAAGACCGTCCTCATCATGGAACTGATGCACAACATCTCCAAGGAACACGGCGGCTATTCCATCTTCACGGGCGTCGGCGAGCGCTCCCGCGAGGGCAACGACATGATCGCGGACATGGAGGAATCGGGCGTCATTGCGAACACCGCGCTCGTCTACGGGCAGATGAACGAACCGCCCGGGAGCCGTATGCGCACCGCCTTTACCGGTCTCACGATCGCCGAATATTTCCGCGACGTGAACCGACAGGACGTGCTGCTGTTCATCGATAATATTTACCGCTATATTCAGGCGGGCAGCGAAGTTTCGGCTCTGCTCGGGCGCATGCCCTCGGCGGTCGGCTACCAGCCGACGCTCGCCACGGAAATGGGGCTTTTGCAGGAGCGCATCGCCAGCACGCGGCGCGGCTCAATCACCTCCATTCAGGCGGTGTACGTCCCCGCGGACGACATCACCGACCCCGCGCCCGCGGCGCTCTTCTCCCACCTCGACGCGACGACTGTTCTCTCGCGTAAGGTCGTGGAAATGGGTATCTATCCCGCGGTCGACCCGCTCGAATCTACGTCGCGCATCCTCGACCCGCAGATCGTAGGCAGGGAGCATTACGACATCGCGAACAAGGTCATCGCGACCCTGCAGCGGTATAAGGAATTGCAGGACATCATCGCCATCCTCGGCATGGACGAACTTTCCGAGGAGGATAAACAGGCGGTCTACCGCGCGCGTAAAATTCAGAAATTCATGTCGCAGCCCTTCTCTGTTTCCAAGATTTATACGGGGTTGGAAGGGCGCTATGTGCCTTTGCAGGCGACCATTGAGAGCTTCAAAACGATTCTTTCGGGCGAGGTGGACGATCTGCCCGAAAACGCCTTCTTCAACGTCGGCGATATCGACGAGGCAAAGGCGAAGGCGAGGACAATGCGGGCAGGGGAGTAACACCCTTGCCGTCGGGAGTGAAAAATGAATAAATTCTTTTTGGAGATCATCACGCCCGAAAAGACCTTTTATCGCGGCGAGGTGGACAGCATCAATATCCCCGCGCTGGGCGGCGCTTGTACTGTCATGGCGGGGCACCAGCCGATGGTTTTTGCCACGGAACCGGGCGTCATCCGCATCACGGAAAACGGCAAAACGCGCGAGGCGTTCATGAGCGAGGGCTTCGTCGAAGTTCGCCCGGACGAAACGATCGCCTTTTCGCAGGCGGTCGAATGGCCGGAGGACATCAACGAGCGGCGCGCGGAGGAAGCGAAGGAACGCGCGGAGGAACAGCTTCGGCGCAATCGGAGCGCGGCGGAATACCGCCTCAACCGCCAGGCCCTGCAGCGCGCATTCGCAAGGCTGCGCGTCAAGCACCACAATTATATGGATCAGAATTAAAGAAAAAGCGGAGCATCATGCTCCGCTCTCTTTTTATTGCTGCCGATTCGTTTGCAATTTCGCCGCTTTTTGTATATAATAGAGGTTGAACAAACGCAAGAACGCCACGGAGGAAAGAATGGCAAAGCCGAGCAAATATATCCGCAATTTCTGCATTATAGCGCACATCGACCACGGCAAGAGCACCATTGCAGACAGAATCATGGAGCTTACGGGGCAGGTTTCCGCGCGCGACATGGAGGATCAGCTCCTCGACTCGATGGATTTGGAGCGGGAGAGGGGCATTACCATCAAGCTGACGCCTGTGCGCATGTTTTACAAGGCGGACGACGGAAATGAGTACGAATTCAATCTCATCGATACGCCGGGGCACGTCGACTTTACCTACGAAGTTTCCCGCTCGCTTGCCGCGTGCGAGGGGGCGATTTTGGTCGTAGACGCCACGCAGGGCATCGAGGCGCAGACGCTCGCAAACGTCTACCTCGCCCTCGAAAACGACCTGGAGATCATTCCCGTCATCAATAAAATCGACCTTCCCTCCGCCGATATCGAGGGCACCCGCAAGGAGATTGAGGACGTAATCGGGCTGGATGCCTCCTATGCTCCCTGTGTTTCTGCCAAAGAGGGAACGAATATACGCGACATTTTAGAGAAAATTGTCGAGTATATCCCCGCACCCGACGGCGATACCGAGGCGCCGCTTAAAGCGCTCATCTTCGACAGTTATTACGACAACTACAAGGGCGTCATTTTATTTGTCCGCATCAAGGACGGCAGCGTCAAGGTGGGGGACATTATCCGGACATTCCAGTCGGACAAGCAGTACGACGTGACGGAGGTGGGCGCCTTTAGTCCCAAACTCGCGCCTAAGGAAATTCTGCGCGCGGGCGAAGTCGGTTACATCGCGGCGAGCATTAAAAGCATACAGGACGTCGCCGTCGGCGATACGGTCACGAACGCGCTTTCGCCCGCCAAAGAACCGCTGCCCGGCTATAAAAAGGTGCAGCCCGTCGTGTTCTGCGGCATCTATCCGCTGGACGGGAGCAAGTTCAACGACCTGAAGGACGCGCTCTTGAAATTGCAGCTCAACGACGCGTCGCTCATCTTCGAGCCGGATACATCCGTCGCGCTCGGGTTCGGATTCCGCTGCGGCTTTTTGGGGCTTCTGCACATGGAAATTATTCAGGAACGCATCGAGCGGGAATTCAATCTCGACATCATCACCACCGCGCCGAGCGTTTCCTACAAAGTGCATAAGACAGACGGGGAGGAGCTGTTTGTCGACAACCCGTCGCACCTGCCCGATCAGACGGACATCGAATACATGGAGGAACCGATTGTCAAGGTCGAAATTTATTCCCCGCCCGAATACATCGGCTCGATTATGGACTTGTGCCAGGATAAGCGCGGCGTGTTCAAGGATATGACCTATCTCGACGAAAAGAGGGTCAAACTCTTGTACACCTTGCCCCTCAACGAGATCATCTACGACTTTTTCGACCAAATAAAATCGCGCACGCGCGGCTATGCGAGCTTCGATTACGAGCTCATCGGCTACGAGCGGAGCGAACTTGTCAAACTTGATATTCTGCTCAACGGCGACGTGTGCGACGCGCTCTCCATGATTGTGCATAAGGACAGGGCGTACCCCCGCGGCAGGGAACTCGCGGAAAACCTGAAGGAGGCAATCCCGCGCCAGCTCTTCGAGATTCCCATTCAGGCGGCTGTCGGCGGAAAGATCATCGCGCGCGAGACGGTCAAAGCGGTGCGGAAGGACGTCCTTGCCAAGTGCTACGGCGGCGACATCACCCGCAAAAAGAAGCTGCTCGAAAAGCAGAAAGAGGGCAAAAAGCGCATGCGCAGCATCGGTTCGGTCGAAGTTCCGTCCGAAGTGTTTATGTCCATCTTGAAGACGAATAAATGAGTAAATTTCAGATACGGAAAGCGCGCCGCTCCGATGCGGAGGAAATTTTTAAGTTGGTATCCCGCACGATCGATGCGTGTTATACGGGATATTATACGGAAAAAATCGTCGGCGCATTTCACGATTTTCATTCGGCAGAAAATATTCTGTCCTCCGTCGAGTACGGTAAATGTTACGTTTGCGTACGCGGCGGTGCAATCATCGGAACGGTTACGGCGGAGGGCGCGGAGGTGCATCGCCTGTTCGTTTCTCCCGATGTGCAGGGCGGAGGCGTGGGCGCGGCTCTCCTGCGGTTTGCCGAAAGGGAGATACAAAAAACATCCCCCTTTGTGCAGGTCGATTCCTCGATCCCGGCGGAAAAGTTTTATGAGCGCATGGGTTATACCCTCAAAGAAAAATGCACGGACGAGGTTTGCGGCGAGCCGATTTATTGGAAGGTTTACATTAAAAATTTTCCGCAGAGCGCCGCAATTTTTGATGCGGATTCCCGTGCGGGAATGATGAAGCGCGGAGCGGAAGGGGATAATTTTTTCAGCCGTGTCTATGCGGCGGTGCAGAGGATCCCATGCGGAAAAGTGGCAAGCTACGGTCAGATCGCACGCCTGTGCGGAAGTCCGCGCTCCTCGCGCGCGGTAGGATATGCGCTGCACGTCAACCCGTTCCCCGGCGTCGTGCCGTGCCACCGCGTGGTAAACCGCGAGGGCAGGCTCGCTCCCGCCTTTGCCTTCGGCGGCGCCGAGGTGCAAAAAGAGCTGTTGGAGAGGGAGGGCGTCGAAGCTGTTCAAAAAGACGGGCTTTATTACGTTGATATGGAAAAATACCGCTGGAATGCGTAATCAGCGGTATTTTTGGTAATTTTCAGAGTATTACGTCAGGCATAATTGCCTGAAAGTGAGGATAAATTGATATGGCAGGGATCTACATCCACATTCCTTTTTGCACATCGAAGTGCCGCTACTGCGATTTTACTTCCTACCCCGGGAAGATCGGCTTTGCCGATGCTTACATGGCGTGCGTCTATAAGGAGATGAAACTCCGTTCCTCGGATTTGAAAGATAAAGTTTTCGATACCGTGTATATCGGCGGAGGGACTCCCTCGGTGATCGACGCGAAGTGGATCGTCGGGTGCATGAATCAGATTCGCGCCTGCTACACGCTCGCGCCGGATGCCGAAGTTACCATCGAGATGAACCCGGGTACTGTCACGGAGGAGAAAATCCGAACCTACAAGAGGGCGGGCGTCAACCGCTTTTCCATCGGGTTGCAGACGGCGATCGATGCGCAGCTTGAGGAGCTCGGTCGCAGGCACACCGCGGCAGATTTTGTTGAAGCCTGCCGCTTGCTTGGCGACGTCAATAAGAGTGCAGATATCATGATCGGACTGAAGGGGCAGACGAGTGGGGATATCCGCAAATCGATCGACCTTGCTGCGGAGCAGGGTGTCTCGCACATCTCCATGTACGCGCTCACCCCCGAGGACGGCACGCCAATTTACACCGACTATCTCAATGGCGAACTGCCCGATGCCGACGAGGTCGCGGCGCTCTACGACAGCGCCCGCGCCTATCTGAAGCAGCTTGGGTTCGAGCGATATGAGGTGTCGAACTTTGCAAAGAAGGGGTTTGAATCCCGCCACAATCTCAATTACTGGCGCAGGGGAGAATACATCGGTTTCGGTGTCGATGCAAGCTCCTTCATGTGCAACCGCCGCTTTACGAATACGCGCGATTTAGACGACTATATCAAGTGCATTCTGTCCGACCATTATCCCGTCGTTTCCGACGAGGAGATCACTGGTGAAGATGCAAAGTTTGAAAAGGTCATTCTCGCTCTGCGCACGGAGGAGGGACTGGACATCGCGGCATACAGGCGCGAATTCGGCTCGGAATTTGTCCTCGATTTTGAAGAGGCTCTCGTCAAAAACAAGGGATATTTCGACCTTGTTGACGGAAAGCGCGTTAAAATCAAGGAGAAGTATTTATACGTTCAAAACCACATTTTAATGGATTTTTTGAAGTAATATCAAGTACTATGTCTGATATAATTATGATAAAATGACCTATTCTCCCCGAGTAGCAATGATTTCGCCCGTTTCTGCGTCGGTGAGCATGGCATAGGTGTTCCCGTTGCGGTCGGTCAGTCCGACGTAGTAGAAACAGCGTTCATTGTCGTACAGCAGGCGCACATACAGTTCGCCCGCAAAGGAGCCGCCCGAGGTGAGCGCAGCGAAGCGATCGCTTTCCGCCGTGCGCACTTTCTCCAGAAGGTCGGCAAGTTGCAGAGTTTTCTCCGTCTTAATGCTCGTAGCCGAAACGGCGATCGGTTCAGCGCTGTCATCGTCGGCGATCGTAATTGTAAAGGAGATCGTCGTTTCCTCCGGAGCCGGGAGCGTCTGCGAGCAGCGGTGTACGAGGCGCACGCTGTCGAAGGAGAGTTCGGAGGAATATTCCTTTCCGCCGAGCGAATAACGGACGGAATAGGTCTTTGTGTTATCCGGCGCGGTGAGCGCGATCTCGAAGACATCGCTCATATCGCCGACGTTGCCGTCTGCCGTGTAGGGGTATTCGCGCCGCGAATAACTTGCGAATACGGAATATTCGCCCTGCGTGCCTATGTAGATGTCGCTGCGGAATTCCGAAACATAATCGGAAAGGTCGGCTTGTGCGCTGCATCCGCCGAAGAGCATTGCCGCCAGGCAGACGGAAATTGCGAGGAATGAGAGAATAAATTTTTTCATGGACTCTACCTGCCAATAAAATTTCTATTGTATTTTATTTTTTTCTCGGCACGAAAATGATTACTTTCCCAAATTAAGTTGATTTTTTTGCCGCGCTGTGATAAAATGAACAAAATAATTTTTTCGGATGCGCGGGTGTGCGTGTAAAGCCGGAATTCGGGATGCGCGGAGGGGAGCGTTGGGTAAACTTGTTTTAAAAACTGCGGCGGCGACTTTTTCACTGTTGGTCGCTTTTGCTCTCATAGTATTCGGCGCGGTCAGTCTTGTCTCGCCGTCGGCGATGGTGGCTTTTTCCGATTCGTTGGGGATGACCGGCGTCGGCGCATATTACAGCGTTGCCGCCTACGAGCGTTCGGGCGATATAGCCGATCTTGCGGAGGCTGTAGAACGCAGTTACGATGCCGGGCATTACGCCGATGCGGCGGACTATGGCTCTGCGCTTCTGAAAGATCCCGGATTTGCCGGTTATTGTTCCGAGCGCGACGCCGAAACACAGGGCAGCGCGTCCATTCTCAGCGAATATGACCAGTATGCCGCGGGTATCGTTTCGTCTGCGCAATATTATGCAGGAGAAAAGGAGCAGGCGCTGGGTACAGCGTTGGAAAGCCTGGGGCAGACATTTCCGCAGAACAATGCAGTAATTTATCTCGCCGCCGCGGCAATGTCGCAGGACGACACCGAATTCTGTAAAACATTGTCGGAGCGGTTGGAAACGCTTGCGGTCGAAGATCCCGCCGAGCAGGGCAATTTACAGGCGTTTCTGTTGCAGCTGCAAATTTATTGTGCGGCATAATCCGCGCGGCAGAGCGTTCCGCGGCTCGATTAAATTCGTTTGAAAATTTATTACATAGAGTAAAAAATGAAGGAGAAATGCTTATGAACAAGATAGTGCAAGAGGGTTTGACTTTTGACGACGTGCTTCTGATCCCGGCAGCATCCGACGTGCTTCCCGCCGAGGTCGATCTGTCCACGCGGCTGACAGACGACATTCGTCTGAATATACCGCTGATGAGCGCGGCGATGGACACCGTCACCGAGAGCAAGCTCGCGATCGCTATCGCCCGCGAAGGCGGCATCGGCATCATCCATAAAAATATGTCCATCGAGGAGCAGGCGAGCCAGGTCGACAAGGTCAAGCGCAGCGAACACGGCGTCATCACCGACCCGTTTTTCCTCGCGCCCGACAACAGCGTGCGCGAGGCGGTCGCGCTCATGGAGCGGTATAAAATCAGCGGCGTGCCCATCACAAAAAACGGCAAGCTCGTCGGCATCCTGACCAACCGCGATCTCCGCTTCGAATCCAACTACGATCAGCCGATCGATAACGTCATGACGAAGGAGAACCTCGTCACGGCGCCCGTCGGCACGTCTTTGGAAGAGGCGCAGAAAATCCTCGGGAAACACCGCATTGAAAAACTTCCCATCGTGGATAAAGACGGCTATCTGAAAGGCCTTATTACTATTAAGGATATTGAAAAGAGCATTCAGTACCCGAATTCCGCTCGCGACAAGAACGGCCGCCTGCTCGCAGGCGCGGCGGTCGGCAGGGCGGCAAATACGATGGAGCGCATCGCCGCGCTCATCGCCGCAAAGGTCGACGTCATCACCGTCGACACGGCGCACGGGCATCAGAAGGGCGTTCTTGAAGAAGTTTCCAAAATCAAAGCAAAATATCCGAATCTCGCGCTCATTGCAGGCAATGTTGCGACGGCAGAGGCGACCAAGGCTCTCATTGATGCGGGCGCAGACGTCGTAAAGGTCGGCATCGGCCCCGGTTCCATCTGCACGACCCGCGTGGTCGCGGGCATCGGCATGCCCCAGCTCACGGCGGTCATGCAGTGCGCGGAAATGGCGGACAAAATGGGCAAGCGCATCATTGCGGACGGCGGCATCAAGTACAGCGGCGACATCGTCAAGGCGATCGGCGCGGGCGCTTCCGTCGTCATGATCGGCAGCCTGTTTGCCGGTACGCTTGAAAGCCCGGGCGAAATCGAAATTTATCAGGGCAGGAACTTCAAGGTCTACCGCGGCATGGGTTCGCTCGGCGCAATGGCGGCGGGCGGCAACGACCGCTATTTCCAGGAAAACAACCGCAAATTTGTACCCGAGGGCGTGGAAGGCCGCGTTCCTTACAGGGGGAAGGTTGCGGACATCGTGTACCAGATGGTCGGCGGACTGCGCGCCGGTATGGGGTATTGCGGAATGCACAATATCGACGAGATGCGCAAAAAAGCGCGTTTTGTCCGCATCACGAACGCGAGCCTCATCGAGAGCCACCCGCACGACATTTCCATCACGAAGGAATCTCCCAATTACAGCCCCCGCGGTCTGTAATGGATGCAGTCAATGTACCGCCGTTTTTCGTGCGGTACATTCCTTTTACGCACATAGCCGGGGGAGATGAGAAGGGAGTTTAATTAAAATGCAGCATCAGAGAGTTTTGGTTTTGGATTTCGGCGGACAGTACAACCAGCTGATCGCGCGCCGCGTGCGCGAGCAGGGCGTGTACTGCGACCTCGTGCCATTCACGACAAGCAACGATAAAATCCGCGAATACGCGCCCATCGGCATCATCTTCACGGGCGGGCCGAACAGCGTGTACGAGGCGGGCGCGCCCGACGTGGATGCGGAAATTTTTGAATTGGGTATCCCCGTGCTCGGCATCTGCTACGGCTGTCAGCTCGTCGCGCACAAGCTGGGCGGCAGGGTCGCCCATGCGGAAACGCGCGAATACGGCAAGAGCGAAATCGAGTATTCGGAGAGCTTGCTCTTCAAAGGCATCGATAAAAACAATATCTGCTGGATGAGTCACACTGACTATGTCGGCGAGGTTCCGTCCGGCTTCCACATCACCGCCACGACGAAGACCTGCCCTGCGGCGGGCTTTGAAAACGCGGAAAAGAATATTTACGGCATTCAGTTCCACCCCGAAGTGCATCACACCGCGCAGGGCGATATGATTTTGCGCAATTTCCTGTACGAGATCTGCGGCGCGAAGGGCGACTGGACGATGTCGAACTTCGTGTCTGAGCAGGTGGAGATACTCAAAAAGAAGCTCGCGGGCAAAAAGGTTTTGTGCGCGATGAGCGGCGGAGTGGACAGCGCCGTCGCGGCGACGCTCGTGCATCGCGCGGCGGGGGATAACCTCACCTGCGTGTTCGTCGACCACGGGCTTCTGCGCAAGGGCGAATCGGAGGAGGTCGTCTCCGTGTTCCGCGACAAGCTGGGCATGAACCTCATCCGCGCCGACGCGAGCGAGCGCTTCCTGAAAAAATTGAAGGGCGTCGCAGACCCCGAAAGGAAGCGCAAGATTATCGGCGAGGAATTCATCAAGGTGTTCGAGGCGGAGGCCAAGAAGATCGGCGCGGTCGACTACCTCGTGCAGGGCACCATTTACCCCGACGTCATCGAGAGCGGGAAGGGCGCGTCGGCGGTCATCAAGAGCCACCACAACGTGGGCGGGCTTCCCTCCGTCGTCGATTTCAAGGAGATCATCGAACCGCTGCGCGACTTGTTCAAGGACGAGGTGCGCAAGGTCGGCACCGAGCTCGGGCTTCCCGATTCGGTCGTCGAACGGCAGCCTTTCCCCGGCCCGGGGCTTGCGATCCGCATCATGGGCGAGGTGACGGAGGAAAAATTGCAGACTCTGCGCGACGCGGACTATATTCTGCGCGAGGAGATCGCCAAGGCGGGGCTGAACCGCGAGATCTGGCAGTACTTTGCCGTCATCACCTCGACGTATACGGTCGGCGTGATGGGCGACGCGCGCACCTATGAGCCGGTCATCGCCCTGCGCGCCGTGACGAGCGTGGATGCCATGACGGCGGACTGGGCGCGCATCCCGTACGATGTATTGGAGCGCATCTCCAACCGCATCGTCAACGAAGTGGAGCACGCCAACCGCATCGTGTACGACATCACGAGCAAACCGCCCGCAACGATCGAGTGGGAGTAAAACAGCGGCGGGTTATCCGCGGCGGACAATTTTTTCTATGAAAATCGCGCTTTTGCAGCTTCTGCCCGCGGGCAGTGAATCGGAAAACCGAAAAAAGGGCGAAAAGTGGTGCCGCCGCGCGAAGGACGCGGGCGCGGATATCGCGCTCTTTCCCGAAATGTGGAGCTGCGGCTATTCCTTTCCGCGGGATGTTGACGCATTAAGAGCCGCGGCGATTGCGGCGGACGGGGATTTCGTCAATTCCTTCGGCGAGCTTGCGGCGCGGCTGCAAATGGCGGTCGGCATAACCTTTCTGGAACAATACGAGCCGTCGCCGCGCAACTCGTTTGTGCTTTTCGACCGCTTCGGCAGGCGCGTTCTGTCGTATGCGAAGGTGCACACCTGCGATTTCGGCGAGGAGCGCGTGTTGACGGCGGGCGATTGCTTCCCCGTTTCCGAGCTGGATACGGCGGAGGGGAAAGTCAAGGTCGGCGCGATGATCTGCTACGACCGCGAATTTCCCGAAAGCGCGCGCATCCTCATGCTCGAAGGGGCGGAACTCATCCTGGTGCCGAACGCATGTCCCATGGAAATCAACCGCTTGTCGCAGCTGCGCGGGCGCGCGTACGAAAATATGTGCGCGATCGCGACGGCGAATTACCCGAAGGGCCAGCCTGACTGCAACGGGCATTCCACTGTGTTCGACGGCGTGGCGTATCTCCCGGGCGAGGAGGCTCCGCGCGATACCTGCCTTTTAGAGGCGCCCGAAGGGGAAGGGTTGTACTTTGCAGAGCTGGATTTGGCGCTCTTGCGGGAATATCGGCGCAGCGAAGTACACGGCAACGCCTACCGCCGCCCGCTCCTGTATAGTAAAATCCTCGATACGGCAGTGGAGGAAACGTTCGTCCGCGCCGATAAGAGAGAGCGATAAAAAGATAGTACGGAGGATATTCGAATGGAAAACAACAAGCGCCCCGAGAACATGGCGCGCATCAACAGCGAAGCGCTCGCAAACGCATTTATCGACGAGCAGGTGAAGGCGATTCAGAAGCAGGTCGGCGACAAAAAGGTATTGCTTGCACTTTCGGGCGGGGTGGATTCGTCCGTCGTGGCGGCTCTGCTCATCAGGGCGATCGGCAAAAACCTCGTCTGCGTGCATGTCAACCACGGGCTTCTGCGCAAGGGCGAGCCCGAGCAGGTTATCGAAGTGTTCCGTAATCAGATGAATGCGAACCTCGTCTATGTCGACGCCACAGACCGTTTCCTGGATAAACTCGCGGGCGTTTTCGACCCCGAAAGGAAGCGCAAAATCATCGGCGCGGAGTTTATCCGCGTGTTCGAAGAGGAAGCGCGCAAACTGCACGGCATCGAATTTCTTGCGCAGGGAACGATTTATCCCGACATTTTGGAGAGTGGCCCGGTCAAGGCGCATCACAACGTCGGCGGGTTGCCGGAAGATCTGAAATTTGAATTGGTCGAACCGCTCAAATTCCTGTTCAAGGACGAAGTCCGTGTGGTCGGCAAAGCGCTCGGTCTTCCCGATAACATGGTCTACCGTCAGCCGTTTCCCGGCCCCGGTCTCGGCGTTCGCTGCCTGGGCGCCATTACGCGCGAGCGGCTGGAATGCGTGCGCGAATCGGACGCCATCCTGCGCGAAGAGTTCGACAAAAACGGGCTTGCCGGCAAGGTTTGGCAGTATTTCACCGTCGTACCAGACTTCAAGTCGGTCGGCGTCAAGGGCGGAGAACGCACCTATGAATATCCCGTCATCATCCGTGCGGTCAACACGGTCGACGCGATGACGGCGACGGTGGAGGATATTCCGTTCGCGCTCCTGCAGCACATCACCGACCGCATCACGAAAGAGGTGAAAGGTGTCAACCGCGTGCTGTACGATTTGACGCCGAAGCCCTGCGGAACCATCGAATGGGAATAATTCATCGACAGTTTTATAGGATACGTCGTATTTTGAAATACCTTTGCAAAAATTTTCGCAAATGTATTTCTTTTTTTGTATAAATATGGTATACTGAATCATAGTACTTTCCTATGTGAAAGAAATTTATGATTCGGGTGGAAAATGACGGACCTGACTTACGAAGCGCTTCAAAAGATTATCAGGAGCCATAAAGAACCGGACAAGCAGTTCTATCTTGATCTGCTGGATACGGAAGTGCAGCGTGCGGCGGAAGAACAGCACGTCCGCGCGGTAATGATCCTTCTGAAAGTTTGCTACATCAACAAGCTGAAGGAAAAAATCGCTTCCGCGCAGAAAGAGGCGGAAGGGTTGCGCGGCGAAGATTTTTCGGCGGAAAATTACCGTGCCATCATAGGTTTGAACGCACAAATCAAACAATGGCACGCGGAGATCGAGGGATACAAGGGGTTCTTTACGGAACCGTACTTCGCCCGTATGGATCTCGTGGACGACAAAGAGGGGTATAACAGTTACTATATCGGAAAAAAGGGCGATCTGAACCTGGAGATCGTCGATTGGCGTGCGCCTCTTGCGCGGAAATATTACCAGAAGAGCCAGATTCTGTTTGCGATAAACGAATATAATTATAAGCTGATTTTGCGCCGCGCCCTTCGTACCGGCAACGGGAAACTGCTCGACTTCAAAAACGAATATCTGAATTTAAAAGATTACCTCACAAAGGAGGAGATCGCGGGGCGAGACGAGGAGATCATCTTTGACCCGTATCTCAAGGAGATATTAAAGAGCCGCAAAGAGCAGTCGGAAATCTCCGATATCATCGAAACCATTCAGGAAAAGCAGTACGAGATCATCACCAGACCCGAGCGCGACTCCTTTATCCTGCAAGGGTGCGCGGGAAGCGGCAAAACGATGATCATGCTGCACCGTTTGAGTTTTCTCATGTACAACAACGAAAAGCTCGGCCCGCGCGACGTGCTTGTAATCACCCCGAGCGATTCCTTCAACGCCTTCATCGACGAGCTTTCGCAGGTGCTGGAGTTGGAAAAAGTCAAAACGACGACCATCGACGATTATTTTTTGCAGCTTCTGCGCAATGCAGAGGTAGATATATCGGACAGGATCGACCCTTCTGCAAAGCCGCCGCGGCAGTACTGCGAATATATTTATTCGCCGAAATTTTACAAGGATATACAGACGCGTCTGGCAAAAATTTACGACGGAATCGTCGGTATGTTCGTCAGCCCCGAGTGCGGGCAGTTTATCGAAACGGCGGCGGAAGACTGCCGTGCGCAGGCAGAGGAATTTGCGAAACTCAAGAACGCGAGCGTTCGTGTGCGCCGCGCCGTTTTGGGCGAAATCAAGGAAAAGCCCGAGGGCGGGCTTTTCTATACAAAGCCGTTCCGCGAGCTGATGAACGAAGTCACAGCTGTCGGAGAATTTTTCGAAAGCGACCTGAAAAGCGACAAAATCAAAGTGTACAGTGTATTTTACGGGCGGATTTTAAGTTTTTACCGTGCTGCTTCCTACATTTACCGCATGCACGGCCGTGTTGTTTCTGCCGCATTGGAAGATCTGGCGCGCCTAAAGGAGACGGTCGCAAAGGAGATCACGGATCTCCGGCGCTATAAAATCTATCGGGGCGGCGAGGAGGTCGAAACGTATGCCGACCGCATTTCCCGCCGCGGCGAACTGCTTCGGGAAATCGATAAAATAGCGGAATCGGTGAAAAAGATCGGCGAAAAATTCGGCGCTTTCTGCGAGTTGTTCGAAACGCTGCGCGGCAACGATTATTTTGTGCGGATCGGCAAGTGCGGCACGCATATCGAGCTGGCACGGCTGTTCTATAAGGAGATCGTGCGCAAAATCAAGAACAAACTCGGTATCGGTAAGGGACTGTTCCGCTGCGACGCCTATGTGCTTTGCACTCTCATGGCTTTGTTGGGCGAAAGGCTCGGCCCGCGTTACGGTCTCGTGTTCATCGACGAGGGGCAGGATATCTCCGTCAACGAATACGAACTTCTGAAAACGATCAATGTGGACGCGTCGTTCAATATTTACGGCGACCTGGAACAAAACATTACCCCGTTCCGCGGCGTCGACGCTTGGGAAAAGGTGGGCGATTTCCCCGTCTGCCATCTCAACCAAAATTACCGCAACACAAATCAGATCGTGGATTATGTGGCGGAACATCTCGGCATCGATATGCGCCCGATCGGGTTCGACGGGCCTGCGGTCGAGCATATATCCCCGCGCGGCATCAGCGGCTTTTTCCGTGAAAAAAAGGGGTTGAAGGCGATCATCGTTTCCGAACGATCGTTCGAACGATACCGCCGCAAAAATTACAATATCCTCGGCGCAACGGGCCGCATATCAAAAACAAAGATCAATCTGATGACGGTGTACGAATCGAAGGGACTGGAGTTCACGAGCGTAGCGGTTGCGGATGCGGATATGGCGCCGCACGAAAAATACATCGCCTACACGCGCGCGCTCAAGGAGCTAGCGATCGTGGAGGAGCACGGAAATGCGGAATAATTATCTTTTGGATGCGGACGAGACGATTTTGGATTTCGTCCGCTCTTCGCGTGAGGGCCTGTTTTACGCGATGCGCGCACTGGAACTTCCCTGCAGCGAGGAAACGTTCGCGCTGTACAAGGCTGTCAACGACGGCGTGTGGAAGGAATACGAACAGGGGAAAATCACGAAAAAGCAGCTGATGAAGGTGCGCTTCGTACGCTTTCTGGAACGGCTCGGTTTGCAGGCGGACGCGGAAAAGCTGAACGCCGTCTATTCCGAAAAGCTGTCGCATACGGGATATCTGCTGGAGGGCGCGGAGGAGTTTTTGCCCGAGCTGAAAAAGCGCGGCAGGATATTCCTCATCACCAACGGCACGCCCGCGGCGCAGTACGGGCGGCTGGAATCGCTCGGTTTGCGGGATTTTTTCGACGGGATTTTTGTTTCCGACGAAATCGGGTATGCCAAGCCTGACCGCCGTTTTTTCGAATATGTTCTGAAAAATGCGGCGATCGGCAGGGCGGACTGCGTCGTAATCGGCGATTCGCTGTCCTCCGACATAGCGGGCGCGGCAAACGCGGGGATCGTTTCCGTGTGGTATAATCCGTCCGGGAAGCCTGCGGCAGGGGCAAAGCCGGACTATACGGCAAAAAGCTATGCGGACATTCTTGCGGAAGCCGACCGTCTGGCTCTCCGCAGCTCCGTATAGGGCGTGCCGCATATGGGAATAAACGCATGCGGCGGTATTTCGTTTTTTGCCCGTAGTGAATCGGCGCAACGCTTGCGGATACAGGAAAAAAGTGGTATAATTGAAAGGGTAAGGATACTGAACAGCCGTACGGTTCGGAATATGCAGGGAGGAGAGAATGGCAGGAAAGAAATCGGTTAAATCAACATTGAAGGAAAGCCTCGCGTTGCAGGTAAAAGCTCAGCAGTTTTACGGTTATGCCGACCGCTTTAACCGCGTTCCGCTCTTTATTTCGCTGCTGCTTTCCAATGCGGGTGCGGAATCGGCGGAAAACATCGATGTCGTCATCGAAAACGGAAACGGGTTTTTAGTCCCGTTTTCCCGCCATTTCGAGGAGATTCCGTATGAAAGTTCGGTCGAAATCGAGGCTGCGGATATCGCTTCGCCCCTGTATCTGACGGAACTTTCCGATATTCGCGAGGAAACGGTGCTCATCCGCGTTCTGCACGGGAAAGACGTTGTTGCCGAAACTTCTGTCCGCGTCGTAGTATTGCCTTTCGATTTTTGGAGCGGCAGGAGCGGAAACGCGGAACTGCTCACCTCCTTTGTCCGCCCGAAGGTGGCGGACTGCCTGCGCGTACTCGACGACGCCCGCGCGCAGCTGAAAAAATGGAACACCGATACCGAATGGCGGGGCTATCAGGAGGGGGACAAAAATAAGATACGTCTTCTCGCCGCGGCGATCTATGCGGCTGTCAAGCGCCAGGCGGTGGAAAAGTCTGCCGCGGAATACAGTTACGATGCGCCCGTACCCGTCGGCGACATCACCAAGATCCTCAAAAACAAGGTCGGCACCTCCTTCGAACTCGTTCTGTTCCTCGCCTCCTGCTTCGAGTGCGCGGGGCTGCACCCCGTCGTGGCGATGGGCGAAAAGAGCGTTTCCTGCGGCGTCTGGCTGTACGATAACTGTTTTGCGGACAGCGTGAGCGACGATACCGTATTGCTCGGGAATTACATTGCCGACGGCATCAACAACGTCAGTATGTTCGATGCGGAGGATGTATTCGCGGGCAGGAACGTGAACTATACGGCGGCGGAAAAGCATTTCGCGCAGAAACTTTCGGGCGGCTGGTTTGATACGGTCATCGACGTCAGGCGCTGCCGCCTCGCCCGTATCCGCCCGCTCCCTCTGAAAGTGAAGGGGATCAAAGGTTACGAGCTTTTGGGCGAAGAGGATACCGACATCGACGCCGCGCCGGAAATTATTTCGGGCGCCCGCAAACTCAGCCTTGACGGCAAAGTAACGAAAAACAAGCAGTGGGAGCGCCGCCTGCTCGATTTGTCCCTCAAAAACGCGCTCCTGAATTTCCGCCCCGACAAGTATGCCCTTCATATCCTGTCGTCGGACGTCAACAGCACGTTTGAAAGCCTTTCCTCGGGCGAGGAATTTTCCGTTTTGGAAAAGACGGCGGACGTGCGCGGAGTGTTGCCGATAAACGAATATTTCGGAGTGTCGGCAAATCTCTCCGTGCTCAACGAATTGTTGGACGTAGAGTTGAAAAACAGACGCCTTCGTACCTATTCGGAAGCGAAGGACATCGACGACATTCTCCGGTATCTCATCAAGAAAGGGAAGACGGCGGAGGAGGAAGCGGGCGCCAACGTCCTGTATCTGGCATTCGGGTTCCTCAAATGGTACGAACCGAATTCGAGCGAGGCGAAATATGCGCCTCTCGTACTCTGCCCCGTAAAAATAACAAGGAGCAAGGGCGGAAAAGGGTTTTCCGTTTCATTTACCGAGGACGAAAAGCAGATCAACAACACACTCCTCGAATTCCTGCTGCGCGAATTTAAAATCGACATCCGCGGGTTGGATAATATCACTTCGGGCATCCGCATCTCCGAAATCCTGGCGATGGTCAAGATGGAGATCCTCAACATGAAGCGCTGGGAGGTGCTGGACGAGGTCTACCTCGCAAGTTTTTCCTTTGCGCGCTTTGCAATGTGGAACGACGTGCGGAAAAATATCGATAAATTCCGCAAAAATCCGCTTATCCGTTCCCTGCTCGATAACCGCCTGGAAATTCCGAACCATGTTTTTGAAAACAAGTCGGAAGACGATTACAGCCCCGCCGAAATCCTTTGCCCCCTGACGGCGGACAGTTCGCAGTTCGCGGCGGTCGCGGAGGCGGTCGGCGGCGCGAGCTTTGTCCTGCACGGGCCTCCCGGAACGGGCAAGAGCCAGACGATCACCAACATCATTGCAAACTGCCTGAACAACGGCAAGCGCGTTTTGTTCGTCGCCGAAAAACAGGCGGCTTTGTCCGTCGTCAAAAAGAGGCTCGATTCGATCGGGCTTGGCGACTTCTGCCTCGAGCTGCACTCGGCGAAGCTGGATAAAGCGCAGCTCCTTAAAAAGATGGAAACGACGCTGTCACTCACCTCGGAGCAGGAAGGGCAGGATTTCGCTTCGAAGGCAGAGCAGATCGAGGAAGTGCGGGCGGCTCTGAACGAACCCGTCCGCGCCCTGCATAAGAAGCGCCGTCTGGGTGTTTCCGTTTACGAGGGGATTCTCGTCTATGAAAAGAACAAAAATGCGCCCGATGTCCTGGATATCGAAAGCACCTTTTACGACAGCCTGACCAAGGAAAAACTCGAATCATACGAAAATATGCTCATCGAGGTGTCGGCGGCGGCGAAGCAGTGCGGCGGCGCTTACCGTTCCCCCTTCGACAATGTCAACCTCCGCGAATACGACAACAATGTCCGCAACCGCGTGTACTATGCGGCAGAGGTTTTGCTTGCGGAAATCAAGCACCTGAAGAGTTATCTCGCCCTGTTCCTCGATTTCTACCGCCAGCGCATCAGTTCCTTTACACAGAAAAAACTGCGGACTCTCGTACAACTTGTGGAAATGCTTCGCAGCGGCGAGTTGGATAAATATTTTTCCTGCGACGAGAACGAGTTTTATGTATTTTTTAACGCCAACCGCCGCCTGGACAGGCTTCTCGGCAACTATTTCAAGAACTTCAAGAGTCTTGTCGATCTGGACGCCGATCCTGTCGTTGTCGAGCAGGAACTGGAAAACTGGGGCGACAATTACCGCAGTTCGAAAACGCTTTCGGCTGTGGCAAAGCGGCTGCGCCGGAGCGCGGTGGGCGAACTTACGCCTTCCGACGAGGTCAAATACATCGGCATCGTCGCCCAGATATACGAAGATTTGCAGCTGGTGCGCCGCAACACTCCGCTTTCGTCGAACTTTTTCGATCGCGGCGGGCGCATCAACTTCCGCAAGCGTGAGGAGTTCATGGAACCTCTCCGCCAGATGCACGCGCTAGCGGAGGGCGTGTTCATGGACTATAATGCAGACAGCTTCAACAGCGTCTGCGTACAGGCGGAGGGCGGCGGCTATGCCGACCCGATCCTCGATGGTCTCAAACAGGCGGTCGCGGGGTTCGAAAACAGCCGCGAAAGTTTCTGCGAGGTCATTGCCGCCGATCCGGAAAAATATTCGGACGAAGATTTGCTCGACTATTTCAATACCAAAGCCGGGGCATTGATCGACAACATCGATATGCTTTCCGCGTGGTGCCTGTATAAAGAAATTTCCGGTAAATTGGACGAGGAGGGGCTTACCTTTGTCACCGATTCTCTCGAATCGGGCGCGGTTACCTCGGACAATATTCTCGACAGTTTTCGTAAAAACGTCTATCGCAATTTTATTGAAACGAATATTTCCGCCGATCCCGTGCTGTCGACCTTCTCTGCCTCCGTTCTGGAGGAGAAGATCGAGCTGTTCCGCATGTTGGACGAGCAGTTTACCAAGATCAGCCGCGAACATATCCGCAACAAGCTGATCGCCAATCTTCCGACAACTTCCACCGAAGGGAGTTTGAGCCTTGAGGTTCTGGCGTTCCAGCGCATCCTGAAGGGAAATATGCGGGGCATGACGCCGAAGGAGTTCTTTGCGCAGATTCCCGAACTTTTTGCGCGGCTTGCGCCCTGCGTGCTGATGAGTCCGATCACGGTGGCTCAATACCTTTCGCCCGAGCCGGATCTTTTTGACCTGGTCGTATTCGACGAAGCGTCTCAACTTCCCACCAGCGAGGCGATCGGCGCCCTGGCGCGCGCCAGGAGCGCGGTCATCGTCGGCGACCCGAAGCAGCTGCCGCCGACCTCCTTCTTCACCTCCGGCTATGTGGACGAGGAGAACCTCGACGCGGAGGATTTGGAGAGCATTCTCGACGACTGCCTCGCTTTGAGCATCCCCGAAAAGCACCTGAATTGGCATTACCGCAGCAAGCACGAGAGCCTCATCGCCTTCTCGAATATCATGTACTACGGCAACAAGCTGTGTACCTTCCCTTCGCCCGACGCGTTGGAGAGTAAGGTGCGGCTCGCCTTGGTAGAGGACGGCGTGTACGACCGCGGCTTTACCAAGCGGAACAAGGGAGAAGCGGAAGCGCTCATTGCAGAAGTCGTCCGCCGCCTGAAGGATCCCGTCCTGTCCCGCTCGAGTATCGGCATCGTCACGTTCAGCACGGCGCAGCAGGACTATATCGAGCGGCGCCTGTCCGACGCGTTGGTGCGAAATAAGCTGGAGGATGTCGCGTACGAGCGGGAGGAGCCGCTCTTCATCAAAAACCTCGAAAACGTGCAGGGCGACGAGCGTGACGTGATTCTGTTCTCCGTCTGCTACGGCCCCGACCGCACGGGTAAAGTTTCGCTGAACTTCGGCCCGCTCAACCAGGTGGGCGGCTGGCGCCGCCTCAACGTCGCCGTTTCCCGCGCCCGCGAGGAGATGATCGTATTTTCCTCCATGACGTCGGCGATGATCAACCTTGCAAAAACGAACAGCAAGGGCGTCGCGGGTCTGAAAGCATTCCTCGAGTTTGCGGAGAAGGGCAAAACGACGCTTGCGATCAGTTCTGCCGAGCTGAAGGCGCCGCGGAGCGGCATAGGCAAGTACATTGCAAAGGAACTCAAAACGTACGGATATGAATGCCGCTACGACCTCGGCGTCTCCGATTTCAAGATCGACTGTGCCGTCATCGATCCGAAAAACAAAAAACGCTTTATCCTCGCCATTATGTGCGACGGCGTGACCGCCAGCAATTCGAGCGCGAAGGATCGCAATATTTTGCAGATTCAGACGCTCAAACTCAACAACTGGAACGTCGCGCGTGTCTTTACCATCAACTTCATCAATAATCCGAAGCGCGAGATCAAAAAGATCAAGGATATGCTCGACCGCCTCACGGGTGCGGATAAGGCGGGGCGCGACCATCTAACAAAATACAAAAAGGCATACCGATACGCGAAGCTGGAGCAGCAGCAGAACGTTTCGCAGTATGTCACCGGCGGTGAAAACGACGCCGAGATCGTCTCTCGCCTGAAAGCCATCGCCGCGGCGGAAGAGCCTTTGAGCGAACGCTTCCTGATGAAGCGCTGCCTCTCTTCGCTCGGAATTCAGAAATTCGGAACGAAAGTGGAGGAGCGGATGGGCAATCTTATCAATCTCTGCGGGCTGAAGCGCGAACAGCTTTGCGGGAGGGACTATCTGCGCAAGACAGATAAGTGCCTCGACTGCGACTTTTACCGCGTCGAACCGGGAGATTCCATCCGCAAATCGGAGGAGGACTTCACTCCTTACGAAATCATCGCGCTCATCAAGGGTCTGTTGGAAAACAAGGTCAGCCTGTATGCGGACGAACTCGTCGCGGCTGTATGCGCGGAATTGAAAATCGTACGCCCGAGCGACAAACTGACCGAGTTCATCAACGAATGCGTCGCCTTGGGCGTATCCCGCTCGCTGTTCATCCGTTCGATCGGCGACCGTATCAGTCTGTGCTGACATGAAGGCTCTTTTCGGAAAAATCGCACTGTTCGGTGCTTTATTGCTCGCTGCCGCGGCTGTCTCGCTTCTCCCGTCGCTCGCCCCGCCCAAAGCGGGCGCGACGCGTGAGACGACGGATGCGGGCTTACCGTATGATGCGTCATACAATGTTTTGATTCGCGGAGACGAGGTCGGCAGCCCCGGCGTCTATCGTGTTCCGTACGGCTGTACCTACGGGCAGCTTTTCGCGCTTGCTTCCGTCGAGCCGCCCGCGGGGTACGATTTGAGCGCCCCCGTTTCCTTTGCAGACGCCGTCTTGGTCGGCGGAGAGTATTATATTTATTTCGTGCTGTAATGTTTGGTGTGCAAAAGAAAAAGAGTCCGAATCATATTCAACGGGCGGACGAGAATCTCTTCTTCCGCGGAAGGGGGATCGTGCGCTTCCGTCCTTTGCTTTTTCTGTCCCTGAGCTTCGGCTTGGGGATATTTTTCGCATGTATGTTCGGGCTGATTGCGCTCGTCGGCGCGTCGGTGTTTTTACTCGCCGCAGCGGGTGTGCTGGCTTACCGCATATGGAAAAAGAAATTCGCCGTCGGGGTTTTGCTGTTCTCCGCGCTGCTTTGCCTGTTTTATGCGCTCGGCTGTCTTTCCTTTTCCGTGCGCATCGGCGCATTCGAGCGCTCGCCCGAAATCAGCGGCGAATGCTCGGTCGCGGGAACGGTGGAGGAGATCGGCGAATCGAAGGAGTATACGCTTCTTACCCTGGGCGATATTTGGCTCATCGACGGCGCGGGGAACTCCTTCCGCCCGAACGCGAAATTGCAGCTGTATATCTACGGCGAAGTTCCCGCGGCAGAGATCGGCTCGGCGGCGATGTTCGACGCGGAGGTTCAGACGTATGACGCATGGGCGTACGGCAGGGTAAACGCAAACGCGGTCATCGGCAATACGCGCTACCGTGCGAGCGCCGCGGCGGATAAAGTCGTCTTTTCGGAAGGGGAAGGCGTCGGCGTATTTACGGCGGTGCGCCGCGCCATGCGCGGAGTTTTGTTTGCCAACATGGACGAGGCGACGGCATCCGTCGCCTACGGCATGCTTACGGGCGACAGCGGCTATATGGATGAGGACGCACTACAGAATTTCCGGTATGGCGGCATCGCGCATATTTTTGCGGTATCCGGGCTGCATATCGGAATCATCTACGGTCTGCTCTCCGCCCTCTGTAAAAAATGCCGCATCAGAAATATCGTCCGCGTTCCTCTCGTGTTCGCGGCGCTATGTTTTTATGCAGGTATATGCGGATTTTCTCCTTCATCCGTCCGTGCGCTGGTCATGTGTACGGTTGCCATGCTTGCTGAAGCGGGAGGTCTTCAGTATGACCGCGTCGGTTCCGTTTCCTGTGCGTCGCTGACCGTTTTGGTCATTAACCCGGTGTATCTGTTTTCGGTCGGGTTTCAGCTCTCCGTAGCTGCCGCGGCGGGTATCGTTATTGTCGGCGGGCATCTTACGCGGCTGCTTCGGAAAATCAGATTTTTGCCGCAAAAAGTCTGCTCCGCGGTCGGCGTGGCGTTCTCCGCGCAACTCGCCACCTTTCCCATTCTCATCGATTGTTTCGGCTATGTGTCGGGCATCAGCTTTTTTCTGAACCTCGTGTTCGTTCCCGTAATCGGTGCGGTGTACTCCGTTCTGTTCTGCGCGGTCGCGCTCTCTGTCCTCCTGCAATTCGCCGCGCCCGTCTTCCTGTTTATTCCGGGGTATCTCCTGCGCCTGTCGGTCATGCCCATTGTCATGCTTGAATTCAAGGTGCTTCTTATCTGCGGGTTTTCCTTTGGTTCCTGCGCGGTATTGTGGTATCTGTTTCTCTTTTTTCTTTCGGATAAGGTGAATCTGAAGCCCGCACCGAAAATTTCCTTCGCTGCCGTATTATGTGCGCTATTAATCGCGGCGATGATGTTTCAGAATTTCAATATCGGTATGGAATCGGTCATGACTCTGCATGCTTATTACGGAAGCAATATCGGTTTGATTCGCAGTTCAGACGGAGATTATCTGATCGTATACGGCGAAGCGGACGGGCGGCACATTGAACAGGTTTTTCTCAAAGAAGGGATCACCGAACTTCGCGGCGCGATCTTTCTGACCGCCCCGCGGGAAGCGAACACCGGCATTCCCGTCATCCTGCAATATGCGGAATTGCAGACGGTCTACGTCCCCGCCGATTCGCAGCTCATCGATTCCTTCCGCACGGTGGAAATCCGCTATGAAAGCGGTGTCTTTGTTTTCGGCGACGCATATGCGCAATTCTTTTCGGATGAACTTCTGTACCTGAATATCCGCGGCGCTGGAATTGTCTGCGACGGCGGGGCAGACGAGGTGCCGGCTCTGCCTGAATGCGACTTGCTCATTGCAAATACGGAAAACGATGCCGTGCGTAAAGCCTGTTCGCCGCGGGCGGAGGTGTGTTTCGAAAAAACGGCGGAGAAAATGAGCGTTTATCGGGCGGGCGACTTGCAAATCGGCTGGAAAAATGATATAATCTCCGTAAAGGATGCGGGGTAAAAGCAATGAAATTCGTGCTTTTTAAAAAGAGCCTTGAAGGGGGCGCTTCGCCGATCTATCTGTTCGACGGAGAGGAAGAATATTTCAAAAAGCGAGGCGAGGAGATGCTCAGAGAGCGATTCCTCGGGGAGCCGTCGCTCAACTATTCCGTTTTTCACGGAGAAAGCCTGAAGGGCGCGGCACTGACCGCTCTTGTCACGGCGGCGGAAAGTTTCCCGTTCATGAGTGAAAAACGCATAGTCAAAGTTACAGACCTGTATCCGACAGAGAAAGATTACGAAAGTTATCTGAAAAGTTATTTCGAGCATCCCGCCGAGAGCACGATTCTTCTCATAGTGAATTCTGCGCCGCCGAAGGGCAAGGCGTTCGATCTGAAAAAGGCGCCCAACGTCACGCGCGTGGACTGCTCCAAGGCAGACGAAGAAACGGTTCTTCGCTGGATTTATGCGCAGTTCCGCCGCGCGGGGATCGGTGCGGATACCGAGTGCTGTGAACGCATCATGCAGTATTGCCTGGGCGATATGTCGCGCATTGCCGGGGAGACGGAAAAGCTCCTCGCCTATGGGGCGAAGGGTAAAAAAATTGCCTCTGCCGACGTGGATGAGATCGTCTACCGCGATACCGATTACAAAATTTACGAAATGACGAATGCGATCGGCGCGAAAAATTACGGCAAATACGTTTCCGTAATGAGCGAATTGTCGGAAAGGGGAATAGACGCCATGGCTGTACTCAATTCGCTGTGCGCCTATTTCCGCGGACTGCTCGACATTTCCCTCCTGCGCAAGACGGATGCTGAAACGGCTGCCGCGCTCGGAATGAAGGAGTATGCCGTCAAAATGAGCCGCCGTCAGCTTGGCGCGCTCGGGGCGAAGCGGGTCAAGGAATGTTTCCTCGCTGTAAACAGTGCTGTCAATGCGGTTAAAAACGGGGTTTTGTCTGCCGAAGGGGCGCTCGTCGGCGTCAATGCCCGCCTTGCCTTCGGTTTTGCGGAAAATTAAGGCGGCGACTGCGTTGAAATGCTTTATTTTTTTTCAAATTTAATGTAAAATACTATTATTACTAACGATCAAAAACGGAGAGCCTATGGAGTTCTTTGAGAACGTCGCAAAAATTTTTACATCCTTTACCGTGGTCGACGCGCTCGTCATCGTGCTGTTCGCGCTGATGTTTTATTATGTTTTCCGCATTCTGAAGATCAGCAACGTGCGCGTGGTCATCGCCGTGTTTGTTCTGCTCGTTCTGGCAACGGGTGCCGTGTTTATCTTCACCGACTCGCTGAACGGCGAGGCGTACATGGTCGTGCCGATCGTTTTGTCGGGCGTTGTGCTCGTCATTTTCAACGTTGAGGTCAAGCGCGACATTCTCAATATGCATTCCTTCAATATGCTGTCCGAAATTTCGAACCACCAGGCATCGGTAACGAAGGACGAGGCGGAACGGTACGTCGCCGACATTATCAAGGCGCTGCAGAACCTCTCCAAGGATAACATCGGCGCGCTCATCATTCTCGCGAACGACAACATTCCGTCGCAGATTCTGGAGAGCGGCGTCATCTTGGATGCGAACATCTCCTCGCAGCTCATCGAGGGCATCTTCTTCCCGAAGGCGCCCCTGCATGACGGCGCGATGATCATCAACAATTACAAAATTCAGGCAGCGGGGTGCTTCCTTCCGCTCACGCAGAACGCGAACATCCCCAAGGAGTTGGGAACCCGCCACCGCGCGGGCATCGGCATCACCGAAACGTCAAACGTCATCGCGCTGATCGTTTCGGAGGAAACGGGCATCATCACCATCGCTCAACGCGGAAAAATTTCGCGCTACGCCGATTACGACCTGCTCAAAAAGACGCTGAACGATTACTATTGGAAAGACCTGAGTGCAGACGGGAGGAAACGCTTATGAGAGAAAAGAGCTTTTGGAGAAAGCTGGCTGGCATCTTTATCGACAACGTGCCGATCAAACTGCTGGCGATCGCTCTTGCCGTTGTCGTCTTTATCGTCATCAATTACGGCAGATAAGCCGCGGAGAAACATATGAGACCGAATTGTATAGCAATCCCGCAGATCGTGCTGCCCGCGCCGTCCGTCGATATGCAGGCATGGGCAGTCATCGCGTGCGACCAGCACACTTCCGACGCCGCCTATTGGGAGGAATTGGAGAGGATCGTGGGGGACAAGCCCTCCACGCTCCGCCTGACCCTCCCCGAAATTTACCTCGGCGGCGACATAAGCGAGAAATTGGCGGCAATTTCGTCGGCAATGGAGAAATATAAGCGGGAAGGGGTGTTCCGAACCCTCCCGCCCGGGTTTATCCTCACCGAACGGAAAACGCCTGTATCGCCCGTCCGCCGCGGCATCGTGCTTGCGGTTGACCTCGAAGCCTATTCATACGAACAAAAGAGCGATGCTCTCATCCGTGCTACGGAGGCGACCATTACCGAGCGCATTCCGCCGCGTCTGCAAATCCGCGAGAGCGCACTTTTCGAATTCCCGCATATCATGGTATTGTACAACGATCCGCAGGATACCGTTCTCGGCCCGTACCGAAATGCTCCGCTTGAAACGCTGTACGACTTTGATCTGAATATGGGCGGAGGGCACATCCGCGGGAAGTTTTTGCAGGACGTGGAGCCGATGCTCAATGCGTTCGGTGCATTGGTCAGAGACAATCTCCTGTTTATGGTCGGCGACGGGAACCATTCGCTGGCAACGGCGAAGGCGGCGTGGGAAAAAATCAAACAGGGACTTTCTGCGGAGGAGCGGAAAGCGCATCCCGCAAGGTACGCCCTGTGCGAGGCTGTCAACCTCTATGACGAGGGCATCCGCTTCGAGGCGATCCACCGCATCGTCAAAAATGTCGATGCGGAGAAATTTGTGTCAGGGTTGGCGGCAAAGAACGGGAAGTGCGTCTGCGCGCTGTATGTGCGCGGCAAAAAACGTCCGTTTATGCTCGGAAGCGATGCGCCCGGCGCCATTGCCGAAGCGGACAAATATATCGCGGAATACATAAGTAAATTCGGCGGCGAAGTCGATTATATACACGGCGAAGAGGATCTGCGCCGCCTGACGGAAGATTCTTCCTCGGTCGGCATCGCCTTGCCGAAGATGGATAAAGCGGATTTGTTTCCGTTGGTCAAAAAACACGGCAGTCTGCCGCGCAAGACCTTTTCGATGGGGGAAAGCGAGGAGAAACGATATTATATCGAAGGCAGGAGCATTGTAAAATGAGTTTATCGGTCTGCAAATTCGGCGGTTCGTCTTTGGCGGACGGCAACAACATTTCCCGCGTAACGGAAATCATCGGCAGCGACCCCGCACGCCGGTTCGTGGTCGTATCTGCCCCCGGGAAGCGGTATTCGGATGATATTAAGGTCACAGACCTTCTGTATGCCTGCTACCGGGAGAGCGTAGAAAAGGGAAGCTGTGCCGAAACTTTTCAGAAAATCCGCAAGCGTTTCCGTTCCATCGTTACCGAGCTCGGAATGGATTCGTTCGATATTGACGGCATTCTTGACGAAACCGAACGCGCAATAGAGGAAAACAAGAGCGCGGATTTTACCGCTTCTCGCGGCGAATATCTCAACGCTCGCGTCGTTGCGGCAAAACTCGGACGCACGTTTATCGATGCGAAAGATATTATCTTTTTCGATGAAAACGGTCGCTTCGACGAGTCGCGTTCCTATCCGCTGATCGCAGAAAAACTCTCCGCTGCGGGGAGTGCCGTTGTCCCGGGATTTTACGGTACGGGAGCAGACGGAAAAATCAGAACTTTTTCCCGCGGCGGCAGCGACATCAGCGGCTCTATCGTGGCGCGGGCGATGAATGCGGACGTGTACGAGAACTGGACGGATGTGAGCGGATTCCTCGCGTGCGACCCGCGTATCGTCGAAAAACCCGAAAAAATCGAAACGATCTCCTTCAAGGAGCTTCGCGAGCTTTCGTATATGGGGGCGAACGTTTTGCATGCCGACTCCATTTTCCCCGTGAGGAAGGGGGATATTCCCATTCGGATTAAAAACACGTTCCGCCCGGAGGATTCCGGCACGATTATTCTGCCGTCAAAAAAATATGTCAAGAGCGGAAATATCGTTACGGGCATTGCGGGGAAAAAGGATTTCACGGTCATTTTTCTGGAAAAGTCAATGATGAACTCCGAGGTTGGTTTTGCCCGCAAAGTTCTGTCTGTATTGGAGCAGGACGGCATCAATTTCGAGCATATGCCTTCCGGAATCGATACGCTTTCCCTCGTTATCGAAAGTAAATTTCTCGCCGGAGGAATGCTCGAAAAACTCCTCAAACAGATCGATGCAGCAGTCCGCCCCGATTATATGCGCGTTTTGGAAAATATTGCGCTTGTTGCGACGGTCGGTCACGGCATGGCGTCAAACGTCGGTACGTCGGCGCGCCTTTTTTCGGCGCTGTCAGAGGCGGGCATCAACGTGCGCATGATCGACCAAGGTTCCAGCGAAATCAACATCATCGTCGGGATCGACAATGCCGATTATGAAAAGTGCATACGCGCCATTTATCACGAATTTTTCCGCAGGGAGAAGGCTTCGGCTGCGGAGGATTAACAAAAAGCGCCCGCCCCGTTATCATACGGGGCGG
>ERZ1106952.34-NODE-34-length-110514-cov-104.243285_pt1 | contig 110514 bp, 103 predicted proteins | sample MGYA00403677_ERZ1106952 | MGnify/ENA primary metagenome ERZ1106952 (study PRJEB35170, sample SAMEA104062415) | human gut metagenome | biome: human gut; feature: human-associated habitat; material: faeces | place: Denmark | collected 2012-05-14 ... | reverse complement strand
GTTGATGAATTTATAATCATATAATATATTATTTTTGTCCAGAATATGGGGTACAACTCAAAAATTTTTAGGGTTTTGTAGGGTCAACACAAAATAAAATAGTGTGGCACACTTAGGGTCGGTGATGAAAATCATCGACCTTTTTCTACGTTTTGAACAAGTATAATTCTTTTATAAAATCTCTTAGTATTTCTATAACCTGACATAACAGCTTTTAATTCTTTGACACGTTTGTTAACACCTTCAATTGGACCATTTGATAAGCGTCTATCTTTATATTTTATAAAAGAATTAATTATATATTCTTTATAGTTATTCCAGGTTTTAGAACATTCAACAAATTCTTTAGAAGTAGAACTTTCTAGAGAATCTATAATAAAATTGAAATAGTTACTTGCATCAGTTTGTTTAAGTTTATTTAATTCATAGAATATATCTTGAACTTTCAAAAAAGCATATTGAAGTTCATTATCTTGTTTTACAAATTTATAGACACGATCGTAATAAGATATTGTTATTCCACTTTTTAGTGTCATCAATTTGTTTGGATAATTTTTTTGATTAGTAGTTAACAATCTCCAATGGGTGTTCATCCAAGATTTATCTTGAAAATATACTGAGGTATCTGATAAAACTCTTCTTCTAATAGATTGAACAGTTTCAGTTAAGTATTCCATATAATGAAAAGGATCAATAGCAATTGTAGCGTTAGGCAACCATTTTTTAGTTGCTGATATATAACCATCATACATATCAGTTACTACGTATTTGACTTTTTGACGCGTTTTTATGGGTAATTTAGAAAAGTATTCATCTAAATATGGTGTTGTTCTTGAAGGAAGGATATCAATAATTTTATGTGTGTAAAAATCAATAATCATACATGCAAATTTAAAATCACTATTTCTAATATTAGAGAACTCATCAATACAAATCGCTTCAGAAAATGGTGCTTTTAAGTTAGGGCAGGTTTCATCGAAGATATTTATAACTTCAGTTAATGACATATTATATTCATCAGCGATAGACTTAAAAGTACATATTGTAGCAAACTTGTCAACAATCTTCTTTTTTAAAACATTTGTCAAAGATTTAGAAGCATATGTTTTAATATTATGTGTATATGTTTTATTACAGCTTGGGCAGTGATATCTTGGTAAATCTAAAGTAATAATAGTAGAATTAATACCAGTATGTAATGATTTAATAGTCTTTTGCTTATACTCTTTAATTTTAGTATCTTTAAAATAGCAATAGATGCATTCTCTTTGAGATGGTTTAATTTTTGCAAAAATCAATATCTCTTTATCGTTATCAATAGAATCTAAATGTGAACATTCTCGTGGTTCTATACCATGAGACAAAAGTATGTTATAATCCATATGAAAAACCTCCTTATAATAGATTTTAGTCAACCTAATTATAAAGAGGTTTTTCTTGATTTCAAAATTACTGTGGCAGCGTAGGGTTTAGACCCTAAAAAAATTTATAGCTTTTTTGTGACCCTAAAAATTTTTATAGAGCCATTAAAAATGTTAACATCCTTTTTTTTGACAAAATGTTCTTCTTTAAATAAATTATAATGTTTTTGTTCTTAAAAACAAGAAGTAGTAATAATCTTAAATGGGAGGATATTTTATGAACAAACAAGTGGTAAGTTTTCTATCATTATTTTCTTTGGTCTTAGTTTTATCTATTTATTATGTTATGATTCCTGCTTCAAGAGAAAATATTAAAAATGTAGATAATCAAATTTCATCTAATAATGAAGAATTAACAATCGATAATGCATCAAATCTATTTTTTACAACTTTACAAGAAAATAGAAAAACTCGTCATGATGAAGTAAAAAATACACAAATTGATATCTTGGCGAGTGACCAATATACAAATCAACAAAAATTAGAAGCACGTAACAAATTAACACATGAAGAACTTCTTGAAACAACTGAAAAAGGCTTAGAAAGTGCACTTAATGAATTAGAATTTAATGATGTATTTGTAGAAAAACTCGATAATTATTTTTATGTTACTGCTTATGATAAAACTTTAAAAAGTGATGATGATATTTTAAAAGTTGTGGCAATTAGTGATATTTATAATAATTATTTATCTTCACATGATGTTGGTGTTTTAGCAAATTGTAAACCAATAGTATATTTTGTTAGCTTTTAAAAATAACTTGTAATATCATCTTTATTAAATTAAAATACAATAGAGGTGAACAAAAATGTGGAATCAAATATTATATTTTGCAATCGGTTTAGTTGTAGGTGCTGTTGTAACCTTTATTTTAACTAAAAGAGCATTTACCAAACAAATAAAGGAAAACCCTCCAATTACAGAAAAACAAATTAGACAAATGTTTATTTCTATGGGTCAAAAACCATCAGAAGCTCGTGTTCAACAAGTTTTAAGATCAATGGGCTTAAATAATGATGGAACACCAATTAATAAAAAATAAATGCAGAATTAACTGCATTTTTTATTTGTCAATTTTTCTATTTTTGTAATAATATATTTCATCATTTTTGGAGATTTCTCTAATAACTTTACAAGGTGAACCATACGCAACAACATTACTTGGAATATCTTTTGTAACAATACTACCAGCACCAATAACTGAATTATCACCAATATTAACACCTGGTAAAACGATAACACCCGCTCCAAGCCAGCAATTTTTTCCAATATGAATTGGTAAATTAAATTGATAACCTTTTTCTCTTAAGCGAGGTAAAATAGGATGTCCTGCTGTAGCTAATGTAACATTTGGTCCAATCATTGTGTTATCACCAATATAAATGTGAGTGTCATCGACACAAGTTAAATTAAAATTTGCATAAACATAATTTCCTAAGTGTACATGATGTCCACCAAAATTAGCATGAAAAGGTGGCTCAATATAGCAACCTTCACCAACAGAAGCAAACATTTCTTTCATCATTTGTTGTCTTTTTTCTTGTTCGAGAGGACGAGTTTGATTGAATGAATAAAGCTTATCTAAACATTGTAATTGAAAGTTAACAATTTCTTGATCGTTAGGGTAATATATTTCCCCAGTATGCATTCTATCTTTCATTTCACTCATAAATTATCTCCTTTTTATTAAACTTGATTATTACTTTATATATACTAAATATTTACTAATTAATTACTTATTTCTTGATAACCATTTAATTTTACTTTCTTCACCTTTAAATAAACGTTTGATATTAGCGTGATGACGAACAATAAGTAATAAACATAAAGTTCCCATAAATATTGAATATGATAGACCAAAAGATAAATTTAAGATCATTCCATGTTGAACAAAAGGAATAAAAGTAAAAATAAATAAACAAATAGATGTTATAATTGAACTTAATGAAACATATTTTGTTAATATTAAAATAATAAAGAAAACTACTAATCCAATTAAGGTTAAAATCCAATTGGTAATTATACATATTCCCGCTAGACACGCGACAATCTTACCACCTTTAAAATTAAAGAAAATAGGGTAGCAATGCCCAATACAGCAACTAAATGCACAAATATAACAAATAATACTTGAATCAATAGTTAAGTTTTCTTTTATATATGGAATTAAACAAACTAAATAAATTATAACAATTGATAAAATTGATTTTAACGCATCAAGAATAATTGTAATTAATCCAGCTTTTTTTCCTAAAACACGACCAGTATTTGTTCCGCCTGAATTATGTGAACCAAGTGTTCTAATATCTACTCCATAAAATATTTTACCAACTAAAACACCATTAGAAATGGAACCAATTAAATAAGAAATAAGAACTGATAAAATAATTAAAATTGTTGTAATCATATAATTTTTGACCTCTAATTAAACAAAAATATAATAAATTATATTTATAGATTATTAAAGCAAAATTTGTTATAATTAACAAGTATAAAAAAAGAGGTACAAATTATGGCTGATAGTTATAGTGCAAATTCGTTATCAATTCTTCACGATTTAGAGCCAGTTACAACTCGTCCTGGTATGTATATTGGTTCAACTGATTATCTTGGAACACATCATTTAGCATGGGAAGTTCTTGATAATGCAGTTGATGAAGCAGTCGCAGGATATGGTAAAAATATTACTGTTACAATTCATAAAGATGGTTCTTTATCAGTAAAAGATGAAGGGCGTGGAATTCCATACGATTATAATGCGAAAGAAAAAAAAGATGGTTTTGATATTATTTTCTGTACTTTACATGGTGGTGGAAAATTTTCAGATAAAAATTATAAAACTTCTTCTGGATTACACGGTGTTGGAGCAGCATGTGTTAATGCCTTTGCAGAATGGTTAAATATTACTGTTTATAAAGATGGAAAAGAAGTTCAAGGTGGATATAGAGATGGTGGAAAGAAAAAGATTGCTCCAAAAGTAATTGGAAATACTTCTAAAAGAGGATCAATTGTTTCTTTTAAACCAAAACTTGGAATTTTAACTGATGTTACTTGGAGATATGAATTATTTGCTGAACATTTAAATAATACTGCTTCTCAATTACCTGGAGTACATGTATATTTAATTGATGAAAGAACAGATAGGAAAGATGATTTTTATTACGAAAATGGTATTAAAGAATATCTTGAAAGAAAAAATCAAAATAATAAAGCTTTAACTCCAATTTTACATTTTAAAGAAACTGTTGGTGGTAATACTATTGAATTTGCTTTCCAATATTTAGATCAATTTTATGAAGAAAGATTTTATTCATTTGCTAATACTGTATTTACTCCTGATGAAGGTACGCATGTACGTGGATTTAGAATTGGTTTTAATAAAGCAATTAATGAATATGGTGAAGAAGCAAATTATATTAAAAAAGGTCAAAAAATTGAACAAGCTGATATTCAAGAAGGTTTAACTGGTATTTTATCAGTAATGATTAAGGAAGAAGAACTTCATTTTATTGGTCAAACTAAAGGTAAATTAGGTACTGCTTCGATTCAAAATCCAGTAGCAAATTTTGTTTATGAAAAAGTATATTATTTCTTAAAAGAAAATAAAAGTTTTGCTAAAGCTATTATGGAAAAAATTATGGCCGCGGCTAATACTAGAACTAAAGCAAGAAAAGCTACTGAAGAAGCAAGAAGTAATGTAAAAGCTAACGATCCAAAAGCTCAACTTGCTTTATCTGGTAAACTTGTTCCACCTAATTCAAGAGAATATGAAAAGTGTGAATTATTTATCGTCGAAGGTGATTCCGCTGGTGGGTCTGCTAAAAAGTGTCGTGATAGAAAATATCAAGGTTTATTACCTTTGAGAGGTAAACCAAAAAATATTTCAACAGATGCTGAAGATGCCTTTATGAAAAATGAAGAGTTATCAACTTTAACTTATACTATTGGTACAGGAGCGGGCAAAGATTTTAATATTAAAAATCTTCATTATGATAAAATAATTATCATGACCGATGCTGATACTGATGGATCTCATATTCAAAATTTATTATTAAATTTCTTTTATAAAAAAATGAAACCTTTAATCGAACAAGGTCATATTTATGTTGCTTGCCCACCTTTATATCGTGTTGCAAAAACTATTAATAAAAAAACTATTGAAGAATATTGTTGGACTGATACTGATTTAGAAAATGCTAAAAAGAAAATTGGCTCAGGATATGTTATTAATCGTTATAAAGGACTTGGTGAAATGGATGCTAACCAATTATGGGAAACAACTATGGATCCAAAGAGTAGACGTTTAATTCAAGTTACAATGCCTAATGATGAATCAGCTGGTGATAAGATTGATTTATTTATGGGTAAAGATGCTTCTAGACGTCAAAAATGGATTAATGAATATATTGATTTTTCAAACAAAGATGATTTTATGGCAATTGCAAGAGAAAACAGGAAGGAGAGTGAATAATTATGGCTAAGAAAAAAGAAATTATTGAAGAAATTTCTTCACATGAAATGATTATTCAAGATGAAATTGAAACTGTTTTATCTAATGGATTTGGTCGTTATTCAAAATATGTTCTTCAAGAAAGAGCAGTTCCTGATGTTAGAGATGGTTTAAAACCTGTTCAAAGAAGAATTATTTATTCAATGTATGAAGAAAGAAATACATTTGATAAACCAACTAGAAAATGTGCTAAAACTGTAGGTAATGTTATTGCTAAATATCATCCTCATGGTGATGCTTCAGTTTATGATGCAATGGTTAGATTATCTCAAGATTGGAAAATGAGAGTTCCATTAATTGATTTCCAAGGTAATAATGGTTCAATTGATGGTGATGGAGCCGCTGCTTATCGTTATACTGAATCACGTTTGGCGGAAATTACTGAACAATTAGTTTTAGATTTAGAAAAAAATACTGTTGATTATGAATTAAACTTTGATGATACAACTGAAGAACCAACTGTTTTACCTTCTAGATATCCAAATATTTTAGTTAATGGTGCTTCAGGCGTTGCTATCGGCGCTTCAACAGATATTCCACCTCATAATTTAGGTGAAGTAATCGATGCGACAATTTATCGAATTAATCATAAAAGATGTACAACTAAAGATTTAATGAAATTTATTATTGCTCCTGATTTTCCTACTGGAGGAATAATCATTAATCCTGATGAACTTGAACAAACATATTCAACAGGTAAAGGTTTAGTTAAAGTAATGTGTAAAATGCACATCGAAGAAGAAAAAAACTGTAATCAAATTATTATTACTGAAATTCCTTATGGAGTAGAAAAATCTGCACTTGTCAAAAATATTATGATGTGTAGAGTTAATAATAATATTGATGCAATTCTTGAAGTAAGAGATGAAACTGATAAAGATGGCTTAAGAATTTGTATTGATGTAAAAAAAGATGCTGATGTGGAAGCTACTAAAAAGTTTATTATTTCTAAAGGCGTATTAACTTCTTCTATTAAATTTAATATGCTTGTTATTAATCATTATAAGCCTTCTGTTTTACCTTTAATTGATGTTTTAGATTGCTATATTGAACATCAAATAGAAGTTATTACTAGAAGAAGTAATTTTGATTTAAAGAAAGCTAGAGAAAGATTACATATTGTTGAAGGTTTAATTAAAGCACTTTCTATTATTGATCAAGTTATCGCCTTAATTAGATCATCTAAAGATAAAGCTAATGCTAGAGAAAGATTAATAAATGAATTAAGTTTTTCTGAAAAACAAGCAGAAGCTTTATTAATGATGCAATTATATCGTTTATCAAATACTGATGTAACAACCTTAGTAAATGAAAAAGATAATTTAACAAAAACTATTAAAGAATTGAATGAATTACTTTCTTCTGAAGATAAGATGAATCGTTTAATTTGTAAAGATTTAAAAGCAATTAAAGATAAATTTGCTGATCCAAGAAGAACAACTTTACAAAAAGAAGAATTAGATTTAAAAGTTGATTTAAGAGATTTAGTTACTAAAGATGAAACCATGGTTTGTTTTACTAGAGATGGTTATTTAAAAAGAACATCTTTAAGATCATATAATTCTGTTTCTGATTCTATTCCAGGATTAAAAGATGGTGATGTTATTAGAGGTATAGTTAAATGCTTTACAACCGATAATTTATTATTATTTACAACTCTGGGCAATTTCTTATCAATTCCTGTGTTTAAAATCATTGATAATAAATGGAAAGAAGAGGGTAAACATATTAATGAAATTGGTAGTTTATCTAACGCAGAACAAATTATTGGTGGTGTTATTTTAAGAGAAGTTAAAGAAGGTGTAAATATTGTTTTAGCCTCTAAAAATGGACAAATTAAGAAAACAAGTATTGAAGAATTTGTAACTTCAAGAATTGCTAAAACATCAAAATGTTTTAATTTAAGTGGTGATGATGAACTTGTTAGTGTCCAAATTAGTAAAGGTAATTCAGATATTTTAGTGGTTTCAACAAATGGTCAATGTTCATTGTTTAATGAAAGTGAACTCAATTTAGTTTCTTTAAAAGCTGGTGGAGTAAAAGCAATAACTGGTATTGATGAAGATAACAAAGTAGCTACATTATTAACTTTTGATGAAAGAGAATCTTGTAAATTAGGTATTATTACTCACCAACAAGGTGGAAGATTAGTTGATTATTCCAATATCACTAGAACTAATCGATTAGGTACTAAATGCGCTTTATATCGTTCATTTAAGAGTGAACCTCAAGAATGTTTAAATGTTTATAAATTCCCTAAAAAAGCTGAAAAAATGCAAATTAATCTTGTTTTAGATAATAAAATTAGATGTATTGCTAAACTAGAAGAAACTAAAACTTATCCTCTTGAAGCATATTTAAAACACAATCTTGATTTTGCAAGTGAAGATAATGTTAAAGACGCCTTTATTGAATATGTTCCTATTATTGATAATTCGTTAATTACTGTTGTCAGTAAAAAAATTGAAAAAGAAGAAAAATCTAAAGATAGTGACGAATACGAACAATTATCATTATTCTCATATATTGATGAAGATTAATCATCTAATTGGTGTTTTTTAAATTCTTGATATAATTTAATCAAAGCTCGTTTTTCGATTCGAGAAACATAACTACGTGAGATATGGTACATTTTGCCTATCTCTTTTTGTGTGTATTCACTATTGTTATTTAACCCATAACGAAGGGAAATTATTTGGTATTCTTTATCATCTAAAACTTCAATATATTTATTTAAAGCTTTTATTTTTTCCTTTTTATCATAATCATCTGGCGTGGAGATAGAAGTAATATTGATAACATCCTCTAATAAAATTTCTTCACCATCTTTATCTAAAGAAACAGTATCTGAAAGTAAAATGTCTTTAGCACATTTTTTATTGCTTCTTAAAACCATTAAAATCTCGTTTTCAATGCATTTAGAAGCGTAGGTGGCTAATTTTACTTGTTTAGATAAAGAATAACTATCAATAGCCTTAATTAAACCAATTGTGCCAATAGAGATTAAATCTTCATATGTGGCATCTTTTGATTCATATTTTTTTGCAATATGACCTACAAGTCTTAGATTATGAATAATAAGTTTTTTTCGTGCTTTTTCATGGTTTTCTTTATCGAATAATTTTTCTAATGTCTGTTTTTCTTCTTCATCAGATAAATTTTTTGGGAAAACTCCATTTTCAATATAGCCTAAAAGAAAATTTAAATTTAATAATTTTAATAGAAAAGTTAACATATTTATCGCTATAATTTTATGAAAAAATTAGACATTTAGAACTGGTTTTTATATATTTTTAGTTAAAACACAATCATATTTATATATTTATTTTTATTTTATGTTAAAATAAAAGTATGAAAAGATTTGAACCTGATTTTTACGCACAAAATATATTTTCTATCGATGTTTCTTTTTATAAAAAACATGGGATAAAATGTGTATTGTCTGATTTAGATAATACTTTAGATGCTTTTGATAAACTTGAACCTTCTAAAAGAGTAATTGATTTAAAAAATAAACTTAATAAAGAAGGAATTGAGCTAGTTATTGTATCGAATAATAAAGAGAAAAGAAAAGGTATTTATTGTACTTTATTAGGCGTAAAAGGGATATTTTCATGTCGAAAACCTTTTAAAAAGAGAATTAGTTTGTTTATAAAAAAGTTAAATTATCGAAAAGAGGAAGTTATTTTAGTGGGCGATCAATTATTGACTGATGTTCAATGTGGCAAAAACGCTAAAATAAAAGTTATATTAACTGAACCAATCGTAAAAAAAGATCAATGGACAACTAAATTTAATCGTTTAATTGATAAACCAATTAGAAAACATCTTAAAAATAAAGGTTATTTAGAAAGAGTGAGGATAACAAATGGGCAAGAATGATTTTATTAAACTATATTGTTTTGGATGTGGAGCAGAACTTCAAAATGATGATCCTAAATTAGCAGGCTATATTCCAAAGTTTTTAGAAAAAGATGCAAAATATCTTTGTCAAAGATGTTTTAGGCTTCAACATTATGGAATCAATAATGAAGATATTACTTATAACAAGGATTATTCTAAAATTATTGAACAGGCTTATTATCAAAAAGCTTTATTTGTTTATGTTGTAGATTTATTTGCTTTCCAAAGTTCAATAGTTATGTCACTTCTTGAAAAGTTAAGAGGTGCAAAATTACTTGTAATTGCCACCAAAAGAGATGTTATTCCTAGTGCAGTATCTGATCAAAAATTAATTAATTTTGTAAAAAATGAATTATTAAATTTAGGTATTAAACCATTAGAAGTGATGCTTTCATCAGGAAAAGATAATTATAATATTGAAAATATTGTTGCAAAAGCTAATGAATTAAGAAAAGGAAAAAATGTTTATATTTTTGGAGCGGCTTCAGTTGGTAAATCAAGTTTAGTTAATGCATTTTTAAAAATATATTCAAATCAGACTAATAAAATGATTTCAACTTCTTATTATCCAGGAACAACTTTAGATGTTATTAAAGTGCCATTAAATACTAATTCTTATATATTTGATACTCCAGGGATAAGTCTAGATAGTTCAATTTATTCGCATATTGATAAAAAATTAATTAAATATATTACTCCAAATAAAGAAATAAAACCATTAGTTTTTCAATTACAAGCTAATCAATCTATTTTGATTGAAAATCTAGCAAAAATTGATTTTATTAATAACGAAAAAACAAATATTACAATATTTATGAGTAATTATTTGACTGCGACAAGATCAAAACTTGAAAATTCAAATAATGCTTTTAATAACATGATAATTAATAAACAAATAAAACATGTTGATAGAAATGTTAAATCTCTTGACGATTTACTTCTTCATGAAATAACATTACCTAATGAAGCTTGTGATATTGTTATATCTGGCTTATTATGGATAAAATTAAAAGGGAAGGGCGAAAATATACGTGTATATACTTTAAAAGGTGTAGAAGTTAATATTCGTAAGTGTAAAATATAATGTTAAACAAAAATCAAATTAAATATTTAAAAAGTTTATCAAATACAATAGAAAATAAATATCAAATTGGTAAAAACGAATTGGGAGAAACACAATTACAAATGTTATCTAATGCTTTAGATAAATATGAATTAATTAAAATTTCTATTAATCGTTCAGTTATCGATGCTAAAGAAGAATATGCAAGTGAACTAGTTGAATTATTACATGCTGAGTTTATTCAAATGGTTGGTGGAGTGATAACAATATACCGCAAAAACTTAAAAGAACCTAAAATTAAATTACCTCGTTAGTATGAAAAAAGTATTATTATTCGGAGGATCTTTTGATCCTATTCATAACGCTCATCTAGTTTTAGCGCGTCATGCTTATCAAGAGTTAAAAGTTGATAAATGTTATTTTATCATTGCTAAAAACCCTCGTTGGAAGCATCCTGATACTACACCTGAAGAAAGACTTGATATGCTTAAATTAGCTTTACAAGACTATAAAGAATTTGAAATATCTTTAATTGAATTCAATTCAAATTCCGATCCAACATATACTTACGATACAATTGTAGAATTAAATAAAATAGAGCAGAACAAATATTATTATTTAATTGGTTCAGATCAAGAACAATTATTACATAAATGGTATAAAATTGATGAATTAAGTAAGCTTGTTCAATTTGTTGTTTTTAAAAGATTTGGTTATCCTTTAGATGAGGATAATTTAAAAAAATATCATTGTGAAGTTTTAAAAAGTGAAGAGTTTGATATTTCTTCGACCAATATTAGAAAATTAAAACAAATAAATTCACCTTTAAAAGTGTTAAATTATATTGCTGAGCATGAGCTTTATTATGTTAAATTCATTAAGCAATATATCACTGATAAACGTTTAAAACATTCTTTTTCAGTAGCTAGTCTTGCTTATGAAATTGCTCAAGTTAATTTAATTGATCCTAATAAAGCTTATCTAGCTGGTTTACTTCACGATATCGCTAAACAAACACCTCTAGAAAGAAGTTTACAGATTTTATTTGATAATTATCAGGATGTCACAAAAAGTGTCGGAGAATGGGCTTATCATCAATTTGTTGGAGCTTTTATTGCCGAAAAAGAATTTGAAATTGAAGATAAAAATATTCTTCATGCCATTTGTTATCATGCTACTGGTATTGATAATATGTCAGAACTAGATAAAGTTATTTATTGTGCAGATAAATTAGATCCATTAAGAGGGTGGGATTCAACAAAATTAATTGAAGAGTGTAAAAAAGACATAAACCAAGGATTTATTTCTGTTTTAAAAGAAAATATTATATTTTTTAAAAAGAAAAATATCGATTATAAAAATAATTACACCTTAAAATGCTTATCTTATTATTTAGATAGAAAGGATTATGAATAATGGAAAATGTTAAATTAGATTTAGTAAAAAAAATGATTGATGAAAAAAAAGGGGAAAACATTTCAGTTTATGATGTTTCAACCACTTCACCAATTTGTTCTTTTATTGTTATTGCTACCATCATGAATGGTCGTCAAGGTAAAGCAATCGCAGATGAATTACAAATCATCCAAGAAAAATTAAACGAAAGAGTAAAGCACTTAGAAGGCACAGAAAAAGATAATTGGATTTTAATTGATTTAGGAGATATTATAGTTCATTTATTTACTCAAGAAGAAAGAAATAGAGTAAATCTTGATGAATTAATTGAAAGAGTGCATAAAAATGATTAAAGAAGTTAATTTAATCATTATTGCCATGGATGAAGAATTTGAAGCTTTATTAAATAATATTAAAGATTATCAAGTAGAAGATTTTTTTGATAATAAAATATATTCATTTAAATTAAATAAAGAATATTTTATTGCTTTAAGAGGTAAGATTGGTAAAGTTTCTACTGCTTTTTATATAGGACAATTATCAATGAAGTTCAATATTAAAAAAATCTATAACTTAGGAACATCTGGAGCTTATCAAAAATCATTAAATATTGGTGATGTGGTAATCGCTAGTAGAGTAGGGTATTTTGATGTGGATGTCACTGGTTTTTCTTATCCAATGGGGCAAGTACCTCATTGTCCAAGATTCTTTGAAAGCGAAAGTGTTAATATCACTAATTTAAATTTTGATGAGTTTAAAGTTCATCAAGGATTAATTGGTTCATCTGATTCATTTATTACTATAAAAAATGTAGATTTATTTCCTTTAAAAGAATTAAATCCATTATGCGTTGAAATGGAAGCAGGTGCAGTTAGTCAATGTGCTTACTTATTAAAAATTCCATTTATAATAATTAGATCAATTTCAGATAAAATATATGAAAAAGATAATTCGCTTGACTGTGATAATAATTTAAAAAAAGCGTCTAGTAATTGTGTAAGTGTCTTACTTAAATTAATTAATGATTAACATATAAGAAATTACTTATATGTTTTTTTATAGTGGAGTGGAGTAATAACCATATTTAATACAACTTTCTAAATCTTTTTTACCACATACAAAAATATAAGTTTTATCATTAAATAAAGTAACTCGATAGACAAATAATTTAGTTAATGATAAGACTGAAATATCCCTATAATTATACTTAAATCCATTGAGTGAATAGATAGCTTTTTCTTTTTTTTCTAAAACCCTAAAGAATTGTTTTAAATTAATCATTTTATTAAATCTCCTTAATAATATATTTACTTCGCATAATGTTCATTATGTAAAGTAATAATAAAAAAATGGCTAATTATAGGAAGTTTTTAAACTAATAAAAAAATCAATTTAATAAACATAGGACTTATCCACATAAGTTATCCACATTTTTAAATTGATTCAATTAACTTAATATATACTAATTATTTACTAATATTATACTTTAATATTACTTATCTTCTAATAATTCAGAAATTATAGTTCCAATTTGACAATCTTTCTTTTTTAATGAGAAATTTTCAATAATAGTTCTTCCCATATCAGCAAAAGAAGATCTTTCATCTAAATATTTACCATCTTTATAAGATTTTGAATACGCAATAAATGGAACTTTTTCTCTTGTATGATCACTGCCTCTAAAGGTTGGATCATTACCATGATCAGCAGTAATTATTAATAAATCATCATCGTTTAATAATGGTAATAAATTAGCTAAATCTTGATCAAATTCTTCAATACATTTACCATATCCAACTGGATTTCTTCTATGACCATATTCTGAATCAAATTCCACTAAATTAACAAAGCAAAGGCCTGTGAAATCTTTTTTAGCGATATTATTTGTTATTTCCATTCCATTATGATTTGAAATAGATTTATAAGTTTCAGTCACTCCCACTCCATTGAAGATATCAGCAATCTTACCAACACAAATTACATCAAAATTATTATCTTTTAAAGTTTCCATATAAGTATAAGATGATGGACTTAAAGCATAATCATGTCTATTAGGAGTTCTTTTGAAATTAGATGGATTATCTCCAATAAATGGTCTTGCAATCACTCTACCGACTTTATATTCTTCTTTCATACAGATTTCTCTAGCTACTTCACATAAATGATATAATTCTTTAACTGGAACTATTTTTTCGTTTGCGCATAATTGAAGTACTGAATCTGCCGAGGTATAAAGAATAATTTCTCCAGTTTTAAGATGTCTTTCTCCTAAATCATTAATAATTTTTGTACCAGAAACAGAAATATTACCAATATATTTTTTACCAGTTTTTTGTTCTAATTCATCGATTAATGATTGAGGAAAACCATGTTCAGAAAAGGTTTTAAAAGGTTTTGTGGTTAATACTCCCATCATTTCCCAATGCCCAGTCATTGTATCTTTACCATTAGATTCTTCTTTTAAACGAGCAACATAAGAATGAGGATGTTCTATTTTACTAGTTCCAATAATATTATTGTTAATATCATATAATCCTAAGCTATTTAATGTAGGAATATTTAAACCTTTACAAACTTGAGAGATATGAACAAAAGTATTACTTCCTTCATCATTAAATTTTTTTGCATCAGGCATTTCACCAACACCTAATGAATCCATTACTATTAAAAATACTCTTTTAAATTTCATAAAAACCTCCTATTTCATATATAAATCATATGCTGATCTTACTCTTTTACTTGATACATGTGTATAAATTTGTGTTGTAGCAATATTACTATGACCAAGCATTTGTTGAACAGATCTTAGTGATGCCCCATTTTCAAGTAAATGCGTAGCAAAGCAATGTCTTAATGTATGTGGGCTTACATTAACTATTATACCAGCATTTGAAGCATATTGCTTGATATTTTGCCAAAAATACTGTCTTGTAAGGGGTAATCCTTGCTTATTAATGAAAATATATTTGGAATTACGATATGGAGAAATATTTCTTACTTCATTTAAATATTTAATTAAATATTCTAAAGCAAAATCACTTAAAGGAACATATCTTTCTTTAGCGCCTTTACCAAAGATTCTAATTAATTTCTTTTCAATTGATAAATTCTTTTTTTCAATTGATAATAATTCACTTACTCTAAGTCCAGAAGCATACATCACTTCTAACATTGCTCTATCTCTAATTCCATTTGGTTTAGTTAAATCTGGTTGCTCTAATAACAAGTCAATTTCTTCAAAACTTAAAACAGTTGGTAAATGAGATGGTTTTTTAGGTAAATCAATTTGATTAATATCACAATTAATAATCTTTTCATGTACTAAATATAAATAAAAAGATTTCACGCTTGAAACCATTCTTAAAATTGTTGAAATCGATTTTCCTTGATTATTTAAATAAATAATATATTTTTCAACATCTTCTAGAGATAATTCCTCTACTATATTTTTTTTATTAATTTTATTAAAACAAATCAAATCTTCTTTATAACAACTAATTGTTTGTTTTAATAATCCTTTTTCAACTACACAATATGTTAAAAAACATTCTAAAGCGTCTTCAAATTCCATCTTTATCCTTCTTTACATCACTTGCTATAGTAAATAATTTTTTATTAGCTTTTCTATTTAATTTATTAATTAAAAGTTTTGTAGAGCATTCTTTTTGCTCTTGAACTTGATTAAATAGACTAATTTGAACATAAAATTCATCAATATTCATTAATTGAGATAAACCCACTCCTACTAAACGAATAGATTGATTAGTAAAAAATTTATCAAATAATTTCATTACACTTGTATATATATCAATAAAATCATTGGTTGGTTTTTCAATAGTTATTGATCTTGTTATTGATTTAAATGAAGCATCTTTTAAAATCAAAGTTATTGTTTTACCAATTTTTTTATCTTGTTTGGCAGTTAATGCTATTTCATGAGATTTTTGTTCAATAATCTTTTTTATTTCTTCATAATCACTACTATCATAAAGTAAAGTTGTTGTCGAAGAAATTGATTTTGGATCAAAAGGAGTATTTTCAACAACATCATCACCCTCTCCATTAACCCATTTCTTAGCTGTAAAATAAAACTTACCCATAATTTCTTTAACTTTATATGAATCATTTACAGCAAAATCACCAATAGTATTAATACCTATTTCTTTTAATTTTGGACAAGTTTTTTTACCAATTCCAAAAAAATCATCAATTGGTAAAGGATATAAAATTCTTTTAATATCTTTTTTTCTAATAATAGTTATTCCCATTGGTTTTTTATAATCAGACCCCATTTTTGCTAAAAATTTAGTAGGTCCAATACCAATAGATACTTGTAATAAAGTATTTTTATATAAATTATCTTGTAATTCTTTTAAATATTTTAAAGGATCAGTAATATCTTTCATTAAATCTGTCATATCGACATAACATTCATCAATTGAAGCTTTTTCAATTTTTTTAGTATAATTTTCTTCAATAAAAGAAAAAAATTCATGAGATTTTCGATTATACCATTCAAAATTAACAGGTCTAATAATGACATTGGGGCATAACTTTTTAGCCATATAAGTTGGCATAGCTGAATGAATACCATATTTTCTTGCTTCATATGAAGCGGTTGAAACAATCCCTCTTCTAGAAGAACCTGCAATAATTAATGGTTTATTTTTTAAAGATGGTTCAAGAAGGATACTAGCCGCGGCAAAGAATTGATTTATATCAATATGCATTATTATCTTACTCATATTTTTATTATAAATAAAAAACTATGTAAAACAAACATTTACATAGTCAAAATTTTTCTTTATACATTTTTATATTTTCCTAAATTGCTAATTTATTTTTATTTTCTACATTTAAATAATCAGAAATCATTGCGATAAATTCTGAGTTAGTTGGTTTGGCTTTTGCTGATGAAATAGTATAACCAAATATTTCATCAATTGTATCAATATTACCTCTATTCCAGGCCACTTCTATAGCATGACGAATTGCTCTTTCCACTCTTGAACCAGTTGTTTTATATTTTCTTGCAATTTCTGGATACAAAGTTTTAGTTACTTGTCCTATATAATCAGAATTCTCATAAGAATATGTTATTGCAGTTCTTAAATATCCATATCCTTTTATATGTGCAGGAATTCCTACTTCATGCAATAAATCAGTTATTTGCTTTTCTAAATTAACATTTTCCTTTTCTTCTTTTTTGGTTGGTTGAATATTAGCTAAACGAATATTTTGAATTAAAGTTGATGCTTCATATGGTTTTAATAAAAATTGATTAGCACCTAATGAAGTAATCATATTTAGAATATTTTGATTAACAAAGCCAGAACTAACAATAATATATGGTTTTGCCATTTGACTATAAAATTGATTTAATTCAGTAATTAAGTTAAATCCATCCATCACTGGCATAACAAGTTCAGTAATAATCACATCAACATCTTTTAATGTTTTTAGTTGAAACAGAGCATCTTTCCCGTTATAAGATGAGCCAACTAAATACATGTCTTCTTGTGAATTAATTAAACGTGCAAGTTGCGACACAAACTCTTTATTACCATCTACTACATAGATAGCTTTTTTCTTCATATTATCTAGTAATCCCTTACCATTCGCCTTTAGTTTTATTCTAGAGCAAGTAAAAAAGAAAATAAAGTTTTTTTATATAAAAAAATAAAAAAAACGCTTATTTTTGTAAGAATGTAAGCGCTTTTTATATAAAAAAATAATATTATTGTCAGTTATAGTCTACTTTTGAAGTGACATTTGATACATATATTGCATATACAAAGCATAACCAGAAATGACATTATCAACATTAACATGAGTAATTGCTCCAATTAACATGTTATCTTGAATGATTGGTGAACCTGACATTCCTTGATAAATCCCTCCACCAATTGATAAAAGCTTTTGATCTGTGATTTTAAAAGAAATTCCCTTAATATCGCACTCTGTTTGCTTTTTTAAATCTGTAATTTCAATATTAAATTCTTCTACTTTTTTATCTTTAATACAAGTTCTTATTTTGGCCTTTCCAAGTTTAACTTGATTCCAACTTGCTACTTCAATTGGTTGGTATGAAGAAGGTATTTCTTCTAATGAACCAAATATACCAAAAGATGTATTTTTATAAATTGAACCTAAATGATCTTCAAAAGTTAAAGTACAATTTTTACTTCCAACATGGCCATTTGATGACTTATTAATTGAATCAACTGCTTCTAAATAAATATTTCCCACTCTAACATCTAATATTTGTTCACTATCATTATCATAAACTTCGTGTGCTAAAGCTCCATAACTTTTATTAATTGGATCATAGAATGAAATAGTCCCTACTCCTAATATTCTTTCTTTAACATATAAACCTGTTTTAATAACATTATTTATATTGATTAAATATAAAGTTTTTTGCATTTCTTTACCTTTTCTATTAATAGTTATTTGGCATTTTCCGCTATCTTTATATTTAGAAAAATGTTTAACAAAACTATTTAAATCAGTTACTTGATATTCACCAACTTTAATAATACGATCACCTTTAACAATATCAGAATCTCGATAAGGATTATATGTATTATTTTCATATTCAACGTCATAAAAACCAGTCACAATCAATCCATCAGGATAAATTTCAAAGGCAATATTTTCTCCTCCTGGAATTAAAGTTAAACCATTTACTATTTTTGGACTAACTAATGTTAAGAAAAAAATAGCAATGATCAGAAATAATTTTTTCATTATTTTCTCCTCTCATCACTATTATTAGTTAATTAAAAATGAATATTCTAGATAAATTTGGATAAACTATTTAAGTAAATCTTCTGCTGATTTTAAAGAAATTTCCGTAATTTCTCCAAACATCATTTTAGCAATTTCTTTTATTCTTTCTTCTTTAGTTAATAAATTAATTACCGAATAAGTTTTATTATTTTTAATATATTTGCTTACTAAGTATTGATAGTCTGCTTTTGAAGCAACTTGTACTAAATGTGATATAGCAATAACTTGGCTATTTAAAGATATTTCTTTCATTTTAAGACTTATTGCGTTACCAACTCGACCAGAAACCCCAATATCAATTTCATCAAAAATGATCGTTTCCATTTGATTAATTTTATTAAAAACAGTTTTTAAAGCAAGATTCAATCTACTTGTTTCACCTAAAGATGCCGTTTTTTCTAAAGAAATAAAATTTTGACCAACATTAGCTTTTAATAAAAATATAACTTTATCAATTCCTTTATTATTTAATTCAATAGGAGTTATATCTACTTTAAATTCAGCATTTTCTAAATATAAATCTTTTAGTTGTTTATTCACTTCATTTTGTAAATTTTCAGCATATTTATTTCTAATATTACTTATTTTTTTAGCAATAGAAGTCGAATTAATTCTTTTTGTATTTAATTCATTTTCTAATTTTAAAATGTTATCTTCATAATTAATTAAATCATCAATATTTTGTTTAATTTCTTGATGATGAGCAATAATATCTTGACTAGTATAACCATATTTTTTTCTTAATGAATGCAATAAAAATAATCGTTCATTAATCTCATCTAATCGAATTAATTGCTCTTTTTGTGATTCGAATTTATCATTAATTGTTTGATAAATATCATCCATTTGAAAATATAAATCATTAAATTTTTCACTTAACTTATCTTCATCATCAATATAAGATAGAGTCTTTTTTGCTTTATACAAAGAAGAACTAACTTCTTCATAAATCGATAAAAATTCAGCAATTTTTTCACTTTGTTTACTAAAATTCATTAAAGAATTTCTTTCTTGTTCAAGGTTTTCCATTTCATTTTCTTGAATGTTAACTTTATTTAATTCTTCATCTTGGAATTTTAAATAATCAATACTTCCTAAATCTAATTGTTTATTTTTTAAATTTTGTAATTTACTTTTTGTTTCTAAATAATCTTTATATGACTTATAAAACTCATTAAAAATTTCTTTTTCATCTTTTGACAAAAGTAATTCAGAAAATGAATCTAATAAATTTAATTGGTTTTCTTCTTTTAAATAATTATTATCTTTTTGTTGAGAATGGATATCAAGAATTAAACTAGTAACATTTTTTAAAACTGTCAAAGGTACATTATGCATATTGATTTTAGCTTGTGATTTCCCACTAATATCTAAAGTTCTTGATAAAATCAATTCTTCATCAACATTATCATCTATTAATGATTCAATTTGTTTTTTTATTTTATCGTTTTTAATATAAAAAACACCTTCAATAAACGCTTTTTGTTCATTGAAACGTATTTTATCAAAAGAAGATCGTTCTCCCATTAATAATGATAAAGCATCAATAATAATAGATTTACCAGCACCGGTTTCACCAGTTAAAGCAATAAATCCAGATGGAAAATCAACTTCTAAATCTTCAATAATGGCAAAATTTTTAATTACTAACTTACTTAACATATTTTTATTATAATTTAATTTATTTAAATGTAAATATTCACATTTGTTTATAAAAATTTAATTACTATTAATCTACTAATTATATACTAATATAGAACTATATACATACTAAATATCTTTTGAAGTGTTTTCTATCGTTTCAATGCTTTTAATTTGTCCATTTTCAACAATATAAGACATTTTATTAATTGATTCATTTAACTCTTTATTTAATTCATCAGAAAGTTTTTTAGCTTCTTGATATAAAGCAATAGAAGATTCTAAATTTAATTTTTCATTTTCAAGTTTATTCACTATTTCCTCTAATTTTTCAAGTTTTTCTTCAAATGTCATATTTCTTCTCCTTTACTTCAACTTCTAGATAACCATCTTTTAACTTAATTTTTAATTTTTGATTTATTTCTACTTCATTAAGAGAATTAATTATTTTATTTTCTTTATTTGTTAATACACTATAACCATTATTTAATAATGAATACGGGCTCAAATAAGAAATTTTATTATCTAAATAATAAAGTTTTTGATAATAGTAATTAAATTTATTTAATAAAATCTGTTCTAATTTTTGTTTAGATAAATTAATTTCCTCTTGAAGTTTTTTTATCTTTTCTTGAGGTGAATAAAATTCAATTACTTTAGAAAGTGCAACAAGTTTTGCACTATATTTTTCTATTTTTAAATTTAAATTATATTCTGCTTTATTTAATAAAAAATTAATTTTATTTTTTACTACATTTTCTTCAATAATTGAATGATTTGCCGCATCTGTTGGAGTAATACAACTTAAAGAAGAAACATAATCAATTAATGTTGTATCTATTTGATGTCCTACTGCAGAAATAACTGGAATATTAATATTTGCTACAAACCTAACTAAATCTTCATCATTAAAGGCTTTTAAATCTTCTTTAGAGCCACCTCCACGCGTTATTACTATTAAAGATGGATTAATATTCAAGCATTCTTTTAACGCACTTAAAATCGATTTACTTGCTTCTTCACCTTGCACTAAACATGGAAATAAATATACTTCTGTGTTTAATCTTTTTTTTATTGTTGAGATGTAATCGTGAACTGCCGCGCCAGTTTTAGCAGTAATTAAAGCAATTTTTTTAGGAAATAAAGGAATAGATTTTTTTTCTAAATCAAATAATCCTTCTTTTTGTAATTTTTCTTTCAATTTAGCAATTTTTAATAAATATTCACCTTCACCATATAATGAAATTTTTCGACAATATAATTGGTAAGTTCCCCCTTTTTCATAGACACCAATATAACCATTTATTAAAACTTTATTACCATTTTCTAAACAAAAATCTATTTTACTTGCATAAGTAGAAAACATCATGCATTTAATTTGGGAATTTTCATCCTTTAAAGTAAAATAGTAATGGCCAGTATAGTGCTTTGTTAAGCTACTTACTTCTCCCATTACTAAAACATTTAATAAAGAAAAATCACTTTCAACGACTGATTTAATATATTCGTTTAAATTACTTACACTTAAACATTGACTCATAATATTTTATCTAATAAAGCATTAACAAAACGATAATCTTTTTCATCAGCGTATTTTTTTGCAAGTTTAACACATACATCAATAATAACTGATTTATCAACATTACCAATATATTTATATTCAGTAATTCCAAGCATTAAAATTGAAATAACCACTAGATTAATTCTTTCCATTTTCCAAGTTGTGCAATTAGGTAAAATTAAATTATAAATTTCATTATAATTTTTAACACATTTAACAACAACTTCTTTTACAAAAACTGATACATCAGAATAATTCTCTTCCATCGTATCTTCAATAACTTCAACCAAATCAAAATCATTTTTCATACGATTCAAAAATAAAATTTGATATATAATAAACATGATTTTTTCTTGTTCTTGATTTCTAGATAACATAATTCAAATCCTTTTTGACATTAAAAAAAGCCATATGGCTTTATTCAATTCCTACTACTTTCACATTTATAGAAAATGGAATAAATTCAGTACATGAAGTTAAAGCATACGCTATTTCTTCTTGAATTTTTAAGCATACTTCATTCACATTACATTCTTGAGATAAAATAACTTGTAAGTCGACATTTATTTTACCATTTTTAATTTCACAGTGTGTTGGTTGATGCAAGAAAAAAAGAAACTTATCAGCACTTTTAAGCTTTACTCCTTGCATTTTTTTCACAACAGTTTCTACAATTTGATCAAAGACAGTTGTAGAAATTGCAAGTGTTCCTCTTTTTGCATAGTTTTGAATGTAAACATATTCAGCCATAACTATCACTCCTAGATATATTTTACATAAATTTTTAAAGAATATTCAAGACTATTTGTTGTTTTTATCAATTATTAAATCTTTAGAAATAAAATAGCATTTATTCCCTACTTCTTGATTATTAATTAGACCACTAAAAAAGAATTTTAAATCTAATTTATTATCTTCTAACTTTAATTTTTCATTAACTAAAAAAGATAAACGAAAACCTTTAAAAGTATAATTTTCGACATTTTCTTCATTTGATAAAGTATAATTTTGATTAAAATAACCAATGCAAACAATAGAAGAAGGAATATTTTCTATTTTATTAATTGAATATGGTAAAACCATAACTTTAAAATTTTTAATATCTTTGATTGGTTTAGAAAATTCTAAAGAAAGACAAACTTTTTCATCAATAATTGAGCTATAAGTATTTAAGTTTGCATAAGAAAATTCTTCATCATTTTCATCATGAACATAATTAATTAATGCTGCTAGATTTTCAGAATAAGATTCATCATAATAATTTGATGAACTTGTATTTGAAGAGCAGGCAAATAGTAAAAAAATGAATACTAAAAATATTTTTTTCATAATTTAATTCTAATTTATTTATTTAAAATAGTCTATAATTTATTGAACACGATAAATAATTAAAGCAGAATATTTGTTATATAAATTTGTATTATTTCTTAAACTTTGATAATTATATTTAATATCAATTAATAAATGATCATCTAATTGCTCTAAAAAATAATTAATATCATTAACAAAATCCTGCTCATTACTCGCTTCTATTATTTCAACTTGTACCATAATTATATGGTATAAATTATTAATGTAATATTTTGTCTAAATAGCAACAATATTTACAATTTTATTTTTAATTACAATAATTTTTTTAATTTGTTTTCCTTCTATTCTTGATTTAACAAAATCAGCATTTAAAGCAATTTCTTCAATTTGTTTTTCATCAAGATTAACATCTACTTCAATTGTTCCACGCATTTTACCACAAATTTGAACAGCAATTTGAATTGTATTTTTTACTAATTTTTTTTCATCAAAATTTGGCCATTTTTCATAAGCTATTGTATTATTGTGTCCTAATTTCTCCCACATTTCTTCACCAATATGAGGAGTAATACAACTAATCATTTTGATAAAACCTTCTGCATATTCTCTTGGTAATTTTTTAACTTTATATACTTCATTAATAAAAATCATCATTTGAGAAATTGCAGTATTAAAAGCAAGATTTTCATAATCTTCAGTAACTTTTTTAACTGTTTGATGATAAACAAAATCAAGTTCTTTTACTTCTTCATCAACAATAACATTCATTTCCACGATTAAACGATATACTCTTTCTAAGAACTTATGAGCACCTTCTACTCCTTGATTTGACCAAGGTTTACTTGCTTCAAGAGGTCCCATAAACATTTCATATAATCTTAAAGTATCGGCACCATAACTTTTAACAATATCACTTGGATTTACCACATATTCAGGGAACCTTTTACCCATTTTAATGCCATTTGAACCTAAAATCATCCCTTGATGAACAAGCTTTTTAAATGGTTCGTCTGCTTTAATAATTCCTTTTTGATGTAAATATTTAGTCCAAATTCTTGAATAAATTAAATGTCCTACTGCATGTTCAGGTCCACCTATATATAAATCAACTGGTAACCAATGATCTAATAATTCTTTTTTTCCAATTTCTTTATCATTATGTGGATCGATATATCTAATAAAATACCAGCTTGATCCAGCTGATCCTGGCATAGTTGAGGTTTCTCTTTTACCAACAAAACCATTATGATTATATTCTTTCCAAGTAGTTGCATTTTCTAAAGGTGCCAATCCATTTTTGCCTTTATAATCATCAAGTTCAGGAAGAATTAAAGGTAATTCATCATCATCTAAAGCATGAATAGTTCCATCATTTAAATGAACAACAGGAACAGGTTCTCCCCAATATCTTTGACGAGCAAAAATCCATTCTCTAAATTTATAATTAATTTTCTTTTGGCCAATATTATTTTTAGATAAATAATCTAGCATTATTTTAATAGCATCTTCTTTATTTAAGCCATTTAGAAAAGAAGAATTAATATGATTTCCATCGCCAACAAATGCTTCTTTTGAAATATCTCCACCTTCTAAGACTGGAATAATTTCAAGATTAAATTTTTTTGCAAAAGCATAATCTCTTTCATCATGAGCAGGAACCGCCATAATTGCTCCAGTACCATAACTAGATAAAACATAATCAGAAATATAAATTGGTATTAATTTTTTTGTTAAAGGATTAATGGCATAACTTCCTGTAAAACAACCAGTTTTTTCTTTAGATAAAGAAGTTCTTTCAAGTTCAGATTTTTTACTTGCTTCTTCTTGATATTTTTGTACTTCAATAAGTTGCTCTTTAGTAGTAATTTTACTTACTAAACTATGTTCAGGAGATAATACACAATAAGTAACACCAAAAATAGTATCACATCTAGTGGTAAACACTGTAAACTTTTCTTGCAAATTATTTACTTCAAAATCAATCAAAGCCCCTTCACTTCTTCCAATCCAGTTTCTTTGCATTTCTTTAGTTGATTCAGGCCAATCAATTTTATTTAATCCATCTAAAAGTTCATCAGCAAAACTTACTTGATCAATAACCCATTGCTTAAGATTTTTTCTAATAACAGGATACCCACCTCTTTCAGATTTTCCGTCAATAACTTCATCATTAGATAAAACTGTACCTAATTCTTCGCACCAGTTAACAGGCATATCAATATATTTAGCATATCCATCAAGATATAAGTTTTTAAAAATCCATTGAGTCCATTTATAAAAAGAAGGATCAGAAGTTTCAATCATTCTTGACCAATCATAATCAAAACCTAATTCTTTTAATTGTTTTGTAAATGTTTCAATGTTCTTTTGTGTAAATTCTCCTGGATGATGATTTGTTTTAATCGCATATTGTTCTGCTGGTAAACCAAATGAATCATATCCCATTGGATGAAGAACATTATATCCTTGCATTCTTTTCATTCTTGAAACAATATCTGTGGCAGTATATCCTTCTGGATGTCCTGCATGAAGTCCCACGCCAGATGGATATGGAAACATATCTAAAGCGTAGAATTTTGGCTTAGAAAAATCATAAATATCTGTTTTAAAAGTTTTATTTTCTTCCCAATATTTTTGCCATTTTTTTTCAATATTTAAAAAATCGTAACCCATATTTTCCTCCAAAAAAAAAGTACCTTATTTTAAGGACGCTGACGCGCGGTACCACCTTAATTCAACACTTTGTTGCACTTAATTAAAACTTTAACGCAGTAAACGAGCTAAAATGTTATCGAGTTCATTATTTACTAATATATCTTTTCACCAACTAGATACTCTCTAAAATTAGTTAAATAACTACTATTACAACCACTAAAAATAGTTTAAAAAAAAACATTAAAATTGTCAATCTTTAATAAGAATAACTAAAAAATTGCCATTATCAAATGATAACAGCAATTTTTAATTAACAGAAATTTATTATAAAGTTGGAATAACCACTAAATCACTAGATAATCTTACAAAGCTCTTTATTTCTTCAACATGTGGAGTGTTTATATAATTGCTTATATATGGTGCTTGCCATGCTTTCCAATTATTATCGCCTTCTTCAATATTAGCGGCGATACCTAAGGTTGATGATCTTGTAAATGTTGTTCCTAAAACTGCATAAGGAATATAAATTATTGATTTTGCTTTTTCTGTTATAAATTTAACTCCTACATTTAATAAATCAACAGTTCCTTTTTCATCATCGAAAACTGCATATGCATGATTAACTTTATATTTTTTTAACCATCTTCCTGATTCTAATTTAAAATGAACAACTTGACTATCTGTATCTCTATCAAAATTATCTTGATTTGTATCAATAAAGAAGTGATAAGAAGTTCCATCTTGTAAATATGGATTATCTTTATTAGATTTATCTGCAATAATATATAAACCATTATTATCTCTAGCTAAAGAAATTTTATATTTATAATTATCACTTTCACCAACTGTACCTAATTCAACACTACTTACAACATCTTCTGCTTTTAAATTAAATGGATTTTTATTGTAATTTGATTGATAGACTTTATTATTTAAACCTACTCTTGGATAAGTATAATAATTATACCATTCAACCATATTACCAAATAAATTCATTGAACGATCACCAACACCATCATCATGAGTAATTACATTGAAACCAAATATTTCATCACTATCCATTTTTAAATATGTGTATGGTAACATTACTTCAATAATATAATTTGAATCTTTTACATAATACTTAAATTCTTTATTACCTTCTCCAAATGTATCATTATATTTATTTTCTGCTCTAATTCCTTCATAAGTAATTTGGAAATCCATATCTCTAGTATCAGTTCTATTTAAATCACTAGGATTTGAATTACCAAAGTCTAAAAATAATTCATAGAAGAAAGAATTAGTTGTTATATCGAAGTTTGCATTATAAACAAATTTTAAACCTTCTAAAGTTCTATATATTTGTCCAGAAACATGTTTTACTCCACTTGTATAAATATTAATTTCATCTTGATAGGAATATAAATCAATTGTGCCCAATTCAATAGTTTTATTATTTTCATTTATTTGAGAAATATAATCTTCTAAAATAAATTCTTTTTTATATTCAGCATAACCTTCTTTACTAGCGAACACAACAAAGGTTCCTTCAACACTAACATTATTAAATGTGAATCTTCCTTCTTGATTAGTTTGTACAACTTCTTCATTGATTTTTAATTGTACATTTTGTAAAGAACCATCAATAATATTTTCTACTTTTCCAGTAAAAGAAAGATTCATTTTTCCTTCACTTGGAATAAGCATAATATCTTTATTTACTAATCCGTCTTTAATAAGACTTGTCATATCAATAGTTTGAGTTCTATAGCCTATTTTTTCGACGATTAAGTCACCTTTTAAATTATTATCTTCTAAAGAAATTACATATTTTCCATCTTTATCTGTATTTGTTGTTTTATCAAAATAAGTTAATTTTGCTCCATCTAATGGATTTCCATCTAAATCTTTTACTAGACCTGTAATAACGGTTCCTGTTACAGTTAACTCAAAACTATCATGTAAATTTGAATTAGCAACACTTGTAGCAGTGATCTTGGTTTTACCAATATTTTTCACTTTTAATACTCCATTAGTTACTATTGCTACTTCTTCATTAGATGAAGTCCAATTAACTTCTTGAGATAATGTTGAAGGAGAAATTTCAGCTTCTAAAATCTTATCTTCACTACCTAAAGATAAACTTTCATATTTTATTAAAATTGTTAATTTCTCTTCGATTTTCTCTGTTGAACTTTCCGAACTAGAAGTATTTGGTGTCAATGTATTTGATGTTGAACTTGTTTCTCCACTACAAGCGACAAGTCCACTTGCCAAGCTTAATAACGCTACTGATATTAAAAATTTTTTCATATTATTCTCCCCTTTATGATAAATAAATTTTTATTTCATTATTATTTAAAACTGATGAGTTAAAATCAATTGTTACTATATCTTCAGTTAAACTTCCTCCAGAAAAAGCAAATGGAGAAGCATATTTATTTTTTTGATTATATTTTACACTAACGACTTTACCATTAAGTGTAACTTTTTTAATTGAATTCATACCTTCTAATAAATGGTATCTAAGACTATAATTTTTATTTTCAGATTCTTCAGAATTAGTAAATGTTCCTTGGCCTTTTTTTAAATTTATAACTATTGCATTTTCATTTTTATCATAACGACATGAATAATTTGAGATTCTATTTTGACCATATTTATATGCAGTTGTTTGATGATCATCTTCATAAATGAATCCTTCATCAGAAGCATTTTTACTTGGATAAATATCATAAGATATATTATTCCAATCAATAGAAGCAGTATTTAAAGCATTTTCTACTAATGGAGTCATTGAGCCTAATCTAACAAATAATGGTGTAGATTTTAAATCACATTCAAAACTATAAGAATTTTTACCAGTATAAATTTCACCATTAAAGACATTTAACCAATCTCCTTCAGGTAAATATACTTCTTTTGTATATATATTTTGATTGTTTTTATATAAAAGTGATATTAAGGCATTTCCAGCATCTTCATAATATTCAATTTTAAAAGTATGTGTTGTACCTTTTTTAAGTTCTATAACATCATAAGTAACTGAATCATTTGGTATAAATTTATCGCATTTTAATTCTCCATCAACATAAACTCTTACTCCATCATCAGCTTTTACTGCTAAAACTGTATCTTGTTCAGGAGTTAAACTTCCTTCAAATGAAGCGGAGAAATTATCTGCATTTACTTTAGATGATGGTTTTCCTGTTCCCCAGTTAAAATTAATTGATTTAACTTTTTCTTCATGTACAGGTGTACCACTTAATGTTTTATTATTGTAATATTTTACAGAGATATCACTATTAAACCAATTTGTTGGCATTACATTATAAATGTCATCACTCATTGGTGCAAATAAGATATTGTTTCCAATTAAATATTCATCATTTCTTTGAGCTAATTCATCATTTGGATAATTAAATTCTAATGATCTAATTAAAGGCATCCCTGTTTGGTAATTTTCATAGGCTAAAGAATAATATAAAGCCATTAAGCGATAACGAAGATTAATATAATCTCTAGAAATATTTAATGCATCTTCACCATATAACCATGGTTGTCTGTATCTTTGATTATATTTTGATGAGTGAGGTCTAAAGATTGGTGATAATGCTCCATATTGGATCCAACGAGTATATAATTCATTGCTAGGGTTACCATTATGACCACCTAAATCACTACTCATATATGGAGTAGCATCAATTCCTGATTTAATAATATCAGAAATTTCCTGTTGTAAAGAACTGCTATCAGCATTAATATCACCTGTCCATTGAATAGAATATCTATGAGAAGCTGAATTTTTTATTCCATTATATTTACCATGATATATATTATCAGCGTTTGCCATAATAACAGGTCTACGATATATTTGACTATTATTTGCTTGATTTTGATAATGTTGTTTAGTGATATCGTGAAATAAATACATTCCCCAAGTTTCATGGTTAATTGCAGATGGAGTTGGTGATTTAAGAGCGGTTGTCCAGTTTCTATCATACCACCAAGTATCTAATCCCATTTCTAATAAATTAGTCAAATTTTCTTTTCTATAATCAATTTCAGAAACATCTAACACTGAGCCAGTACCACTAACAGGTTCAGGATGATCATTAAACATTACTTCAATATTTTGATTATGTACTTTTTCTAAAAAACCAGCCATATCAGGAAATAAAGTAGTATTAACATCATATCCAATACCAGTTGATGATGATTGTCTCCAATCAGTATCAATAACTAAATTATCTAAAGGAAGATTATATTTTTTATAGTTATCTATTTCATCTTGAGCAGTTTTTTCTGAATATGCATAATATTTTGAATCCCATGAACCTAAATTAGCAAGTCTTACCATTTCTGTTTTACCAGTTAAATTTACATAAGCTTGTCTTAACAATTTAGCATTTTTTAATGGCAATAAAACATATAAATCTTTTGCATCATTTTGAATTTTATATCCACTGGTTATATCATATTTTGAATCTGTATTATTATAATATGAATCAGTTGAATAACCATCTTCAGGAATCACAATTCTTGGTTTATCCACTAAAGGAAATGCATCTGGAGTATTACTTGGAGAAGGTAAACTACCAGTATTATTCATAAATGATCCATTATAAATTATTGAATCATTCTTTTTAATTATTATACCATTAAAATTTTCACATTCATAAGGAACAATTATTGTAATGTCATTAAATGTTATTATGTGATTTTCCCCTTCTTTATAATCATTATAAATAACACCTTCATAAGCATCTCTTTGCGGAATAAAAAAAGTATTATCATCTAAAAATGTATTATCTTTTTTTTCTTCAAAACGAATGGTTTGTTCATCTAATAATTGAATTCTCAAATTACCAACAACAATATTTCCAATTGATTTTTGATGGTGATTATTTTCACTATCAGAAGAATTAGATGAAGGATTATTTGAAGCGCCGCCACATCCGCTTAAAATAAAAGTAGAAATGAGCGCTAAATAAATTAATTTGGTTTTTTGCATGCCTTACCTCCTAATGTGTACAACTTCATTATATTTACATTACCGGTAATGTACAATACCTAATTTTTTATTTTTTTAGAGTAACTTCAAACTTTTTACTTTTAATTTCACAATTTTCTTCGAAACTTTTTTTGATTTCTTTTGCTAAATATAAACTCATTTTATTTAAATCACTTGTAACACTACTGATTTTTTTATTAGATGAACTATAATAACTTATGCCATCAAATCCATATACTTTACATTTATATTTATTTTCTTTTAAATAATCTTTTAAATTAATACCTAAAGCATCACAATAAGAAAAAACAAAATCATGATTATTTTTTATAATACATTCAAATTTTTCATTACTTCCATATCCTACAATATAAACTGGGCATTCAATATTATGCTTTTTTAATTCAGTTAAAAAGCCTTTTTTTCGACGTTTAAATGTCTCAACATCATCTTGCCAAGCAATCATACAAGGATTATTATATTTTTTTGATAAAATATATTCTTCTGCGACTAATTTTCCACCCATATAATCATCGGTATAAATTGAAATTGTATTTTCATATTTAGATAATAAACCATATAAAACAATAGGAATATTTTTATCTTTTAAAAATTCATATGTTTCTTGACTATAATCTTGAAATGATACAATTGCACATACTTGATAATTTAATAACGATTTTAAAATTTCAAAATCTAAATACCCTGAATTAGTTAAAATAGTAATTGGTACAAAACCAAATCGACTTAAATCTTTAATAATTCGATCGATATTAATTGAATAATATGGATTAATTAAATCACTTGTAACAATACCTACTAATCTAGAATAATTCTCACGAAAAAAAATTGACAAAGAATTAGGAATATATCCCATTTCTTTGGCTTTATTTTTAATTTTCATTTTCATTTCTTGACTAATATCATCGCAATCTCTTAATGCTCTAGATACAGTATTTTTGCTAACATTTAATTCTTTAGCAATATCAAGTAAAACAACCCTTTTTCTCATATATTTATTGTAATGAAAAAGAAGTTATTTTTGCAACTTCTTTTTAGTCTATTATTAATCAATAAATAGTTCGTCAAACATTTTAATAACATCCCTTCTTTAGGATTTAGCACTTCAATAATTAGGATTAATAAATATTTTTGGTAAATTACTTATATAAATATAAATAAAATTTATTGAAAATATTTTTTATTTGTATTATAATTAAGGTGCTACAGTGCTTCATAGTTAGGAGATATCTTTATGCCTTATTTTTTAAAACAATCTAATACTAGATCTAAAGGTCTTTACCTTCAAATTTATCAATCTTTTTATGTCCCTGGTAAAGGCAGTAGAAACAAAAGCTATAAAGCTATTGGTTATGTTTCTGAGTTGATTAAAAATGGAATCGATGATCCCATCGCTTATGCAAATAAATTAGTTGATGAGTTAAATAATACTTCTTCTACTCCTATTAAAATTTCTTCTTCATCTAGTTCTAAAAATGTTGGTTATTTTCTTATAAAAGCTATGTTTGATAAATTAAATATGAATGAAGATATTTCTTTAATGTCTTCTAATAAAAAATTTCATTTCAATTTATATGATTTTATTTATTCTATGGTTTATGCTCAAATTATTAATCCTGGTTCTAAACAATCTGCTTTTGAAAATATTATGCCTAATATTTATGGTATTAAGACTTTTTCTTATGATCAAATTTTGGAAACCATTAATTATATCGGTTCGGATTATCCTAAATTTATCGAATTGATTAATGCTCACATAAATAGTATTTGGCCTAGAAAAACAGATACAACTTATTTTGATTGTACTAATTATTATTTTGAAATTGATTCTCAAGATGATATTAGAAAAAAAGGACCTTCTAAAGAGAATAGAAAAGATCCTATTATTGGTCAAGCTTTACTTCTTGATAATGAACAAATTCCTCTTGCTATGAATTTATATCCAGGCAATGAATCAGAAAAGCCATATTTAAGAAAGAATATTGAAGATTTAAAATCAAGATATGATATTAATTCTAAAATTGTGCAAGTTGCTGATAAAGGTTTAAATTGTGCAAGAAATATTTATTCTGCAGTTGTTGAAGCTAATGATGGTTATATCTTTTCTAAATCTGTTCATGGTAAATATTTATCTAAAGTTGAAAAGGAATGGGTCCTTCTTCATGATAATGAAAATAACAAATGGATTCATGTTAAAGATACTGCAGGCAATATTATTTATAGTTATAAAGAATGTATTGATAATTTTGAATATCATTGCAAAATTAACGAGTCTGATACTGAAGAAACATTTTTTACAGTTAAAGAAAAAAGAGTTGTTACATATAGTCCTAAACTTGCAAAAAAGAAGCAAAAAGAGATAAAAAAAGAACTCGAAAAAATTAAAAAACTTTCAACAAATAAAGCTTTAAAAGAAGATTATGGAGATTCTGCCAAATATGTTGAATTTATTGCCATTGATTCTAATGGTGAAAAAGTTAAAATTTATAAAAATCTTAAAGAAAGCAAAATTAAAGAAGACTTAGCTCTTGCTGGTTATAATCTTTTGGTTACATCTGAAATTGATAAATCGCCAACTGATATTTATAAATCTTATCATGGTCTTTGGAGAATTGAAGAATCTTTTAGAATTCTTAAAACTTATTTAGAATCTAGACCTGTTTTTCTTCAATTAAAAGAATCTATTTATGGTCATTTTTTAATTTGCTATTTTGCTTTAACTATTTTAAGATTGATTGAAATTAAAGTATTTAACGATGAAATTCCTCCAAGTAAATTAATTGAATTTATTCGTGATTTTAATGTTACTCAAACTCCTGAAAATTCTTTTATTAGTAATGCAACTAATTCTGATACTCTTTCAAAAATTAAAAGTAAACTTTGTCTTGCCAAACTTGACAATTTATATCTTAAGAAAAAAGACATTGACAACTTTATCAATGCCTCATTTGATTAATCTGTAACACTTTATTTTTGGGGTTAATCCTAAAGTCAGGTCATATATTTATTGTAATGAAAAAGAAGTTATTTTTGCAACTTCTTTTTAGTCTATTATTAATCAATAAATAGTTCGTCAAACATTTTAATAACATCAAACATTAATTGATGCATTTCTTTAATTGAATCAATTTTTTCATTAAATCGATTATTTGAAATAGGATAGATGATTGAATCAGTCAAATTTAAAACATAATTTGGAATAAAAATATATAAATTATCATTATCAAACACTAAATTAATTTTATCTAAAAAATATTTTTCTAATACAATAATTTTTTTTGCGTACTCATTATTTTCAAAAATATATGTTCTACTCTGATAAGTTGAAAAAATATGATATTGATTTAAAAATGATTTCTTGGACATTCCATATTGAATAACATCTTTATTATCATATTTTTCAAAATTACACTTATTATAAGGACTAATTTGTAAAAAACCTGGTTTTTCTTGATCATAATGAATGGATAAAATTGTTCCATTACTTTTCTTTTTATGATAAATATATCTAACTTTACTGATATCTAAAGAAAACTTATTTGATGCATCAGAATACGAAGATAAAAAATGAATATAATTTAAATTAAAAGCTCTGTTTAAGAAACTATTTATTTGACGAAAATTTTTGGCTTTATGTTCTAACAAATAAATTTCAATTAATTTACATTCTGAATATATACAATCTAAATAAAATCGATTAAATCTTTTATTTGAATAAATTGTATAAAATACACTTAATGATAAATAACTAACAATAAATAAAACTTCTATAATAAAATATAAAATATATTTTTTATTGAATGAAAGATGCTCAACATCATAATACAAACAAAAAATTTTATATAATCCATAACATATAATCGGTAAAAAAGAATATAACAAAATAAGTTTTGTTATAATCGAAGCTTTTAGTCTTTTTAATTGTCCAATTCTAATTCCATATTCTTCCATATTATAAATTAATCATAATATCTACTTTTTTCAATTTTTGATTTATTTTTCTTTTTAAATAGTAATAAAGATAATAAAAATAAAATTGCGTGAAATCCAATAACAAAAATAGTATTGTATAAGAAATTTCTTATAGGTTCAACAGAAGTAAACAAAGCACATATTGAACAAATTAAATCAACAAACAATAAATATACTTGTGCAAATAAATAATCAAAACTAACCACAAATATACTTAGACCTTCTTTTACACCATCATAAAATGTTATTTTGTCAATTAGATTAAAATCTATTACAAGTAGTAATAAGCTACAAATAAAACAATACATTGAAAAAACAGCAATTATTTTATATTTTCTACCTAATAAAATTAAAAAAGTTGCAAAAATAAAAATAAGTACAAAAAGGATTAAAAATTTAACTAAAGACATTAATATTAAGTCCATATGACTCCTTTAAATAATTAAACAAATTAATTATATATATAGATAATACAATAAAATTTATATATTTTCAATTTAATGATTTTGTATTAAATTGGTTTAACTTACCATTCATAATCTTCATCTATTTCATATATCCATTTTAAATCAAAGATTATTTGAACTTTAGAAATATCAAAATATGTCTCTAATTCATGTTATCATCCTCTTTTTTTACAATAAAAGAGTAAAATATAAACTATTCTACTCTTTTAAAAATTAAATTGCTTCTTTATCTTTAATCTTATATGGATCGATAAATGAACGATTATTGTGTCTAGTAACGACTAAAGTTTGATCAACAATCTTTGAAATATCATTAATTTTTTCTGGTGGTGCAGATAAAATAACTTGTAAATCAAATTCTTTTAAGATTCTAATTGATTCAATAATTCTGTTTCTATCCATCTTAGAGAATGCTTCATCAAAGACAACTAATCTAGTACAATTTGAAATACTACTACTTGCTTTAACACGATATAATTGAGAGAATGAAGCAAGGATTGAAATATAGAATGGTGTTTGTGTTTCACCTCCAGATGCCTTTTTAATATTTCTAGCAAGTGAATAAGAACGACCATCTTGTTTTTTAACACGTAAATCAAATAATAAATATGTTCGATAATCTGTGAATTTTTCAACATTTTGAGCTATAACTGAAGATTTATCTTTACCTTCAGAACCATCACCAATCATTCTAAATAAGTTATCCATAATATCTTGGTGTTTTGCAATAAATTCTTCTTCAGATGCATCAGCTTGTAATAATAATTCATCAGTAATCATATTGTAATAATCAATATATTGAGGATTTGGATTAACGGTAAATTCATAAGAATCTTGACCAAATTTTGCATCTTTTAAAGCTTCATTTAATTCATCAATTTGAGTTCTAACTTGTTCAATTGATGTTTTTAATTTAAAGATAAAATCATCTCTAAATTCTTTAGTAGCTTTTTGTCTAGCATCTTCAATTTTAATACGATATTGAGGTAATTTAACATCTCTTAAAGTTGTTAATTCATTTTCAAAATCATCATTATCTTCTTTTGAAATATCAAAACTCAATTTATATGTAACAATATAATCTTTTCTTAATTCATTAAAGATTGACATAATTGATCTCATCTTATTTTGAGATTTTGCATATATTTCATTATATTTTTCACGAATATCGCTTAAAGAATATCCACTTGCAACTTCGTTATTGAAAGTTGGTAAGCCAGTTTCATTTACCCAAGTATCATCAAATTCATTCTTAATTTCTTCAATATATTTATTTGATAAAGAAATTTGTTCAGGAATCTTTTCTTCTTTAATTTGACTAATTGAACCTTGTAAATTACCTTTTTCTAAAATTAATGAACTTTTTTCATCTTCTAAAGCATGAATATCTTCATTAATACGTTTAATTTTATTATCTGTAATATTGACTTCTTGAGAAACACCTTCTTCTAAATCACGTTTTAAAGTCATTAAATTATTCTTTAATTGAGGTAAAATTGCCCCTTCTTCAATAATTTGTTTTAAACTATCAACTTCACTAGTTGACATAACTTCAATTCGACCTGCGTAAGTTAAAGTATCAACAAGAGTTCTTAAAGTATCAATAATTCTAGCTTCATGTTGAAGTTGTAATTCTCTTTCTTTCTTACTTTCTGAAGACATTTGTCTACCAATTAATGAGTAAGTATAATTTGCTTCTGGAATAACAAATGAAGCAAAGTTACGGTACCCAGTACAATCTGGACATAATCCTCTTCCTGATTCTCTAGCTTCTATAAAAGTATCACATTTAATAATTCTACCAAGTAAGAAATTTGTGTAATCCTTTGCACCTTGGTGATTTGTAATAATCTCTTCAGCTACGGAATTTGGATCACGAGAAAAATGTTGTTCATATAATTTTGCACTATCGACTAAACCAGTTCTATAGTAACGGTTTCTACGCATGATTTCAGGTAAAATCTTATTCGCAGCTTGATAATATTTATCTTCAACAAACATATTAAGCTTTTGACTTGCAATAAATCCTTCAATCGCTTTAACCCATTTTTGAGACTTAATATCCACTAAATCTGCATAAATTTTAACTTCGACTTTTTCATGGAAATGATCTTCTAAAGCATGCGCAAGTTGATTTTTAACTTGAATAAAATTATAATCATAAGCTTTCCCAGCACCACCAGAAATTTGTTGTTTCTTTTGAGTGTAAGAACTAATATAGTTAGCAAGTCTAGTTTTAATTAAACCTAAAGATTCAGTAACCACTAAATGGAAAGAAGAAATACCTTGAGCAAACGCAGTAAATCCTTCAATCGATAAATCATTTTTATTTGTTAATTGATGTTTAAATTCTTTGCAAACTTCTTTAACATTTGTTGAGGATGTTTTTAAATCTTCGCAAGTTGATAAAATATCTTCATCAAGATCAAATTTAGCTATTTCTTCACAAATAATTGATATTTTATTGGCAGTATTATCAAAATTATCAATTGTACCACTTAAACGTGAATATAAAGAATTAACTTTTGTTTCAATGGATTCAATATTTCTTTTTTGATCCTCATATGTTTTTTGCATATCTGCAACCATTTTATATGAATCAGAAGAAACTTTATAACCAATTAATTTTTCTTTTGTTAAATTAAATTCATTTAAATTTGCTTCAATTTCAATTAAAGCATTATCAATTTCATTAATTCTGTTTTCATTTACTTGAATATCATTTTGTAAATCATTAATACGATTTAAATTAAATTGATAAGAAATTCTTTTAGAAATATAGCTTGCTAATTTTTGTTCATTTCGACGATCTAATATTTCTTGGTAAATACGAGAAATTTCTTCTAATGATTTGATTTTTACTTCCATATCATCAGCTTCGAGTTTTAATCTTTCATATGCACCAATATTTGCTTTCATTGATTCAATATTAATTTCATTTGGAACATCACAAACATATTCAGTGATAAATTGTTCAATATTAGTAATAGGTATAAATGAAACAGCTTTTTTAAATAAAGAAAAATATTTATCTTTTAAGTTACCAAATTTTTCTTTTAACATGTTTTGATATTGCATGTTTGTATCACAGAACATAAAATCATTCTTTTTATAATTTAAATTAAAGAATTCTAAAAGTTGTTTTTGTGACATTGGAACATTTAATTGACAGAAATCATTTTCTGGAAAACCATCATTTAAAAAGAAAAACTTATGTTCTTCACTACCATCATCATATACATCAAATACAATACCAATAGTAAATGAACTATTAAGAACATCATCAAAAAATTCCATTGCAATATAAGAAGTAAAACGACCATTTCTTAAGAATTTAGTTGTACCATCTTCATTATCACCAACTTCACCTCTTAAGTATCCTTTTAAAGTTCTTCCTGCTTTTTCATTCGCGGCTTTATTAAAAGTTCTTCCCGATGTATCACCAAGTAAAACAACTTGCATAGCATCAATAAGTGTCGATTTACCTGCCGCATTTTCTCCTGTTAAAAAGTTAATTTTACCAAAATCAACTTTAGAATTTAAAAAATAGTGCCAATTAATTAATCTTAACTTCTTTAATAATTTCATATTGCCCCCTATTCAACGTCTTCATCATCAGGTAATTGTTCAATTTCTTGATAAATTGAAGCAATCATTTCATTATCAATTACAAATAAAATGGAAGGCATAATATAAAATTGTAAACTTCTTTCTTTGAAATCACCAGAAATACGAGTAATTATATTATGTGCTTCTAAAAATCTATAACAAGATCCTAAAGATGCATAACTTGGTCTTTTATCTTGCCTAATTAATCTTAAATTCATTAAAGTTTGAATTAATTCACTAGAAGTAAAGAATACTTCTTGAGATAAAGAATCTTCTTGTCTTTGATTTTCATAAACATAACGAAGTCCATATATCATAATCGAAGTAATTAAATCCATTCTAATATGATTCTCTTCATATTCATTACTAATTGAAATAACTCCTCGACGAGAATCTTTTGAAACAATCCATCCTGAATAATGTAAATAATCACTTACTAAATCAAAATTTCTTTCAATAAAAGCATACTCTTTACTTGATCTCATCATTTTCGCATTACGATCATAATAAGTACGCAAAATAAAAGATTTCAACATCAATGTATTAACGCAATGAGCAAATTCTTCTTTTTCAGAATTTCTTAATTGATCATATCTTTCATCAAACATATTATTCACCTTTCTTTATATATTCAAAATTAGGCACAACATAATTATCATTTTTTTCTATTGTAATATCTAATTTATCTTCATCACGATGCAAATCGTAGAATGAAACTCTTGAAGTTGATTTAATACTTGCAAGGATTAAGAAAATAAAATCCTCAACTTGATTGATCTTTATATCTTCAGCAGTAATTTTATCTCTATCGCCAAAGTTTTTAGACATAAATTCCATAACATTTTCATCAGAGTATTTTCTATTTTCGCCAAGAAGAACATTGATGGTATTATCATCAAAAGTATGTCCAAATTCATCAATTGGTAACGGATCAGAATATATTTTTGTTTGTCTTTTATATGGTTTTGTTATTGATTCATTATCAATATATCCTTGTTGATATAATTTAACTGAATTAACAACGCTTTTAGTTATATTTGGAAAATCTTTATTAGCTTCTGCTGAGCCGTTAATATTTCTTGCTAAAACTGAAAGAATTTTTTCAAGTTTACCTTTAATTGATTTATCTCTATTATTTAAGAAAATAACTTTTTCAGTTGATGCTTTAATATAATCCGATTGAGTTTTATCAATTTTATTTATTTCATTAGATAAACGATAATAAACATCTTGAATATAATTTATTTTTTTTACAACATCATTTTCGGCTTCATCATGATTTCTAACAGCATGATTTTCTCTTAAACATTGTTCAACAATTTTTTCACGTACATCATCAAAAGTTAACCACTTTTTTAAGATTGCTGAAATCGGTCCATGATATAAAGTAATGGAATCATGTGTTTTTAAAGGGTGATAAATTGGATCCACTACATCCTCACGACAAATATCAAAATGTTGTCTTAAAACTTCGTTTGGTTCAAAAATATCATTAAGTTGACGATTAAAAACCTTAATTGAATGATCAAGTTTAGTAACTTCAATTTCCAAACTTTGAGTATTATTATAAGCATTATCTAAAGTACGATACATTGATTCATCTTGTAAATCATCTTCCATTTTTAAATCAGAATATGTTGTATGAACATAAGAAACATAATGAGTTGAAGAATCATCAGCAAATTGATAAATTAACTTCAACATGTTAATTGAATAAGAAGGAAGTAAAATATATTCAGTGCCTGATTTAACATCATAATCGATATAAATCCAACCAGTTTCAATTAATCTTTTAACAATAAAGTTTGCTTTATTAGCAAGAGTTGGTTCTAAGCTTTCAAACTCAATTTCATCTTCATCATCAAAAGTCAATTTAACAACATCATCTCCAGATCTAGATTTTAATAAATCAAGATAATCAGATTTTCTAATTCTAGTTCGATACATTGTCAAAGCATCATATAATGTTACAAGGGCAACACCATATATATTTTTATTTCTACTTGATAAAATAGAAAAGAAATTATCGGGTAATTTTTCAAATAAATTCATAGCACATCACCTATATTTAAATATATCAAATTTTTTTATATAAATATATAAAAAATTTTAAAAGATTTTCATTTTTATTTTAAATATTTTTTTAAATTTTCTTGATCTAATATTTTTAATTCTTCAACTTTATTTTTTATTAAATTTTCTACATAATTTGCTAATTCACTTGTTGATTTATCTTTATAAAAATCCTCGCTAATTGGATCAAAAATATGAATATAAACTGGATATTTTTTCATTCTAATTTTTGGTGATAATACTCGATAACTTCCCCATATTGCCACTGGATAAATATCGCTTTTTACCGCCATTGGCATTTTAAAAGTTCCTGCTTTAAACTCATTTAAAGCAAAATCTTTATTTTTAGATCTAGTTCCTTCTGGAAAAATAATCCATTTTTTATTTTCTGTTTTTAAAGATAGCTTTACTTTTTTCATTAATTCAATTTCTTGACGTAAATTTTCTCGATCTAAATATAGACAATCAATTGAAGAAATAGCTTCACCAACAATTGGAAATTTTTTTGATTCTTTTTTAGCAATAAAAGAAGTTTTTTGTTCCATAAAAGCTAGCAAACAAACTGCATCCATTAAAGATTGATGATTAGGAGTTAAAACAAATGATTGCTTACAAGGAAGTTTATCTAAACCAGTAAAAATCATTTCTACATTGATTTTTTTATTGAACTTTATAGCAATTTTATGTAATTGTTGATATCTTTTTTCACTAGAAATTTTCTTTTTAAAAAGATTGTTTTTTAAAAAAAGAAAATATTTTACAATTAATAAAGGAAGTTCTTTAATAATAATCCATAAATACTTAAGCATGTTTACGTCCTTTCTTTTTTATAAGTAATATCACTATTACAAATAAAAGTTAATTGTTCGACAACAACATAGATTTTTTCATCTATAGTTTCTAGTCTACCATCAATAGAAACAAATGTTCCTTCTTTATATGAAAATAATTCATTTTTATTATCTTTAGTCCACATCATACATGGAATATAATCATTATTAAAAATTCCTTTATTATCTTTATAATGACGTATAACCTTTATGTAACGGAATGAAGAATTATTTTCTACTTTACATAAAATACCATTCAATGAAACATGATTTATCATATTAAACCTCCTAAGTAATATTATAAATCACCGGCATTTTTTTGAATCCCAAACTAGTCCAATATTAATCTTTAAAAGTTATATTAATTGACAATGGATTAGCTTGTAATAATTTAAGATGTACTCCTTCTTGTAATGAACCATTTTCATTAGCAATTAAAGTGTGGTATTCGTCAAATTCATATTTTAAAATATTATGACTTGGATTAATAATTATATCAACTTGTCTAAATGGAGAAATATATTCTTGCTTGAAAGTAATTAGCAATCCTCCTTCTGAAAGATTTTTAAATTCAATCATTTTAGAAATTATATTTTTATCTTTTATTTTAAAGAAAGGATATTTTTTTCTAATAGAAATAATATCTTTAACATAATTTACCATCTTCCATCTTTGATCCATAATATCATAATCAAAATGATTAATTTGATCACCAGAATTATAAGAATTATGCACTCCATTTTTTGATAAACCAATTTCTTGCCCAGCATGTAAAAATGGTACACCAAAAGACAATAAAACCATAGCATTAACCATATTAATTCTTTTTAACCAAGATTCTTCATTTTCAAATGAATTAGAAATTTTTAATTTATCATAAATAGTCGCATTGTCGTGACATTCAATAAAATTAATAGATTGGCTAGCATCATTAAACAAAGGAGGAAATGCTAAAGGAATACATGAACCAAGAAAAATATGTTTAAAACCATCAATATAGTTATAATCACCTAATAAATAACCTTTAACACAAAGTTCCATATCAGATGATTTTCCTTTTGCAATATCGCGATATCGATCATTAAAGAATCCTATTTCTAACATTTTATTTGCATTATACATTTTTGACATTTTATCACTAGATAAAGTTGTTGGCATATCCCATCCTTCACCATAAATAATAAAATCAGGTTTTAGTTTTGAACATTCTTTTTTTATTTGATTTATTGTATCAATATCAATTAAACCCATTAAATCAAATCTAAATCCATCAATACCATATTCTTTAACCCAATGTAAACATGAATCAATAATAAATTTTCTTGCCATTGGATGAGATGAATTAAACTCATTACCACAGAATGAACCATTGGAAGGAGTACCATCTTCTTTATAACGGAAATAATAAGAAGGACAAATTTTTTCAAAACATGAATTTTCTAAATTGAAAACATGATTATATACAACATCCATAACCACTCTAATACCATATTTATGGAATGTAGACACCATTTTCTTTAATTCAATAATTCGAGAATATGGATCGCTTACATTAGTTGAATAGCTTCCTTCTGGAGTATTATAAAATAACGGATCATAGCCCCAATTATATGATTCAGTCGGATTTTCATCACAAATTGTACAAAAATCAAAAATAGGCATTAATTGAACATGAGTTATTCCTAAATATTTTAAATAATCTAATCCAATCGGATTATTATTTTTACTCTTACAAGAAGTTTCTGTTAAACCTAAAAATTTTCCTTTATGACGAATAGAAGTTCCCTTCATTGATGTCATATCTCTAACACTTAATTCGTAAATAATCGCATCAGTTGGAGCATCAAAAGAAGGTAATTTATCGTCATTCATATTAATTTTTAATGATGAAAAATCCACCACAACTCCTTTAGTTGATTGAGAAGTTAAGCCTTTTGCACATGGATCATTAACGGAAACTAATTCACCATTAATTCTTACTAAAAAATAATATTTTGCTTTATTTAGATCACAATTTACTCTTCCAACAAAAACACCAGTATCAGTATTTTTTTCTAAAGCTAAAATATTTTCAATACCATTAAATTCATAAACAACATAAGCACTTTTAGCTAAAGGCGAAAATAATCTAAAAGTAGTAAATGTTTTATGATAATGAGCTCCCATTACTTCGTCTGTATAATATAACGAACAAATCTTTTCATCTTTAAGTAAAACATTCATATCAAGATTACAGCACAAATAGCGATCATCATATATTTTATATTCTGCACCAATTGTTAATGCTGGCACATCAGTTAAAACATAATGGAAATGATGTCCAGTTTCTCTTCGATCTTGAATATTAAGTTCACTTATTCTGATATCATCACAATATAAATAAAAGTGTTTTGCAAAAAAGTTACAATAACTTTTATTAACATGGACTTGAATGGTATGATTTGCATTCAATGTCGCATTGAAAATTTCGTCAAATTTATTCATCATTATCTTCCTCAATAAGATTTTCTCGATATTGTTCGGCTAGAACTCTTCTATTACCTTCACGTTTAATAATTCCATCCGCTTCTAAAGTATCAAGAATACCGTCAGCTTTATTAAAACCTATTCCAAATGCATTTTGAATTTTTCCACTTGCACATTTACCGGTTTTGATAACATAATTTTTAATTTCCTCAAATTTTGGATCATTATGGAAATCTTTATAAGGAGTACCTATTTCACTTTCCATTCCATAAGGAGTAACTACCTTTGGTGAAAGGTCTTCAAAATCTTTCATGTAATTTACCCCTCTTTGATTTTTAATAAAATCGCAAATATCCATAATTTCTCTATTTTCTAAGTATGCACTTTGAACTCTAATTAAAGATTTATGATTTGGAATTCTGGCAAGTAAATCTCCTCTACCTAAAAGATTTTCCGCTCCAGTTTCATCAATAATAGTTCTTGAATCAATTTGTGAAGAAACACTTAATGCAATTCTTGAAGGAATATTAGCTTTAATATCACCAGTAATAACTTTAACAGATGGTCTTTGAGTGGCAATAACCATATAAATTCCACATGCTCTTGCCATTTGAGCAATTCTTTGAATTAGTTTTGCATTTTCACGATCGTTTTCAATAAAATCAGCAAATTCATCACAAATCATCACAATATAAGGAATTTTTTCATATCCCATTTCATTACAAATTTCCATATATTCTTTGTAATTAGAAGCTCCACGACCTTTAGAAGCAAATAATTCATATCTTTTTTCCATTTCTTCTACTAGTTTAATTAAACCATTTTTACCTTTATCAGGAGAAGTAATAATTGGGCAAAGTAAATGAGGTAAGCCTTGATATTTACTAAATTCCACTCTTTTTGGATCAATTAACATTAACTTTAATTCATCAGGAGAATTTCTCATTAATAAAGAAACAATGATATTATGAACAAAGACAGATTTACCTGAACCAGTTGTTCCACAAACAAGTAAATGTGGCATTTCATCAAGTCGACATGTAATAATTTCACCAGATATATTTTTTCCTAAAGGGAATAACAATTTATCTTTTTTATTCTTTTGTACTTCAAGCATACATTCTTTAAAGGAAACAATATCAACAATATCATTTCCTACTTCAATACCAGAAGTATCTTTTCCTTCAACAATTGTTTCAAGTCGAACAGTTTTATTTCCTCCTAGTCTAACTGCTAAATCATTTTCAATACTACATAAAACATTAGTTTTTACGTTAGCATTCATCTTAACATCAAAACGAGTAACCGATGGACCAATTGTATATGAAATTGCACTAGCACCAATATTAAAATCATGAAAGCATTCATTAATTTTTTCTAGCCTATCTTCAGCAATTCTAACTTTCTTTTCTGTTTCATCATTATTAAAATGATCTTTTAATAACGATAATGGAGGTAAAACATAATCATTTGGTTTAGTATTTTTTAAATTTTTTTCTTCTAATGGTTCAACAAATACTTTATTTTTATTAATTTCAACTTTCTTATTCCAAATTTCATCATTAATTATTTTATTATCATTTGTAATAATTGGTTTATCAATAATCTTTTTTATTTCTTCAAGATGTTGATCTTCTTTTACTTCTTGTTGATCTAGTTTATTATAATCAATAATTTCAGATGCTTTTGCTCTTTTAACACTTTCAAATTCATTAGGAATATTTTTTTCTTCAACTTTATTTTCAATAACTTCAGTTTCTTTTTCTTGTTTAGAAAGTAAGCGTACTTCTTTTCTTTTCTTATGGTAATTAACTAAGAATTTAATAAATCTAATAAATAAATTTTTAAATAATAAAATAAAACCTAAACCAATAAATACAAAAACGACAATTGAAGTGCCAGTTTCTGTAATAGCACTATTTAAAGCGCCAACTAAAAAGTAGCCAACAATTCCGCCTCCCAAATAAGAAAAAATTGCATCAGTACTAACCATCGAAAAAATATGTTTTTGAGCATTATTTATTTGATTTTGGTAAGCACTAAAAAAGGTGTTGATTGTAATATTATTTCCCATTGATGCAGCGATACAAAAGCCAAGAACTAATAACATCGCACCAAGAATTTTTAGATCAATATGAAATTTTACAACTTGTTTTTTTATCATTAAATACAAGCCAAAAAATATTAATAAAAGATAAGTAAAAATATAAAATACGCCAAATAAGTAACTAAATATATAAGTTAAAGCTTCACCTACTACTCCATAATTTAAAAAACCAATTAAAGAAATTAATACTAAAATTAAGCCATATAAAATAGCTTCAGCATCAGAAGATAAAATATAATCATTTGCATTTAATTTTGGAGTTTTTTTGTCTTTATTTTTCATATCCTTACCTATATTAACACATCTTTTCTTTATTATTAAATAATAAAGATAATTTTTTTATCATAAATTTCAAAAATATATTTATTTAATAAATAAACATATCTTCATTATTTAGTATAAACAATTTTTTTTAGAAGAAAAAAGCGATTTTATAATCGCCTTTTTAAAATTTTTTAATTCCCCAGAATTTGATATTTTTTTTGTTTAATAATAACCATATCAGAATACTAACTATCGAAAGTAATAAAACAATTGATAAATAGATATTGGTAAAATTGTCAACTAGTTTTATATCTTCAACCTTGCAAACAATTTTCACAATTACTAACACCAATAAAGAAAGTATTAAGGTTGTGACATATATAATAAATAAATTTGTTTTTTTATTCATAGTCACCTTCTACATTTTCAGAAGTGTTATTTCTATTTACTTTGTAAGGAATATCGTTTTCACTTTTGTCAATTTGTGCAATTAAAGTTCTATTTTCAGCATTCATATTTGATAATGTAATTCCACCAATTAATGATACTGCGGCAATAATTACAAATCCAAAAACACCAAGTGCTCTGGCAACATAATCGAATTTTGTTTTATTTGTTTTTTCAATTTTGTTCTTCATAATTACTTCCTTTCTATAATTCTTAATTTTGCACTTTTAGAACGTGGGTTATTTTCTAGTTCTTCTTCTTTCGGTACTATGACTTTTCTATTGACTATTGAAAATAATACATTCTTCTTTTCAAGAGGTAAAACTCTACTTCCTTCACCTTCAAACGTTACTTCTTTAAAGATATTTTTAACAATTCTATCTTCTAAAGAATTAAATGTTATTACACAAATTCTCCCATTTGGTAACAACAAATCTAAAGCTGATTTAAGTGCTTTTTTTAAAGCGTCAAGCTCATTATTAACTTCTATTCTAATGGCTTGAAATGTTTGTTTTGCTGGATGTCCTTTACTTGATAAAGCTTTCATTGGAAGGGAACTTTTTATTATATCAACTAATTGAGATGTGGTTTCAATTGGTTTATTTTCCCGTGCTTTTACAATATTTTTAGCAATTTGATAAGCAAATTTTTCTTCACCATATTCCTTTAAGACTCTTGTAATATCTTGTAATGAATAAGTGTTTACGACATCATAAGCAGATAAAGAATTATCTTTATTCATTCTCATATCGAGTTTAGCATCATATCGATAAGAAAATCCTCTATCGGCATCATCAAATTGGGCGGATGATACACCAAGATCGAATAAGATACCATTTACCTTTTCAACTCCTAATTCATTTAACTTGTCTTTCATTTCTGAAAAATTTGCATGAATAATAGTAAAATGATTAGAAATTTTTGATAACCGATCTTTACTTTCATCAATTGCTTGTTGATCTTGATCAAAGCAATATAAATGACCATCTTTTAATCTTTTTAGGATTTCAGAGGAATGTCCTCCTCTACCAAGAGTTGCATCAACATATATGTCACTAGGATTTATATTTAAACCTTCAATGCATTCATTTAATAAAACTGGCACATGTTTAAACATATTTTATTCCTTATATGTTTGAGCAATCAATTGAGCATTGGATTCAAATTCTTCATTTTGAAGTGCATCAATTTTTTCAAAAATGTCTTTGTCCCAAATTTCAATATGATCATTGTTTCCTACAATCACGATATCTTTATTTATACCAGCGATTTGCAAATGGTTTTTACTAAGAGTAATTCTTCCGCTTTTATCGACTTCATATTTAAACGAAGTTTGGAAGAACATTCTTTGATAACGACGTTGTGCTGAATCAAGTTCATTTAATTTAGCATTTTTTTCGCATAGGACTTTAAAAGTCTCTTCAGGATAAATGTTTAAGCAATTATCTAGACCTTTAGTAGCATATACAACTTTACCTAAATCGTCCCGGAAACAATTAGGAAGAGTACATCTTGATTTGTCATCTAAGCTATGTCTAAATGTACCAAAGAAAAACATTTTACTCTAGTCGTCCTCCACTTGTACCCACATTATACCACTCTGCCCCACATTTGCAATAATTTTTATATTTTTTTATGCAAAAAGTTAATTTTATGATTTTAATAAGTAAAATATACCAAAAAAAACTCTTTACTAAATTCAGTAAAGAGTCATAACTTATTTCTTTTTATATGGACAAGAGTCTTTGTGACACCCACAGCAACTTTTTTTTCGATTTTTAATTAAAAAGAAGATTACTATACTAACTATTAAAATTAGTATAATTAATATTATCCACGATACAACATTCATTTACATTACTCCAAAAATATGAAATATTAAACTAAATAATCCTGAAACTAACCAAGCAATAGCAAATTGAAACAAACCTATTACAATAGCCCATTTATGTCCTTCTTCTTGTCTAATTGAAGCAAGAGCAGCTACACAAGGGGTATATAGTAAGCAAAATATTAATAAGCAAAAAGCTTGATAAGAATTTAAACAATTATAAATATTGGCTTCACTTCCAAATAAAATACTTAAAGATGAAACCACTCCTTCTTTAGCTAAAATACCTGAAATCAAAGAAGTAGTAATTCGATAATCATTAAATCCTAATGGAGCGAAAATAGGTGAAATACCTCCAGCTATTACACTTAACATACTATTAGAAGAATCATTGACCATATTAAAATGGAAATCAAATGATTGTAAAAACCAAATAAAAATTGTAGCAATTAAAATAACTGTAAAAGCACGTTTTAAAAAGTCTTTTACTTTTTCCCATAATAATTGACCAACATTTTTAAGACCAGGCAAACGATAATTAGGTAATTCCATGACAAATGGAATGGCTTCACCTTTAAAAACAAATTTTTTAGAAACAAAAGCCACTAATATACCAATTAAAATGCTTATTATATAAAGAGCAATCATCATTAACCAGGCAAACTGACCGAAAAATATTGAACAAATAAAACTATAAATAGGTAGTTTAGCTGAACAACTCATAAAAGGAGTTAATAAAATTGTCATTTTTCTATCTCTTTCTGAAGATAAAGTTCTCGTAGCCATCACTCCAGGAACAGTACAACCAAAGCCAATTAATAAAGGAACAATTGATTTACCAAATAAACCAATTTTTCTTAATAGTTTGTCCATTACAAAAGCCACTCTAGCCATATAACCAGAATCTTCTAAAATGGACAAAAAGAAAAATAATACAACAATGATTGGTAAAAAGGAAATAACACTGCCAATTCCTTCAAAAACACCATTAATAACTAATGAATGAATGATTGGTTCAACTTCCCATTTAGTAAAAGCACTATCTAAAACATTTGTTAAAGAGGTTATTCCTAGTGATAAAATATCTTGTAAAGCAAAACCAATCACATTAAATGTTAAAAAGAAAACCAAGCCTAGAATTAAAATAAACATTGGTATTGCAGTATATTTACCAGTTAAAATTTTATCAATTTTTTTACTTCGAAGATGTTCTTTTGATTCATGAGGCATACAAACACAATTAGCACATACTTTATGAATAAAATTATAACGCATATCCGCAATAGAAGCACTTCTATCAAGAACTCTTTCTTCTTCCATTTGCTTAACAATATGCTCAATCATCTCTAATTCATTTTGCTCTAAAGATAATGCTTCAATGACTAATTTGTCATTTTCAATTACTTTTGTTGCAGCAAAACGTAAAGGAATATCAGCTCTTTTAGCGTGATCTTCAATTAAATACATAATACCATGTATTGCTCTATGTACTGCTCCAGAATGTTCTTTTTCATCACAAAAATCATTAATAGTAGGTTTTTCTTGAAAATAACTTACATGTATAGCATGTTCAATTAATTCATTAACACCTTCATTTTTTTTCGCAGATATTGGAACGACCGGTATACCTAATAGTTGCTCCATTTTATTCACATCAATATATCCACCATTACCTGTCATTTCATCCATCATATTAAGTGCTAAAACCATTGGAATATTTAATTCCATTAATTGTAAAGTTAAATATAAATTTCTTTCTATTGCAGTTGCATCAACAATATTAATAATTCCTTTAGGCTTACTTTTTAAAATAAAATCACGTGAAACTATTTCTTCTTCACTATATGGTGATAAAGAATATATACCAGGTAAATCTGTTACTAAAGTGTTATCATGATTAATAATTTTGCCACTTTTTTGATCAACTGTCACTCCTGGAAAATTACCAACATGTTGATTCATGCCTGTTAATTGGTTAAATAAAGTTGTTTTCCCACAATTTTGATTTCCTACTAAAGCAAAAGTAATTGTTTCATCTTTATTTAAAGGATGTTCATCATTATGATTATGATATTTTCCATATTCACCAAGACCAGGGTGAATGCTACTTTTAAGAATATTTTGTTTTTCCTCTATTTTTTTTATATAAGGTTCACTAATTTCAATTTTTTTAGCATCATCAATTCTTAAGGTTAATTCATAACTATTAATTCTTAATTCCATTGGGTCACCCATTGGAGCAAGTTTTTCTAAAGTTATTTCACTTCCAGGAATCAATCCCATATCCAAAAAATGTTGTCTAAGTGATGAATCAGCTTCTATTTTAATTATGGTCGAAGTTTTTCCAACTTCTAATTCATTAAGTTTCATATTAATTTCCTCAAAAATTAATGTTAGTTTAAACTAACAAAAAAACTTATAGCTTTTATGCCATAAGTTTATTCTAAATCAATGTCTTTTAAGCAAGCAAATGGAGAAGATGAACTATCATTTTTCCTTTTTTTATATTCATCTTCAGTAATAACTTCCCAATCATCACCTTCAATAATATCTTCTTCATCTTTAGCTAGGACTTGTAAAGGTAAAGAACTAATTAATAAAGAATAAGCAATTGGTTCAGTTATTATTTCATCATTTTCTAAATAAAAAATACTTTCTTCATCTACAAGATCTTTATTTAATGTATAAATAATTTCATCTTTTACATTTAATTTATAATCAACTGGTTTTAATGATCTAGTTGATTTTAAAATTAAATCACCTTTTAAAAAGAATTTCATCATAATTAAATCAGAGATACAATTTGATTCAATTTTAAAATTTAGTGATTTAATATCAATTAATAATTGATTATCTTTATAATCATCTTTAGTAAAATGCAATTCTTCAAAAAATTCTTTTTTACCATTTGAAGTTAATTCTTGTCTAGTTATTTTCATTTATATATCCTTTTTCAATAAAATAAGATTTTATTTTTAACATTATATATCTAATATCAGGATGAGCTTGCATAGCACATCTTAATTCAAAAATTAATTTCCATTCTTTAATAGAAGCAGTTACGACAATTTCTGTTTTTAATGAATTTGGTAAAACAGATCTAGCAAGTTGAGGGGTTGCGCCTTTATTAATCATTTCAAAATAATATTTTTCTGCTTCTTGCATTGCTTTATACCAAATATTATATAATTCATCACTTATTTCAACTGGTTTAATTACGGTGATTTGATTACCAAATTTATCTTTTCCATAATTACAATATCTTGTTGATTCTTGAGAAAATGAAGCTAAACGATGTCTAACTAATTCATGAGTTACCCCACGATCAGTAATTAATTTAATACTAATTCTTTGATGAACGTCTCTTTCTTCTTCCGTTAATAAAGAATAATCTTCAATTAATTCAAGAACTTCATCTTCGCATTTTTTAGTTGGCTTATTAAATAATTCTGGATACAACGAAGATAAAAATTTAATAATTGGCAAAAGTAAACTAAATTCATTATCGACATTATAGAAATTTAAAAACGCCCTTAAATTAAAAGAAACAAGAGGAAATGTAATATTAGTAAATTCAAAAAAAGGTAAATTTTGCTTTTTTAAAAATTCATAATATTCTTCTTTTAATTTTAAAGTAAAGGAAAAATGTTCAAGAACAGAACCATGATTATTAGTGCATATTTTTTTTACAAAATTATGCGCGGAGGTATCTGTTATTTTATCTTCAGATTTATAACAAACTCTACCACATAATTCTACTTTTTGGAATAATCTTTTATCATCTATCTCATAAAAAGATTGTTCTATTACTTTCATTTACTAGCTCCTTAAGTATGCACCAAATGATGAATTGAGTGCACTAATTATTTTCTCTTCGACTGGATTAATATCATTATCAGTTAAAGTTTTTTCTAATGAAGAATATTTAACTTTAAAAGCGATGGATTTAAATCCAATTGGTAAAAATTCACCTTCATATACATCAAATATTTCTACTGATGAAATCATTGATGAACCTTGTTTTTTTATACTAGAAATCATTTCTTCAGCAGTTACATCTTTTTTCACAACAAGAGCATAATCTCTTTCAACGCTTGGGAATTTAGAAATAACTTGCATTTTCTTTTGTGATGTTTTTAACATTAAGAACTTAGATAAATTCATATCTAAAACATAAGTTCTACCAAATTCTTTTGAATAAGTTGGATGCAATTCTCCCATTATACCAACAACATCTTTACCAATTAAAATTTTAGCACTTCTGCCTGGATGGAAATATTTATTATCAGTTAATCTAGCTAATTTATAACGTTTAAAATCTAAACCTAAAATTTGCATAATAGATTCAAAAACACCTTTAATATCATAAAAAGTAAATTCTTCTTTATCTAATGAAGTACGATATTCTTTAAGCCCATTCATAACAACACATAATTCTTGATATGAATCTTTTGAAGTAGTTATATCACTAATTTCAAAAATTCTAACATCTTTATTTTGATGAGATAAATTATAAGATAAAACTTCTAATAAAGAAGAAATTAGCCCTCTTCTAACTAAAGAATGCTCAATAGTCATTGGATTTTTAATTTTAATTGGTTCATCATTATTTAATACAACAAATTTTTCATCAAGAGTAGGTGAAACTAAAGTGTATGTTAATACTTCATTAAATGAATTAGCAATTAAATGTTCACGAATATTCTTTTTATTTTTTTGTTCAAAAGAAAGGCCTCCAACAGTAGTAACCATCTTTGGTAAAGTTGGTTTAATTCTCTCTAAACCAATAAATCTAAAGATTTCTTCTGATAAATTAGCATCACATTTTAAATCAATACGATGATGAGGAGGTAAAGCCACAAATTCATCATCATTAATATTTTTAATTTTAATATCAAGTCTATTAAAAACATCATTTACTTCTTCTTTAGTAAATTCTTCACCAAGTCTTTTATTAATATAAGAATAAGAACATTTTATTTCTTCTATTTTATTATCTAAAGTAGTGTATCTAGCATTTTTATGAATGATTTTTGCATCCGCAAAATCTATAAGTAATTTACTTGCAAGAGATAAAACATATTCATCTTGATGAGGATCAATTCCTTTAACAAAATGACTACTTGAATCTGAAGATAAACCAATTCTTACACTAGTTCTTCTAACTGTTGATCCTAAGAAATTAGCACTTTCAATAACAACATTTTTGGTGTTTTCATCGACTTGTGAATACTTGCCACCCATAATGCCCGCTAAGCAACAAATCTTATCACCAACAGTAACACAAAGATCGCCATTTTCAACTTTATAAGTTTTATCATCTAAAGCAACAAAATCTTCATTTTTATCATTTTTTACAATAAATTCATCACTAGTTAATTTATCTTTATCATACATATGAAGTGGTTGACCAGTTAATAACATTACAAAATTACCAATATCAACAATATTATTAATTGCTCTAATTCCACTTGCCATCAAGTAAGCTTGCATTTCTTTTGGAGATGGTTTAACTACAATATTATTAACTTCTTTAACAGAAAATTGAGGGCAATCAGTAGTTAAAGAATTTACTTTAAAATGATTTTCTTCTTCATTAACTAAATTAATTTCTGGAATATTAACTTTTCTATCAAATAAAGCCCCTAATTCTTTAGCTAAAGAAAAAACCGCTAAACAATCAGAACGATTAGCTAAAACATTAATATCTAAAATATAATCATCTAAATGTAAATATCTTAAAACATTTTCTTCACCAATAGGTGCATCTTCATCAAGTTCTTCAATTCCTTCAAGTTGTTTTTGTGATAATAAACTTTTTTCAACACCAAGTTCAGACAAAGAGCAACACATACCATTAGATTCAACACCTCTAATAACACCTTTAGAAATATTGATTTTTGTTTTCTTTAATTCTGCTCCAACACGAGCAACAATTACTTTTAAACCAGTTCTAGCATTAGGAGCGCCACAAACAATTTGTTCAATTCCAAATTTACCTAAATCTACTTTTAAAACATGTAAATGATCACTATCTGGATGATTTTTGCATTCAATAATTTGACCAATAACTAAATTTGTAGCATCAGCAATTTTACTAACTTCTTCAACTTCCAAACCTGAAAATGTTAATTTATTAACTATTTCATCAACTGATATATTTTCAAGATCAACAAATTTTTTTATTAAATTTAAACTTACACGCATAAATTACTCCTTATCAAATTGTTTTAAAAATCTTAAATCATTAGTGTAGAATCTTCTAATATCATCAACACCATATTTAAGCATTGCCACTCTTTCAATACCAATACCGAAGGCAAAACCTTGATAGACATTAGTATCAAATCCACACATTTCAAGAACGTGAGGATGAACCATACCTGCACCAAGAATTTCAATCCAACCTGTTCCTTTACATAATGAGCAACCTTTACCGCCACATTCAAAACAAGAAATATCAACTTCAACGGAAGGTTCAGTAAATGGGAAGTATGATGAACGCATTCTAACTTCTCTTTTTTCACCAAACATACTTCTTGCAAATAATTGTAAAGTACCCATTAAATCCGCTAAAGAAACATCTTTATCAATAACAAGTCCTTCTATTTGACCAAATTGATGTGAATGAGTTGCATCATCATCACGACGATAAACCTTACCTGGAGAAATAATTTTAATTGGTCCAACTCCTTTTGCTTGTAACATCACATGAGCTTGTACAGGAGATGTTTGTGAACGCATTAATCTAGTATCATCAATAAAGAAAGTATCTTGCATGTCTCTTGCTGGATGTCCTTTTGGAACATTTAAAAGTTCAAAATTAAATTCATCAGTTTCTACTTCTGGACCTTCAGCAATTTTATAACCCATTCCAATAAAGATTTGACTTACTTCATCAACAATCGAATTAAATAAATGCTTACTTCCACGTTTCATATTAACGCTTGGTAAAGTAATATCAATTACTTCACTTGCTAATTTTTCATTTAACATTTTTTCTTCAAGTTCAGTTTTTCTTGTTTCAATTAAAGATAATATTTTATTTTTTACTTCATTAATGGTTTGCCCAAACTTAGCTTTTTCTTCACCAGAAAACTCTTTCATTTTGGACATAAAAGACATTAATTCACTCTTTTTTGATAAATATGAATTTCTAAAATTATTTAAATCTTCAATATTATTAACATTGTTAATTTTTTCAAATGCTTCGTTATATATTTGTTTAATTCTTTCTAGCATATTTTTACCTCATCAATTATAAATTATCATATTAATAAATTAATATGTCAACGAAAAAAAAGACTTCAATTTGATTTGAAGTCTAAATATCAATTCTATAAATTAAATTATCAATCTTTTTTATATTTCCATTTTTAGCAAAACAATATCCCGAAAGAAAATCAATCACTCTTTGGCCATCTTGATAAACTAAATTTGATGCATTCACTATCAAAGGTTTATTTTTTGTTAACTCATCAATTACTAAATCAATATCTTGAAAACATTTTAAAATAATCACTTGAGGAGTTAATAATTTATTATTTTTAATTAAAATATTTTTCATTAAACAAACTTTCTTAAAAATTCAATCGCGGATTTTTCTAGTCGAGAAACTTGAGCTTGTGAAATATCAAATAAAGATGCTATTTCAACTTGAGATTTATCTTCAAAATAACGCATTTTAATTATTTTCCTTTCTATTTCTGGTAATTTTTCTAATCCTTGATGTAAAGAAATTCTTAATAAAATCTTTTCATCAGAATTATCTGTTTCAGGAATGATATCCATTAAAGTTAATGCTTCATCATCTTCTCCACGTAAAGTATCATTAAGGCTTGATAAAGGCATATTTGCATCTAAAGCTTCAATAATTTTCTTTTTATCAACTGAAAATTTTTTACTTAATTCTTCTAAAGAAGGAATATGTCCATATTCATTTACAATATGTTCTTTTTCTTTTAAAACTTGATAAGATAAGTCTTTTATTTGACGAGAAATTCTTAAAAAAGAATTATCACGTAAATATCTTCTAATTTCTCCTTCAATCATTGGTACAGCATAAGTAGAAAATTTTACTTTATGTTCAAGAGAAAAATTATCAATTGCTTTAATTAAACCAATAACCCCAATTTGAAATAAATCATCTAAATTATCAGTTCTTTTTTGAAATTTATTTACTACCGATAAAACAAGTTTAAAATTACCATGAATAATTTGATCTTTAATTTTTTTCGAATTGGTATTTTTATATTCTTTAATTAAATTTAAAGTTACATCATTAGATAAAGTTTTAATATAATTAGTATTTAGACCTGAGATTTCGACTTTATATTTTGCCATAATATCACCAAGTCTATTTTTCCCAAAAAATATTATTTTAAACTTTCATATTTTCTTTTAAATTATTTTTTAATTTTTTAATAATTCTTTTTTCAAGTCGAGAAATATATGATTGCGATATTCCAAGTTTTTCTGCCGCTTCTTTTTGGGTTAATTCATCATATCCATTTAAACCAAACCTTAATGATAAAATTTCTTTTTCACGTGGCTTTAATGTATCAATAGCTTGATGTAACATATTATTTTGTTCTTTAATAAATAGATTATCTAAAACTTCATTTTCTGATTCAGATAGAATATCAACAAGTAATAATTCATTACCATCATAATCACATTTTAATGGTTCATCTAAACTTACTTCACCTCGACTTTTTGATTTTTTTCTTAAATACATTAAAATTTCATTTTCAATACATCTAGAAGCATAAGTAGCAAGTTTAATATTCTTATCAGATTTAAAAGTATTAATTGCTTTCACTAACCCAATTGTTCCAATAGAAATTAAATCTTCTAAATTAGTTATATTAGTTTCGTATCTTTTAGCTACATAAACTACTAGTCGTAAATTATGTTCAATTAATTTATTTCTTCCTAAAATATCTCCTTTTTGATATAAATCAATATAATAATCTTCTTCACTTTTCTCTAAAGGTGGAGCAAGATTTTCTGATCCATTTATATAATCAACTTCTTTTTCATTTAATATTAAATCTGTGATTAAAGAAAATATATTTTTCATTTTATTAAGCTCCTTGAAAATAAGAATAGCTTTTTTAAAACAAAAAGTTTGTCAAAATAAGTATGCATTTAATAATAATTCACAACCATTAAAACTATCTTTTTTAATTAAACATAGATATGAGCATTTATATTCTTCACTTCCATCAAGAGAAATTAAAACTTCTTTAGCAAAATACATTTTATTTCCATTAATTGTTTTCGTTAAAATTTCTATTTTAAAATTATCTTTGCTAATAGGACTAGCATTTTCTATCATAAAAATAACTGGTATTTGATTATATAAAAGTACATTTCCAGTATCAAAATAAGCCTTAATTTTATATTTTTTTCCATTTAAAAGTAAAATAACATCATTTTTATAAGAAGATAAATGATATGACTTATCAACAAAAAGAGTTACTAAATATATCAAAAGAAAAATTACTGGGTAAGTAAATAAAATAAAAAAATCAAGTTTATTTTCAATAAAAAATAAACCATTATAAAATTTTAAACGATGAAAACAAATCATAATAATTAGATTACTTAAATATCTAAACATTATAAAAGTTAATAAATTAATAAAGAATTTTTTTTTAAAAAGAAAATAAAATAATATACCTAAAATTGTTATATTAAGAAAAAAAATTAAATAAAAATTATGATAAAAAAATAATATATCTAGAATAGAAATTATTCCACACAAAAAATAATAAATTATTTTAATCTTTTTTTGTGAAATCATTTTTAAAAAATAGCAAGCACAAATACCATTAAAAAACAACATTAAGATTGTTAAATCAATATAAATATCCATTCAATCACCTTAACGTTATTTTAGATAATAAAAAATGCGAACAATGTCGCATTTAATTTATTTATTTAAGAATTCAGGAAGAATTGAATCTTCTTCATCTTCTTCAATTTCTTCTTCAACTTGTGGAGTTGGAAGAGGATTAACTAAAGGTGTTTTTTCTTCAAATGGATCAAAATCATTATCAAATTCTGTAGCCACGATTGAAATAAGCATTTGATCATTTAATTCAGGGTTTTCTTGAACACCAAAAATAATATTTGGAGTATTACCTGCGGCAGAAGTAATATAATCAATTGCTTCTTTTACTTCATCAAGAGAAACATTATTTCCACATGTCACATTAGCAATAATTGAATGTGCTCCATGAATAGAAGCTTCAAGTAAAGGAGAAAGTAAAGCCGAAGATGCTGCATCATTAGCTTTCTTAGGTCCACTTCCTGTACCAAAGCCAATTAAAGCAAGACCTTTATCTTGTAAAGTAGCTTTAACATCAGCAAAATCAAGATTAATAACTCCTGGTACCACGATTAAATCAGTAATAGTTTTGACTGATTGAGCAAGTACTCTATCAGATTCAGCAAAGGCTTCTCCAATTGGTCTAGTACCATTCATCATCATTAATTTATCATTAGAAACTATAATAATTGCATCAACAACTTCTTTTAAAGCATTAATACCTTCAATCGCATTTTTTCTTCTTCTTTCACCTTCAAAAGAAAATGGACGCGTAACAATTGCGACTGTTAAAGCTCCTAAATCTTTAGCAGCTTTAGCTACAATTGGAGCGGCACCAGTACCAGTTCCTCCACCCATACCAGCAGCAATAAAGACCATATTTGCACCTTGTAAAACTTCATAAATATCATCTAAAGAAGATTCAGCAGCTTTACGTCCAACTTCTGGATTTCCACCTGCTCCTAAACCATTAGTAATATCTTTTCCTAAAACTAAGCGGTGTTCGGCTTTAGAAGTAGCTAGAGCTTGAGCATCGGTGTTACAAACCCAAAAGGTTACACCTCTCATTTGCTCTTCGACCATTTGATTTACTGCGTTAGATCCACCTCCACCACAGCCAACAACAACTATTTTTGCATAAGATTCAAATGCATCTAAATTAAACTCTTCCATAAATCCTCCTATAATTCTTCATCAAATTTATAATTTCTATTCTTTTTTGGATTAATACGATTAACTTGAGTAGTAATAGTTTCTTCATCATTTACTTTAGGTTGAATTGCACAATATTTGATTAATCCTAAAACAGTTACAAATCCATATCTACGAGCTCCTAAAGTTGGTAAAGTAAAATTAATCACATCTAATTCTAATTCATCAGCAACAATTTTTTTAATGTTATGTAAGCAAGATGTTCCCCCAATTAAGACAACTGGTAAGGAATTTTTTTCTTCACTATCATCAATGATGGTTTTAAATATATCAAGTTGTTGAGAAATTGTTTTTACAATTACTTGTGATAAGTCATCTAAAGTAATTTTATCTTTAATATAAACATTAAAATTAGGGTTATGATCAATTCCATAAGTATTTTTTAATTCTTCTGCTTCTTCAAAAGAAATATTAAATTCATTAGCAATCGCTAAAGTTATATCATTGCCACCAAATTTAAGAATTCTAGAAAAATTAACTGTATATCCACGATTAATTTGACTAATTGTAGTTACTGAATTTCCAATATCAATTAAAAAATATGAATTAGGAATTGCTTTCACAGTTGATAAATATAAAGCATCAGCATAAGGAGCAATAACAGTCTTTTTTATTTTTAAACCAGCATTATTAACACAATTTTCAAATTGAGCAATTACTTTTACACTCATCGCATAAATTGAAGCATGTAAAGATAAGACTTCTGACATTTTACCAATTGGTTCATTATAATATCTTTCATTATTATTTATCATGTAGGTATCTGGAACGATATCAATAATTTTTAAATCACTATCGGCAAGTGATCTTTTTTTCATAGCGGTTAAAATATTTGTCGTGTCAATATGGCGAATAACATTATTTCCATCAACAGTATTAGTACTTCCTGTATCGCACATACAAAGTAAATTAAATGGTGGAATTGCTAAACACACTTCATCAATTAACATATTTAAGCTTCTTGACATTTGATTAACAACACTTTTTATTGATTTAACTACTTCATCTTGATTAATAATTAATCCATCACTTAAACCATTACATTTTTCTTCAATTGCATCTAAAACACAAATTGATTCATTTAATAAATAACCTGCGACCATTTTAATTGAAGATGAAGTTAATTCTAATCCAAAATAGCATTCATTTTTACTCATTTTTAAAATCTCCCAATAATATGACCTTCTTCGTTAATAATAACATCTTGATAAATGATATCATGACCATTTAAAGTTTGTTTTTTTACTTCTTGAGTATTTGTTGCCAAGATACAATTATCTTTAAAGTCTTTTCTAAGTAAGAAATTTACATAATAGTCAATACTATAATCACTATTATATTTCAAGTCTACACGAAAATAATTTAAATTACTATTTATATAGTAAATTATTAAATTATTTTTTTTATTTTCAACATAATCGATATGTTTTTCTTCACTATTTACTTTCGAAATTATTTTCATATATGAAGCAAAATTTTCACATTCAACAGGCGTAGAAATAAAAAATGCTAATTTACTTAAAGCTTTATTTAAATAAGTTTCCGCTAAAGAATTATTTAATAATTCATTAGAAATAATATTTCCTTTTGAAGAATAAATTTCTTCATTATATTTGCAACTAGGTGCATTCTCTTCAAGATTAATTTCAATTTGAAACGGATTAACATTGACCTTTGCTTCATCAATAAAAGGATAATTTTTTAATAATTCTTCAGTTTTATTTTTGTTAACTGAATATAATGATTTTTTCTTTGGATTATTATAATTTAAAATTTCGCATATATCATCTTTAGAAAAAAAGATATTTCCATGTAAAACCATATTATCAACTGATGATAAAGGAGTAAATAAATAAATAGATAAGAAAATTACAATTAAAGCCACAATAAAAAAACGTATAAATGTATTAATTAAAATACGCTTATTTTTACTTTTAACTTTTTCTAAAAAATCTAAATTACTCTCTTCCATCTTTATTAATAATTTGAATTTCTTTTGAAATTTTTTCTCCTAAATAATTATATAATACTTTTTCTAAAAATTTAATCAAATTATTAACATCTTTTGAAGAAGAATACGGCTTAATTAAAATAAAATTTGCATGAAGAGGAGAAACTTTGACACTTTTAGAAAAAATATATCCTTTCAAAGAAAGATTATCTAATATTTTTCCTATTTGATATTTTTCAGTATTTTTAAAAGTAGAACCTAAAGAATTAAAGGTAAATTTTTGTTTTTCTAAACGATATTTATTTGCAAGTAAAAATTCTTTTTGAATATTCTCTTTACTACCTTTAATAATTTTAAAATACCCTCCAACAATTAACAAATTATCTTTTTTTAAAGAGCTATTCCGATAAGATAAATTTAATTCTTCTTTTGATAAAAAAATCAACTTATTATCTTGAAAAACTAATATTTTAATTAATAAATCACTAATACACTGTTCTTTAAATGAACTATTATTAACAATACTTCCACCTAAAAAGCCTGGAATTGTTGCAAGTAAAGAAAAACCAGTTATATTCTTATTTTTTAATCTAAAATATAATTCATACAGACTAATTCCACTATAAGCAAAAAATACATCTTTAAAAAATACAATTTTTTTATTTGTAAAACAAAAAAATAATTTTGAACAATATGAAAAATTAAATAAAATCTTAGAAGTATTACCTATACTAATAAAGTCTTTATTTTTTAAATATTTAATACTTTCATATAAATCATCGCATTCACAATAAGTTTTTACTCTTCCACCTACATGAATATATGATTTTTTACTAATTGAATAATTATGATAAATTTTAATCATTAATAATAGTTAAAAACATTTTTAAAGATGGTGAAGAAGTATAAAATGATTTTTGATTTATTAATTCCATTTTTGCACATTCACTTTGATAAGCCCTAATAGCTTCTTCTATTTTATTAAAATTAAAGTCTTTTTCTTCAATTAAAGTTAAAGCATGATGAGAAAAAAGATAATTAGCATTATTAAATTGATGATTATGTTTTACATAAGGAGAAGGTATACAAACACAATTAACATTTGCATTCATAATTTCAGATAAAGTAGAAGCTCCACCGCGACAAAAAATTAATTTACTATAGCTATATAAATAATTCTTTTCAACATAATCAATAACTTTAACATTTTGTTTATTAATATTTTTATATTCATCATAATATCTTTTTGAAGTAATTAATAAATATTCATTTTGATCATTTTGTTTATTTAAATATTCAAAAACAATATCTAATAAAGTTTTTGAACCTAATGAACCAAAAATAAAAGAAATATACTTTCTATTTTTTTTATTGATTAAAAGATTATCTACTGTTGGATTTCCCACAAATTTGATTTTCTTTTGATATTTTCTTAAAGTGGTAGTTTTAAAAGAAGTAAATAAATATTTTGCTTTATTAATAGCAAATTTATTCGCGTCACCAACATCAACATTTGCTTCGTGTAAATAAAATTTTTTCTTTTTTAAAGAAGGCGTTAAACTAATTGCAAAACTAATAAACCCTCCAAAACCGACAATAACATCAAAATCTTCAATAATCTTATTTAAAAAGTTTATTTCTTTAAAAAAAACTAAAGGATGATAACAAGCCTTTTTAAACGATTTGGGTAATGAACATAGAATTAATTCTTCTTGAGGAATAATCTTTTCTTCAATTTGATTTTTAATTCCTAAAAATTTTACTTCATAATGATGATCTTTTAAATAAGTAGCAAAATTAATTCCTGGATAAATATGACCACCAGATGATGAACAGACTATTAAAAATTTCATTTTTCCTCCCCTAAAATTAAACCAACCGAAAATGAAAGCATTACTAGTGAAGATCCTCCATAACTTAAAAATGGTAGAGTTATTCCAGTGACTGGAAAAAGAGAAACTACTACTCCTAAATTAATAATTACTTGAATAACTATTAAAGAAAGTAAACCCATTGATAAAAGATATTTAAAACGATTATTTTGATAAATTATTACTTTATATAAATAATAAAATAATAAAAAATATAGAATAATGATAAATAATCCACCTAAAAAACCAAATTCTTCTACAATAATAGAAAAAATAAAATCTGTTTGAGGTTCAGGTAAATAAAAATATTTTTGAATAGAAGAATTAATTCCTTCGCCAATTAACCCTCCTGGACCTAAAGCAAACATTGATTGAATAATTTGAAATCCTGAACCTAATGGATCCGCGAATGGATCAATAAAAGAAGTAATTCTTTTCATTCGATATGGTTCGATAACAATCATTAAAATAAGTAATAAAGTGATTAATCCTCCACCTAATAAAAAATATCTTATCTTCATTTTTGATAAAAATAATTGAACAATTAAAGCACTACCAATAACCACTAAAGTCCCAAAATCTGGTTGTAGCATAATTAAAATTGCTCCAATTAATAAAAATAAAATAATAGGAATAATCGTTTTTAATTTATTGGTTTTAGAAAAATTATCACTTAGATAATGGCCAGTATAACAAATTAAACATATTTTGAAGATCTCACTTGGTTGAAAAGATAAAAAAGAAAATCCAAGCCATGATGAAGATCCACCTCTAGTGATTCCTATATGAGGAATAAGTACTAAAACTAATAAAATATAGCTAATTAATAAACAATAAATAAAGTATTTTTTTATTTTTTCAATTTTAATTTTCTGCCCTAAAAATAAAAATAAAATACTAACAAAAGCATAAATTGATTGTCTTTTTAAATAATAAAACTCATCATTAAATTTATATTTTGACCATATTGAAGAAGCATCATAAACAATATAAACAGAAAAAACAATAAAAAATAAAGTAATAATAATTGCCTTAAGTTTGTAGTTATCTTTTTTATTCATGTTTATCTCCAAAATATTTTTCTACTAATTGATTAAAATGTTTTCCTCTTTCTAGATATGATGAATATTGATCATGACTATCACATCCTGGTGAAAATAAAATATATCTTTTGTCTTTAATATCTTTTAAATATAGAAAAATTTCTTCTAAAGTAGAAAATAATTTCCCTGATAGTTGTTGATTTATAATATTTCTATCATGTCCATAAATTAAAATTTCATCATTTTTAGTTACTTTAATAACATTAAAAGATGAAGATTTATGATTTCCTCCTAAAATTAAAATTCTCTTTTTATTTTTAAATGAATCAAAGCAATATTTACTAGAAGAAGAAGTCGAAGATTTTCCATCATTAATAAAGAACAAATTATGATATTGTCCTAAATAATTTAAGCGATATTCAACAGGTTTTAATAATTTTAAATTTAAAAGTAATTCTTCATCAATAAAGCCTAAATTTAAGCAATAATTCATTGCAATATTACAATATTCAATAGAATATCTACCAATTAAATATTTTTTTATTTGTTTAGTAAAATCTTTTTTTATTGAAAAAGAAGGATAGCCAATTATTTTTTTAGAATTATTTAAACAATATATTTTATTGCTCTTTATAAAAAGTAATGCTCTTTTTTTATCTGCATAATATGATTTTAAATAATGATAAACATTTAAATGATTTGGACTTAATGAAGTATAAAATAATTCATCTAAATATATATTTTCACAATCTTGAATTTGAAAAGAAGATAATTCTAAAATTACTACATCATTTTTTTTAATTTGATCAACAAGGCTAATTAAAGGTTTACCAATATTACCCGCTAAATAGGTTGTTTTCTTTTTGGAAATAAAATGATTTAAATATGTGGCTAAACTAGTTTTTCCATTACTACCAGTGATACCAATAACATAACTTTTCTCCATTTTTGAAAAGGCAAAATCTAATTCTGACATTATTTTTAAGCATAACGATTTAATTAATAAAAATTTTTCATTATTAAAACGAATTCCTGGTGATTTAATTCCTAAATCAAATAAAGGTAAATCTTTTTCTAATTTAGCATAAGAATAATAATTTTTTATTTTAAGTTTTTTTTCATCATAAATATAAACATCATGTTGATACTTTTTAAAATAATCATATAAAGCTTTACCAGTAATACCATATCCAATAATTAAAATTTTCATATAATTAGTAATGTTGCAATAAAAGAAAAGAAGTAACCAATAATCATAAAAACCAAGACAACTTTTTCTTCATTGAACCCTTTCATTTCAAAATGATGATGTAATGGAGCCATTAAAAATACTCTTTTATGAGTTAATTTATAATATATTACTTGGATAATTACTGATAATGTTTCAATAATTAAAACAAAACCTGCAATTAATAAAACATATTCTAAATGCAAATAAACACTGATTCCACCTAAAATAGAACCTAGATATAAAGAGCCACAATCACCCATAAAAATTTTAGATGGATGAATATTAAAAATAATAAAACCAATGCTAGAAGCAAAACAAGAAACTAAAAATAAACCTAATTCAATTTCTTTATTTTTAAATGAATAAATTATAAATGGCATTAAGCAAATAATAAATAAACAAGTTGCAAGTCCATCTAATCCATCAGATAAATTCATTGCATTACTAGAGCCAACAATAATAAATGAACAAATAATAATTGCTAATATTCCTATATGCCAATAATTATTAAAAAAATTAACTACTTGAAAAGAAGAAAATTGAAAACCTATATTTCTTAAAAATAAAAATGATAAAATGATTTCAAAAAATAAACGAACACTTTCTTTTACTCCATGATAATCTTTTTTTGATATTTTTAGATAATCATCAACAAAACCAATTATAAAAAATCCTATAAAGATTAATATCGACTTCAAAAGTTTTAAATTAGTAAAAACTTGATAATTAGTTAGTAATAAACTAAATATTGAACCAAATAAGATTCCTACTCCTCCAAAAAGAGGTGTTTTATTTTTTTGATTATGAAAAGTTAATTCTTCTCTTTGAGGTAAATAATATTCTTTTTTTGTTTGTAATTTGATTATAAGTTTAATTATTAATGAAGAAAAAATAATAGAAGAAATCAATAAAATTAAACATTGATAAATAATATCTATTTGATAAAACATTTTTTTACTTCCTCATAATCATTTAAATAAATTCTTTTATCGTTAATAATTTGATATTCTTCATTACCTCTTCCTAGAATAACAATAATATCATCTTTAGAGGCATTTTTTATGGCTTCATAAATTGCTTTTTTACGATTTAAAATTATTTTAAAATCGTTATTAAGAGCAATCATTGAAGCAATTTTATAAGGATCTTCTTTTCGAGGATTATCATTACAAACATATATTTCTTCACAATATTTTAAGCATGATTTACCATATTCACTTCTTTTTGTTTTATCACGATTTCCACCTGCGCCAATGACACAAATTAATTTATTTTGTTTAAATAAAGAAATTTCTTTTAAAACATTTTCAACACTTTGTTTTGAATGAGCATTATCAATTAAAACATAAGGTCTAGTATGAACTAAATCTAATCTCCCCTCTACTCTTTTAATTTTTTTAATAATATATTTAAAATTAAAAGCATGAATAGAAATTAAAAATTCTATTAAAAAAGTTAAATTAATTCGATTTTGTTTAAAAATTAAATGAGTATAATAATCAACATGTTTATAAGAAAAAACTTGATGATTTAAAGATGATTTTTTTAATATAATTTCATTTTCATCAATTATTTTTAAATTAGTTATTTTTTCAAATAAATGAGGATATTTATCAAATGCAGATTTTAAAATAAACTTTTTACCTTTGATATTATTTTGTAATAAAGAAATTTTACTTAAATGATATTGATAAATATTTTGATAATAATCTAGATGATCAACTTCTAAAGAAGTTAAAAATAAATAATCAAAAATTTTACTAGAAACTCTTTTTTCACTTATTCCAATACAAGAAACTTCAAAAATTAAGTATTCATATTTTCGTTTTTGACATTCTTCCATTGCTAAAATTATATCTTTACTAGTTGGCGTAGTTAATTCAGATAAAAAAACATCTTTATCATAACGATAATTACTAATTAACATGACTTTCTTATTTATCACTTTTAACCCTTGATAAATAATGTTACTTAAAGATGATTTTCCTTCACTACCAGTAATACCAATAATTTTAAAATTATGCTTAAAACGAAAATAAACAAAGTCTAATATTTCAAAAACTCTATCTTTTAAATTTTCAATAAAAATAACATTTTCATTTTTTTGATCGGATAAAATAACTAAACATTTTTTTATAATATCTTTATTTAATAATAAGTTTGGATCAATAGTATGACCTTTAGTTAAAATTAATACACAATTTTCTTCAACATCTTTTGTTGAGGTTACAACACTTTTAATGACTTGTTCATCATTAGAAGCAATTTTCAAATAATTTAATAGTTCTTTTATTTGCATTTATTATCACAATTAACAATATGCAAATAATTAATTAAATATTTCTTCTATACATTCAATAAATTCTTTACTAATTAATGATAATTCAGTTTCTTTTTTCCAAATTAGTTTTCTTGTATAAACATTAAAATCATCTAATTTTAATAATTTACAATTTGCATTAAGATTTTCATCTTCTGGAAGAGGTACAATAGCGGCAATATTTTTTAGTTTTGAAATTTCTAAAGCGCCTCTAGTAGTCGTGGTGATAACATCAATTTTTAAATCAATTTTATATAAAGAAGCATGTTCATATATATTTGAAATATAAGCTCTTGGAATAGCAAAATGTAAATTTTTTAAATCAGTAATATGTAATTCATCTTTTTGATTTAATGGTGAATCTATAGGTAAAAAAACTTTAAAACTTTCTTTAGCTAATTCTTTAACATTATATTTTTCTATATTAGAAATATTAGCATTTGTAATAGCTAGCTCACAAATATCATTATCTAAATATTCTTGTGCATTACTAGCGTTAGTTTCATAAATATTTAAAGCCACATCAGGATGTTTTTTAGAAAACTCAAGAAAATTTTTATCAATTAATTCTTTATAAACAGTTGGTGGAATAGCAATATTTAAAGTTCCACCAGATTTATGTTTTAAATTTTGAATTTCTACAAAACTTTCATTATAAGCTTTAATAATTTGCTTAGATTTTTCATATAAAATTTTTCCACCTTTAGTTAATTTAATAACTCTACCTGAACGATGAATTAATTTACAGCCATATTGTTCTTCTAAATATTTAATTTGGTTAGATAAAGAAGGTTGAGCAATAAATAATTTTTTTGATGCATCAGAAATATTATTTGATTCTACAATAACAATATAATTCTTCAAATAGTCAATATTCATAAAATCACCTCATGTTGTTATAATAAAATTGTATACTTTTATATAAAAATCTATATAGCAATTATAACTTTAGATAATTGTATTTTCAATCAACAATGCTATAATTCAAATGGATTTTAAAGAAAGGATTTAAATTTATGCCTATATTTTTAACTAATGATATCGGTACAAATATTACCGATGCATTATCATCCATGAATTTATGGATTGCTATTGCAAAAAGCGTTTTAATTATTTTATTAGGCTTTGCTCTTACAAAAGCAAAATTATTACCTGATAATACTGGTAAAACTTTAACAAAAGTTGTTATGACTATTGCTTTACCATGTCTAGCATTTGGATCATTTATGACAGGTATTACCCAAGCAACTTTCCAAAGTGCTCTGTTCTCATTTATTTATGGATTTATTATTTATATTATCTTTATCTTCTTAGCAAAATTATTATTTGCTTGGGTTAAAGATCCTACCAAAAAGAAAGTTATGGAAATTCTCTTTGTCTTTGGTTCAACAACTTTCTTTGGTCAACCATTAATTAAAGCTGTTTTCCCAACTGCTTTTAATGATTCAAGTATGTTTAACGTTGCATATAGAGTATTCTTATATTCCTATGCATACTATGCAATTTGTCAACAAGATGATAATTCACAAGTTCAAAATCATCCTTCAGTTAAAGACATAATGAAGAAAATATTTGTTAACCCAATTATCATTGCTACATTTGCCGGATTTATTTTATGGTCATTACAATTAATAGGTGATAGTACTAATGTTAATAACTGGTGGGTTGTTACAGTTAATAATCAAACTGGTGCATTCTGGAACATATCAGTTTCCTTACCATGGTTATATCAAACAATTAATACTTTAGGAGGTTTATCTTCTCCATTAGTTTGGATTGCTATTGGTTGTACTCTTGGAAAAGTTTCTTTTAAAGAAGCTGCTACTGATAAAAATGTATGGATTTATGCTTTTATTAAATTAATTGTTGGTCCAATTCTTAATATTGCTTTATTATTATTAATTAACTTAATTCCTGGAATTAATGTAACATTTAATACAGTTGCTGCGACAACAATTATGTGGGCTGTTCCACCTGCCACAGTCGCGGTTACTTATTGTATTAACTCAAATAAAGAAGCTACATTTGCTTCAAGTTGTTCATTAATAACAACTTTTGTCGCAGTTATCTTTATTCCAATATATATGATATTATTAACTGTTTTACAATCACTTGCAATATTTGCTTAATGAGGTAATAAAATGAAAAAAGATATAATTTGTTTTGGTGTTCGTGATTATGAAATTCCTTATTTTGAAGAATTAGGAAAAAAATACGACTATAATTTAGTACTTAAACCACAATTTCTTAATACAGAAAATTATAAAGATGCATTAGGTTATGAAGTAGTTATGGTTAGAGGTAATTGTGTTGTTAATTATGAAGCAATGAAAGATTTAGCTGACCATGGTTTAAAATATTATTTAACTCGTACAGCGGGCTATAACCATGTCGATTTAAAAGCTTGTAAAGATTTCCATATTGAATCAGCATTTGTCCCTGGTTATTCACCAAATGCAATTTCTGAGCTTGCTTTAACTTTAGCTATGATGCTTTTAAGAAATGCTGCTTACACTGTTGATTACACTCATAAAGGTAACTTTAAAGTAACTAATCAAATGTTTTCTAGAGAAGTAAGAGGTTGTACAGTAGGTATTCTTGGATGTGGTAGAATTGGTTGCACTTCCGCTTCATTATTTAAAGGTTTAGGTGCAAAAGTTATCGGATATGATGTATATCAATCAGATAAAGCAAAAGAATTAGTAGAATTTGTTGATTTAGCTACATTTGTTAAAGAAGCTGATATTATCTTAGTACATTTAGCTTATATTCCTGGTGTTAACGATAATTTCATTAATAAAGAATTAATCTCTAAAATGAAAAAGAATGCAATCTTAGTTAATGTTGCTCGTGGAGAAGTTCTTGATTTAAAAAGTGCTCTTGAAGCAGTAGAAAATAATCATTTAGCAGGACTTGCAATTGATGTTATCGACCATGAAAAAACACTCTTCTTTAAAAACTTTGAAGATCCAAGTAAAATGGATACAGAAGTTCATCAAAAACTCATTGATTTATATCCAAGAGTTTTAGTTACTCCACATATAGGTTCATCAACTGATAAAGCTTTAATTGACATGATTGAAGTATCATTAAAGAATATGGATGAATATTTATCAACTGGTGATTGTAAAAATTCTCTTTTAAAGAAAATTAAATAAAAATATATTAAAAAAAGCATGAATTAGAATTAAATCTTTTTCATGCTTTTTTATTTGGAATTATTTTTTATTGTTTAGTACCAGATACATCAAGGGCCTTTAAATCAAATGGAAGATTACATTGTCCAATTTTTGTGATCTTAAATGTAGCTTCTTGCTTATATGCGTTTGAAAAACATAATTTTTCAATATGATTATTTACATCAAGATAAACCTTTAAATTTTCCATACCCGTTAAATCAGTATTAAATTTACCAGAAAGATTATATGCAAACGCCGCTACATTGTCCGCACTGACTGTACTTGAAAGAGTAAATTCGTTACTATCCTCAGTTGGAATGTATAATGCTTTATCAAAAAATGTCCAAGGTAAATTAAAACTATCATCTGTATAATATTTAGATTCTTCCTTAAAGAATTTTTCATCACTTCTCGTATAGAATACTCTGAAGAACTTTTCATCATCTTTAAAGAATCCTTGTGAATAAACTTTATCATCTTGATCATCACAAAATAATACAGTAGATGTTGAATAATAATTTTGATTTGTAACTAATCCCCATGCACTAACAGATAAATTAAATTCTAAATCATTATTCATTAATTCATTAAAAGCTTCATAAATAACATCTTGTCTTTCATTTGTTGTAAGTGGTGTAGGAGTTACTGGACCAGTAACATCATCTCCAAATGCCTCAACAGTTAAATCAAAAGTATATGTACCATTTCTAATATTTTCTGGAATAACTCCTGATTCAATATGAATGTTAGTTACTTTATTTTCATCTGCCAAAATACTTACTTTTTCTAAACTAGGAAAGTTATAATATGTAAAACCATGTGTGAAAAATAATGCTTTTTCTAAATTCGCTTTAGTATCTATACTTGCTTCTAAACCATCATCAGAAATTGTTAAATCATCATTTGTTAATGAAGCAAATGGATTTGTAAATTTATCAAAAGATACTTCTTTTCCTTCTTTATCTTTTCCTCTTTCAATAATTAATTGATTTTTATTATTAATATATCTTAATTCAACAGTATTATCATCTGACTTAAATAATGTTTCAGTGAAGTTTTCATCAAAATCTCCATTATAAGAAACAACATACCCATCATTAGAAAATATTACATTTAAATTGCTTGTAACAGGTTCTCCAACAGTAGGCTCATATTTTCCAGTACTTACTTCATTATAGAATTTATAAGATATTGTACCAGTCATCTTTAAATTACCCTTCAAAGAATCAAACTTTTTTGCAAAATCAATTTTTTCAGTTGTTTGTGAAGTTTGTGGTACATCACTAGTTGTTTCACTTCCACATGCACTTAGAATCAATAATGGAAGCACCCATAAAATTTTTGTTTTTTTCATTTTTTTAACTCTCCATAAATAATTTATAAATTAATAAATTATGTTAAAAATATTACACATATTTACTTATTTTTACAATATTTTTAATTATAAAAAGAGATATTTTAAAATAAATTTATATTATTTATATAAATAGTTAATATTTATATACAATTATCTATTTAATTAATTTAACATTAAAGAATCGAAAAGAATAAATTTTGATCAATTTCCTTACCAATAAATTTTGTTTTTTTGTTTGTCATAATAGTCATTTTATTAAAATTATCAAAAATATTACTTGAATTATAAGTTAAGCCAATAATCCCAACTTCAATTCCAGAAGTATAGATTAATCCTTCAATTGCATTATAACAAACTGGGAATGAGTATAATTCTCCAATTGTCATTTTACCAACTAAACCTGCAGCAACATATGGATAAATATCAATTTCAGATGGAGTTCCAGATTGTCTTATTGTTGCAAAAACTTTATTATTTATATATCCACTACCATATGAATTAATTACAAATGGTGCAATAATACTAGAATAATTATTTTCAGAATTATTAGTTGTAACATTAAAATTTTTAATTATATTATTTATAAAAATACAGCCGACTGCTTCATAAATAACTGAAGCTGTACTAATTTCATTAGCGGTAATAATAATATCCTCAAAAATAAAATTTTCCATATAACAATCTTCTAAAGTTTCAAAAATAAACGTACGAGATTCTGCTTGTTTAAGATTTGTTATTTTATGGTTATTTGGATTTAAAAAAGTAGAACATTTAAATCTAGCCGCTAATTGATTATCACGTTCTATTCTATATGGATTATAATTAGTTAAATCTAAATCATTATTTAAAATATATGTGCCATATTTTTTAATTGCATATAAATCTTCGACGGTATTAATGTATTTTGCATTTTTTCATCTTTAACATATGCATAAGCAATTGTAAATATTTCACTTCTAACATTTTTTGTTTCATTAACTAAATAGCAATAAATTGATTGATTATAAAGATATTCTAACCTATATTTAAAATTACTAATTTTCTTTTTATATTTTAAAGCAGTATTATTTTCAGAATTTCTATATCCTATTACACAAGTAGAATATTCTTCATCTAATTTATAAATATTTTTATTAGCATCAACAATATAGTTATCTTTATAATAAGAAAGTAAATCAACTTCAAATGTTTCATTAATATTACCAACATAATAATTTAATTGATAATTATAATATTGTTCATTATTATTTGTTAATTCTTGATAATTATTTGAGCAAGACACTAAAGTAATTAATAAAATAAGTGATAATCTTTTTTTCATATTAATAAGTATATTCTCCTTTATATAAATAATTCAGATTTCCTTAATTTTATATTACATTATTATTATTATTTTGTAAATCCGCTTATTTTAATCTAGTTGTATCATTACTACGCCACCTTCAGTAATCATTTCACCATATTTAGGTAGTTGATCAATTACTTTATTACCTGTTCCTTTAAAAACAAAAGTATAATATTTTGATTTACAATCTTTTTTATTTTTTCCAATATAATTTTCTACTTTATATGATTTTTTATCCATCCAAGTATATTCTCTTTCAATCCCATCATAATTTTTTTCTACATTTAATAATAGTAATGAACTTTCAATAATTTTACTAATAATTGGTCCAACTGTTGTTCCACCATATTGAATACAATTATGTGGTTTTTTCATTGCTACATAACATACAATTTCCGGATCATTCATTGGTGCGCCAGCAATAAAAGATAAAATGTATTGTCCATCTAAATATTTACCATTTTCGGCAATTTGTGAAGTTCCTGTTTTTCCACCTACTCTATATCCATCAACATAGGCTTTTCTACCTGTTCCTTTAGAAACAACACTTTCTAAAGCCGTTCTCATTTTATTTGATGTATCTAAAGTAATTACTTGACGAAGTGGTTGATTATTTTTTTCATAAATTGTTTCATTATTTAATGGATTAACAACTTTTTTAACGATATATGGTTGATAAATATACCCTCCATTAATTAATGCACAAAAAGCTCTAACAAGTTGAATCGCAGTAACTGAAATTCCTTGACCAAAGCTTGTTGTCGCCTGCTCTAATAAATTAAAATTATCATAAGAAAAGAAAATTCCTTTATTTTCACCTTGTATATCAACACCAGTTTTATCTAAAAAGCCAAAATTTTTAATGTATTGATATAATTTATCTTTACCTAATCTTCTTCCAATTTCAACAAATCCTGGATTTGATGAATTTTGTAAAACTTCTAAAAATGTTTGTAATCCATGTCCACCTTTTTTCCATGATTTAATAGTTCTTCCTTCTACAACAACATAACCTTTATCATAATAAGTATCTTTATACATATCAAATAAGTTTTCATTTAAAGCTGAAGCATAAGTAATTGATTTAAATGTTGAGCCAGGCTCATATGAATTATATAAAGGCAATAAATGATTATAATAAGTTGGATCATAATCTTGATAAGCATTATTATTATAAGTTGGTAAATTGCAAATAGCTAAAATTGAGCAGTCTTTAGGATTCATAATTATTCCCATAATTTCTTCAGGATTATATGTTTTATAAGCATTATATAATTGATTATATAAAACATTTTGTAAATCCATATTTAAAGTTAAAACTAAATTCATGCCATCTACTGGAGCAATAATTTCTTTTTTTGAAGAAGGAAATAATCCACCTTTTGCATCTAATAGATAATTTAAATATCCTTTTTTACCTTGTAAATAATTATCATAATAACTCTCTAAACCTGCAAGTCCTTGGTTATCTTTACCAACAAATCCAAGTAAAGAAGCAATTGATTCATTATATGGATAAGTTCTTTTTGAATCATCCACTAAATAAATACCATCAAGTTTAGCGTTATTTATTTGTTCAACAATTTTTTGATCTAAATGATTACCACATTTTGAAAAATTACTAATCGAAGTATTTTTATTTAAGATATCATAAAAATATTGTTTATCGATAGAAAAAATATTACTTAAAACTTCAGAAGTATAATTTTTATTTTTTACTTGATTATTAAGACAATACATACTGATTGTTGATTCATTATAAGTTAAAGGAACATTATTATAATCATAAATAATGCCTCTTTTTGCTTTTAAAGGAAAAGAACGTGAATGTTCGTCTTCGGCTAAAGATGATAATTTATTATATAAAAATAAGCATGAATATCCTAATTTAATACCTATTGCCGACATTAAAATAATTGTTACAAGAGAAAGTATTTTTGCTCTAGAAAAAGAAATATGATTTATCATATTAAAAAATATGAAAAAATATTAAATCTTATGAATCAATTTTTTCTATTTTAAAAACTATATTATTTCCTTTTTTAAAATCATCGTATTGTAATAAACCTAAACAATTAATATTATTTTTAGCAATTATTTCATTTGCTAAATTAAAACCTATAAAAGAACAATTATCATTGATTTGTCCTTTAATATGATTTTTATTAACCCCAATAAAAGAAATATTATTATTATCAATTTTTAATTTAAATAAAGGTAATTTATAATCCATTCCAAATGGAGATAATTTTTTAATAAAAAGATAATTTTCATAAGTTAAATCATCTTTATTAACTTCTAAAAATTCTTCTTCAACTTTTTCAACTTCTACATCTTTTACTAAATCATTAATTTTGTTAACTAATAATGAATAATTTTTTTCTTCTAAAGATAATCCACCTGCTTCTTCATGTCCACCATAACTTGAAAGTAAATCACTTACACTATCGAATATTTTATTAAGTGGAAAACCTTTAATTGATCTAGCTGAACCTTTCAAGATAGTTTCACCTTTACTTTTAGTTAAAATAATACAAGGTTTTTGATAAGCTTGCAAAATTCTTGCTGCCACTAAACCTATTACTCCTTCAGAAATATCATCAAAACGATCAATAATAATTTTTTTATCATTATATTTACTAAAATCAATTTGATTAATTGCAAATGATAAAATATTTTTTCTTTGTTCATTAATTTGATTTATTTCACTAGCAATTTTTGAAACTAATAAGCGATTATCACTAGTAAGAAATTTCACTAAATCATTAACACTAGTATCTTCTTTAATTCTTCCAAAAGCATTAATTTTTGGACAAACTATAAAACCTAAAGTTTCTTCATCAATAATTTGATTTTTAGTAAGTAAATGAAGAGGATATTCAGCATGTTCATTTAGAATTTTTAATCCTAATTTTACTAAATCTCGATTATACTCTTTTAAAGGCATCATATCTGAAATAGTTGCAATACTAGCTAAAACCAGTAAATAATCATTAATTTGATTTAATAAAGCTCTTGAAAGTATAAAAGCAACATATGCTCCACATTGTTTTAAAGTAGTATTATCATTTTTTAAAGTCGGATGTAAAGTTAAACAATCAAGTAAATGCTCATATTCGTGATGATCAGTAATTATAACATCAACATTATTTTCTTTTAAATAATTAACTTCTTTTTCACAAACAATGCCATTATCAACTGTAATTAATAATGAATATCCTTTCTCTTTAATTTGTTGAGCTCTATTTAAATTTAATCCATATCCATCTATATAACGAGAAGGAATATAATAACCAATTGGATAATTTAATAAAGAAAATGTTTTTACTAAAATGGAAGTTGCACAAACTCCATCACAATCATAGTCACCATAAACCATAATTTTTTCTTTATTTGCAATTGCTTTTTTTATTCTATTAACTACTTCTACCATATTTTTAAAATTAGATGGTTCTTCTAAATCATTATAAGAAGGTTCTTTAAAATAAAAAGGTAATTCATTTAAATTAATATTTAAACTAGCAAGTAATTTTTGTTGAAATAAGTTCATTTTTCCTCCAAGAAAAATGATCGCCTAAGCGACCATTAATCATTAATACCAGGGATAATAATTTCTTCAGGTTCAGCACCTTTATTACGATTTGTTTTAGCAATCTTTTCTCTTTTTGCTTTAGCAATCTTTTGTTTATCTTCAAGAGATTTTCTAGAAGTTAAATGCTTTTCAAAGAATAAATGTAATGGTAAAACCATAAATAATCCTAATAAAGCATTAATAATTAAAGAAATTAAACATGCAATATACATTGGAGCTAACTTTAAGCTTACAACTGGAATCAAGCAAAGTAAGATAATAATTTCACCAAGGAACACTACAAAGTATTGATTTAAACTATCTTTATAAGCAGTTTTTGCAATTTCTTCTCTTTGAGCAAAAGTTGTAATTTTTGTTTTTGATTCATTTTTAACTTGTGCTAAACGATTATTAATTGGAATAAATAATAACATTGTCATAATTGCACCAGCAAGTACAGCAATACCAACTTGGTTAGAAACTTCAAGTCTAATAAGTGAGATAAGACCAATAGAAATTCCTGAGCCTAAAATCAATGAAGCAGTATTTGCTAAAGCAATTGAATAACGATATCTAATAATAAAATAAACAAGAGTAATACCAACAGTTATAGCAACAAGAATTAAAGTATTTGCAAAGTCACTTCTTACAACACCTGGGTTAACTGTATATGCAGTAACTTGAGCATTTTCATCACCAACAAATGAAGCATTATTATCACCAACTTTTACATAATTTTCTAATTTTTCAAAATTAGCCATATCTTCATCAGACAAAACATTTTCTAAATCAGCATAGAAATAAATATAATATTTATCATCTTCAAGAGGATTTTTTTGATCAGTAATTGTCCAAGCATTTTTAACTTTGACTTTTACTTCATTTTCTAAGTAATAAACAAATTTTTCTTGAGCGGATAAATCTTTATCAACATCTAAAACTTTATCAAGATTTTCAAATAATTGAGTATTTGTACTTCTTACTTCAATTCTTCCATAAGAATCAGCACTTGTATAATTAAATGTAGTACTTGTAAATGTAAATACTAATAAACTTGCTATTGCAATTACTCCACTTACAATTGTCGCAATTAAAGTCTTGTTACTATGTTTTGTAACATCAATTTTTTCACCTAATGTTTTAGGCATTACTTCTTTAGTTTTTCCATCTAAATCTTCAACATAATTTTCATTTAAACCAAATAATTTAACATTATCATTTAAAGAAGAATTTAGTAAGAAGTTATTTAATCCTTTTGACATTAAGAAGACAAATAAGATATTTAATGCTGCACTAATGAAAATAAATAAAGCAAATGATTTAACTGATTCTCTACTTACTACAGCAAGAACAATTCCTAAAGCAACAAGAATAACTGTTGAATCAATCGCAGTAGAAACAGTTTTTCTAAATCCTTCATTAGAAGCTTTTCCTAAAGCTCTACCTTTATAAGCATCTTCTTGAGTTCTCTTATAGTAATTTAATAAAATAATTACACTTGAAGCTAAAGAAATAATTAACGAAAGAATAACTGTTGGGCCAACTTGAATATTAAATAAATTGAAAATTAATATATCTAATAAAGTAGTTAATCCCATTCCAATAATTCCGCTTAATGCTAACATTCTATAAACAATAACTAAATAAATTGAGATAACTAAGATTGCACAAATACTTGAAACAATCATTAATGTTTTAGCATTATTACCAAAACTTGCATCGATTGTTTGACGATAAACTTCTGTAATTTCATAATCAAGTAAATCTTCATTAAATAATCTTGCAAATGATTTTGCAGATTCTGCATTAAATTTTGTTGAGGATTCTGCACTATCAGCGTAACCATAAGAATCAAATGTTACATAATATTTTGTTTGACCATTAACTTCTTCTTTAAAATAGTTACCATTACTTGAAGTTGTTGATTCACTATCACTTGAATCAGAAGAATTTTGTTTACCAATAATATTAATTACTGATAAAACCTTATCTTTTAATTCATCATAAGTTTTTTGATTACCATTATATGTAAAGGTTTCTTTTCCATTTTTTAAATCAGTATAATCAAGACCTTCGTATTTACCTTGCCAAAGAACTAATAAACTATTGTTATCACCTTCTTTAGATTTTGTAACAACTTTTTCAACTTCTTCATTTACTTCAACTTTGATGAAAGCTTGTGACTTATCATCATAATCAACTGTTGCAGTACCTCTAACGATTGATTCTTCGTTTGATTCAGTACCATCTCCAGAAATAGTAAATAATGAAAGTTGTCCAGCTGACATTGTACTTCTTAAAATATTATTGATATCTGATTGATATCTTGCACCTAAAACAATTTTAACTTCGTACTTATTTTCAAGATTATCATTACCAACAGAATAATCAATATTATAACTTGTTGCACCTGCTTCTTCTAATCTTTTACCTAAAGTACTAACAACACTTGCCATATCAATACTAGCAGCATTATCTTCTCTATTTTCAATACGATAAACAACTTCAGTACCACGATCAAATTCTTGTGACCAGTTAATCTTATCAGTTGTAGATTGTACATTGAATAAAGTAATACCAAGTAAAGAGATTGCTAAAACAATAAAAGCAATAAATCTACGCATCTTAATTCCTCCTGATGTTCTAAAATTTAAAGATTGATATTAAATTTTAAATGTATCACATTGCATTATTTATATAAATATATAAATATTAGCAATTGCTTTTTCTAATATACAACGAAAAAGAAATCTTTTCAATATTAAGGACGGTAAAATGAATAAAAAATCATCAATTTATTGTATTAGTCTAGTTATGATCCTATCAATGATTACAAAAATTATTTCCATGGCTAGTAGAATCATTATGTCTAGAGAATTAGGAGTAGAAGCAGTTTCATTATATTCACTTGTTAACCCTATCTTTGTTTTCTTAATAACAATTAGCACTTTTTCTTTACCGACAACTATTGCAACCTTAGTTTCTAAAAACCCTTTAAAAGGTAAAAAAATTTTTATAACTTCATTAATTATTGGGATAATTTTAAATATCTTTTTTATAATTATTATTTCATTTTTCTCTCAATACATCGCGGAATTATTACTCCATAATTATAAAACCGAACCATCAATTAAATTACTTGCTCTTGTGGTACCTTTAACTACTTTATCAAGTATCATTAAAGGTTATTTTATGGGTAAAAAAGAATTAATATTAACTTCTGAATCTTCTTTAATTGAAGAATGTTCAAGATTATTAAGTGTTATTTTATTAATTGGATTTTTTAAAAATTTTGATGATGAAATTAAATCAACTTTTTTTATTCTTGTAATGATTATTGGTGAAATTATTCAAACTTCATATCTAATACTTTCTTCAGGTAAAAAGTACATAAAAAATATTTATAAATTAAAAGATATTTTTAGTAGTGAAGACTATATTTTTAATGAAGTAATTTCTTTATCTTTACCTTTAACTTTATCAAGAGTGGTTACTTCTTTTTCGTTTATGATGGAACCAATTATTTTAACTACTCTTTTATTTAAACAAGGTTATTCTAGTGAAGAAATTACTCTTAATTATGGAATACTTTCTTCTTATGTAATGCCTTTATTATTATTTCCTGGATTCTTTTCTTTAGCAGTTAGTAATTATTTACTTCCAAATCTATCATCTTTAATTGCTAAAAATAAATATTTTGAAGGTCAAAAATTGTTTTATAAAATATTGATTTTTACCGGAATTTTAGGACTTTTTTTTACTTTAATATTTATGTTTTTTGGTGATAAAATCATTCAAATAATTTACCATGTTAATTATGGTAATAAAGAAATAAAATTATTATCTTTTCCTTTTATTATTTATTATATTGAAACTCCAATCAATACTGCGATGCACGCCTTAAATCAAAGTAAAATTGCTTTTAAATCATCATTAATTTCTTCATGTGTTAGAGTTATTTTATTAATTACTTTATCAAAATTTTTCTCTTATTTATCTGTCGCTTTTTCCACTCTTGGAGCCTGTTATTTAGATGTATTAATTAATTATTTAACTATTAATAAATTATTTAAACGGAACAATAAATAAACCATCTTTTAAATATTGAGCAAAAAAGATTTGACTAGGTGAAGTATAATTTAATTTAGATAATTCACTATATAAAAAATTTTCATTTAATGATAATTTTTTTAATGCTTCATCATTTACTTTTCCATCAATAATTAATGGATCAGGATATTCAACTAATAAATCTTTTTTCTTAATGACATTTAAAATTCCATTACCTTCAAGAATTGCAAATTCCACTTCAATGGGTGATTGAATATCTTTATTTCTTAATTGAAGCATTAAATCAGAAATATTAAAACGATTCTTCTTCATTTCTAAATAATCAATTTCTCCTTTATAAATAATAAATGAAACTTTTCCTTCTAAAAAATTTCTTACTTTAATTGATTTCATCGATATAAAAGCTGATACAAGTTCAAGAATAACAATGATAATAACTGGTATTACAAAATGTAAAATAGATGAATCAATATCATTTAAGGCTAAAGAAAATAATTCTGACATAATTAAAAAGATGACTAAATCAAAAATAGAAACTTGTGACATTTCTCTTTTTCCCATAATTTTTAAAATTATTAATAAAAAGATATAAGAAAAAATGGTTTTACTAATTAAAATAATAATTTCATAAAATGACATAATTACCTCTTCTAAAAATAATTTTTCTTCATATATTTTAATGGTGATAAATATGAAAAAAACATTCTTTAATTTTAGTATATCCTTATTTAGTTCAATTATTTTAGGAATAGTCTGTTCATTAGTTTTAGCAATATTAAAAAATAATAATTCCATTTCTAATAATGTAGCAACTTTTTGTATTAATTTTTTATCAATTATTATTTTTTTTGTATTAGGTTTTATGTTTTCTTTTATGCAAAAGAAAAAAGGCCTTTTAAATGGCCTAATTTTAATTGTTTTATATTTAATAATTTATTTTATTTGTAAATCTTTTATTGAAACTAATACTCCAATATATTTAACAATTTCTAGAAACTTAGCTATTTTGCTTGGATCAGTTTTTGGAGTAAATATTTCTTCTAAAAATGCTCAAACAAATTAAGTTTTAAATGTTGATATGCTTTATCAGTAGCCACTCTACCACGAGGAGTTTTGTTAATTAAGCCTAATTTTAATAAATAAGGTTCATAAACTTCTTCAAGATTTCTAACTTCTTCACCAATAGTTGAAGCAAGAGTTTCAAGTCCTACTGGTCCACCATTAAATCTTTTGATTAAGCTAGTTAAATATCTTAAATCAATTTCATCTAAACCTAAATCATCAATACGAAGTTTATTTAAAGCTTCTTTAGTGATTTCTTCATTAATTAAAGTTAAATTATTAAAAGAAGCAAAATCTCGAACTCGACGATAAATTCTATTAGCAATACGTGGAGTGCCTCTTGAACGTAAAGCAATCATATTACTTGCTTCATCATTAATTGATAAAGCAAAGACTCTTGAAGTTCTTTTAACAATTTTTTCTAATTCTTCAATAGTATAATATTCTAAACGATTAACAATCCCAAAACGATCTCTAAGTGGGGAAGATAAATCTCCAGGTTTAGTAGTTGCTCCTACAAGAGTAAATGGTTTTAATCTAATGGTAATATTTCTAGCATCTTCATCACGACCTGATAAAAATGTTAATTTATAATCTTCCATTGCTTCATATAAAATTTCTTCTACCACACGTGGAATACGATGAATTTCATCAATAAAAAGAATATCTCCTTCATTCATCGTTGATAATATCGCGGCTAATTCACCTGGTTTTTCAATAGAAGGACCATTAATTAATCTAATTTGTGTTCCCATTTCATGCGCAATAACATACGCTAAAGTAGTTTTACCAAGTCCAGGCGGACCATAAAGAAGAATATGATCAAGTGGTTCATCACGATTTTTCGCTGCATGAATAAAAACCTTTAAATTTTCTTTAAAGTTTTCTTGACCAACATATTCATCTAAAGAAAGTGGTCTTAAAGAAACATCAACTTGTTCTTCATTTTGTTCTAATGATGGTTCTAATAATCTTTCCATTACTTATTACCTAACCTTTTTAATACTTCATTAACATACTCACTTGCAGATAATACTTCTGGTAATTTATTAAGAATATCTTCAATATCTTTACCTTTAAAGCCAAGACTTTTTAAAACTGAAAGAGCATCTTCTTGTTCTTTATTAAATTTAGTTTTACTTTCAATACTTGATAAAGAACTTTGTTTTAATGAGCCTTTCAAATCAAGAATAATTTGACCAGCGGCTTTTGGACCAATTCCTGATAATTTTTTTAAACCTTTTATATCTTCATTAATAATCATTTCTTTGAATTTATCAATGGTAGTATCTTTTAAAGCATTAATCGCGGTTTTAGGGCCAATTCCTTTAACAGAAATAAATTTAGTAAACACATTTTTTTCTTCAATTGTTTTAAAGCCAACAAATAATTCATCATCTTCTCTAACAATATGTAAAGTATAGACAAGTAAATAATCACCCACATTAAAATCATTCTTATTAATAATTAAGAATTCATATCCTACCCCATTTACATCAATAACAGCAAATTCATCATTTACTTCAACAATTTGACCTTTTAAATAATAATACATATTCTCTATCTCATCATAAGAAAAAGAAGATATCCTAAAAGTAAAACTGCACCAATAACTAAGCAAATTTTAAATCCATTAAAATCTTCTTTTTTCATATTTAATATTATAAGTTAATTTTTTAATTATTACTATAATTAATTGAAATATTCAAATTCAAAATCACATAATGTGACTATATCACCATCGACAAGTCCCATTTCTTTTAAAGTATCATCAACACCTAAATTTCTTAAAATAGATAATAATTTAGAAATACCTTCATCAGTTGATAAATTAATTAAAGAATAAGTTCTTTCAATTTTCTCACCTCTAATTTGGTATGCATGAGGACCAGTTCTAACGACTTCATATTCTTTTTTCGCTTCTTCATAAGCATTATAAACTTTAACTTCTTCTTTATTATTTTCATATAATGGGAAGCTAGGAGCAGTTTGTAATACCTCATAAGTTCTCTTCATTAATTCATTAATATTTTCATGAAGAATGGAAGAAATAAAGAATACTTCATATCCATCTTTAACTAATTCTTCTTTAATTTTATTAGCTTTTAAAAATGATTCATCATCTTCGACTTTATTAATAGCCACAAGCATTGGACGTTTAATTAAATTAAATCCATATTGTGCTAATTCATTATTAATCTTTTTAAAATCTTCTAAAGGATCTTCATGCTCAATATCTAAAACATGAATTAAAACTTTACATCTTTCTATATGTCTTAAAAAAGTTAATCCAAGTCCTTTACCGACACTAGCACCTTCAATTAAACCAGGTAAATCCGCTAAAACAAAAGAATTATCATCGACTTTAACAATTCCTAAATTAGGAATAATTGTTGTAAAAGGATAATCAGCAATTTCAGGTTTAGCATTACTTACTACACTTAATAAAGTAGATTTTCCAACACTTGGTAAACCAACTAAACCTACATCGGCAAGAAGTTTTAATTCTAAGGTTAAAACTTTTTCAATTCCTGGAAGTCCATTTTCAGCAACACGTGGGCATCTATTTCTTGAAGTAGCAAAACAAGCGTTGCCTCTTCCTCCTCTTCCCCCTTTTGCCGCTAGATAAACTTTTCCTTCTACATCCATATCAGCAAGGAAAATATGTTCAGGTTCTTGGAAAATAACAGTTCCTACTGGAACTTCTAAATATATATCATCGCTTTTAGCTCCATACATTTTTTTAGCCATTCCTTTTTCACCATCTTTAGCGACTACTTTACGAGCATGTCGATAATTAATTAAAGTAGATGAATTATTACTAGCAACAAAATAAATTGAGCCACCTCTACCACCATTACCACCTGATGGTCCACCTCTTTCAACAAATTTTTCATGATGAAAAGCAATTGCTCCATCGCCACCTTTACCAGATTTAATAGTTAACTTAGCTTTATCAATAAACATATTAACCTCCTAACATTATTATTTTAAAAAAAAGACCACATAATGTGGTCTAATTATTTTTACTTAACTTCAACAGGGTAAACTGAAGCTTGTTTTCTTTTTTTGCCAACTCTTTCAAATTTAACAATTCCATCAACAGTTGCGAAGATTGTATCATCTCCACCACGCATACAATTTACACCAGGGTAGATTTTTGTACCACGTTGACGATATATAATGGAACCTGCTTTGGCAAATTGACCATCAGATTTCTTTGCGCCTAATCTTTTAGATTCGGAATCACGTCCGTTTTTAGTGGAACTGACACCCTTTTTAGAAGCAAATAATTGAATATTTAATAAAAATCTCATTTTTGCACCTCTTTCATTACTTAATTTTAATATATTTTGGATATAACTCTTCTAAAGTTTTTAATTGAATTTCTAACACTTTTAGAACTTCTTGACCTTTATTAAGATCTACTTCCACAAAAGCATATCCTTCTTTTAATTCTATTGATTTAATATCACTATCATTAAAAGCATTAAAGCCACCTGTAACAATGGCACTTACTGCAGCACATACTAAGTCTTGTCCGTGCTCAGCATAATTTGCATGACCAACAACTTCTAAAGAAATATATTGATCATCTTTTTTGATTAAATGAACTTTAATCATAATTAAGCATTAATTGCTGTAATTGTTAAACTAGTATAAGGTTGACGATGACCTGTTGTTCTACGATAGTTAGCTTTTGATTTATATTTGAAAACTAAGACTTTCTTTTCTTTTCCTTGTTTTTCAACTTTACCAACTACTGTTGCACCTTCAACATAAGGATTACCAACTTTTGTTGATTCACCACCGACTAAGAGAACTTTATCGAAAGTAATATCAGCACCAACTTCTGCATTGAGTTTTTCAACAAAGATTTTAGCACCAACTTCAACTTTTACTTGTTTTCCACCAGTTTCAATAATCGCGTACACTTTTAGCACCTCCTAATATTTCTATATAGACTTTGACTCGCTTTTAAGGTAGATTTTGCTCACTTAAAAACCTTTTCAAGGCGGTTGAGGCCCCTATATTAGGCGACAACATAAGTAATTTAGCATAAAAATAAGTAATAATCAATGTAAATAACAAAAAAAATGTAATCAATATTTTTTTATTGAATTTTCTTTTAAAAGAAATAAAGGAATCATCTCTTTTTCATTAATAAACTCACCATTAATTAAATAATAATTATTCTTAAAGTGAAATAACTCATTATTAAAAGAAACCTTTTTAGAATAATTTAAATCAATAAACAAACGTTTATTTAAATAATAACTATAATTATCAAAAGAAAATAATGTTAATAAAAGAAAAATCACTAATATAATAATTAAAATGATTTGATTAGATTTAATTAATAAAAATAAAGTTGGAACAAAACAAATAACATTATATATTTTTCTTTTTTTATAACAATCTTTAACTGGAAAAAATAATCTATTAACTGAGTCTAAGATATGTCCTCCATCAAGAGGATAAATAGGAAGTAAATTAAACAAAGCTAACGATAAATTATCATTCAAAAACAAATTATAATGATAATCATTAATAACATTAAAATTTCTTAAAATTAATAAAAACAATAAACTAATAAAATAAGTAAGTGGTCCTGCTAAAAAAAATAGTATTTGCTGATAAAACTTCTTATACTCAATTCCTTCTATATCAAGACTAAAGCCAAAAACATTTAAAGAAATTGTTTTAATTTTACATTTAAACAATAATCCCACTAAAGCATGACCAATTTCATGAATAAAACATAAAATAAATAAAATCAAAGCTTCATCAAACAAATTAAAAAAAAGCAAAAAAATTACAAAAATTGGACAAAGTGGAGAAATATAAAATTTATTTAATCGCATCAGAATATGAAATCGTTTTATTATCTTTTCTAAAAATACAATTAAAACTATCGCCTGAATAAGAACCAATTAAAGCATTCTTTTCAATCTTAGATAAACCTTCTACATTTATTTCATCAATATAAGTATATAAAGCACTTACCCCATTACTATATCTAATTGCCACAAAATATTTATAATCATTTTGAAAAGAAGAAGCAATAATCTCTCCATCAGTTAAAGCCTTAATAGTTTTATCATCAGTTGAATACTTATTATTACCTAAAAAATGATATAAATCTAAAGAAGAAACAGTTTTAATTTCTTCTTCACTTTCTTCAATTTTAAAAACTTTATTTAAAGTAGATGTAATTTTATCATTCATCTCTACAAAAGAAACATCAATATTAAAAAATCTTTTTAATAAAGTTCCATTTTCATCTTCTTTACAATAAATTAATCCACCTAAAACAACAAGAAGTAAAGCTAAGATAACATTAAAAAATTTAATAATCTTATGTTCTTTACTTCTTTCTTTTTTATTAATTCTATTTTTTATTTCATCTATATTGTCCATATATTTACCCCTCTAGATAAATATATGTTAAAGTAGATGTCAAAATAACAAGAAATTAGGTATGGTAATTAATATTTATCTTAAAATTCAAATCAAATATAAAATTTAATAATCTATCATTTATTTTTAACTATTAATCACTTTTTCTTCCAATAATATCTATAAATATTAATCAGTTAGTAATGATTTGCATCCCCAAATAACAGGGACATTATTGTTCCAATTATTTGCCCATCCACTTGGTTTTGTTTCTAATTCACAATATATTTTTACTTTATCACAATTAAGAACAAATGAATTTTTTATGCTACTTACACTAGCTGGTATATATATTTTTTTGAGATCATAACAATTCATAATAGCACTTGTTTCTATCTCTGTTACACTATTTGGTATAATCAATTCTTGTAATGAGTTTATATAGTCAAATGTGTATTCTTCTAATTTTGTTAATGTGTTTGGTAAAACCAATTCATTAATTGTAGAATACAAAAAGCACTCTCTGTCTAATTCAACATTATCAGAAATAATTAATTTTTTTATTTTAGACCCTTCAAATGCATCATAGCATATATTCTTTACTTTTATACCATCAATATATTCTGGAATAACTAATTCATCAACATAATCTTTAATTAAAAATTTTACAATTGATATATATTTTTCACCATTATAATTACATATTGTATATTGTAAACCATCTTCTGTTTGCTTTAATTCATTATTGATAACACCATAAACAGTTTTTGTTTCTTGACAAAATGACTCATCCCATTTTGATGTATCACATTTTTCATCAATAAATAAAACTCCATCTGTATGACCAAAAATTAATGGCCCTGCATATTGTAAACTTTCAGGAACATATAAACTATTCAAACTTGTCCAACCAAATGCTAATATTTCAATTCTCTCAATTGTATTTGGTAAATATAAATCACCACTTATTGGAGTAGAAGCAAACGCATAATTTTTAATAGTTTTTATATAATTAAACGAACCAATGTTTTTTAAATATGAACATTTATAAAAACAATATTTTCCAACAAATTCAACACTTTCTAAATTAATTGATTCTATAGTTGAGTTTTGAAAAGCATAATTTCCTAATATTTTAACACTTGTTGGTAAAGTTACTTCTTTTATTTCACTATTCCCATAAAAACAATAATCTTTTATTTCTTTAACAATTAAACCATTAATTTCAGTTGGAATGACAACCTGTTCATCTTTTCCATAGTAATTATAAATTATTATGTCGAAAACACTATTGATTTTATATGAAAAATTTTCATAAATTAGTTCGTTTGAGCTATTATCACTCCAAATAACAGGGATATTATTGTTCCAATTATTTGCCCATCCACTTGGTTTTGTTTCTAATTCACAATATATTTTTACTTTATCACAATTAAGAACAAATGAATTTTTTATGCTACTTACACTAGCTGGTATATATATTTTTTTGAGATCATAACAATTCATAATAGCACTTGTTTCTATCTCTGTTACACTATTTGGTATAATCAATTCTTGTAATGAGTTTATATAGTCAAATGTGTATTCTTCTAATTTTGTTAATGTGTTTGGTAAAACCAATTCATTAATTGTAGAATACAAAAAGCACTCTCTGTCTAATTCAACATTATCAGAAATAATTAATTTTTTTATTTTAGACCCTTCAAATGCATCATAGCATATATTCTTTACTTTTATACCATCAATATATTCTGGAATAACTAATTCATCAACATAATCTTTAATTAAAAATTTTACAATTGATATATATTTTTCACCATTATAATTACATATTGTATATTGTAAACCATCTTCTGTTTGCTTTAATTCATTATTGATAACACCATAAACAGTTTTTGTTTCTTGACAAAATGACTCATCCCATTTTGATGTATCACATTTTTCATCAATAAATAAAACTCCATCTGTATGACCAAAAATTAATGGCCCTGCATATTGTAAACTTTCAGGAACATATAAACTATTCAAACTTGTCCAACCAAATGCTAATATTTCAATTCTCTCAATTGTATTTGGTAAATATAAATCACCACTTATTGGAGTAGAAGCAAACGCATAATTTTTAATAGTTTTTATATAATTAAACGAACCAATGTTTTTTAAATATGAACATTTATAAAAACAATATTTTCCAACAAATTCAACACTTTCTAAATTAATTGATTCTATAGTTGAGTTTTGAAAAGCATAATTTCCTAATATTTTAACACTTGTTGGTAAAGTTACTTCTTTTATTTCACTATTCCCATAAAAACAATAATCTCCAATTTCTCTAGTTGGAATAAGTAAGAATGAACTTATTGTTGCTTTATCTAATAAGTTTGATGTATATCCAATTGCTGTTGAATATATTGATCTATTTTCATCTCTACATATTGTATAGACAATATTATCTTTAACTCCATATATTCCTATATAATTCCATGATGTTGAATTATTATTTGAATTCCAATCATCTTTCCAATTATCGTGTTTTTTATTTCCTCGACATAATAATTTTCCTTTTGAATTATTAAAAACTCCACTACCCATATATTCAACATCAGGTATATCAAAATAATCAACATCATCAAATCCATCAAAAGCATTATCTTTGATATTATTTACTTTATACCTTCCTTGTCCATTATTGTAATAACCTGGAATGACTAATTCTTCAATTGGTGTTGATTTTTTATCTTGATTTCCATAGACATTATATGTTTTACTTCCTGTATCTAATTCATAATTTATATAATCATTACTTCCTCTTTCATAAGAAAACATATTTTGATTATTTATTTCAACCGCTCCAACAGTTGAAGTTATTGATTTTCCATTTTTTGTAATTGTTAAACTTGCATCTAAATAATATGTTCCATAACTTTCTAATGGTATTTCTAAAAGTGTATATACTACATAATAATTAAATGGTTTATTTCCTAAATCATCTTCAACACTTGTTGCATATGTTACTTTTCCATTATTTGTTAAACCTGTATAAGCGGTGGTAACTTCTTTACTTGCTTCTTTTAATCTAGAATAAGCATCACCATTTTCTTCATACATTGCTCTAGTCCAAGTTGCTGAATCAACATCTAAAGAACTAATTGCTGCAGTATATCTAATAGAAACTGTTTTTGTTCCATCATCTTTAGTTCCATACGCCATTTGATAACCAATTTTTGGTTTTGTTAAGTTATCTTCTTCATTTTTAAGTCTTTTATTTATAAGATTTTTTTCACCAATATAGCCTCCGATTATTGATGGTTTATCTTTTGAAAAGACTTCATCAGTTGCTTCAACATTTTCTTTTATTTCAAATGGTGCAATATATTGTTTTGTTTTAAAAATAGATGCTAATCCCATAATGGAAGCAATTGATAAACCTAAAGTAATTCCACTAAAAAATAATTTATTTGTTTTCATATTAATCCCCAAAGAGTTCTCCTTCTCCACCGATTTCTCCTCCAACACCTGCATCGGTTAAACCACTTTTAGCAATTATATCTTCTAAAATACAATCTGCTATTTTTACTGTTGGCTTTTCATATTCTTTTAAAACCATGATATATCTCCCCATTTATTATCTTTATCAACACCATTATCTGATGGTCCACTTGTGTAAATTGTTTCTTCTTCAATTAAAAGATCAATTTCTATTTCTGGACTTATATATTTTTTTAAAACCATTTTATTTCACCCCAATCATTTTTAATTACAATTTCATATTGAGCATAGGTGATTAAATCACTATTAATATTTAATAATGATTGATCCCAACCAATAAATTTATAATCAAATTCATCATCTCCATCTTTTTTAGGAATTTCACCTTGATAAATTGCTTTTTGATTTTCTATAACTTTACATTCATATAAAATTGTTCCATCAAAATTTTTAAATGTAACATTATAATAGATTTCATTATTTTTTGAGCATGAGCAAAATATCATTAAGCAAGAAATGATTATAATTTTTTTCATATCCCTCCTAAAAATATATTTTTGTCAACTAACATTGTACTTTAGTATTTTTATAAAATCAACTTTTACATATATCATAGTAAAAAAATAGTTGACAGAGGATGAAAATAATGATTAGCGAAAAAATAAGAAAATTAAGAAAAGATTTTAATATCTCACAAGTTACGTTAGCTAAAGAATTAGGTGTAACAAAACAATGTGTTTCTAATTGGGAAAATGATAATATATTACCTTCAATTGAAATGCTTATTAAAATTGCAAAATATTTTAATGTTTCTACTGATTATCTTTTAGATATATCTCCAGATAATTATATTGATGTTACTGGATTAAATAACATTCAAATTGCTCATTTAAAATTAATAATTAACGATTTAAAAAAGAGCTAAAAAGCTCTTTGGCATTAGAAATTATATTTCGATATTTCATTTTTAGTAAACGAATAAAAACTATTTTCACCAAGAATTAAATGATCAAGAAATTCAATCCCCATCACTGATGATAATAATGTTAAATCTGTAGTTTGTATTTTATCTTCTTCTGAAGGTAAAACAATATTACTTGGATGATTATGTGAAATAATTATTTTTTTTGCACCTTCTTTCACAGCGTTAGAAATAATTATTTTAGGTGTAGAAAAGACCATGCTTTCGGTTCCAATAAATAATAATTTGCATTTAATTAAATTATTTTTATCATCTAGCATTAATAAAAGAAGATGTTCTTGTTGATAATTAGTGATTTGATGATATAAAAACAAAGCTGCTTCTTGAATAGTATTAATTTTAGTGATAGTATTTACTTTTTCTTTTTCTAAACGCCTATGTAATTCAAAAGCCGCTTTTATTTTAATGGCTTTTACTTTTTTTATTCCATTAAATTTTATTAGTTCATCTAAACTTAATTCACTAATTGTTTTTAAACTTCCGCATTGGTTAATTAATTCTTGACTTAATTCTAATGCATCTAAGTTTTTACTACCAATAGACAAGATAATAGCCAATAATTCAGCATTAGTTAATTTTTCTATTCCATATAGATATGCTTTTTCTCTTGGTTTTTCATTTGTTGGTAGTTTGTTCATTAACCCCATGAAAATTTAAATCCACCTGGTAATGATGTTGAACCTTTATCAGACATGAATAAACGATAAATGATAACTGCAACTATGGCTGCAACAAGAACAGTCATTACCGCCATTAAGGTTAATTCACCACCTTTAAGGTTTGCCATTTCTGATTCATTTAATAAAATCATTATTTTTTCCTCCCAATATATTAATTGGTAAAAAATGATAAATTTCTTTAAATTAAAATTGCAATATTTTCTAGTAAAGTATAATGAATCTTAATAGAAGAGTAATCTTTTTGATAAGAAAACGCTAAAATGTATTCTTCTTCAATTTTTTCATCATCAGTAAATTTTTTACATAAAGAATATCGAGCTTTATCAACTAAATAAGTATAAGCATCCACTTCTGAATAAGAATTAGTTTTGATTTTTAAATTAATCATACTCCATGTATAAGCATATACTTTACCATATCCACCTAAATAAATTGATTTATCATTAACATATAAATAATCATCAATTAATAATTCACCTTGTTTAACATATTGATTAGAAGAAAATAAATAATTTCCACATTCAATATCAGCGTATTTAATCATTCCATCTTTTTTGGCGTAATATTTTCCAAATTGTTGATAATGTTTAATTTCTTTTTCTTTTAAATAATAAGTAAATATAATAATAGTTCCTTTAACTTTATAATCTAAATTTTCAATTTCTTCATTTTGAAGAATAATTTCTTCTTTTACTTTTTCAAGAGTATTTAAAGAAGGTATTTTTTGATATTTATAAATTTTATTTTCATTTAAAACCATTAAAATATTTTCGTTAATTCTTTGATTATTACCTTTTATATCAACTCGATAAATTAAACTTAATAAAAATAAATAAAAAATTAAACCAATTAATAAACTAATAATTGTTAATTTTTTTAATAATTTTTCTTTAATTAAAAAATAAATTCCTTTCTTTTTAACTAACTTAGCATCTGGAAATAATTTTTTAAATTCTTTATGATAAATAATATTTATTGTTACTTCATAAAGATAAGTATCAATCTTTTTTAATTTAGATACTTTAATTTTTTTTAGTTTTTTTAAAAGATATTCACTTGAAAAATAACTTATTTGATAAATATAATAATTATTCATCTTTAATATCAACTTCTTTGATTTCACCTTGGATATAAAGTTCATCATCATTTAATTCAATTATTAACAAATTATTACCATAAATTTCTAATCTTTTTTTGATTAATAAAATAATGATTAATTCATTTTCAACATAAAGAACTTTTTTAAAATTACCAACATGTAAAATATTTTCATCATAAAAAAACATGGAATCACCCATGTAATTATATTTAATTTAAATTTTATTTATTCTCTATAAGGTAGACTTTCAAGTTTAATAGTATCCGCCATTATTTCAATAATTTCTTTTAATTGATTAGCTTTTGGTGAACGTATCTCTTTTAAAGAATACATAGAAACTAAATCAGATAAAGAATAAGGAGAAGTAAAACAAGTTAATTTATTATTTTTCATTCTTTCATTTAATAAAGGAAAAACAATCATATCACGAATAATTTCATTTTTATGTTCATTACCAAAATCATCAATAACTAGTAAATCAACTTCTTTGATTTCAGTTAATAAATCATTAAAACTATCAATATTTTTAAAATAGATATCACTTAACATTTTAAAATGCCTAGAAGCATCAATAAATGCAACTTTTTTATTTTTTCTTTCCGCATAAACTTTTGAAAAAACTGCAAGCATAAAAGTTTTACCAGCTTGTCGAGAACCATATAAATAAATACCTTTATTAGTAGAGGTAGTTAACAAATCTTTAAATGCTAAAATTAATTTTTTTCTTGAATAAATATAATCAGGATTAACTAAACTATTAATATCATAATTAACAATATCTTTATCATAATCTAGATAAATAAAATACTTATTTAAAATAACAACATTATTTTTTTTGCATGGTTCCATTTTTAAAGCAATTTCCCCATTACTATCAAAACCTAAAAAATAATGAACTCCTTTATTAATCATTTTACATGAAGATAAATCTAAACAATTTTTACAAGTTTCATTTTCTTCAAGAACTTTTAAAAATTTAGAAGCATTATTAATTATTTCTTGATCATTTATTTCATATTTTTTGATAAATTCATCAAAAAGATGAGAATTTTTAATTTTAAGAAGAGCATCTTCTCTTTTTTGAGTTAAATCTTTATTAACAATATCAAAACTTACTTTATTCATAACTATAATCCTTCAATATCTTTTAATAATTTATCAACATCGATATTATCTTCTTCTTTTGGAGTATTTTCTTCAACATTAACTTTTTTAGCTTTACGATTTTTAGTTAATTCATTACATGCACCTAAAGCAGTTGTAATATTTTTTCTAGTTAAAGACGTAGCAATTTTTTCAGCATAATTCTTTACTAAAATATTATCACACATTAGCAATGTATAATCGACAATAACATTAATTACTGGTGCAGGTAAACCATATTTTTGTGATAATAAATTAATAATTTTTAAATCACTTGGGGCAGGATCAGTAAAGTTTTGTCTTAATTTTAAGAAATTATAAGGTGAATATTCATTAAATTCATTAAGTTTCTTACCAAATTTATCATTATTAGAATATTCTTTTTGCTCATTTTCAATACTAGTAATACGAATACCACTTTTCATTTTTGTTGCATATTTCATTAATTCATCATAATCAAGATGCTTTTCACTATTTGGATTATAAATACGACTAATAATTTCTGACATTGATAAAACATCTAAACCAAATAAAGTAGCAATTCGACTAATTTCATTTAAATCATCATTTGAAAAAGCACTTGGAGAAATTTGCGCGGTATTTTTAAGTTCAACAAGTAAATCATCAAGAACAAAATTAGAAACAATACTAATTGATTTTCTACCTCTAGAAGTTTGTATATCCATTACTTTTATTGTTTCATTATCATCAATTTGATAAACATCGCTAAAAGAAGAAGTAATTTCTTCTAGATCTGGATTAATATTTTCTTTATTAGAAAATAAAATTGCTAATCTTTCTAATTCTTTTGCTCCAATTTTTTGTGATAATAAACCTTTATATAAAACATCATCAAAAAAATCTTTTGGAGTTTTTGGTGCAAAAATTTCATAAACAAATGAATATTTATTTTTATCAAGTTTTTGTTTATATGTTTTTAATAAACCAATTCCTTCTAATTTTTTTCTTCCTTCAAGGATTTGATTAACTTCAATTCCCATTTTTTTAGCTAAAACTTCATGTTTTTTTAAAGAATCAAAATCATTATATTTCACTTCACCCCATAAAGTAAAATATAACGCTAAAGCAACACAACCAATAATTGGTTGATATAAAATAGTAAGAATATCTCGATCATAACTAGCAAGCATCGAGCCAAGTCTTACTTCATAATAATCTTCTTTGGACAAAAAAACTAACGAGTTCATATTTAACCTCTTAAATAATATAGCAAACTTTTTTTATTAATTATAGTCTTTTAAAGTTTAAAATGTTAATTTTACATGTTATATTTTACTTGTGCTTAAATAAATGGGAGATAAAAATGAATATATCAAAAAATACAAAAATAGTTTGTACAATTGGACCCGCTTCCGACACTTACAAAACCTGTAAAGAACTATATAATGCAGGAATGAATGTTATGAGATGTAATTTTTCACATGGCACTTATGAAGAACATCAAAAGAAATTAGAAATTTCTGAAAAATTAGAAAAAAATGATGGAATTATCATGCCTGTAATGTTAGACACTAAAGGTCCAGAAATTAGAACTGGTGATTTTGAAAATAATACTTGTTCAATTTTAACTGATGATATTGTAAGAATTTCAATGAACGAAATGATCGGTAACAAAGAAAAGTTTTCTGTTACTTATAAAGGCTTATATGACGATGTTAATATAGGTGATAGAATTAAACTTGATGATGGTAATTTAACATTAAAAGTAATTGAAAAAGATGAAAAAAATCATGAAATTGTTACTAAAGCTTTAAATCATCACATAATAAAAAATAAACGTGGTGTTAATTGTCCTGATACAGAAATTAAAATGGAATACATCTCCCAAAAAGATTATGATGATTTAGTTTGGGGATGTTCACAAAGATTTTCTTTTGTCGCTGCTTCTTTTGTTAGAAATAAAGATGATATCTTAGCTATTAAAAAAATCTTAACTGATAATAATCGCCCTGATATTAAAATAATTTCTAAAATTGAAAACCCAATGGCTGTTAAAAATATTGATGAAATTATTGAAACTAGTGATGGGATAATGGTTGCTAGAGGTGATTTAGGAGTTGAAATTCCCGCTGAAGAAGTTCCAATTATTCAAAAAGAATTAATTAGAAAATGTATTATTGCTGGTAAACCAGTTATTACTGCCACCCAAATGCTTGATTCAATGAAAACAAATCCAAATCCAACTAGAGCAGAAGTTTCTGATGTTGCTAATGCTGTTCTTGAATCAACTGATTGTGTAATGTTATCGGCTGAATCTGCAAGCGGAGAATATCCTATTATTACTACAGCTACTCAAGCTAAAATTGCTAGTAGAATGGAAGAATATACTGATTACTATGCAAAAGCATCAACTTCTTATAATGCGTTTATGCTTAATCCACATAAAACTGTTAATTCTGCTATGGCTAATTCAATTGTCCAAACAGCTGTATTAACAAATACAAAATTAATTGTTACTTTCTCTTCTTCACCTGATAGTGCTCGATTAATCTCTAAAGCTCGACCATGCTGTCCAATCCTTTTTATTACTGATAATCGTCAAGAAGCATTTGCAAGTTGCTTGAACTGGGGAGTATATCCAGTAATATTACCTCGTTTACCTCAATTTATTGAAGAAATGGAAGTTATTGCTCTGTTACAAGCTAAAAAGCTTGGTCTAGAACCAGGTAGTAATATTATTATCACTGGAGGTGTTCCTACTGGTGCTCATAATACAAACTTTATGAAAATAATATCTGTTATTAAACCAAAGGAGTTAGATTTTTAAAATGAAAGAATATGTTATTTCAGTCGATTTAGGTGGAACAAATGTTCGTGTTGGCTTGATTAGTAGTGATTTAGAAATTATTAAAGTTAATCGTGAACCATCAATCAAAAAAGATAAAATTGCTTTAGCAAATCAAATATGTCGATTAATTTCTTATTTACCATACCAAGAATATAATGTAAAAAAAGTTGGTATTTCAGCCTGTGGCTTTATTGAAAACGATCATATTAATCATATTACAAATCTAGAATTAGATGATTTCGATTTAAAGGGGGAAATATTAAAAAACTATCCTTTCTTTAATGTTAGAATTATTAATGACGCGAATTGCACTGCTTTATCTGAAGCTTTATTTGGAGCTAGTAAAGACTATCAAACATCATATTTTGTTACGATGTCAACTGGTGTTGGTGGAGGTTTTATCTATAATAAAAATTTAATTGATTTACCTTTTGAAATTGGTAATGAAATTATTTCTTATAAAGGTGAAAATTATTATTTAGAAAAACTTTTATCTGGTACAGGCATTGTTAAATTATGTGCATTAAATTCTTTAAATGTTAATAATGCTTTTGAATTTTTTACTTTAGTAAGAGAAAATAACTCTCTTGCAAAGCAAGTTTTAAATGATTGGATTAGATTAACCAGTGAAATGTTATTTAATATTCAAATTATTTTTAATACTGATTGCATTGTTTTGTCAGGTGGAGTTATGAAATCACAAGATTTATTCTTTGATCAATTAATAAAAGAATCAAATATCTTAATTAATAAATATCCAATGAAAAAAATCAATTTAGTTTTAGCAAAATTTGATCAAGATGCTGGTTTAATTGGTGGAGCCAGTGTTGCATTAGTTTTAGAAAAATAAAAATATATATTGAAAAATAAAAATTTTTATTAAATAATAGTCTTGGCTTTGAAATAGACACGTTTGAAGAAGCATATTAGAGAATATTTCATTTGGTGAAAGAAATATACAAAACTTCAAATACCACTATGGAGCTACCTTAGTAATAAGGCGTATGCTAACGTTAATAGCAAAATTAAGTGCATTTATTTTTATAAATGAATTAAGGTGGTACCGCGAAGATAATCGTCCTTACATTTTTATGTAAGGATTTTTTTATGGGAGGAAAATTTATGGTATTAAAATTATTAGATGGAAAAGAGATTAATGTTGAAGAAAACAAAACCGGTTTAGAAGTTGCTCAATCAATTTCAGTTAGTTTAGCTAAAGCATCTATTGCATATTCTTTAGATGGAAAAGTTTATGATTTAAATCGTCCTATTGAACATGGTGGAGAATTTAACTTAATTAAAAAAAGCGATCCTGAATCATATCACGTTTTAAATCACTCTACTTCACACTTAATGGCAGAAGCTATTCATAATCTCTACCCAAATGCAAAATTTGGTTTTGGTCCAGCCATTGAAGAAGGCTTTTATTATGATGTAGATTTTGGTGAAGATAAAATTACAGAAGCTGATTTACCTGCTATTGAAAAAGAAATGAAAAAATTAGCCGCTTCTGGTAATCCTTTTATTAGAAAAGAAGTTTCAAAACAAGAAGCACTTGAATTATTTAAAGATAATGAATATAAAAAAGAATTAATTGAAGGAATTGATGGAACTATTACTATTTATTATCAAGGTAAATTCTTTGATTTATGTGCAGGCCCACATGTTGAAAAAGTCTCTCAAATTCAACATTTTAAATTACTCTCTGTTGCTGGAGCGTATTGGCGTGGAGATGTTAAAAACAAAATGTTAACAAGAATTTATGGTACATCATTTTGGACTGAAGAAGAATTAAAGACTCATTTAAATAACTTAGAAGAAAGAAAGAAAAGAGATCATCGTCGTTTAGGTAAAGAACTTGGCTTATTTATGTTAAGTGATTATGGTCCAGGACTTCCATTCTGGTTACCAAAAGGCTTTATTTTAAGAAGAACACTTGAAAACTATTGGTTAGATTTGCATAGAAAGCATGGATATACCACTATCTCTACACCTATTATGTTAAATCGTCAATTATGGGAAACATCTGGACACTGGGATCATTATAAAGAAGATATGTTCACTATTGAAGTTGAAGATGGAACATACGCAATTAAACCTATGAACTGCCCAGGAGCAATTCTTGTTTATAAAAATGGTTTACATTCATATAAAGATTTACCTTTAAGATATAGTGAACTTGGTTTAGTTCATCGTTATGAAGCATCTGGAGCATTAAATGGTTTATTTAGAGTTAGAGGATTTACTCAAGATGATGCTCATATTTTACTTGCGGAAAATCAAGTAGGTGAAGAAGTTTCTAAAATCCTTGCTTTATATGATGAAGTCTATTCAATATTTGGCTTAAATTACTCCATTGAATTATCAACTAGACCTGAATCAAACTATATTGGTTCTATTGAAGTTTGGGATGAAGCAGAAGAAGCTTTAAAGAAAGCATGTTTAGCAACTGGTCACGACTTTAAAATTAATCCAGGTGATGGAGCGTTCTATGGTCCAAAACTCGACTTCAAATTAAGAGATTCAATGAATAGAATTTGGCAATGTGGTACAGTCCAATTAGATATGCAACTTCCAGGAAGATTTGAATGTACATATATCGATCAAAATGGAGAAAAGAAAACTCCTGTTATGATTCATAGAGCATGCTTTGGTTCTATTGAAAGATTTATTGGTATCATCATTGAAAACTTTGCGGGTGCATTCCCACTTTGGCTTGCTCCTGTTCAACTTGAAATTTTACCTGTTAATAAAGTTCATAATGAACATGCTAAAAAATTAGAAGAACAATTTGAAGAATTAGGTATTCGTTGTGAAGTTGATACAAGAGAAGAAAAACTTGGTTATCGTTTAAGAGAAGCCCAAATGAATAAAATTCCTTATACATTAGTCATTGGTGATAAAGAATGTGAAGAAAATACTATCACATATCGTAAATATGCAACAAAAGAACAAATCACCGTTTCTTATGATGAATTTGTTAAAAAGATTCTTCACGAAATTAAAACAAAAGAATTATTAGTAAAATAATTATAAAAGAATTACAAGTTTTTAAGTATACAAACACCCTATGGTTTAACTTAACTATAGGGTGTTCTTTTAGTTAAAGATCAATTTTTATATTTACCTTTGAAAGGAAATCACTAGAAACAACATGGGAAGTAATAACTATACATTTATCTTTTTGAAGAAGAATAACATTTTCCATAATAAGACGGTTTTCTTCATCTAAAGAAGCAAATGGTTCATCCATTAAAATATATTTAGCATTAGAGTACAACATCCTTGCAAAATTAATACGTCTTGCTTCACCTAAACTATAATTAGGCTTTTCAGTATTAAGCATTATTTCATAATTATTAAATGAACGATATAATTTTAAAAGTTTTATAATTGAAGTAAATTTTTCTTCATCAAATTCTTCATTTAAAATAATATTTTCTTTAAATGAAGCATCTAAAATCATTGGTATTTGAGACATATATTTAACATTTTTATAATATGATTCATCAGAAACTATTTTTAAATCATCATTATTATTGATAATTATATTTCCAGAATAATCAATGTTAATTTTCCCAATTATATTTAAAAGTGTTGTTTTTCCACTTCCAGAAGCCCCAGAAATAACAATTAAATTATCTGGTTTTAAAACAAAAGAAATATTTGAAAAGATATCTTTATTGTTATAAGCAAATGAAAGATTATTAATAGAAATATTTTCAATTTCCTCTATATCTTTTCCATTACTATCTTTACTAAATAAATTAGATAGTTTTACTCTAGTATCTTTTGTACTATTAATTGATTTAATAACATTAGCAATAACAAAAAATGGCGAAATAATCGTACTGGATACTTGAATAATTGCCACAATATCACCACCATTTATTTTTTGTTGAACCGATAAAACAATAGCAATTAAATATATTACTAAGAAAAGAACTAACGATAATAAGCCATTTATTTTAGCTAATATATTATCATATAAAACTGCACTTCTTCTTTGATTATTATAATCATCAAAAGAAGAAGAAAATTTGTTAAGTAATTGCTTTCGATATGAAAACATATTAGATAATAAAAAACAAGAGGAAATATTATTAATTACTTTAATTAAAGTAGTATTATATGAAAACATTTTCTTATAATTACTTTCCGTTTTTTTCTTTGAAATAATTAACAAAATAATAATAAAAGCAATTGTTAAAAAAAGTGGTATTAAGAAAAATACGCTTAAATAAGATAAATATACTAGACCTAAAATTAAAGAAATAAATACACCAAATAGTTCCACGACTAGACTAAAATAATTATCTACTAAATTATTAATTTCGCCTGTAATAAAATTAGTTAATGTCGATTGACTTTCTTCTTTATAAAAAGAAGATGTAGGTAAAACTAAATGTTTTTCTAAAAAATCAATTGATATTTCTTTTCTAATTTTAGCCATTAATTTAGCTAAAAGAAAAGAAGATAAAAATGAGATTATATAATATAAAATTGCAAATGAAAAACCATAAATAATTAATTGCCAATATTCATATTCATTTAATCCTAAGGCTCTATTCATAAAAACTAGAAATACTCTACTTTGATATATATCGCCAATAGATACTAACAAAAAACTTAAGACAGTTAAAAAGAATAATAGTTTGTAATTAGAATGTTTACTTTGAAATAAATATTTATTAATTGATTGTTTTTTGATACTTTTTTCTTTCATATTAATGGAAGGTAAAGAAAGCTTAAAATTAAGCTTTCTTATCTTTTTTATCCATTTTTACAACAAGCGCCTAAGCTAAAACAGCAAAAGCCAATTCCATTTGAATTCAAATCAAACTCAGAAATTAACTCACCATTTTGAACTTGTGTTAATTCTATGGATTCTCTAATCACTTCCATTTGTTCACCCCCTTTTTAAGCATTCAATCAAACTTTCTCTAATTTGATTTTCTGTTATAAAGCATGATTTTCCATGTTCAAACACATTTCTTTTACAGCCACCAAAACATATTGGTAATAAATTACAATCATAGCACTTTGAAAATTCATTTAATTGAAAAATATTTAAAGTCCATTTTTTATTTGTTTCATTTGGTATATAATTTCCATCAACAAATTTTCCAATTGAAAACTTTTTGTCGCCAATTAATGTATCACATTTATATACCACTCCATTCGCTCCAACTATATAAGAATAATCATTATCTTCAACACACCAACAATTTCTTGCAATTGGCAAAGCTTGATGAAGTTTGTTAAAATTTTTATCTTGTATATAATTAGCAAATTCAAATTCTTTTCTCAATCCTTCATCAATATCCAAAATATCATTTTTTACCTTATTAATATCATCTCTTGCTGTTTTAAAATTATAAACAGGTCTGCAATATATTGTAAATCTTTCATCTTGCTTTATTATTGATTTAAGTGTATCAATCAACGGCTTTACAGAATTTAAACTATTTTTCATGAAGTTTATTCTTAAAGATACAAGAAACTTCTCATTCACATTAACAATTTCTTTTAAATTATTAATTATAATATCAAACGATCCATTACCATTAATATCACATCTAGTTTTATCATGAAACTCTTTTCCTCCATCAAAAGTTATTTGAAAAGAGCGTATATTAACTTTACATAAGTCAACAAATAATTTTGAATTCAAAAAAACGCCATTTGTAATAATTGTTCCTACAACTTTAATAGAATTTTTTTCAGTATTATTTTTATTTTCATATGAAATATACTCATTTATTTTTTCCATAAACGATAAAATAAATGATTTTTTTAGCAATGGTTCACCGCCATACCAATTTATTTTAAGTAGAAATTTTTTAGATTTATCTCTTGCATCAACTTTATTTTTAATAAATTTAAAAATATCATCACTTAAAGTATCAGATATTATCGTTTTTGAATAATTATATATAAAACAATATGGGCAAGTTAAATTACATGATTCAATTGGAAGTATAGTAATGTTAAGTTTTTGTTTATCATAAAAATTTGTTAAATATTTATTTTTAACAAATTCTTTTTCATTTAATGAATCATCAATAATTATTCCTTGTTGAACTAATAATTTAAAATTATTATCATTTTCTAAATTATTAGTACTTTCATTAAAAAAAGAATTTATATAATCATAAATATCTTTATTTATCTTTATTATTGCAGGAGTTTTTGTGTTATATATAATAACATCTTTATTTATTATCTCAATAATATTGTAATAACTCCATTTATATTTCATTTTTTAATCCCCCCTCTTTATTTTTATTTGTTTCATAATATATTTTTTTATATTTTATGTCAAGTATATATTATATTTATTTATATTAAAATTAGATTTTATAATCTTTTTTATAATTATTAAATATATGTAATAACTATTTTATTACATAGTTAATATTAATATATTAAATTTTAATATTTTAATTTACTATTATATTTATAAATAAATTTAAAATAAAAAAATTTCTAATATATATCGATATCAATATATAAAAGAAATTATAAAAACTAAATATTATTAATAAAATAAATTATTATGATTTATATTCTTCAGGTCTAACTTTACCAACATAGAAAAAAGCAACTAGAGCAGGACCAGTATGTGCACCAATAATCATGCCCATATCAGTAATTAAACAATCTTTAAAATGTGCTTTATCTTTAATTATTTGTCCAAGTTCATTTGCCTTAGTTGGATTTTCTGCATTACAAATATATAGAGTTTGGTTTTCAGCATCTTCAACTGTCTCACAAATTTTATTAATAATAAATTCATTAGCAGCTTTACTACCTCTTATTTTTTTTACAATTCTTAAATTACCAATTGGATTACAATCAAGAACCACATTCATTTTTAAGGCATTACCAATAAAAGCGGCTACTTTTGATAAACGTCCTCCTCGAGCAAAATAAGTTAAAGTATCAGTTACGTAAAAAGTATTTACACGTTTAACAAATTCTAATAAATATTCTTCAACTTCACTAGCTTCTTTACCCGCTTGTTGAAGTTTATAAGCTTCATCAACTACTAAACCAACACCAAGAGAAGCAATTCTTGAATCAACATTAATAATTAATGAATCAGGATATTCATTTTTTAAAAGTTTTGCAGCTTCTCGCGCATTATTAATACTATTAGATAATCCTTCAGTTAAAGATATATGAATAATTGGTAAATTATCTTTAAGTTTTCTTTTGAAGAATTCATAGTATTCTTGCATATTAATTTGACTAGTTCTAAAAACTTTACCATTTCTCATTTCTTCATAGAATTTATGATAATCATCTTTATCTAGTGAACTACGATATTCTTTTCCTTCGCAAGTATAAGGAAAATATATTACATCTATTCCTTTTTTTGTTAATTCATCTAAAATATGATCACACGATGAATCAGTAGTTATATTAAATTTTTTCATTGACTTCCTCCAACTGATAGTATTATAAAATATTATTCACAAAAAATTACTCTATTAAGTATATTAAAACTCTACATTTTATTAATAATTATGTAGAGTTTTATTTTTTTATCTACGCAAAGTAGAATTTATACTTGTTTAATAGAAAGTCCTATTCTTTTCTTAACTTGATCAACTGAAATCACTTTAACAGTTACTATTTGATTGATTTTAACAACATCTAAAGGATGTTTAATAAATTTATTTGATAATTCAGAAATATGTACTAAACCATCAACATGTACTCCAATATCAACAAAACAACCAAAATCCATGATATTTCTCACAGTGCCTTTTAAAATCATTCCTTCTTTTAAATCAGAAATATCAATTACATCACTATTTAAAACACTTTCTTCAACTTTTTCACGAATATCACGACCTGGCTTTTTTAATTCTTCAATAATATCTAATAGTGTTGGTTCTCCAATATTTAATTTTTGAGCATACATAGAAACATTACTAATTGAATCTAATTTCTTTTTGCATTCATCAGTATTTAGTTTATTAATATCAATATCTAACAATTTTAATAATTCGATTGTAGTTTGATATGATTCAGGGTGAACTGAAGTATTATCAAGAGGATAACCATCTTGAATCCTTAAAAAACCTGCACATTGTTCAAAAGCTTTTGGACCTAATTTATTAACCTTTAATAAATCTTTTCGAGAATTAAAACGTCCATTTTCTTCTCGATAAGAAACAATATTATTTGCTAAAGTTGGTGTAATACCTGAAACATATTCAAGAAGTGAAGGAGAAGCTAAATTTAAATCCACTCCAACTGTATTAACGCAATCTTCTACCACACCAGATAAAACTTCTTTTAATCTTTTTTGATTCATATCATGTTGATATTGTCCTACACCAATTGATTCAGGAGTAATTTTGACCAGTTCAGCAAGTGGATCTTGTAATCTTCGAGCAATAGAAACCGCTGATCTTAAATTAACATCAAAATCTGGGAATTCTTTTTTGGCAAGAGGTGAAGCTGAATAAATAGAAGCACCAGATTCAGAAACAATTGCATATTGACATTTTAAATCATTAATTGATAATAAATCTTTTAAAAATCTTTCTGATTCTCTAGAAGCCGTTCCATTACCAAGAGCAATTAAATCTACATGATATTTTGTAATTAATTTTTCTAAAATAAATTTTGATTTTTCAATTTCTTTACGTGGTTCAGTTGGATAAATAACTGTAGTAGATAACACTTTCCCAGTTTGATCAACAATAGCAATCTTACAACCATGCGCATATCCAGGATCAAAGCCTAAAACCACTTTATTTTTCATTGGTGAAGCAAGTAAAACTTGATGAAGATTTTCTTTAAAAACATTCATTGAAGTTTCTTCTGCTTTTTCAGTTAAATCATTTCTTATTTCATTTTCAATTGATGGAGCAATTAAACGAGAATAACTATCATCAATTGCATCTTTTAAAACACTTTCAAATGGAGAATTTTTCTTAATAATTTGTTTATATAAATAAGACAAATTTTCTTCATCAGGAGTTTCTAATTTAACTTTTAAATATTTTTGTTTTTCGCCTCTATTCATAGCAAGAATTCTATGTGAAGCAACTTTTGAAAGTGATTCTTGATATGAAGCATACATATCATATACACCTTTTTCTTCTTTTTTTAATTCTTTAGAAGTAATTAAACCATTTCTATAATCTTTTTTACGAATTTCACTACGATATTTTGCTTCATCAGAAACAATTTCTGCGATAATATCTTTAGCTCCATTATAAGCATCTTCAACACTTAAAACACCTTTTTCTTCATTAATAAACTCTTTAGCGTATTCATCTAAATCTTGAGTATATTCTTGTTTTAAAATATAATTAGCTAAATTTTCTAAACCTTTTTCTTTAGCAATAACCGCTCTAGTTTTCTTTTTAGGTTTATATGGACGATAGACATCTTCAAGTTCAGTTAGAGTAGCACAATTTTCAATTTGTTTTTTTAATTCAGGAGTTAATTTTCCTAATTCATCAATTGTGTTAATAACTGTATTCATTCTTTCTTGCAAAGAAAGAAGATAATTACGTCGATCAAATAATTTTCTTAATATTTCATCATCAAGAGAACCAGTAACTTCTTTACGGTATCGAGCAATAAATGGAATTGTATTACCTTCATCTAATAAAGTTGTTACATTATTAATTTGTTCATTTTTTAAATTAAATTCTTCTGCTAAAATTTGATTGATTTCCATTAATAAAACTCCTATTTACAAAATTTTTCTACATAACTATTCATGCAATTTCTAATAATGTTTTTAGCTTCATCAACATCATCAACTTCTGTAACAGTAGTAATTTTATTTTCAAGAGTTTTATATACTTCAAAAAAATGTTTAAATTCATCAAGAATATGAGAAGGTAAATCAAAAATTGATTTTACATTACTATAAAATGGATCAGATAAACAAACAGCAATAATTTTTTCATCATTTGATCCTTGATCATTCATCTTAATTACTCCAATTGGTCGACAATCCACTAAAGTCATTGGAATGATTGGTTCACTTGCCACAACTAAAACATCAAGAGGATCATTATCATCACCATAAGTTCTAGGAATAAATCCATAATTAGCTGGATAATGCGTGGCTGTATAGAGAATTCTATCTAAACGTAATAAACCCGTTTCTTTATCTAATTCATATTTATTTTTACAACCAGATTGAATTTCAATATAAGCAACAAACTTATCTTCAGAAATTCTTTTTGGATTAATATCATGCCATATATTCATTTTAAAACTCCTTCAACTAATTTATAATTTAAAACAAGTTTATTAACTAAATATGAAGTTAAAAAACTTAACCAAGAAAAAAGATATATTTCTTTATGCATTAAAAATAAACATAAAAAAATAGAAAGAAGTAAAATACTCCATCTTAAAAAAGAATTTAAAAATGATAAAGTAACTTGATATGGACTATCCTTAAATTTAATATTTATAAAGTCACTTAAATAAGATAAGAATCTATCTAAAATAATTATGATTGTACCAAATAATATTCCAAGAGGAATTTCTTTTTTGTTAAAAAAGAAAAAGATTGAACAAAGAATAAATAATACAAGGGAAGTTATACCAATTTTAACCAAATCATTTTTTACTTTGGTTAAATTAATCATTTATTACCTCAATTAACATTCCTTTAGCAACATCGAAAGCTTCTTTTTCAAGTGTTTCATCATTATCTGCACATCCTTTTGCATCAATAACAATATGAGCAAATGGTAAAGCAGCTTTTGCCATTACTGCATTTGATAAAACACATAAATGAGTAACAAGTCCAACTAAAGTAATTTCATCATAATCACAACCTCTTAAATAGAAACATAATTGAGATGATGGGAATGCTCTTTTTTCAAAGACAAGAAATCCTCCAGCAAGACGGTTAATTTTTCCATAAAGTTTATGACCTTCAGTTCCTCTAACACAATGCACAACAGGAATATATTTTCCTTCTTCTGTATTTAAATAATTTTCTTGATGAGTATCCATTGTAAAGATAACATCATCTCCTTTTTTCTTATATTGCTCAATAAGTAAAGCAATATATGGTTCAAGAGTTTTAGCTTTTTCAAAGCCTAAAGCTCCTGCTACAAAATCATTTTGATAATCTACAACTATTAATAATCTTTTCATACCTATTCCCTTTCGTATGTAAATATAATAGCATTAAAAATAAAACTTGAAAAGATGGTAAATTTCATATTTACACTTGTTTTACATAATTTAATTAAATTTGATTTCTATTTTATGTTTCATATCTTTCTCTACATAATTATGTTCTTCATAATTACTCCTTTAAATAATTATTTAATTTCAATTTATAACATATAATATTTTAATAAAATTTTCATTAAGACATAAATTCCAAACACATATTTAATATGTATAAATATTATAATAATTTAATAGACATTTAAAGTATACGTCAAAAATTAACACGTATGATAAAAATAAAAAGATAATCAAACATTATAGTTTATCACTATAATCATAAGATTATCTTTTTT